>Ga0307508_10002901_pt1 | contig 17725 bp, 22 predicted proteins | sample 9_EM_MG_FD_203089 | JGI IMG/M metagenome (GOLD analysis project Ga0307508, IMG submission 203089) | Populus trichocarpa ectomycorrhiza microbial communities from riparian zone in the Pacific Northwest, United States - 9_EM | ecosystem: Host-associated > Plants > Roots > Unclassified | place... | reverse complement strand
GGCCGGCTACCACTGCAGGTAGTGAGTGTGAGTTACAAGATATACACATCATAACAGCAATCCTAACGGAGTCGCACCTAGCTCCAAACATGCGGTCTGCAAAATTTTGTGTCTCTCCGATCTATGATTGTTGAGTATCGTCGTTTTTTCTCATTTCTAATAGTGTCCGACTAATGGGTAGTAGCCGGGTAACCCCTACAGTACGTTAGTCCTGAGCGCACTTGAAATACATAGAATATTATCTCTCCCCACAGACCTACCTCTACATCCCTGTGACCGGCGCTGCGACCACCACTCCCACGAAGAACAACGAGCCCACGCGAGGCATGTGAGAAGAGCCCCGAAGAGACCACGCCGAGTGTGACGGATACCGCGAGAACCACGAGCCCACGCAAGGCGTGTGAGAAGAGCCGCGAAGAGACCACGCCGGGCGTGACGGATACCGCGAGAACCACAAGCCCACACAAGGCGTGTGAGAAGAGCCGCGAAGAGACCACGCCGGGCGTGACGGATACCGGGAGAACCACGAGCCCACGCAAGGCGTGTGAGAAGAGCCGCGAAGAGACCACGCCGAGCGTGACGGATACCGCGAGAACCACAAGCCCACGCAAGGCGTGTGAGAAGAGCCGCGAAGAGACCACGCCGGGCGTGACGGATACCGCGAGAACCACGAACTCACGCAAGGCGTGTGAGAATAGCCGCAAAGAGACCACGCCAGGCGTGACGGATACCGCGAGAACCACGAGCCCACACAAGGCGTGTGAGAAGAGCCGCGAAGAGACCATGCCAGGCGTGACGGATACCGCGAGAACAACGAGCCCACGCAAGGTGTGTGAGTACACCCGAAGTGTGAGTGCGCCGGAAGTGTGAGTAGGAAAACATCGCGCCATGGAACCCAGCTACGTTGCCTGTTGAGCCCAACGGAGAAGTCGAGGCACGATCTTAACACTAGATTGCGTCTCCCCTATCGACACCTGACGTAGCAAAGTGACACCCACGGACGAAGACAGCGAGGACCCCCTCACCCTTAGAGAGTTCACAAGGGTACCCGACGACCACCGATCTTCCAGCCCCATGACCCCGGACCCACCATCCAGGGTACAGACCCCGGATTCCCCAGAGCAAACCCAAAGTATGGGGGACGAAACAAGAGCAGAAGGGGCGGGACCCCACCTCCTCACCACGGAAAGGTTACGAGAAATCCTCTCAGCTAGAGACCCACCCCGAAGCAGCTACCGAAAGCTCCGGGACCCCGAACCATTCGAAGGAGACAAAACAAAGTTCAAAACATTCCTGGCCCAATGCGAGCTAAAATTCAGAACGGAAGGAAACCGGTTCAACGACGATGAAAAAAAAACAGGATATTCATCCTCTCTGCTACGAGGGGTGGCATGGAATTGGGTGGAAACCTTCCTAAACCAGGAAGGAGGAATCAACTTGACATGGGCAGAACTCAAGGACAACATGAAACATGCCTTCGGCCAGGTAGACGCCGAGAAAATCGCGTTCGAGAAGTTCCAGAAGATCCAACAGGGAAATCGACCAGCAGCCACCTACTGGGCCGAATTTCAGCGAATCAAAGAAGACCTCCCATACGCGGACAACGTATGCATTGCACGATTCCGGGACGGATTGCACCCCGAGGTAAAGAGGCACCTAGTCATGAGCGAAACCCCCGCCACAGTTCTAGTAGACTACGCCACGGCCGCCATCAAAACTGATAGCCGCCTATGCAACCTCGGAGTCATTAATCGCCGACCTACGACCAACCAAGAAGCGCGCTTCCATGTCCACACAAAAGAGCCTCCGTCGACGCCTCCGGGAGACCCGATTGACCTCGACACCACCCAAAGATTCAAATTCACAAGAGGAACGCCGAACCGTTTCCCACGACGAGCAACTACGGGAGAATGTTACAACTGCGGGAAAAAGGGGCATTTCGCAAAAGAATGCCCCCAGCCCAGGAAAGAACGAGTTCCATGGAGAAGACCATACAAGGCCGCCGAAGCCAACTATGAGGAACCAAACGAAGACCCCGGCACGCAAGACCCCGCACCGGCGGGAAACGACAACCCTTGGGAATAAGTGCCGACGACCACTACCCGAGGGAAACACCGGTTGTCAAAACTGAGGAAGACCCATACCTAGTACGAACCACCCGATACGACCGAGAAGAGAAAATTATTGTCAAAGTACAAATCCAGGGGGCAGACGGGAATGAATGCACCACCACAGCCCTGGTGGACAGTGGGGCATCAGAAAACTTCATCGATAAGGCCTACGCGGAGGCCAGCGGAATACCGATGCAACAGAAAAAGACACCAACGCGAGTGCTAACAGTCGACAGAAGTGAAGTCACCGGCGGGCCGGTAACCCACGACACTCAGATACACCTAACTATCAACCACCATGAAGAAGATATCCGGCTACACTGTATCACGATCGGGAACACCCCGATCATCCTAGGTCTCCCATGGCTCAAGCTCCACGACCCGGTGATAGGATGGAAAAACCATACTGTGAAGTTCCACTCGGACCACTGCGCCGACAAGTGCTTGCCCAGCTCACCAAGAGCCAACACCGTCCCAGAGGAGAAAGCCACAGAGCAGTACTATAAGAAAACACCAGCCGAAGAAGAGAACTGGGAAATCAGCGAAACAGACCCTTGGGAGGTTGTGCCAGACAGTAATCGACAAAATCAAGGAAACCTCCAAGACGAATAAGAAACCAATTCCCCCGGAATATCACGAATTCCTCGAAGTATTCACCGAAAAGGAACCAGTGGCCCCGCCGCCCCACCGCACTCAGGACCATCATATCCCACTAGAAGAAGGAAAGACGCCCCCGTATGAGCCCCTGCGCCCCCTAAATGAGGACAAAATGAAGGCCCTCAGAGGGTACCTAGAAATCAACGAAAAACGGGGGTGGATCCACGCATCCACCTCCCCGGCGGGAGCCCCAATAGATTTTGTAACAAAGAAGGATGGAGGACTACGCCTGTGTGTGGATTACCGGCAACTAAACGACATTACGATCAAAGATCGAACACCGCTGCCACTGATCAGCGAGTCCCTCGACCAACTCCCCAGCGCCACCATCTACACCAAACTCGATATCCGAGACGCATACTACAATCTTCGCATTGCAAAAGGTGACGAATGGAAAACAGCGTTCCGCACACGATACGGACTATACGAGTATTGCGTCATGCCATTCGGACTCACCAACGCCCCTGTCTCCTTCCAGCCATGGATGAACGAGATCCTAAGCGACTACCTAGACATCTTCTGTGTAGCGTATCTGGATGACATCCTGGTCTTCTCACCCGACGAGGAAACGCACTGGGAACATGTCCGGGCCGTACTCACACGGGTGCGAGACACCGGACTAACACTGAAAGCATCCAAATGCGAATTCCACACAACAGAGACAGAGTACCTAGGATACGTCATATCACCACAAGGGCTAAGGATGGATGAAGAGAAAATCCGGACGATCAAGGACTGGAAGGAACCAACAAACATCAAAGGAGTACAGAGTTTCCTGGGCTTTGCCAACTTCTACCGACGATTTATCAAGGACTACAGCAAGATCACAACGCCCCTATCCTCCCTACCAAGGAAGGAAAAAGCATGGGAATGGGGTGATAAGCAGCAGGAGGCGTTTGAGACACTCAAAAAAGCAATGATCACGGAACCAATACTACAGCAGTTCGACCCGGAACGAGCCGTGACCATCGAGACAGATGCATCAGATTATGCCATAGGAGCGATCTGTTCCCAACCCGACGAAAAGGGGATCTTGCATCCTGTAGCATACTACTCAAGGAAACTCAAAGATCCGGAGCACAACTACGATATCCACGACAAAGAGCTGCTAGCAATCGTAGACTCACTACGAAAATGGGATACCTATTGCAGGACAACGGGACCAAAAATCACAATTCTGACGGACCACAAAAACCTCGAATATTGGAAGACAAAGAAAGACCTAAACCTACGGCAAGCCCGGTGGGGCGAGCGATTAGCCAATACGACTTTATAATCAAGTATCGACCCGGTAAGTTGGCCGGCAAACCAGACATCCTCTCTAGAGAGTCAGGAGACTCTCCCTGAGAAGGGGATATGAAGCATCGACAGAACCATGGCCGAATCCTGTTACCTGAAGAAGCGTTCGAAACACTCCAAGCCAATACAACAGAAACCATCAAACTCGAGATAGACAAGGAACTCCTGAATGAAATTCGGACACTAAGCGCAGCAGATAAAGAGATCCAAGAAATCCGGAGGAAAAAGGCAAGCGGGACCACCCACGACGGAAAGATCGCGCTAGTGTTATACAAGGAAAACAGTGGGCTGCTAATGTACAACGGCCTCATATGGATCCCGGACAACGACACCCTGCGACTACGCATATTAAGAGACTACCATGACGCACAAGCCGCAGGACACCTGGGCCGAGCAAGAACCCTGGAACTTGTTAGCCGAAATTTCTACTGGCCAAGACAACGAAAGTACGTCCACAGATACGTCGACCACTGTGACACCTACCATCGCATCAAACCAATCCGACACGCGCCATTTGGACTGCTAAAGCCACTCGAACTTCCGCATCGACCATGGGACGCGATATCAATGGACTTCATCACTGCACTACCACCGAGCAACGGAAAAGATGCGTTATGGGAAATAATCGATCGCCTCACGAAAATGGGGCACTTAGTCGCCTGCCAGGGCACAATGAACCCCGAGGACCTAGCCGACCAGTTGCTCAAGCAGATAGTCAGACCCCACGGGTTGCCAAGCAGTATCATATCAGACAGAGGGGCACTGTTTACCTCAGACTTTTGGAAACGGGTAACGGGAGCACTCGGGATATCACGGAACCTCAGCACAGCCTTCCACCCACAAACGAACGGACAAACGGAAAGAGTCAATACCACCCTGGAGCAATACCTCCGAGCATACTGCAACTATCAGCAAGACGACTGGGAAAAACTGTTTACAATTGCTGAATTCTGCTACAACAACACCCAAACCTGAACCACAAGAATAACCCCCTTCTGGGCCAACTATGGATATCACCCTCGATTCCTGCCAGACCTTGGCCCACGAAACGACGAAACACCGGAAGTATCAGAATATGTCGCGGCATTAAGGAAACTTCACGAAGAACTCCCAGCAGAGATCAAGGACGCACAAATGGCTCAGGCGGAGCAAGCCAATAACACCCGACACCCGGACCCAGTCATAGAACCTGGCGATAAAGTCTGGCTCCGGCGAAGGAACATCCGGACAATCCTACCGTCGAACAAACTGGATCACAAGCAGATCGGCCCATACACCGTCTTGGAGAAGGTGGGCTCATGAGCATATAAACTGGACCTGCCAGCCACTGTCAAGATCCACCCAGTCTTCCACATCAGCCTCCTCGAACCCACAGCCAGCACGGAACCTATCCCAGGACATCACCAGCCGCCACCGCCTCCCGTAGTCATCCAAGAACAGCAAGAGTGGGAAGTAGAGAGAGTCCTCGACTCCCGGCGCCACCGGAACCAAATCCAGTATTGAGTGAAGTGGACCGGCTTCCACGACCCTGATCGTACCTGGTATCTGGCCCGCAATTTTGAGCACTCGCCTGACCTCATCGGCCAGTTCCACGAGGAATATCCGGAGAAACCCGCACCCCAACTCTAAAAATGTCCACCAGCGCCACTATCGACACCAACGAAGGCTGGACCTTCGCTGGCAAAAGCCGCACCTCCGAGTTTCCCACCACGACCGACCCGGACAACGTATCCACCGAACTGCCCACTCACAACAAACCACTCCCCGACTGGGGAATGCCCCGCCAGCTGCACCCTCGCCGCCGATGTCCGCCGTAGGGCAACCCCGTAGCGACGATCACGTATCCCTGCACTGGACGGCCTGCTACGACGATTACTGCAACACCCACCGCCAGAGCAAGGACAACAACTACTACCCATGCCGAAGCCGCCGCCACCGAGCGACAAACTGCGACTGCCCGCTCCCACACCCTAACGAACTACTCGAAGTAACCCGCGAACGACGCCTCAACCCCGTCAAAGCATGCGCGGACTGGCACCGAGGAAAGCGGGTCTGCCCCGAATGCCGGTTCCTTGTCAACATGGAAAACCACGACCTCCGCTGCAGCGCCACCGCCCCTAGAACCCCCTGGCCGACATCACGACCCCTCAAGAGGATCAAGAAAACATCGCACCCCCGGAGGAGGTAGCTGCCAATAACAAGGCCCGCGCTGCGACCCCAGCAGCCCTCCGAGACGAACAAATATCTTTGCTACACGACATCGTAACCATGCTCCAACACACTACCACCAGAGACGCACGCCGCAACCACGTCGTACACCGGACGCTCGCCCAGCGGATGAACGAATTCCACGACGCGGACCAACAGCAACTCCAGCAGATGGCCAACACCCTGGGAGCCATCATCACCAAACAGCAGCGAATGAACGAACAACTCCAAGCGCGGCAGCAGGCTAACCGGCCCGTCCGCATCCACCGCACGCCCATCCGCCGCCGGACCCTGACAACCCGACATGAACTCGCCAGAGCTTCGGTCTGGACGGGGGACGTACTGTCACAAACCTCGCGCGACAGGCTCCTAAGCGCCGCCGCTGGGGCCGCCGTCACCCTTGCAGCCCTGTGGCTTGGCCTCATTACGGCCGCTGCAGTCACGATCATCCTCCACGCTTAGGCGCCTCACCCGATCACATCGCTCTGGCAGCGATACTCCCCGACCGCTGACCGGTCCAGATTTCTCTCCTTTGTTTCTTCTATGTTGCCTACGCGTCATTCTCGTCTTTGCCATTTCCGATTGATATTGCTTGCGCATCATTCTCCTGTTCGCTACGTCTGTTGTCTCCCGTTGATTGAGCCTGCGCGTCCTTCTCCGTTATCGTTCAAAGTATTGTTTCCCCTTGATTAAGTTGTACGTCATTCTTCCTTTGTCCCTTACTGTTACTGCTTGTACGTCCTTTCTCCTGTTGCCACGAGTAGAGTGTTGGCCGCGCGGCGGCCGAGTGCGATCATGTGTTTCTCTTGGGCACGGCGATTGAGTCATGATGAGCTATGGAGGAACTGTGTCAGTCTTGCGGGCAAGCTGTGATTCCACAGAGGGAAGGAAAGGTATAAAGGAAGGGCGCAGTAGCTAGTCTGGAGATTCTCTCTCCACGCAATCTATTATCTCTCCCCACAAACCTACCTCTACATCCCCGTGACCGGCGCTGCGACCACCACTCCCACGAAGAACAATGAGCCCACGCAAGGCGTGTGAGAACGGCCGCGAAGAGACCACGCCGGGTGTGACGGATACTGCGAGAACAACGAGCCCACGCAAGGCATGTGAGAAGAGCCGCGAAGAGACCACGCCGGGCGTAACGAATACCGCGAGAACCACAAGCCCACGCAAGGCATGTGAGAAGAGCCGCGAAGAGACCACGCCGGGCGTGATGGATACCGCGAGAACCACAAGCCCACGCAAGGCATGTGAGAAGAGCCGTGAAGAGACCACGCCGGGCGTGACGGATACCGCGAGAACCACGAGCCCACGCAAGGCGTGTGAGAATAGCCGCGAAGAGACCACGCCGGGCGTGACGGATACCGCGAGAACAACGAGCCCACGCAAGGTGTGTGAGTACACCCGAAGTGTGAGTGCGCCGGAAGTGTGAGTAGGAAAACATCGCGCCACGGAACCCAGCTACGTTACCTGTCAAGCCCAACGGAGAAGTCGAGGCAGGATCTTGACATCCCTGACCGCTGGCAGGTCTAGACCTCTCTCCTTTGTTTCTTCTATGTTTCTTGCGCGTCCTTCTCCTGTCCACTACGTTTGTTGTCTCCCATTGATTGAGCTTGCACGTCCTTCTCCCATGTTCGTTACGAGTATTGTTTTCCCTTGATTAAGTTGTACGTCAGTCTTCCTTTCCTTTACAGTTACTGCTTGGGCGTCCTTTCTCCTGTTGCCACGAGTAGTGTGTTGGCCGCGCGGTGGCCGAGTGTGATCATGTGTTTTCCTTAGGCGCGGTGATCGAGTCATGATGTTAGACGGAGGAACTGTGTCAGTCTTGCCGGCAAGCTGTGATTCCACAGAGGGAAGGAAAAGTATAAAGGAAGGGTGCGGTAGCTAGTCTGGAGATTCTTCTCCATGCGATCAATTCTCTCCGACAACCCCCCCACGTTTTTGAAAAGAACTTTTCTCCCCGACCATCAATCTCGATAACAACCTCCTCAAAGCGTTCCCTGCGTCTTGGGCTACAGTCTCAATAGCTGGAAAGCTGATTGGCTTGAGTTTGGTTTTCGAGCCTCACCCCGACCCTCCCTCAGTGATCGCGGACTCTGCATATCCGCCCATCACCAACACGGTCACAGCCTCCCTCATGCTCGCCTCAGGCCCTGGCCAGGGACCAAAAGACACCGTTCCAGTTCCTCCTTCTCTCAAAGCTACAGGTAGTTACACTCGTGCGTCTACCAAGGGACTCTTTGAGGACAGTGACCCAGATTCCGACTCATAGTGAAGATAACGATAAAGCCGATATGGAACAGATGGACTTCCAATCTAACGCCACTCAGTACATCACCGAGACCCAGGCAATAGGAGATGTTGACGATGAACTCCCTACCTTCAATCCTAGAATGGCTGCTCCCCTCAGCCCCGAACACGTAGCCATTCGGGTAGACTTCGAAATCATCACGGCTACCACTATGGAGCAACTGTATGCGCGAATTACAGATGAAATCACCACGTCTGTTACTGCAACATTCCAGAAGACCACCAGCCAACTCAATCAGCAAATTGGCTTGATAAACGCGCATATCACTCAAATGCAGCAGCAACATCTTACAAACCAGAAGTAGACCCTCCCTCCTCAAACTACACCGATTGCAGCCCCAACCAAGAAGATTCTCAAGACGAAATTAGAGAAGAAGAACACCAGCGAGGACCAGGTCAGGGCCAGCACTGCCAGTGCTATTTGTGGTATTACCGAATCATCGACTATACCACCAACACCAGTCACAAACACCCGAGGTTGGGAGACTGTGAAGTGTACTGCCCAGCAAAAGCAGAAGAACCCCACTCCAGCGAAATTCATCCCAATGATCTACCCACAAGTGGAACGTGAAGTGTCATGTCACTTCCGCGAGCAAAAACACAACGACACACCAGGAAACGACTCTGCTGCACGACAAAACGCTGCTGATACAGCACTCCGCCGTGTCAACTTGTCACGAACCTGGCGCGACAGGCTCCTTGGCGTCGGCGCCGGTGCCACTCTCACCCTTGTCGCCCTGTGGCTCGTCCTCGTTTCTGCTGCCACAGCCACAGTCATCCTCCGCGCTTAGGCGCCTTGACGGATCTCCGCCATATCGCTCCGGTAGCGATATCCCCAACCGCTGGCCGGTCTAGACCTCTCTCCTTCATCTCCGTTATGTTACTTGCGTGTCCTTCTCCTGTCATCGTTACGTATGTTGTTTCCTGTTGATTATGCTTGCGCGTCCTTTCTCCAGTCTGCTATGTTTGTTGTCTCCCATTTATTGAGCTTGCGAGTCCCTCTCCCATGTTCGTTATGAGTATTATTTTCCCTTGATTAAGTTGTACGTCAGTCGTCCTTTCCTTTACTGTTACTGCTTGCGCGTCCTTTCTCCTGTTGCCATGAGTAGAGTGTTGGCCGCGCAGCGGCCGAGTGCGATCATGTGTTTTCCTTGGGCGTGGCGATTGAGTCATGATGTTAGATGCAGGAACTGTATCAGTCTTGCGGGCAAGCTGTGGTTCCACAGAGGGAAGGAAAGTATAAAGGAAGGGCGCGGTAGCTAGTCTGGAGATTCTTCTCCACGCAATCTATTTTCTCTCTCCACAGACCTACCTCGCTATCCCCGTGACCGGCGCTGCGACCACCACTCCCCGAGAACAATGAGCCCACGCAAGGCATGTGAAAAGAGCCGCGAAGAGACCGCGCTGGGCGTGACAGATACCGCGAGAACAACGAGCCCACGCAAGGCGTGTGAGAAGAGCCGTGAAGAGACCACGCCGGACGTGACGGATACCTCGAGAACAATGAGCCCACGCAAGGTATGTGAGAAGACCCGCGAAGAGACCACGCCGGACGTGACGGATACCGCCAGAACAACGAGCCCACCCAAGGCGTGTGAGAAGAGCCACGAAGAGACCACGCCGGGCATGACAGATACCATGAGAACACCGAGCTAACACAAGGCGTGCAAGTACACCAGAAGTGTAAGTACACCGGAAGTGTAAGTACACAGGAAGCGTGAGTAGGACCGCTCGTGCTGCAGACCCCGCCTACGTTGCCTGTTGAGACAAACGGAAAAGTCTAGGGAGGATCTTCACACTAGATTGCGTCTCCCCATCGACACCTGACGTAGCAACACAGTGGGCTCCGAGGACGAAAACAGCGAGGATCCCATCACCCTCAGAGAATTCACGAGGGTGTCCGACGACTACTGATCCCCAAGCCCGGTAACCCCGGACCCCCGATCAAGGCCCCAGACGCCAGATTCACCAGAGCAAACCCAAAGAATGGGGGACGAAACAGGGGCAGAAGGGGCGGGACCCCACCTCCTCAACACGGAGATGTTACGAGAAATCCTCCCGGCCAGAGAGACACCCCGAAGCAGTTACCCAAAGCTCTGGGACCCCGAACCATTCGAAGGAGACAAAGCAAAGTTCAAAACATTCTTGGCCCAGTGTGAGCTCAAGTTTAGGACAGAAGGAAAACGATTCAACGACGATGACAAGAAAACAGGATATGCATCTTCCCTGCTACGGGGGGTAGCCTGGAATTGGGTGGCAACCTTCCTTAACCAGGAAAGAGGAATCAACCTGACATGGGAGAACTAAAAACCAACATGAAGCACGCCTTCGGCCAGGTAGACGCCGTGGAAATAGCGTTCGAGAAATTCCAGAAGATCCAGCAGGGAAATTGGACAGCGGCCACCTACTGGGCCGAATTTCAGCGAATCAAAGCAGACCTCCCATACGCGGACAACGTATGCATTGCACGATTCCGAGACGGATTACACCCCCAGGTAAAGAGGCACCTAGTCATGAGCGAAACCCCCGCCACAGTCTTGGTGGACAGCGCCACAGCCACCATCAAAACAGGTAGCCGCCTATGCAACCTCGGAGTCATTAATCGCCGACCTACCATCAACCCTGAAGCGCGCTTCCACGTCCACGCAAAGGAGCCTCCGGCGGCGCCCCTGGGAGACCCGATGGACCTCGATGCCACCCGATGATTCAAATTCGCAAGGGGAACACCGAACCGATTCCCACGATGAGTAATCAGGGGAGAATGTTACAACTACAGAACGAAAGGACATTTCGCAAAAGAATGCCCCCAACCCAGGAAAGAACGAGTTCCATGGAGAAGACCATACAGGGCCGCGGAAGCCACTTTCGAGGAGACGACCGAAGAAGAACCGTCGGGAAACGACAACCCTCAGGAATAGGTGCCAACAACCACCACCCGAGGGAAACACCTGTTGTCAAACCCGAAGAAGACCCCCCATACATAGTACGAACCGCCCAGTACGACCGTGAGGAAAAAATTACGATCAAAGTACGAATTCAGGGGACAGACGGGAACGAATGCACCACTACAGCCTTGGTCGGCAGTGGGGCATCAGAAAACTTCATCGATAAGGACTATGCTGAGGCCAGCTGAATACCTATGCAACAAAAAACAACGCCAAGACGAGCATTGACAGTCAATGGAAGTGAGGTCACCGGCGGGCCGGTAACCCACGACACTCAGATCCAACTAACCATCAACCATCATGAGGAGGACATCCGGCTACACTGCATCACGATCGGGACCGCCCCGATCATCCTGGGACTCCCGTGGTTCAAACTCCACGACCCAGTAATAGGATGGAAGAATCACACCGTGAAATTCCACTCCGACCACTGTGCCGAGAAATGTCTACCCAGCTCACCAAGAGCCAACACAGTCCCAGATGAAAAAGCCACAGAGCAATACTATAAGAAAACACCAGCAGAAGAAGAGAACTGGGAAATCAGCAAAACCGACCCATGGGAGGTATGCCAGACAGTAATCGACAAAATCAAAGAGACCTCCAGGATGAGCAAGAAACCAATTGCCCCAGAATATCACGAATTCCTCGATGTATTCACTGAACAAGAACCAACGACACCCCTACCTCACCACACGCAGGACCATCATATCCCACTGGAGGAAGGGAAGACACCCCCGTATGAACCACTGCGACCCCTGAACAAAGACAAAATGAAGGCCCTAAGAGAATACCTAGAAATCAACGAAAAACAAGGATGGATCCGGGCATCCACCTCCCCGGCCGGAGCACTAATACATTTCGTCAAGACAAAGGATGTAGGACTACACCTGTGTGTGGACTACCGGCAACTAAACGAAATCACGATCAAAGATCGGACACAGCTGCCACTGATCGGCGAGTCTCGCAATCAACTCTCCATCGCCACCATCTACACCAAACTCGATATACGAGATGCATACTACAACCTCCGCATTGCAAAGGGCAACGAATAGAAGTCAGCGTTTCGAACTCGATATGGGCTATACGAGTATTGCGTCATGCCGTTCGGACTCACCAACGCCCCGGCATCCTTCCAACGATGGATGAACGAGATCCTGAGTGACAATTTAGACATCTTCTGCTTGACATATCTGGACGACATCCTGGTCTTCTCGCCCGATGAGGAAACACACCGAAAACATGTCCGGGCAGTAATCACACGAGTACGTGACACCGGACTAACACCGAAAGCATTCAAATGTGAATTCCACGCCCTGGAAACAGAATATCTGGGATATGTCATATCGCCAGAAGGGCTGAGAATGAACGAAGAAAAGATCCGAACAATCAGAGACTGGAAGGAGTCAACAAACGTCAAAGGGGTGCAGAGCTTTCTGGGTTTCGCCAACTTCTACCGAAGGTTCATCAGAGACTATAGCAAGATTACGACGCCCCTCTCCTCCCTCACAAGAAAGGACAAGTTATGGGAATGGGGCGACAAGCAGCAGGAGGCGTTTGAGATGCTAAAGGGAGCAATGATCACGCAACCGATATTGCAACACTTCGATCCGGAACAACCCGTCACCATCGAAACAGACGCCTCAGACTATGCCATAGGAGCGATCTGCTCACAACCTGACACAAAGGGAATCCTGCATCCTGTAGCATACTACTCGAGAAAACTCAAAGACCCAGAGCGCAATTATGACATCCACGATAAGGAGCTACTGGCGATAGTCGACGCACTACAAAAATGGGATACTTATTGTAAAACAACAGGACCAAAAATCACGATCCTCACCAACCACAAAAACCTCGAATACTGGAAAACAAAAAAAGATCTCAATTTGCGACAGGCCCGGTGGGGTGAGCAATTAGCTAACAATGACTTCGTGATCAAGTATCGACCCGGGAAATTCGCCAGCAAGTCAGACATCCTCTCTAGTGAGTCAGGAGACTCTTCCTGGGAAGGGGATAATAAGCATCGACAGAATCACGGCCGAATCCTGTTACCCGAAGAAGTGTTCGAAGCACTCCAGGCCAATACAATGGAAACCATCAACATCGAGATAGATAAGGAACTCCTGAATGAAATCCCGACACTAAGCCCAGCAGGTAAAGAGATCCAAGAAATCCGGAGGAAAAAGGCGAGCGGGACCACCCGTGACGGAAAGATCGCACTAGGGCTAAAAGAGGAAAACAGCGGGTTGCTGATGTACGACGGCCTCATATGGATCCCAGAAACGACACCCTGCGACTACACATATTAAGAGACCACCATGACGTGCAAGCCGCGGGACACCCAGGCCGAGCAAGAACCCTGGAACTTGTTAGCCGAAATTTCTACTGGCCAGGGCAATGAAAGTACATCCACAGATACGTCGACCACTGTGTGACACTGGGGTCGTCTCGTAACCAGAGTGTGGGTAGAATCAAAGGTAATCAGGCTACTTTCGATAATTCACAACGGAATAATCTTAGATCTTGTGTGTGGGTTTCGGTAGTAGCGTTCAGTCTCTCTCTTCTTTCTTTACGGGAGAGAAGTGCCAGGTTATATATCTTTCTGCGGCGTCGTGAGATCTGATGACTCGGGCTAACTATTCCTCTGAGCCTTTCGACCCCGTGGGCAACTCATTGGTCCTGGCCGGGGTCCAGATAAGAGAGATGAGTTCTTTATGCACCGAGGTGGAGTCGCTGCGCCTAGACTCTTTTCCACGTACACCTTTCGGGTGACGTGGCAGCTCCTTTCGGGAGTCTGCCCAAGTCTAGCCAGTCTCCGGTTCGTGTGCAATCAAATCCCTCATCCCGGTGTTTAACACTCTTACGACCGGCCTCGGCCGTAAGCCTAAACTCCATTCCCTTATCTCCCGCCTAGACTCTCTGAGCCGATCTTTCCAGAAATAGCTAACTACCGGCACCTATCTTTCTCTGGTATGTAATTCTAAGGATACGTACCGACCCGTGATTTCCTCAGGTGTAACACTACCTCCCCCTCCTCTTAGCTTCGTCCCGAAGCGTAACAACCGTTTTTCTAAGTAGCCCATCTCTTCCTTGGATCGTGGGATTCTTTCAACGCTGAGTTCCTTTCAACGTCACGGACTGCAGTCCTCCACCCCTGCAGCCCTCCCAGTCATCCGGCCAGCGGCTGCTCTCCCTTGAGCGCCGGGGGCCTGCGGAAACAACTGGGCCCTCTGAGTAAGCCGGTGCGTACTCATACTGTCGTGTCATATTGAGTCGTACTCGCCGCCGCACTGCGTCAAGGCTTTGTCCGGCTCGGTGAGGTTCCGGGGTCGTAGTGGGACCAGGGAATCGGGAGAGGTATGGTGACCTTTGTGCTAGTGACCCGTATGCTCGGCAGTGACCGCGCCCACGTCCTTCCGGGGGGAGACAAGTATGCTGGAGCAGTGACAGCGCTGTCGGGGACTCACTTCATCGATTATGGACCTGCTGCGCCGGTTTCGCCGGTCCGAGTCGGTCGCTGAGAGGTCGATATGTCGGTTCTGAATGGTTTTCCTGACTCTCAACAGTTTCGGTCGCGTGCACTCCTTGCCGGGCGCCTGGTCGGCGGCTTCTCGTGGTTGCCCGTGAAGCGGGTCCTTTTGTTGGAACATGACGCTGTGGTACTGACGTCCTCCGCCCCATCAGCCCCCTACCGCCAGGTCCCGGGGGATCTGGTCTAGCCCTCGGTGAGTCGGTAGTCCCTCGGCGAGTCAGGATTCCGTCGATGAAACTCCCAGAGTTTCTCCAGACCGCCTACTGAAAAGTTGTCGAATGGTTCTTCCGTCCAGTCTTTGCGTTCCGGATAGTCGAGCCATTTGACAAGGTATAGAATTCGTTTGTTATTTCCCCGGCCGCGCTCGATCGAGGACATAACTTCTTCGACATCGTATTCCTCGCTTTGTTCGATGTCATCTGCCTCCCGGAGTACCTTGGGTGGATCCGGTGGGGCTCGGTGTTCACTCGTTTGATATAGTTCGAGGAGCGAGACATGGAAGACGTTGTGGATCTTCCAATTCCGAGGCAGCGTGAGGCGGACGGCGAGCGGGGAGACGATTTTCTCGATTTGAAAAGGGCCATGGTTTTTGTGGTCCAGTTTCTTCGTTGGTCGGCGGGTTTTGATATTCCGTCCGTTGAGCATTACCAAGTCTCCCACTTGGTACGCCGGAGGTTCCTTTCGGGCCGGGTGGGAGTATCGGCGCATTTGTTCTTGCGCATCGTTCAATCCTTGTCATGAGTCCTCATGTACCGTTTGCATCCAGTGAGCGTAGACTGTGCTTGCTGGGTTCAAGGGTTCTTCGACAGGGGGGTTGACGGTTGCTGGGTGGAAACCATAATTCGCGAAGAACGGTGTCATCCCGTTTCCTATCGTGACCGAATTCTTGTAGGCGAATTCGGCCATTCGTAATAGGGAGACCCAGTCGTCCTGTTCCTTTGCGACAAAGGCCCGGAGGTACGCCTCGATTGTTTGATTGAGCCGTTCTTTTTGTCCGTCAGTCTGGGGGTGGAATGCAGTGGACATACGCGGTCGTATCCCAAGAAGTTCCAGGAACCCCTTCCATGTTTCTGACGTGAAGCGTGAGTCCCGGTCCGATACTATGTCCGTGGGGAGTCCATGGAACCTCCAGATTTCCCAGGCGAATATCTTAGTTAGATCCGCCGCCGTTTTTTTTCTTTTAATGGGATGAAATGCACCATTTTGGTGAACCTGTCTATGACCACCCATAGCTGGTTGCAGCCTTCCGAGCGGGGTAGCTCCGTGATGAAATCCATTGCGATCGACTGCCATGGGGCGTACGAGAGTTCCAGTGGTGAGGACAGTCCGTAAGGTTGGTGCCAGGATGCCTTATTCCGCTGGCACTCCGGGCAACTTCGGACAAAGTCGATTATTCGCTCGTTCATTTTGGGCCACCAGAAGTTCCGTCATATAAGTTCGATGGTCTTGTCTTGACCCATGTGCCCCGCTACCTTGGTGTCGTGTTCGGATTCCAGTATCTGCTGTATTAGCCCCTGGGGTACCCAGAGCAAGCCCTTCCTATATAGTGCCCCATTTTCCTCTTTTATATCCCTGGCCGTTCGGTCCTCCGGCGCCAGTCCTTCTGATGCCGCTTCCCGTTCCATCGTTCGCTTGTACTCCTCATCCTTTTTCCCTTCCTCTTTTACTTTTGCCAGGAATTCCTCCTATCATTTCCTCGCCGGGAGTGATGCAAGTCTTGCTGAGGAGCAGATGAACGACTGGTTTCTTCTGTTCGCTAGGTTTTTTTCTTGCAAAACCGCCGTAATTGGCTGGTTTTCTATCCCCCCCTTTTCCGGGCGATACTCCGAATGCCTGGATAGCGCATCGGGTTTGCTGTTTTGCGTGCCTGGTCGCTAGTAGATTCTGAAATCGACTCCCGCCAACTCCTGGGCCCACCGGGCTTGTCGTCGGTTAAGTACCGTGGTCGTCGTAAAGTATTCCAGGTTCTGGTGATCGGAGAATACTTGTACTTGGTGGGCAGCCCCTTCGCAATAGCGTCTCCAGTGCTTAAAGGCGTCGACGACTGCCAGGAGTTCCTTGTCGTGGACTTCGTAATTTATTTCCGCTGGCTGGAACTTCCCGGAATGGAAGGCCACTGGGTGCAGTCTTCCCTCGCTGTCTCGTTGCGAGAGTACTGCTCCAATGGCAAAATTGGAGGTGTCGGTTTCGATTATTACTGGTTTCTGGGCGTCGAAGTGGGCCAATATCGGTGCTGATGTGAATCTGTGCTTTAGTTCCTCCAATGCACTTCCCGATTCGTCGTTCCATTCCCATTTCTCCGTTTTTTTGGTCAATTCCGTGAGCGGTCGGGCGACCTTGGAGTAATCTTAGATGAAGCATCGATAGAAGTTAGCAAATCCCAGGAATAATTGTACTTCCGTTAAGGATTTCGGAATTTTCCAGCTTAGGACCGCCTGAACTTTGTCGTTTGACATCTTGATTCCTTCTCTCCCAATGACATAGCCCAGAAATTCCACCTCCTGAGCTCTCCAGATGCATTTCTCAGGGGACACTGTGTTGGAATTGCTTCTCGCCGCTCCGGCGTGGCGCGCCGGTGGAAGCGTCACCACAGCAACGGCGACGACAGCAACGCTGTGGAGAGCAATGGCATAGCAACGGCAGTGGCAAAGGGATCCTGG
>Ga0307508_10002900_pt1 | contig 17727 bp, 14 predicted proteins | sample 9_EM_MG_FD_203089 | JGI IMG/M metagenome (GOLD analysis project Ga0307508, IMG submission 203089) | Populus trichocarpa ectomycorrhiza microbial communities from riparian zone in the Pacific Northwest, United States - 9_EM | ecosystem: Host-associated > Plants > Roots > Unclassified | place... | reverse complement strand
GACGGTGGGCGGCCAGGCGTTGCCCGACCAGATCAGCGTCGCCCAGGGCACGCCGAAGAGCAGGACGAGGATCCCGGTAATGAGCAGGCCGAACCGCAGCGCGCGCGATGGACGGCGGCGGGGTTCGGTTTCGACGGCTTCACCCACTGACACAGCTGAAGCATGCCACTCGGCGCGGCGCGTTGCCGGTGGGGGCAACCGGACCGGCGGTCACTCCGGGGCGAGACCCAGCCGCAGGCCGGCCACCCCGGCCGGGGAGAGCGGGCGGGTGGTGGCACGGGACAGCTCTTCGCGTACGCCCGGTGGCAGTTCGTCGGCGAGGGTGCGTAGCACCGGATAGAGGTCCAGCACGTCCCGGTGGGTGAGCGCGCCGATCCCGATCAGCAGGCCGTTGATCGCGCTCGGGGTGCGCACCAGCTCGATGCAGAGCCCGAGCCGCCAGCCCGGGTCGCCGATCCGGCCGGCGAACTCCCGGGCGATCCGGTTGCCCGACGGCGAGGCCTCCTCGAGGGCGGCGTGCCGCCCGGAGCGGGCCAGCACCGGAGCGAGCCGGCAGGCGATGCCGAGCATCCGGGCCAGCTCGGGGATGGTCAGCACGTCGAGGCCGGCCGCGCAGGTCTCGCAGAGACGCTGGTAGGTGCGGGCGTGCACCAGCGAGGCCGGCCGCGGACAGTCGCCGAGCGGGCCGCACAGCCGGTCGAGGATCACCTCGGCGAGGGTGCCCTCGTGATCGAAGCGCCCGACGCCGAAATACGCGGCCGGGGCACTGCGGTAACGGGCCAGCGCCGTCCGGGCACTGACGTAGCCGTCGGGGTCAACACCGATGCGCGGAATGCCGTTCTCGGTGTGCAACTGCAGGAGTCGGAACATCTCGTCGCCCCCGGGGGTGAAGCGGAACGTCGTCGCCGGGGGATACGGCCCGTGTGACCTGGCGGTTCACTCCTTGTTGCGGGTATAGGAGAAATTCCGTTTGTCGCGTTGGGCAGTGAGCCGGAAACAATCGAAGGTCACCGCGTGCAGCGCGTAGACGGCCCCGGTGATCAGCACCAGCATCGCCGCGAGGACGGCCGCGAGCCCGGAGTCGAACGTGCGGGCGGCCGGCAGGGCGACCGTGCCGAGCACGAGAGCCGCCTCGGCTCCGGCCTCGGCGAGGCGCAGCGGATCGATTGTCATGCCTTCAGCCTTCCGGCCGCGCCGGGCCGGCGCTTCCCTCCGAGGCCAGAGCGCGCTACGACTTTCGGCGGAGGGCAAAAACGGCGAAACACCGCGTTGCGCCCGCGGTCGGGCCTAGCGTGGGACGGACCGGGGAGACCTCCCCAGACCCCGACACGTACGAGGACGACTGCGGTGACCGTCACGCCGACACCTGCCTGGACCAGCTTGCCGGCGCTGATGTACCACTCCGTCTCCGCGGTCGGCGGGCCCCTGCGCGACCTCGCCGTCCCGCCGAGGCTGCTGGCCGAGCAGCTGGCCGCGCTCCGAGCCGCCGGCTACCGCCTGGTCGGGCTCAGCGAGGCCCTCGACCTGCTCGACGCCGGCGGCACCGAGCGGCTGCTCGCGGTCACCTTCGACGACGGTTACCGCGACTTCCTGACCGCCGGCGTGCCCGCGCTGCGCGAGGCCGGTGCCGGCGCCACCCTGTACGCCGCGGTCGGCCACCTCGGCGGCAGCGCCGGCTGGCTGGGCCGCTGGGCGGCCGACTTCGGGCCGATGCTGACCTGGCCGGAGCTGGCCGAGGTGGCCGCGGCCGGCGTCGAGATCGGCAACCACAGCCTGATCCACCACCCGCTCGACGTGCTCCCGCCGGCGCAGCTGCGCCGCGAGGTGGTGCGCGCGCGGGAGGAGCTGGAGCAGCGGCTGCAGCTCGGGGTGCGCTCGTTCGCCTACCCGCACGGCTATCACGGCCGCCGGGTGCGGGGCGCGGTCGCGGCAGGCGGGCACGACAACGCCACCGAGGTGGGCCGCCGCCTGTACACCCCGCGGGAGCGGCGCTTCGCCGTGCCCCGGTTGCAGCCCACCCCCGCGCACTCCGGCGCCGACCTGGTCGCGCTCGTGGCCGGCGGGGGCGGCCGGTTGGCGCCGCGGCTCAAGCAGGCCGCCCAGCCGGGCTGGCGGGTCGCCCGGCGCGCCGCACGCCTGGTCGGCTGGAACCTGACGTGAGCAGGCGCGCCGTGCTCACCCCTCCCGCCCCGGGCGCCCGCGGCCAGGCCGGCGGCTACCGGGCGACGGCGGGCGACCCGCTGTCGCGGGGGTGAGTGGACTGCACCGGCCGCCGAGCCGGCGACGGCTGGTCGCGTTCGTCGCGATCCTGGTCGTCGTGGCCGCGGGGGCGGTGGCGTATTTCTACGAGCCGCCGCCCGACACCGCCACCGCGGGGCCCGGTTACTGGGTCTCCACGCGCGGTTCGAACGCGGACTCCGGCCGGCCGGAGCATCCGTGGCGGACGATCGCGCACGCGGTCGCCAGCGCGCCGACCGGCTCGGTGATCCACGTCCGGGACGGCACGTACGCGCCGTTCACCATCGCCCGCACCGGGCTCACCGTGACCAGCGCGCCGGGGGAGCGGGCCACGATCGAGGGCCGCGCGGGCGCCCGGGACGTCGTGTTGATCAAGGCAAGCGGTGTGACGCTCAGCGACCTGACGGTCAGCGGATGCGTGCCGAAAAAGAACCCGAGCACCGACGTCGCCGGCGACGAGGGCAGCGGGATCCGGATCGATTCGACCTCGGGCGTCACGGTCACCGGCGTGACCGTGCGTGACAGTCACGGCACGAACGCCGCCGGCCTGCCGGTGGGCTGTTACGGCATCCTGATCACCGCGTCGCGGGACGTGCAGGTCACCTCGGCGGAGATCTACCACAACGGCGCCGGCATCGTGGTCCGCGGCGCCGGCCGCGGCGTCGTGATCGCCAACAACAACGTCCACGACCAGGACGTCATCGTCCGCAACACGGTGGCCCCCGACGACGACTTCGGCGGGTACGGCCTGGGCGCCACCTTCATCACCGACAACCCGGGCCCGGTCTTCCGCGGCAACGTGGTGCGGCGCAACTACGGTCCGTCGACCGACTACACCGTCGACGGCGGCGGGATCGAGATCTACGACGCGCTCAACACGACGATCACCGGCAACACGTTCGCCGCCAACAACGGCGTGATGGAGACCGGCAGCGGCAACAACGGCACCTGCGGCGGCATCGTCTTCAGTGACAACACCGCGACCGGCGACCAGGACCCGCCCGGCATGGACAGCGACAGCGGGCTGGTGCTGCGCTGCGCCGCCGGCATGGTGATCCAGGGCAACACCTTCGTCGACCTGACCAGCTTCACGTTCCTGCTGGCCACCGGCGACGACTTCAGCGGCAGCATCGCCGGCCTGAAGATCCGCGGCAACACCGTCACCCGCCGGTCCGGCGCGGTGGTCTACCGCCTCCAGTACGCTGCCGGCACGCCGGCGGTCGTCGTCGACGCCAACCGGTACATCGCCGGACAGGAATCGTTCGCGGTGCTCAACGGGGCGACGTCCGAGACCGCCGTGACCTTCGCCGTCTGGCGGTCCCGGACCGGGCACGACACCACGTCGACGCTGCTGTGAGACCGGGCGCCGCTCAGCCGATCAACTTGAAGATGGTCACGCCGTCGTCCTGGTAGAAGACGGTCCAGTCGGGCGACTCCCGCAACGCCTGCTCCAGCGACGCCTCCCAGCCGTGCGGCTCGACGCCGAAGTAGTCCGTGTACGCCTCCATCGCGCGGCTGACCACCAGGTAGCTCGTCGGGTAGCGCAGCGCCGCGACGTACCTCTCCACCTCGATCGCCCGGGACCCGGTCAGGTTCCCGGCGAACAGCGGGTCGCCGACCAGCGTGATGTCGACCGAGACGTGCCCGCGGTTGAACGAGCCGTAGTCGGCGGTCAGCTTGGTCGGGAAGTTCGGCGCGGCCAGGACCAGCGCGGCGCCGGGCTGGGCGTGCGCGTAGAAGTACTCCGCCGCGCGGATGTCCGTGCGGGACACCTGGTGCACGATCAGCTGGCCGTGCAGGCCCTGCAGGCCGCTCAGCAGGATCGCCAGCAGCGCCACCGCGGAGGCGGCCGTCGACCATACGCCCCTGCGGCCCTTGTCCACCCAGGGGCCGGCGATCAGCAGCGCGGTGAACGGGAGCGAGAACGCCCAGACCCGGTAGATCGCCTCACCGCCGTAGTTGCCGCCGGCCAGCGTGACGATCGGCAGGAAGGCGAGCAGCCCCGGCGCCAGGACCCGGCCGAGCCGCCGGCGGTCGACCCAGAGCAGGATCAGCGCGGCGCCCCACAACCCCAGCGCCAGGCAGCGCGCCACGGTCGCCGAGAACTCCTGCTGCGGGGTGTTCCAGCTGGCCGCGTTGCCGGAGGCGTTGGACAACAGGTCGAAGTCGAAGATGTTGTACTGGCTGCTCACCGACGCCAGCCGGGGCGCCACGAAGCCGGCCACCACCAGGCCCAGGACCACGGCCAGCCAGCGGGGACGCAGGACGCCGAGGACGGCCAGCACCACGACCGGCAGCATCGTGACGATCGGGGTCAGCTGGTGGGTCACCGTGATCGCCGCGAAGACGCCGGTGGCGGCCACGCCCGCCCAGAACCGGGTGCGGCGGCTCGGCTGCTCCCGCGGCGGCATGTCGCGGACCAGCCAGGCATGGGCCTGGTGGACCCGGGGGAACCGGCCGGCCGGCACGGCCGGGACCGGCGAGGCCGTCAGCCAGCGAGCGACGATCATCCAGAAGGCGAGCATCAACGAGTACGCGAAGGCCTGCGGCGAGAAGTATCCGATGTCCACCCACATCGCGGCCTGGGTCAGCAACACGCCCAGCGCGACGACCCGCCGGTCGGCGGTGAACTGCCGCAGCAGGGCCGTCACCATCAGCGCGTTGATCAGCCCGAAGGTCAGCGACGACCAGGCGGCGAAGGAGAGCGCGTCGACGGCCGAGACCTTGGAGATCATCGCCACGACCGCGAAGAACCCGGGCCACTGCTGGTAGATGTCGCCGGCGTCGACGATGTGGCCGTGGTCGCGCAGCACGTCGACGACGCCGATGTGCTTGTAGGTCCAGGCGTACTCCAGCGTGCCGTCCACGAACGGGACGGTGGCCTGCATGAAGACCGGGACGGCCAGCACGATCGTGGTCAGCACGGCAGGGCGGGCCCGGCCGAAGAGCTCGACCGCGAAGCCGGCGGCGAGCAGCGCGGCAGCGGCGACGAAGGGCACGCCGAGCGACGAGGTGAAGCCGTACGCGTCGACGCCCGAAGGCCGCAGCCGGGCCACCGCGACGATCCAGAGCGCGATCGAGGCGGCCAGGGCCGCGAACGGCAGCACGGAACTCACCCGGCCGCCGGCGCCCCGGTCCCCGCCGAGTTCGAGCGGCACCCGGGGATTCCAGCGGACGCCGGCCCGAGCGAGCCGGACCAGCTGGGCGCCGCAGGCCAGCAGGGTGCCGCCGGTGAGCACGCCGAGCGTGGCCGCGGGCTGCCAGAGGTGCGTCCAGAGCGTGAGCACGGCCGCGCCGCAGGTGACCGAGAGGCTGCCGGCGACGGTCAGCGCCCAGGCGGCTACCCGGTCGCGGACGCCTGCGAACGACATGAGCGCCGCGCCCGGGCCGAAGAGCACGAGCACGAGCAGCAGCACTACGCGCAGGCCGCCGTGCGGCACGAGCTGCGCGGCGACGCCGGTCATCGAGACCAGGACGCCCAGCACGGCGAAGCCCGGCCGGGCGTCGGACGCGGGGGCCTGTTCGACCGCGACCCGGGTGACCGGCCCGCCGACGGTGATCACCGGTGCGGGCAGGACCCGGGTCGCCGACTCGTCGTCGGGGCTCAGCGGGATCCGTACGAGGTTGTCGCCGATCGGGATCGGCGTGGCCGTCTCGCCGGCGTGGCCGTGGACCCGGTCGTCGACCTTCGCGGCGACCATCTCGGCGAACTTCTCCGCGGCGTCCTCGGGGGCGGCGGCTTGCGTGGCGGCGGGGGCTTCCGCGGCTTCCGCGGCGGTCTTGCCGGCGACGGGGATGCGCACGGTCTCTTCGCCGACGGGGATGCGTACGGTCTTCTCGCCGGGATTCTCCTGGTTCGCCTCACGGAGCTCTTCGGCGGGCCGCTCGCCGGCCGGCAGGCTTGCGGTCGCTTCGCCGACCGGCCGCGGCGACGCCGGGCTGTCCGGCCCGCCGGTGGAACGCTGCTGCATGGGCCAGGCCTCCGTAGAACGTCGTCGTCGGCCGGGCCAGCCGGGGCTGGGCGAGCCTGAGAACCCCGGGACGCTTCGTCGCGCGAGCGCCCCGGCGGGCCGGTCACGGCGTGTCGGGGTCACGCCTGGGCGGCGCGCACCTTCGCCCTGGCCGCGCGGCGGCTCTTGAGGTACGCGTGCGGTCCGGCGAGCATGCCGCGCCGGTTGGCCGCCAGCAGCTCCCGCGGAAAATCCTCGCGCAGCGTGGCGACTCGCGTGCTGTCCTTGCCGATCAGGTCCTTGAGCGCGCCCGGCGCCAGCTTGGCCAGCGACCAGACGAGGCCCGGGCGATCCAGCAGCAGCCCGGTGTAGGCGGCGACCAGCCCGGTGCCGTACCCGACCATCTGCTTGCGCAGGCCCTCGAGGTCTCGCCGGTGGTAGTGGTGGGTGACCGCGCTGGGCTGGTAGACGATCGTCCCGCCGGCCAGCAGCACCTGCGTGAAGGCGAGGGTGTCCTCGGAGCCCATCGCCGCGGTGCCGGCGCCGAGCGCGGTGTCGAACATTCCGATCCGCTCGATGACGCCCGGGCGGAAGGTCATGTTGGCGCCGGTGCCGAACGGCGGCAGCGGGTAGAGCGGACTCTGCCGGTGCGCGGTCGCCGGGGAGAACACGTCCGGCTTGAAGCCGCGGCCCTTGCTGTGGCCGCCGAACTGCTCGAACCACAGCTGCGGGCGGGTCTCCAGCTCGGCCGGGACGATGACGCCGGAGATCACGTCGGCCTCGGGGTTCTCGTCCAGCGCGCGGGCCACCTCGGCCAGCCAGTGCGCGTCGGCCACCTCGTCGTCGTCGATCCAGGCTAGGATCCGCCCGGGTGAGGCCTTGACCGCCGCGTTGCGGGCGAACGAGAGACCGGCCTTGGGCTCGACCAGGTAGTCGACCGCTCCGCGGCGGGCCGCGGAGCCCACGACCTCGGCGGTCGCCCGGGTCTGCGGCGCGTTGTCCACGACCAGGATCCGGAACTCGGGGTACTTCTGGGCGAGCAGGCTGTCCAGGCAGCGGGCGAGCGCGCCGGGACGTTCCCGGGTGCAGACGACCACGGTGATATGCGGCGCGGTGGCCAGGACCGCGCGGCGGCGGGCCAGGAAGGTGGGCTCGGTCTCCGGCACGAAGCCGTCGATCGGCACCGGGCCGCCGAGGCGGGCCCGGACCACGTCGCCCAGTTCGGCCTCGATGCCGGCGCCCAGCTGGGCCGGGCGCAGTCCGGCGGCCGGCACGTCGACGAGCACGGTGCCCAGGGGCTCGGTGAAGAGGCGTACGAGCGCCCAGGCCTGCTCGACGCGGCGACCGTCGGGGCTGACCGCGGCGACCGTCGGCAGCGGCTCGGAGAGCTCGACGTCGAGCACCACGGCGGGCAGGACCCCGCCGCTGGGCTCGATGGCGGGCGCGGTCAGCATGGTGTCGGCGGGCCGGACCGGGTTCCAGGAGCCGTTCATCTCGAAGTTCATCGGGCGGCCTCCACTGTCGGGCGCTGGGCACGTCGGGTCGCGACGGTCTCGATGACGCCGCCGTAGGCGGCCGCGGCCACGCCGGCGATCACTCCGCCGGCCTGCAGGGCGTGGTCGACGCCGCGCCCGCGCAGGGCGTCGCCGAGGTTGCGGGCCACAGCCTTGGGCAGCGATCGCAGGTACCTCCGTTCGGCGCCCAGCGACGCGTTGCCGTCGTGCAGGCCGGCCATCTGCACCTTGCCGCGGCCCTCGGCGTAGCAGCGGTGCAGGAAGAAGCCGAAGGTGGCGCGGCGGGCAGGCACCTCGTGGCGGATGGTGGCGTCCGGCACGTACATCCAGTGCCCGCCGGCCAGGGCGCTCATCCGCAGGCAGAGCTCGGTGTCCTCGGGCCGGTTCGTGGCGCCCAGCTTGCCGAAGCCGACCAGGAAGCCGCCGACCGCGGCGAACGTGTCCCGGCGCACGACCATGCTCGCCGACCACACGTTGCGGATCGGGGCGGTGCGGGTGGGCATGCCGGCGTACGAGCCGCCGACCGCCCAGAGGAACTCCTCGGGCATCCACCGCGGCCGCCGCGCCTCCCAGTCGGGGCTGATCGCGCCGCCGGTGCCGACCACCTGCTCGTCGGCGAACGGGCGGACCAGGCGGGCCAGCCAGTTCGGGTCGGCGGAGGTGTCGTCGTCCAGGAACGCGATCAGCGGGGTCTTCGCCTGGAACGCTCCGGTGTTGCGGTTGCCCGACACGCCCTGCGCGTACGCGTTCTCGAGGACCGTCACCCCGGGCAGGTCGCGCCGGATGTGGCGGTAGTGGGCGGGGTTGTGGTCGACGACGACGAGGATCTCGGCAGGCTCGTGGGTCTGCGACCGCGCCGACGCGACCGTCCGCACCAGCGAGGGCCAGCGATCCTCGGCGTGAGTCGGTATGACGATGCTGGTGGCGAAGCGGGTGGATTCCACGGGAGCAACTCCTGGTGCGGGGTGGATGAGGGGCCGGGTCTCGCTCAGTCCTCGAGCGCGGGGGTGCGCAGCGGCTTGATGTCGCCGGTGCGCCGGCTGCCGAGATCGTCGAGGCGGATCGACCGGTTGAGGTGGCCGCCCGGGGAGCGCGAGGTCGCGGGGTGCGCGGTCGACGCCGGGGTGCGGTTCACGACCGGGTCGAGCCCGCGGGCGGCGCCGTCGACCGGCAACTGGTGCACGATGACGCCGCTGGCGCGCTCGGCCCCGGCACTGCGCCGTCGCCGCATCCGGCCGTACTCGCTGAAGATCGTGCGTAGCACCCGGAGGCCGTCGCGGAAGGTGTTGAGGTTGCTCTCGCCGTGGATGCGGGCGTGCTCGACGCTGCCGACCTCGCCGACCTTCAGCCCGTCCGCCGCGGCCCGGATGTTGATCATCGTCTCGATCTCGAATCCGTCGCCCCAGAGCTTGCTGCCGTCGTCGGGCCGGGGGAGGCGGGTGTCCGGCAGGTCGAGCGCCGGCACGACGGTGCGCCAGAAGGCGTTGTAGCCGTAGCAGAGGTCGGTGAAGCGGGTGCCGAAGAGAACGTTGACGACCAGGTTGAGCCCGTCGTTGCCGAGCTTGCGCAGCCTGGTGATGTCGTGGCTGTGCCCGCCCCGGTCGAAGCGCGAGCCCTTCACGAAGTCGGCGCCGGCCATCAACTGCTCGACGAATAGCGGGATTTCGGCCGGGTCGGTCGAGCCGTCCGCGTCGATCATCACGATGATGTCGCCGGTGCAGGCGGCGAAGCCGCAGGCCAGCGCGTTGCCCTTGCCGGTGCGGGTCTGGTGCACGACCACCACGTCCGGGCACAGCTCGCGGGCGACCTCCACGGTCCGGTCCACCGAGCCGCCGTCGACCAGGATGACCTCGCTCACGCCGGCCGGCAGCTTCGCGAACACGTGCGGCAGATTCCGTTCCTCGTTCAGGGTCGGAATCACTACGCTTACTGTCGGTGACCTTCGGCCGTTACTCTGCGTGCCGTTGGCTGGCGTCGAAAGCTCCATGTCGGTCCCCTTCCGGGTTCGGCAATGCGACCTGATCGGCGTTTCCGGGGGCAGAAACACGAGCCGCTCGCTTCTGGGCACCAATCTAGTCGAGCGCTACGTAGCGTCAACTGACCAAAGGGACAGCGTGACGGCGACCGGGCGGATCCTGGACGCCAACCGGATGAGCAGGTCTTATGCACACGGACAACTTCCGTTGATCTCTGCCACGCCAGTTACCTTCAGTAATGGACGCGCGGTCGGAAGCGGGCATGTGGGGGCAGTGACCCGGCAATCCGGCGATCGGGGAGGACGGCGGTCTCAATCCCGACAAAAAATAAATGTCGGATAACAGCCGATGAGTTCGATCACGCTACGTAAACATTACGGAGGGTGTCCGCGCGGGTGCGAAACGGTTATCGGGCGCGCTGGTGGGCGGTCACGGCGGCCAATGGATATGTTGTCGCGGAGACCCTGTCGCCGGGCCGGCCCGTAGCTTTCGGCCGGCCTTACCGTTGGTGAGACGATGAACGCTGAGGAAGCACTCTGTGTCTGTGGGCACGCGCAACAGGCTCACGAGCATCACCGCCGCGGCACCGAATGCGCCCTGTGCGGTCCCGACGTCTGTCCCCGGTACCGCCGCCTCACCTGGTGGCGCCGGCTGGTTTCGAGTCGCTGAGACGGGGCGGTGGCCGGGGGGTGGCGCGCCGCCCGGGTGGTCGAAGTCGCAGGTCGCGGGGGGTCGCGAAAACCTACTATATCTGTAGGCTAAGTCTCACTTCGAGCGGGTGGCCGCGTGGGCCCCGCGCGACTGGAGGGACCTCGATGCCGCTTCCCGACTTCCTCATCGCGGGCGTCCCCAAAGCGGGGACCACGGCACTGCACGCCGCGCTGGCGCAGCACCCGGAGCTCTACCTACCCGCCGTCAAGGAGCCCAAGTTCTTCCTCTCCGACGGGCCGCCGCCGGCCGTCGGAGGCCCGGGCGACGTACAGACCTACCAGGAGCACGTGTGGCGCCGCGCCGACTACGAGCGGCTCTTCGACCCGGCGCCGCCCGGAGCGCGGCTCGGCGAAGCCACCCCCTTCTACCTGTACGACCTGGACGCGCACGACCGGATCAGGTCGCTCGTGCCCCAGGCGCGGCTGATCCTGCTGCTGCGGGACCCGGTCGACCGGGCCCACTCCAACTGGACCCACCTGTGGAACGCCGGCCTGGAGCCGGAGGCCGACTTCCTCACCGCCTGCTACGCCGAGCCCGAGCGCCGGGCCGCCGGCTGGGCCGACTTCTGGCACTACGTGAGCCTCGGGCTGTACGGGCGCCAGGTACAGCGCCTCTTCAAGCAGTTCCCGCGCGAGCAGGTGCTGCTGCTGCGCTACCGCGACCTCAAGGACGACCCGGCGGCCACGCTCGACCGGGTCTGCGCCTTCCTCGGCGTCTCGACCGGCGTGCTCGCCGCGATCCCCAAGGAGAACGTCAACCGCCACGTCGTCGAGGACAACAATCTCAACCGGGTGCTACGCGCGCTGCTGCGGGCGGGCGGGCGGTTCGGGCACCGGTTCCCCGTGCCGCTGCGGCTGGCCGCCCGGGGGCCGCTGCTGACCGTCCTGCACCGCAAGCGCGGCAGCCGCCCGGTGACCACGCCGCAGGAGCGCGCCGCGCTGCTGCCGCTGTTCGCCGACGACATCGCGCTGCTGCAGGACGTGACCGGCGAACGGTACGACGACTGGCTGTCAACCGACCGGCACGCCAACACCGGCTGACCGCACTCGCCACGGCGGTCTCCTCACAGAGCACTCGCCGCGGTGCAGTCCTGTCAGCTCTTCGCCGCGGTGCAGTCCTGTCAGCTCTTCGCCGCGGCGCGGGTCCTGTCAGCTCTTCGCCGCGGCGCGGGTCCTGTCAGCTCTTCGCCGCGGCGCCGCGGTCCTGTCAGCGGGCGACCTCCTGCCGGCCCTGCAACGATGCCCGGTCGGCGGCCGCCCGGCCGGACGCCCAGCCCTCCCGGTTGTTGATGGTCGTCGCGTGGTGGGTCAGCTCGGGGAACTGCGCCTCGAACGCGTCGCGCACCGCGTCGTCGCGCGCCGCGAGCACGGGCAGCAGGTTCGCGCTGCCCACCGACTCGGTCATCTCCCGGTCCACGTCGCCGGCGGCGGCGCTGAGCCGTTCACCGATCCGGGACGCGTACGCGGTCAGGAACGACTGCCGGAACGAGCGGGTGGTGTTGCGCCCGTACTTGTCGACGCTCGGTTTCGCCTGGGTCATCGCCCGCGTCGCCTGCACGAGCAGCGAGGTGAACAGCAGCTCGGTCGAGTCGAGATCCGTGGGAAAGCCGACGACGGTGGTGAAACCGTAGCGCTTCGTCCACACCGCCCGGCAACTGTTCGCCTCCGCCACGACCTGCAGCAGCAACGTCTTCGGAGCCTCGTACGGATTGTCGATTTCGACCCGCCGGGTGACCGGCTGGTCGCGTTCGCCCGTCGTGGCGACGAGCAGGGCGTGGTCGATGCGGTGCCGCGCCATCAACTCCTGCGCCTTGGCGGTGAACGCGTCGGCCTCCTCGGGAAAATCGGTCGACTCCGCCTTGGCCAGCAGCGCCCGGACCCGGTCGAGCATCCGCTGATCGAGGTCGGCCGGCGCCGTCACCGTGGCCGTCCGGGCCTCGCCCGGCACCGGGCCGACCGACTCGATCTCCGACAGCCCGCTGAGCAGCTGGAGCACCTCGATGATCGCCGTGACCGCCGCGGCGCGGTCGAGGCCGTTCCGCTCGCCCCAGGCGGTCACGTAGTGGTCGTCGTGCTCCCACCACACCCGCGCGTCCAGGGTGGCCAGCTGCGACTGCCAGCGCTGATCGACGGTGGCCGCCGAATAGCCGCGCATCTTCGCGGCGATGGCATCGACCATGAGCGCGCCGTGCCGGGCGGTGTGCTCGCGGCGCGCGACCCGGACCAGCTCGGCCGGCTGCCAGCCGCGCCGCCACGCCTGCTCCACGTCGCGGAGCATGCCGGCCAGCAGCGTACGGTTGACGACCTGGACGCCGGCCGCGCCGCCGGGCCCAGCGGTCAGCAGGGCAAGGCAGCGGTCGAACTCGACCGTCTCGCCGAGCCACCGGGCGTGGATCGCCTGGATGATGATCTGTTCCGCGAGCTGGCTCTGGGACGGAACGCGTGGCGCGCCGAACAGGCCCAGCGGGTCGTCGGCGCCGGACGCCCCCGGGGCCTGACGACGATGCGCGGCGTCCGCCGCCTTCCGCTTGGCCTTGTGCCGCTCGCGACTGTTCTTGCCCATTGCTCTCCGCCCGACCCGCCGATTTTTGCGCCGACGCTACCAAGCCGGGATGGCCCACGACGACCTTGCCACCCGTTCGGTGTGGTGTCCCACCGGGATGCTTCGCTCCTGCCGCGTCGCTATGGCCGTGCCGCCAACTCGATCAGGTAACGGCGGCAGGCCCGCGCCGCGGCGGTTCCTTCAGCGGCGCTATGGCCGTGCCGCCAACTCGATCAGGTAACGGCGGCAGGCCTGCGCCGCGGCGGTCAGCCGCCGGTCGCGGCGGTGGATGAGCCCGATCGGCGGATGCGGAGGCCCGGGGTCGAGCCGTCCTATGTCGATCAGCGGACCCGGCGTCTCCGCCACCGAGCGGGCCAGCAGCGCCACCCCGAGCCCGGCAGAGACCAGTTCCCGGATGCTCGCCGGGTTGTGCGCCTCGAACTGCACCCGGGCGGTAAACCCCGCGGTGGCCGCGGCCGCGTCCAGGATGGCCCGCAGGCCGCTCTCCGCCGGCAGGCACACGAACGGCTCGTCGCGCGCGTCGGCCAGGTCCAGCCGCCGTTCCCGGGCCAGCCGATGTCCCGGCGGCAGGATCAGCAGCAGGTCTTCGTCGGCGATCCGCCGCACCGAGTAGCGCGACGCCTGGTCCGCGTGCACGGGCCCGAGCACCAGGTCGACACGGCCGGCGTCCAGGTCGCCGAGCAGCGCCGCGATCAGGCCGGATCGCAGGGTCACCGCCACGCCGGGATAGTGGTCGTGGAAACGCGCCAGCGCGTTCGGCAGGTCGAACGGGCCGACCACCGACGTCGCGCCGATCGTCACCCGGCCGCGGACCACGGCCGCCAACTCGGCGAGCTCGCCCCTGGCATCGTCCAGCTCGGCGAGCACGCGCCGGGCGCGGACCAGGAACAGCTCGCCCGCGTGGGTGAGCGCGACCCGCCGCGTCGTGCGGGCGAACAGGGCCACGCCGAGCTCGCCCTCCAGCGCGCGGACCTGCGCGGACACCGCCGACTGGGCGACGTGCAACTGCTGCGCGGCCCGGGTGAAACCGCCGAAGCGGGCCACCGCCTCGAAGTACGCCAGCTGCCTCAGCTCCACCGATTCATCGTGCTGGCAGATCAGTGCGAGCACAAATCGGTGTTGGACTTATGAGTACGCCGGGCACAGGCTGGCTCGCATGAAGGCACACCACCTCGGCGGCGGGCTCGCCTCGTCCGCGGTCGGACTCGGCTGCATGGGCTTCTCGCAGGCGTACGGCGCGGCCGACGACGCGGATTCGACCGCCGCCATCCACCACGCCCTGGACCGGGGCGTCACGATGATCGACACCGCGATGAGCTACGGCCGCGGGCACAACGAGCGGCTCGTCGGGCGCTCCATCGCGGGACGGCGCCGCGACGTCGTGCTCGCCACCAAGTTCGGCATCGTCCGCGGCGAGGACGGCGTACGCCTGGACGGGCGCCCGGAAAACGTACGGGGTTACTGCGAGGCCTCGCTCGAGCGGCTCGGTGTCGAGGTGATCGACCTCTACTACCTGCATCGCGTCGACCCCGAGGTGCCGGTCGCCGAGACCGTCGGCGCGATGGCCGAAATGGTCGCCGAGGGCAAGGTGCGCCACCTCGGCGTCGCCGAGGTCAACCCGGCCCAGCTGGAGCAGGCCGCGGCCGTGCACCCGATCGCCGCCGTACAGTTCGAGTGGTCGCTGGCCTGGCGCGAGCCGGAGGACGACATCGTTCCGGCGGCTCGGCGGCTCGGCGTCGGGCTGGTCCCGTACAGCCCGCTCGGCCGGGGGCTGCTCACCGGGGCGCTGCCGACCTCGCCGTTCCCGCCCGGCGACTTCCGGGCGTCCGACCCGCGCTTCGCCGGCGAGAACCTCAGGCACAACCTCGCCGTCGTCGAGGTGATGGGGAAGCTGGCGCAGGAGCGCGGCGCCACGCCCGGCCAGCTCGCCCTGGCCTGGCTGCTCGCCCAGGGACCCGACGTCGTGCCGATCCCCGGCTCGCGCAACGCCGCCCGGGTCGGCGAGAACGCCGCGGCCGCGGACCTCGAGCTGTCTGCGGACGACCTGGCCGCGCTGGAGGGCGCGGCGCCCCGGAAAGCCTGGCAGGGTGACCGCACGTCCTTCGCCGCCTACGGCGTGTCCCGAACCCGCTGACCTCCCAAGAGCAGGCAGCGGACGACCTCCATCCGAGGCTCGACCATCCGGACGAAGCCACCGCCCGTACCGGGGGCCGCGGCGGCTCGCCCGGTCGTCGTCTCCGGCAGCGCCGCAGGTAGCGGCTCTACTCGCCGACCGGGCCTCCGGCGAGCTCGGCGACGATGTCGAGGTGCCCGAGGTGGCGGGCATACTCCTGCAGCAGGTGGAAGAGCACCCGCTCCAACGGAGGCGGTTGCTCGCCGTCCCACCGTGGACCCGGGGCGCCGTGCGCCGTGAGCTCGTTACCGGCTATGGCGGCGGCGGTGTGCGCGCCTTGGGCGCGCAGCGCGGCCACCAGCTCATCGCGACCTTCTTCCGGCGCGACGTACCAGCGCTCGTCACGCCGGTCCCCCCACGGCTCGGGCACCTCGCGCCCCTCGAAACCCCACTCGATCCAGCGCAGTTCGACGTAACGCAGGTGCTTGACCAGCTCGAGCGGCGTCCAGCCCGAGGGGAGCCGGCTGCTGCGGAGCTCGTCGTCGGGCAGCGCACACACCTTCGTGACCACGCTCTCGCGGAAGTAGTCCAGGTACCGCAGAAACACCTCGGCACGCCCTGATGCGGGCGTCATGGGCGACAGAAACGGCATAGTCATGGCCACCATTGTCGGCCCACATCGGACCGTACGGCCCGCCGCGCTCGTCTCGGCGTGTTCGGTGCTCGCGGCGCGCGGATCAGACCCGACGCCCGGACGGCGGTGGCGTATGTGACCGCGCGTGGCAGGAGCGGTCCCAGAGTCCGGCCGGTGGGTCATCCGTGCGGCCAGGTCTTGCATGTCTTCCAAGGGGCAGCCTGCCGCCTGCCGCCTGCCGCCTGCCGCCTGCCGCCTGCCGCCTGCGGCCTGCCGCCTGCGGCCTGCCGCCTGCCGCCTGCCGCCTGCGGCCTGCCGCCTGCGGCCTGCGGCCTGCGGGCGACGTCAGCCGCCCGGTCTACCGCCGGACTGGTTGCCGCCGGCTACCTTGTTGATCAAGGTAGCCGGTCGATCTCGCCGGCGAGCCGGACCAGCTCGGCCGAGCCGACGAAGGGTGGAGACGGTGTCGACGACAGCCTTCGACGAGTACGAACGGTCGCAGTGGGCGGGACGGGCCGCGGCGTACCAGGGCAGTTTCGCCGCTCTGTGCGCTCATCCCGCCGGGATGCTGCTGGACGCCGCGGGCGTCGGGGCCGGCGACCGGCTGCTCGACGCCGGCGCGGGCACCGGCACGGTCGCGGCCCTGGCGTGCTCCCGCGGCGCCGTAGTCACGGCCGCCGATGCCGAGCCCAGCATGCTGGCGTTGGCCCGCCGCCAGGCCCCGGCCGCCGAGGTGCGCCACGCGACGCTGCCGGACCTGCCGTTCGCCGTCGGCTCGTTCGACGCGGCGGTGGCCAACTTCGTCATCAACCACGTCGGCGACCCGGCGGCCGCCCTGCGCGAGCTGGGGCGGGTCGTACGCCCCGGCGGCCGCGTCGCCGTGACGATCTGGCCCTACCCGGCGCCGCCCGCGCAGCAGCTCTGGGTCACGATCTTCGACGCCGCGGGGGTCGAGCGTCCCGCCGACCTGCCCAGGCTCGCGCCGGACCTGGATTTCCCCCGCACCCGCGACGGGCTGGCCGACCTCATGCGGGGGGCCGGGCTCACCGGGGTCAACTGCGACACGATCGCCTGGACCCATCGCACCGACCCCGAGTCCTGGTGGAACGGGCCCGCCAACGGCATCGGCACACCCGGCGCCCTGATGCGACGCCAGGACCCGAGAACCGTCGACCGTATCCGGCGCCAGTACGACCGGCACACCGCCGCCTACCGCGACAGCGACGGCCTGCTCGCGCTGCCGACCGCGGCCCTGATCGGCTCAGCCTCCGTCAGCCGAGAGGACGTCTGACGATCCCATCCACTTGTACGGCCTTGGTGGGCTTTGGCCGCCATTGAGGCTGGCGCGCTACTCGGAAGTACGGCTCGTCAAGCCCAGAGGAGCGCGCTCGACGACTGGAAGTGGATATTCCCGGCGAGCCGTCCCGTGTCGAGGCGGGCGTAGGGCTTGTTGTCGTCGTGGTGCCTGGTCGGCTCGTCACCGCGAGGACCGGCCGTGGAGGCCTGGGATCGTGTCCGGCGAGGGCGAGGGCGACACTCGCCGCGCGAACCGACACTCCGGGTGTCGCATCGTGGGCAGCGGCTCTCGGATCGTGGACGCCCGTCCCGGATCGTGGCCGTCGGTTCAGATGCTGGGCAGTCCGCCTACTATCTGGACAGAGCCGAGGCCTAAAACACCATATTCCGCCCACGCGTGCAGGCCAAAGCCTCGATCTTGAAGCGCACATCCCGCCGAGCGACCCGAACTCCACAACCTCGGCCGGAGCCGCGGCCGCGGCCTCGATGTTCGCCGGGAATGTCCACTTCTTGGAAGGGGAACCTCGATCAGGAGAGGTCGGTAAGCCGGCGGCCGCGGTGCGGGACTGGTGCCGGGGATCCGAGACTGGCTGCCACCATGCGATACCCGGGGTCGGCTCGATCGATGATCCTCAGGGGGTGCGTCTGGTGAACGGTCGGGGCGTGATGGCTGGTTCGGGGTGAGGGCGAGTGTTGTTGACCGAACAGCGGTGGAGGCGATGCGGGCGGCCCA
>Ga0307508_10002899_pt1 | contig 17727 bp, 18 predicted proteins | sample 9_EM_MG_FD_203089 | JGI IMG/M metagenome (GOLD analysis project Ga0307508, IMG submission 203089) | Populus trichocarpa ectomycorrhiza microbial communities from riparian zone in the Pacific Northwest, United States - 9_EM | ecosystem: Host-associated > Plants > Roots > Unclassified | place... | reverse complement strand
GATTTCCTTGGTGCATTTGCTCTTTTGGCGGACGGGAAAGATGGGAGCCCCACGGGGGTGGTACGGCGAGGAGGAGCGCACAAAACCTGTAGTGTTAAAGCGCAATAGATCGAAATCGAATATTATCTCTCTCCACAGACCTACCTCTCTATCCCCGTGACCGGCGGTGTGACCATCCCTCCCCAGAACAACGAGCCCACGCAAGGCGTGTGAGAAAAGCCGCGAAGAAATCACGCCGGGCGTGACGGATACCACGAGAACAACGAGCCCACGCAAGGCGTGTGAGAAGAGCCACGAAGAGACCACGCTGGGCGTGACGGATACTGCGAGAACAACGAGCCCACGTAAGGCGTGTGAGAAGAGCCGCGAAGAGACCACGCCGGGCGTGACGGATACCGCGAGAACAACGAGCCCACGCAAGGCATGTGAGAAGAGCCACAAGGAGACCACGCCGGGCATGACGGATACCGCGAGAACAACGAGCCCACGCAAGGCATGTGAGAAGAGCCACGAAGAGACCACACTGGGCGTGACGGATACCACGAGAACAACGAGCCCACGCCAGACGTGTGAATACACCGGAAGTGTGAGTACACCGGAAGTGTGAGTAGGAGCGCTCGCTCCGCAGACCCAAGCCTATGTTGCCTGTCGAGCTAGAACGGAGAAGTCGAGGCAGAATCTTGACACTAGATTGCGTCTCCCCATCGACACCTGACGTAGCAACAAAAAAGACACAGTGGATTCCCAGGACGAAAGCACCAGGGACCCCCTCAACCTTAGCGAATTCATGGACATCCCTGATGACCAGCAAGCACCGAGCCCAGTAACCCCCGAACAAAGATCTAGACCCCAGAGCCCTGAGTCCCCCGAACAACTCAAAAGAATGACGGAAGCCCTGGGACCCCACCTGTTGACAACAGAAATGCTGCAAACACTTTTAGCTGCACGCGACCGACCGCCGCAGACCAGTTACCCAAAGCTGAGGGACCCGGAACCATTCGAAGGAGAAAAAACGAAATTCAAAACGTTCCTGGCCCAGTGCGAGCTGAAGTTTAGAACAGAGGGAAACCGATTCGATGACGATGAGAAGAAAACAGGATATGCATCCTCCCTACTGCGAGGGGTGGCATGGAATTGGGTGGAAACCTTCCTAAACCAGGAAGGTGGAATCAACCTGACTTGGGAAGAACTAAAGACCAACATGAAGCACGCCTTCGGCCAGGTAGACGCCGAAAAAATAGCGTTCGAGAAATTCCAGAAGATCCAGCAGGGAAATCGGACAGTGGCCACCTACTGGGCCGAATTTCAGCGAATCAAAGCAGACCTCCCATACGCGGAAAACGTATGCATTGCATGATTCTGAGACGGATTACACCCCGAGGTAAAAAGGCACCTAGTCATGAGCGAAACCCCTGCCACAGTCTTGGTGGTCTACGCCACGGCCGCCATCAAAACGGATAGCCGCCTATGCAACCTCGGAGTCATTAATCGACGACCTACCACCAACCCAGAAGCGCACTTCCACGTCAACACAAAGGAGTCTCTGTCGACGCCCCCGGGAGACCCGATGGACCTCGATGCCACCCGACGATTCAAATTCGCAAGGGGAACGCCGAACTGATTCCCACAATGAGCAATCACGGGAGAATGTTACAACTGCGGAAAGAAAGGACATTTCGCAAAAGAATGCCCCCAGCCCAGGAAAGAACGAGTTTCATGGAGAAGACCATACAGGGCCGCGGAAGCCACCTTCGAGGAGACGACCGAAGAAGAACCGTCAGGAAACGACAACCGTTGGGAATAAGTGCCGACAACCACCACCCGAGAAAAACACCTGTTGTCAAACCCGAAGAAGATCCCCCGTACCGAGTATGAACCGCCCGATACGACCGCGAGGAGAAAATTATGATCAAAGTACAAATCCAGGGGACAGACGGGAACGAATGCACCACTACAGCCTTGGTGGACAGTGGGGCATCAGAAAACTTCATCGATAAGGCCTATGCTGAGGCCAGCGGAATACCTATGCAACAAAAAACAACGCCAAGACGAGTATTGACAGTCGACGGAAGTGAGGTCACCGGCGGGCCAGTAACCCATGACGCTCAAATCCACCTAACCATCAACCATCACGAGGAGGACATCTGGCTACACTGCATCACGATCGGGAACGCCCCGATCATCCTGGGACTCCCGTGGCTCAAACTCCACGACCCAGTGACAGGGTGAAAGAATCACACCGTGAAATTCCACTCCAACCACTGCGCCGAGAAATGCCTACCCAGCTCACCAAGAGCCAACACAGTCCCAGAAGATAAGGCCACAGAGCAATACTATAAGAAAACACCGGCAGAAGAGGAGAACTGGGAAATCGGCGAAACAGACCCATGGGAGGTATGCCAGACAGTAATCGACGAAATCAAAGAAACCTCCAGGATGAGCAAGAAACCAATTCCCCCAGAATATCACGAATTCCTCGATGTATTCACCGAACAAGAACCAACGACACCCCCACCTCACCGCATGCAGGACCATCATATCCCACTAGAGGAAGGGAAAACGCCCCCGTATGAGCCCTTGCGGCCCCTGAATGACGAGAAAATAAAGGCTCTCAAAGAATACTTGGATGTCAACGAAAAATGAGGATGGATCCGTGCATCCACTTCCCTGGCCGGAGCGCCGATCCATTTTGTGAAGAAGAAGGACAGAGGACTACGCTTGTGCATGGATTACTGACAATTAAATGAAATCACGGTCAAGAACCGGATACCATTGCCATTGATCGGAGAATCCCTGGATCAACTGTCCAGTGCCACTGTCTACACCAAACTCGATATCCGAGATGCATATTACAACCTCCCAATCGCAGCAGGAGACAAGTGGAAAACAGCCTTCTGAACCCGGTACGGACTATACGAATACTGCGCCATGCCTTTCGGGTTGTCCAATGCACCGGCATCGTTCCAACGATGGATAAACGAGATTCTGAGCGAATACCTCGATATTTTCTGTGTGGCATATCTGGACGACATCCTCATCTTCTTGCAAAATCTGGAAGACAACCGGAGACACGTCCGAACAATCTTGAGATGAGTTGAGGAAACCGGGCTCACGCTGAAAGCATCTAAATGCGAATTCCATACAACGGAAACAGAATACTTGGGATATGTCATATCACCAAAGGGACTGTGAATGGACGAAGAAAAGATCCGAACAATCAAGGAATGGAAAGAGCCAACGAATGTAAAAGGAATCCAGAGTTTCCTGGGATTTGCCAACTTGAATCGTCGCTTTATCAGAGACTACAGTAAGATCACGATGCCCCTATCCTCCCTCACAAGGAAGGAAAAAGAGTGGGAATGGGGCGACAAACAGCAAGGAGTGTTCGATACCCTAAAAATGGCAATGATCACGGAACCCATACTACAGCACTTCAACCCAGAATGAGCCGTCACCATCGAAACAGACGCCTCGGACTACGCCATAGGGGCAATTTGCTCACAACCAGACGATAACGGAATTCTGCACCCAGTAGCCTACTACTCAAGGAAACTCAAGGACCCGGAGCACAACTACGATATCCACGACAAAGAGCTACTGGCGATCGTAGACGCACTGCGAAAATGGGATACCTATTGCAAAACAACGGGACCCAAAATCACGATTCTCACGGACCACAAAAACCTCGAATATTGGAAAATGAAAAAAGATCTCAACCTACGGCAGGCCCGATGGGGTGAGCAGCTAGCAAACTATGACTTCACAATCAAATACCGACCAGAAAGATTAGCTGGCAAACCAGACATCCTCTCTAGAGAGTCAGGAGACTCTCCCTGGGAAGGGGATATGAAGCATCGACAGAACCACAGCCGAATCCTGTTACCCAAAGAAGCGTTCGAAGCACTCCAGGCCAATACAACGGAAACCATCAACCTCGAGATAGACAAGGAACTCCTGAATGAAATCCGGACACTAAGCGCAGCAGATAAAGAGATCCAAGAAATTTAGAGGAAAAAAGCAAATGGGACCACCTGTGACGGAAAGATCGCGCTAGGGTTATGCGAGGAAAACAGCGGGGGCAAATGTACGACGGCCTCATATGGGTCCCAGACAATGACACCCTGCGACTACGCATATTAAGAGACCACCATGACGTGCAAGCCGTGGGACATGCGGGCCGAGCAAGAACCCTGGAACTTGTTAGCCGAAATTTCTACTGGCCAGGGCAACGAAAGTATATCCACAGATACGTCAACCACTGTGACACCTGCCATCGCATCAAGCCAATCCGACACATGCCATTTGGACTGCTAAAGCCACTCGAACTCCCACACCGACCATGGGACACGATATCAATGGACTTTATCACCGCGCTGCCGACGAGCAACGGAAAAGACGTGTTATGGGTAATAATCGATCGCCTCACAAAGATGGCACATTTCGTCGCCTACCAGGGTACCATGGACCCCGAAGACCTAGCAGACCACTTCCTGCGACAAGTTATAAGACCCCACGGACTGCCAAGCAGTATTGTATCAGACAGAGGGTCCCTGTTTACCTCAGACTTCTGGAAACGAGTAACGGAAGCACTCGGGATATCACGCAACCTCAGCACAGCCTTCCACCCACAAACGGACGGACAAACAGAAAGAGCCACTGCCACCCTCGAGCAGTATCTCTGGGCATACTGCAACTACCAGTAGGACGACTGGGAAAGGTTGTTGCCAATTGCCGAATTCTGCTACAACAACACTCAAACTGGAACCACAAAAATAACCCCCTTCTTTGCCAACTATGGATATCACCCTCGCTTCCTGCCAGACCTCGGCACCCAGAACGAGGAGACCCCGGAAGTGTCGGAATATGTCACGGCATTAAGAAGGTTGCATGAAGAACTTCGAGCAGAGATCAAGGAAGTCCAAATGTCTCAAGCAGAGCAAGCCAACAAAGCACGACATCTGGACCCGGTACTGAACCCAGGCGATAGGGTCTGGCTACGACGGAAACACATCCGACAACCCGATCATCGAACAAACTGGACCACAAGCAGATAGGCCCATACACCATCCTTGAGAAGGTAGGCTCAAGAGCATATAAACTGGACCTACCGGCCACTGTCAGGATCCTCCCAGTTTTCCACATCAGCCTCCTCGAATCCACAGCCAGCACCGAACCCATCCCGGGACACCAACAAACACCGCCACCACCTGTGGTCATCCAAGAACAGCAAGAGTGGGAAGTAGAGAAAATCCTGGACTCCCGACACCGTAGAAACCAGATCCAGTATCAAGTCAAGTGGACCGGTTTCCACGACCCTGATCGTACCTGGTATCCCGCCCGCAACTTTGAGAACTCACCCGACCTCGTCCGCCAGTTCTACGAGGAATACCCTCAGAAACCCGCACCCCAACTCTAAAAAACCCGATATGTACACCACCACCACTGTCGGCACCAACGAAGGCTGGACCTTCGCTGGCCGCAGCCGCACCTCCGAGTTTCCCATCACAACCTCTGCCGATAACGAACAAACCGAACTACACGCGCCGAAGCCGCCGCCGCCGAGCGACAAACTGCGACTGCCCGCTCCCACACCCTAACGAACTACTCGAAGTAACCCGCCAACGACGCCTGAACCCCGCCAAAGCATGCGCGGACTGGTACCAAGGAAAGTGGGTCTGCCCCGAATGCCGGTTCCTCGTGAACATGGAAAACCACCACCTCCGCTGCAGCGCTGCAGCCCCACATGAAACCTTGGCGGACATCACGCCACCACAGAAAGATCAGGAAAACATAAACCCCCCGGCTGCGACTGCGGCACTACAGAACAAGCAACTCGCCCTCCTGGGGGAAATCGTCACCATGATACATCAAACAACCACCCGGGACGCCCGCCGCAATCACGTCGTACACCGGACGCTCGCCCAGCGGATGAACGAGGTCCACTACGCGGACCAACAGCAACTCAAGCAGATGATCAATACCCTGGAAGCCATCATCACCGAACAACAGCGAAGGAACGAACAACTCCAAGCCCGGCAGCAGGCTAGCCGGCCCGTCCGCATCTACTGCACCCCCATCTGCCGCCAGACCCTAACGACCTGACATGACCTCGCCGGAGCTTCGGTCTGGACAGGGGACGTACTGTCACGAACCTGGCGCGACAGGCTCCTTGGTGCCAGCGCCGGTGCCACTCTCACCCTTGTCACCCTGTGGCTCGTCCTCGTTTCTGCTGCCGCAGCCGCGGTTATCCTCCACGCTTAGGCGCCTCGACCGATCTCCGCCATATCGCTCTGGTAGCGATATCCCCGACCGCTGGCCGGTCTAGACTTCTCTCCTTCGTCTCCGTTATGTTACTTGCGCGTCCTTTCTCCTGTCCGCTACGTTTGTTGTCTCCCATTGATTGAGCTTGCGCGTCCTTCTCCCATGTTCGTTATGAGTATTGTTTTCCCTTGATTAAGTTGTACGTCAGTCTTCCTTTCCTTTACTGTTACTGCTTGCGCGTCCTTTCTCCTGTTGCCGTGAGTAGAGTGTTGGCCGCACGGCGGCCGAGTGCGATCATGTGTTTTCCTTGGGCGCGGCGATCGAGTCATAATGTTAGACGGAGGAACTATGTCAGTCTTGCGGGCAAGCTGTGATTCCACAGAGGGAAGGAAAAGTATAAAGGAAGGGCGCGGTAGCTAGTCTGGAGATTCTTCTCCACACAATCTATTATCTCTCTCCACAGACCTACCTCTCTATCCCCGTGACCGGCGCTGCGACCATCCCTCCCCAGAACAACGAGCCCACACAAGGCATGTGAGAAAAGCCACGAAGAGACCACGCCGGGCGTGACGGATACCGCGAGAATAACGAGCCCATGCAAGGCATGTGAGAACAGCCGTGAAGAGACCACGCCAGGCGTGACGGATACCGCGAGAACAACGAGCCCACACAAGGCGTGTGAGAAGAGCCGTGAAGAGACCACGCCGGGCGTGACGGATACTGTGAGAACAACAAGCCCATGCAAGGCGTGTGAGAAGAGCCACGAGGAGACCACGCAGGGTGTGATGGATACCGCAAGAACAACGAGCCCACGCAAGGCATGTGAGAAGAGCCGCGAAGAGACCACGCCGGGCGTGACAGATACCGCGAGAACAACGAGCCCATGCAAGGCGTGTGAGAAGAGCCGCGAAGAAACTACGCTGGGCGTGACGGATACCGCGAGAACAACGAGCCCACGCCAGACGTATGAATACACCGGAAGTGTGAGTACGCCGGAAGTGTGAGTAGGAGCGCTCACTCCGCAGACCCAAGCCTACGTTGCCTGTCGAGCCAGAACGGAGAAGTCGAAGCAGGATCTTGACAGTGACATATATAGAGCGTGAGTTTTCCTGAGTAGAGAGGCATCAGAAATGATCAGTTGGAAGTTGAGCCTTAACAATATTACATTGTTTCTGGAATCAACTCTCTAGTGATATTTCAAACACAAATCTCTTAGTGAATTTTCCCAACCGCTTCCATGTGAATCCTTCAGAACTACACAGTTGTCCCACAGCCATTATACAAGTGTCCTCTGCTCAGGGGTGATAGACTGTTAGTGACCACCTGAATGATTGTGCCATTGGTGAAACATCTGAGTGTTACAGTATATTGTTAGCAGACACACCGACACTCCAATATACCTCTCTACAAGAAACACATAAGTAACCAGGTCAGAAACTCAGGCATTGGTGAAGTTTACGATACGAAAAAGCTCCAATGAGATGGACACATCAACGGATGTGGTCATCTGCAATCCCGACACTGGCGAGCCAGTGGTGTGAGAACCAGTTGCTGTGGAGGTACCAGGGTGGTTCTGCAATGTGGTGAAAACCCTTGACAAGAGTCTGTCTCAGTTTGGCCAGCTAGTGCAGCTGTGCCAAAAGAATGAGTATGATATCACGGAAATCTTTCCAAAATTAATGCAGCACTATGAGGGCCTTCTGCATAACCACAGACATCTATATGAGCTGGCCCAGGCTGAAAAGAAACAAATGCGCTACGCCTCAGAAGAAGCTTTCTGGCAGCTGTCTGTAGCAAGCATTCAGTTCTTGGACAAGGTGTCCACCACTACTCTAGCTGACCAGACAAAGGATGAAGCACAGTTCAAACACCTGGCAGCGGTAACTGAGGCACTTGATGCCAATGCTACCTGCATTAGGAAAAAAAATAATTGCGGCCAGAGTGTCTGGATGCACTAGATGGTCAAGACGTTCTGGACGTAACCTCGCAAACTGGGATGCTACTTACCATACCACGGGGCATCCGAATGCAGCTACCACGGTGGTGTGCATTTGGACGCAGCGTGCCAGAGTACCGTGCGTTGGAACCCGGCTACTATGGCATATACGTTCTGGACGACACATGTCACGGTACCACATGTTCAGACGTAGCTGTCAAGACGCAATGCATTCAGACATAGCTGTCAAGACACAATGTGTCCAGACGCAGCTGTCAATGCACAACGCATCCAGATGCAGCTGTCAATGCACAACGTGTCCAGATGCAGCTGCTACGGCATATATCTTCTGGACAAGTAGTGTCATGGCAATTGCACTCAGGACGCAGTGCGTATCTTATAGACATAGAGAGTTAAGGCAAATATCCTCCGGTCGATACATGCTACAGCATCTGCTTTCCAGATGACATGTGCCACAGCGTCCACTTTCTGGATGAGGAGTGCATCAGCCAAAAAATGGAAAGTTGAAGTATATTGCTTTTTTTACAGGTGAGATATAAATTTGAACTAATATTTCTCGAAGTTTCAGCTAAAAATAAAGCTTTTTTTTTTTTTAAATCCTTACGGGAGCAAAATATAACTTCTCCTCTTATGGGAGTTAGCGATGCTTACAGGAGCTACAGGAGCTCCAGGAGCTCTCTGGGAATTCTCAAATTTTTTGCTGATATGGTAGGGTATTTTTCCTTCCAGATGCAGTGCGTGTCTTACAGGTGTAGAGTATTAAGGCAATTTTCTTCCAGACTGAGCGAGTGAAGGCAAATGTCTAAACGACACTTACAATGGCGCATGACACATAGGTAACAGAGTGGTTATGGTGGTAGCATCCAGATGTGACTGTCAGGGCACAGTACATTGCAGTGAAGACTATCAAACAATTGTGACTCAATCCCATTCTATTAATTACATTTAATGTACATCTATTTACCAAACTTAGCTTCAATCCAGAGCAAGCACACTGCTGTATCACATCCCTTATCTGTAATGCTATTCCTATCGTCAAGAGCATCACTCTGCATGACAGAAACACTGTCAGTTAGCCAGATACGACACAATGCAATGAGAATGACATCAATGAAGAGCATGACAAAGATGAAGCCGGCCACAAAGACAATCATGAAAAAGGCACTGCGAGAAGATCAGCGAATTTCCTGAGATTGTTAGTGGAACTTTCAGAGGGACAGACACAGGAGGAAGTTGTACAATACGACAGGACGAGTATGATGTCGATGAGGATAATGGTGAGGATGATGCCGGTGGCTAAGACAATCACGAATAAGATGTGGCAAGAAGAACAACATGCTTCGTGAGATTGTTAATGCAGCTCTCTAAGTGACAGTGGGAAGTTGTACAATACGATGCAATAAGTACGATATCGATGACGATGCTGGTGGCATAGATTGCATCGGTAGGACGTGATGAGTACAATGTTGATGAGTATGGCAGTGAGGATGATGCTGGCTGCAAGGAAAATCGTAATGTTACACTCTAAAATATTACAGGGTCGGAATTCGGATATGGCCAGATACTTGCTAGGCTGCATCAATAGAACTCAGTCTAGAGGTGAGGGATTTGTGTGGTGGTACTGATTACCTACCCCCCTTCATTTTCAGACCAATCAGGATGAGTAGCTTTGGGCTTCAGCCCGTATCCAGGTGAAGCTCGAGTGTGAGCGTATTCTCTACCAAATCTTATACCAAATCTTTTGGGCTGGAAGCAGTTTGGCCAGGTGAAGCAGCCTTGAGGGGAAGCAGGTGAGTGCTCCCCGAGTACTGTGGGGTATGGCCGGTCTGGCATCAGCCAGGCATGCCAATAATCCCTAAATCCTCAGTACGCCGAGTTAGTCATCTGAAGGACTATAATAACCTAAGGAAAGCTTAACTCGGTAGCTGCCATATACGAACCAGAGATAAGAATACCTGCAAGGTACTTGTCTGGCAAGATGCCAGGCAATACACCAGGCCCGCCTCGAATCGAACCACCCACCGAAGTGACTTGAGTAAGCTTTCAGGCAAGATAGTGGGTCCATCTTGATCCAAACGATCCGCTGAAGCGCCATAAGTGTGCCATCGAGCGAGCCGTCAGGCAATACGCTGGGTGCACCTCGAATTGAACTAGATGCCGAAGCGACACGAGAGAGACGTTGGGTGATACGTCTGGCCCACCTCGAATCGAACCACCCACCATAGCGACATGAGCAAGGTATTGGACAAGATGTCAGGCCCATCTCGATCAGAACGATCTGCCGAAACACCACGAGTGAGCCGTTGAATGATCTGTTGGGCAATATGCTGGTCCCACCTCAAATCAAACCATCCACCGAAGCGATACACAGACGAGCCATCAGGCACGCCGCCGGGTCCATCTCGAACCATCTTCCAAAGCGATACATGAACAAGCCATGTGGCAAGCCACCAGACCAGTCTCGAACTGCATACACTGTAGCACAAGCCGCCATGTACACTGTGCCATCCACTGAGCGATTCGTCAAGCAAGCCATTGCCGGGGAGCCACGTACGATCTGGCACTCATGCTACAGCTAGCGGATACTGCAGATATCAAACCGAATCTCTTAGATTATTTCGCTGTGAATCCCTTAACGGAGGGCGATCTTGGAAGGATGATTATGTGGGGTTGTATTCTTGTATAATAGTTAAATGCTAGCGAAGACTATGCACTCCCCACCTCTTTCATGATTATTGAGAAATCTGACTAGTCTGATATCACTGTGACTCCAGCGTTGACCGGGTGTCCCTGTCTTGTACTCTACATCACTGCCATTATACAATTACAACCCCGGTATCACACTATAATCTAAGGCTTCAAGTCATCTTTCTTGAAAATTTCGACCTTTAGGCAATGTCGAATGTCAGCCACATACCCTCTCTGTGGTCGACATACGAGGTAAACGAGTGAAGAGGAAGAAGGTTCAGCTGAATGCCAACTGCAAGCAAGGAAGTTTGGGTAGCCAGGGGTTGAGTTGAAGCTCAATAGGACCTGGTAACGCGCCTAAAGGGCAAGGAAGAAAAGACCACTTACTGGCCATTACACCGAGCAGATATGGTCAAGCCGAAAGGCTAGGGAGAGAAAGACCACCAGTCAGCCTATGAGCCATAACTGGGAGGTCGGGTCAGGAATGGAGTGTTGGGAGCGGATTTCAGTAACAGTTGATGACAACCATGACAACCGCATAAACTGTGCAAATCATGCTGCCAACAGCTCCGATAACAGTATCAATCATACTGGATGCAGAGTACCAAACACCCAGAAAAGCATGCTGAAGAGGCAAATTACGACAGCTGCTAGGCAGGCAAAAGCTGAGAATTTTTCGTTTTTAGGCTGGATATTCAGAAGAACAACACAGGGTTGGAGCCCGTTTGACCAGAAATCCTGTGAATGAGACCTTCAACGAACTTCAAGAGCCACTGAGTACGGAGGCCGATAATGACCAATGTAACATGTTATTGGATTCTGATCCTTGAACGGTGAAAAGTAAAACTCGAAACCCAAAACCTCAAAACCGTAAAACCACCAGTGGTGAGTGATCGCTTGTGGGCCCTGTCACAATCCACAGCCATCAACATAAAACAAATTAAGTTTTTTAATGTTGCTCATAGATGATAGATAACACGTTAGAGAATCACCTCCTTTTGTCTGATTCTCGGATGGAGCATTGGTTGTTAAGGTATTCACAAAACAGTGGTGGTAGTGGTTGTGTTGGCTGGTTTAGTGTCAACTCAATAGCAGCGCCTCACCAAACACTGAATTCTGATGGCACGGCATAGTAGCACACTCAAACATCATTTCCACAGTGAACTTTGTATGATGGAAAAGTTTCTTCTCGATGTAGTAATTGATGGTGTTGTGATCCGGTGGCAATTGGTTGGAAACTCATGGAGTGGAGTTCCACTTCCACCAAAACAGCGACTTCTCCTGCCAACAGCCCACTGATGTACAGTGAACACAATCCTTATCTCGCGACACACTCATTGCAACAGACTTCCTTCACACTGAGCAACCAGAACCTTCCTTGTGCCACCTAAGGCGTGCCAATCGAGGATCCAGCCAGGTGAAGACATGGGTACCAAAGCCTGCACCACCGTAGGTCCAATTTGGAAGGCCGTAGCCCGTACCTGCACCAACTGTTTTTCAGCCCCCTGCCCCAACCACAACCACATAATTTAAAAATTGTTGCAATATTAGGAACACTAGATAACTATCTTGATTTTCAATTTCTAAAGTCAGATTAAAAAAAAAGGGGTTTTTCGTTGTGTGGCGAGCAGCACTGTGGGCTGAGTCATTTTCACCTCAGTTTTCATGCTAAGCCAGTGGACTAAAATTCCGGGACAATGGGAAGCACTGCAAATAATTAAATCTAGAGACACTTTATTGGCCAGAGGGCAGCCAGAAGAGGCTGGTGTTCTCTAATCGCTATTTAGCGAGTCTGGTAATTTTATCTATTGGCTTCATTCACTCAATTTCTTGAATTAAGCAATTTTGTTTATTGACTTAAGTCAATAGAAGAGATGGCTCGAGTCAATAAAATAGAATGACTGGAGTCAATGAAAGGGATTGACACGAATCAATGAAATAAAATGACTTGTCAATAAAATGAAATGACTCAAGTCATAAAATGAAATGACTCGAGCTGTCTTAAAATAAGATGACCCAAGTCGATAGAAAAGATAATGTGAGTCAATGAAAGGTAATGGATTGAGTCAATAAAAGGGAATGACTTGAGTCAATAAAAGGGAATGACTCCAGTCAATAAAATATGACTTGAGTCAATGGGAAAGTTGACTCAAGTCAATGAAATGGAATGACTTGAGTCAATAAAATAAGATTTTTTGAGTCAATAAAAAGGAATGACTTGAGTCAATAAAATAAGATGACTCACGTCAATGCAAAAGATGATTCAAGTCAATAAAATAAGATGTTTTGAGTCAATAAAATGGAATGACTGGACTCAATAAAATAAGATCACTTGAGTCAATAGAAAAGATGACTCTAGTCAACAAAAGGGAATAACACAAGTCAATAAAAGTAAATGACTCGAATCAATAAAAGGGAATGACTCGAGTCAATTAAATAGAATGACTTGATTGGTGACGTGGAAGTGTAGTGGTCACATATCTCTCCAAGTTGTAGCCAGGCCAGGGTGGAGGGCAAAGGGGAGCTTGCAATGTGCCGCCACCGCGCAGACTGCAGACAGGAGAACCGGGCAAAATGACGCCGCCATGATCTATATAGGTCGAATGCGAGTATGATTAAACCAAAAAAAAACCTCCAAGTTGTAACCACATGGTGCCAGTAGCATTGAACTTGCCAAAACACTGAATCAATCGGTGGTCAGTGGAACGGACTTATATCTGTCAGAGCAATAGACCCCTCCAGCAGCCAACGGACCGGATGCCAGTGGGGCCAAGTAGTTTGGCTATGCAGACCAGTTGGGAAGGTGACCCATACCCTTACCAGGTGTTACACCCTAAATACTACAGGGTCAGAATTCGGATACGGACCAGGCAGGAAGGTATCGGAAACTCGTCACACGGTCTTAGGATGGCATCCTGAGACCGGGCAACCGACACTGTCGGGGCTCGGCTCGGGTCAACCGACTCTACGGCACCAGGAGGTCCCTGGGCCAAGTATTAGCTCAGACCGGAAAAGCGCAAGTGCTGCCGCGGAGGAAGACAACCTTGGTAGTCATCATAAGAAGGACAAGCAATCGGAAGGAAACAGGAACGCAAGGAGTTGTGAGTCTAGATCGCAGAATAGGAGCGGGGTTGTTTCCAGAGGCATGGCCCAGAGTAACAACACCACGAGTCGGGAATCACTGTATCGTTGCAGATGGCTTGGAGGCTTGAGGCGATACAGCTGCACCCCGTAGTCGGGAGATATGAGGGATCATGCTACCACTCGCATCCTTGTCACTGACACCCGATTATGGCGATAAACTCTGGGCTCTGCCATCGCTCGACAGCGTGAGCGTATCCCCCCTTATCCGAGATGCTTACAACGATTATGAGGCAGGGCACATGCCCCACTAGGGTGAGGACATCGAGTTGAACGAATACTGGAGCGGAGGCTTGTCCGCAAGCCGATCCTGTAGCGCTGGGCAGCCCCTGGACCAAGTACCAGCTCGTGATTCGGGAAAGGGCAAACGCCGCTACTGGACTGCACCTCAGGAACAGTTCGAGAGTCTGTTGGAAGCGATATGGGGTGGAGCTATGCCTTGGTGCCCATTGCGGCCGAGAAGGATTAGCTGGTACGGTAGGCTGAGGACTCGTTGCTGCCGGCTTGGGTCGAATAACGAAATCAAACCCGCATGCAACCCAATCGTATCACCCAATCACGACGAGAGGACTTATGGAGAGGCACCTGCTCTGGCCACTCTCGGGAAGATACGGGAAAAGCACTACTGTCTGACCCAATCGAGAGTTATCCTCTTTACGCTGATGAAATCTAGTGCCAAGGCGAAGAGTTTTCACGTCGCAGTGCAGGGTAATTTCCCCGCAGCACATGACCTTACCGAGCCGAATACTTATACGACTCCTCGCAGCGGGCAAAGGAGGAAAAAGATGATCGAGCAGAATAATCGCCTCAATCGTCTAACGATCAACGGACCATCTACTGGTCACCAAGACATCGAGTCAACGACCATCCCCCCGAGCGATCCGTCGAGCGAGTTGTCGCCATGCAACTGCGAGCGATCCGTCGAGCGAGTCGTCGCCACGGAACCGCAAGCGATCCGTCGAGCGAGTCGTCGCGACGGAACCGCAAACGATCCGTCGAGTGAGTCGTCGCCACCGAGCCGCAAACGAACCGCCTACATGACCTACACCGCGAGCAATGACGAGCGAGACAGCGGCTGATCGGGGAAGGAGACGGAAGGAAACGTGAGGAGTTCGAGAGTCTAGGCGGGAGATAGCCCAGAGTTAGAACCTTAGGGCCGTGGCGGTCCTAAGGGATTTTTCTCCGGTTGGGCTGGAAACCCAACTATGCAGAGAGATAGAAGGGCCTGGCCGTCAAGCCAGATAAACCCTCTACTTCTGATGGGCCGGTAATCACCTCATTGAGGGATATACGCGGTGCGGGCGTCAGTCGGCTTATCGTCAGTACTGACCAGGATGAGTAGCTCTGGGCTTGGGCCCATGCCCACCTTGGCTGGTGCGTGTGCGAGCGTATTCCTTACCTTATCTTACCTGAGAGGCAGTTGTCGAGTGAGCCATCGCTGTGAACTGCGATGCCAGGCCAGCCGCCGGGAATGCATCGATAATCCGATACGCCGAACGATGCACCGTCTCATCCCACCCGCCGAAGCACCGCGAGCGAGCCGTCGGGCAGTACATAGGGCCCGTCTCGATCCGAACGATCCGCCTATGTGGCCTACACCGCGAGCAATGACAAGCGAGATGGCAGCTGATCGGGGAAGGAGACGGAAGGATACGTGAGGAGTTAGAGAGTCTAGGCGGGAGATAGCCTCGGGATTAGACCTTACGGCCGTCACGGACCTAAGTGGCTAATCTCCGGAAGCAGCGTCAAACGCAACTAAATACAGGATATGAGGAGTGAGGTCATAGAACCAATATCTTCTCTTTCTCTGATAGGCCGGTAAAACCGCTCACCCACAGGGCCTGAGAGGATTACGCGGTGCGGGGATACGTTCGGCATATCGTTAGACCGACCAGGATGAGTAGCTCCGGGCTTTGACCCACCCCCACCTTGGCTGGTACGTGCGTGAGCGTATTCCTTATCTGATCTTACCTGTGAAGCAGTCGTCGAGTGAGCCGTCGCCACGAACCAGGCCGCCAGGCCAGCCGATGGACCCGTCTCGAACCGAAACGATATATGCAAGCCGTCGGGCATGCCGCCGGGCATGCGTCGAACCATCCGCCAAAGCGCAGATCCGCCAAAGCGACACGAGCGAGCCGTCGGGCAAGCTGCCAGGCCCGTCTCGAACCGAAACGATATACGCAAGCCGTCGGGCATGCCGCCGGGCATGCGTCGAACCATCCGCCGAAGCGCAGATCCACCAAAGCAACACGAGCGAGCCGTCAGGCAAGCTGTCGGGCCCGTCTCGAACCGAAACGATATACGCAAGCCGTCTCGCATGCCACCGGACATACGACAAACCCTCCGCCGTCACGACCCACCGCACGAGCCATTGGGTAAGTTACTAAGTGTGCGAGCCGGCGGGCGACTCCAATATCGAACCGAACCCCTTAGATTATTCGCAGTGAATCCCCTAACGGTGGGCGAACTTGGAAGGAGGGTCATTGGGGAAGTTATTCTTGTATAATAATTGAACGCCGGTGAAGACCGCGCGCATCCCATCTCCTTCGTGACTATCAAAAAACCTGACTAGTTCGATATTACCGTCACTCCGATGTTGACCGGACGTCCCAGTGTCACACCAGGTCCCTCATGAGCATCTGGCAGGAGACCTTCAAGAGGTGGGCCCAGGCGCAGAGCTGACCTGCAGGCCGGATCGCAGTGAAGACATGGATCGAAGAAGGACAGAATGAGCTCGGGTGGATGGTCTCGGGGAGAGGGGCTGCATGCGAGCTTGCGAGCCATAGCCAGCCCCCATCATTAGTGAGTCACTTTACATCAGCAGTGGGGGTATTGAGGGGCGGCCATCGGATAAGACTGGGATGATGATGCTTCATTGATCGCCTGCAGCCCTGTTGGGTCATGGCAATATTATTTACAGTATTCTCTCATTTACTGTCCACCGCAACCTCTCGCAGTCTGTCAGTGGCCCACTGCTACTCCGTGTCCCCACCTGGCCTGTCCCAATAGAGAAAGTGAAGGAAATCACTCAAAAAGACCAAAACTATGGAAAGAAGGAAACTGAAGCTGCTGTATTAAGGAGAGCAGAACCAAGAAAAAGATCTCTGCCTTTCCCTACTCATCTCCTGCGCCCCACTTGCCCTCCCCTCGTTCTTGTTCGGCTTCGGTGATACTCCTCGTGGCTCCGTCCTACGTCCCACCTCTGTTGTGCACAGGGGGTCCAGTATTGACCGGGTGCACCAGTTATCAGCTAGCCAGTTTCGGATCATGTGGCGGTTTTTCCCCATCCCGCCTCCTTCTGCACCTTAGCCCACAGGATCTTCTGCTGCATTTTCCTGCATCTGCAATGCTTAAGCAGATGCTCCTGCATCTGCACCTTGTACTAGCACCATCTGCACTCCGCCATTTCCTTGTTCCTCGTTCACTTCAAATACTGTCCCGTGACAGTGGCCCTGTTACACCCAGTGCGCTGGTGACACCCCAAGACATGCAATTAGGATGACTAGCCGGACTCAATCTGAGGATTGAGGCCGAGTGAGATTTCATGAGTGAATGTCACAGGCTGGGGCGAGCTCTGAAAGAGAGGAGTATTACCGACCCAACAGCAGCCAGGTGGTAACTCAAGGTTACCAAAGGGAAAGGGGATGAGTGGCAGCCTCAGACGGGGGTCTGGTCACATC
>Ga0307508_10002898_pt1 | contig 17729 bp, 28 predicted proteins | sample 9_EM_MG_FD_203089 | JGI IMG/M metagenome (GOLD analysis project Ga0307508, IMG submission 203089) | Populus trichocarpa ectomycorrhiza microbial communities from riparian zone in the Pacific Northwest, United States - 9_EM | ecosystem: Host-associated > Plants > Roots > Unclassified | place... | reverse complement strand
TATGAAATGAAATAATAAAATTCCTGCCAGAAATGAAATGACAGAAAGAATGAAATCCTTGCTTACAGTGAAATGAAATGAGTGAATCTGATATATTACTGCCAGTTATTGAAATGAAATGACTTAGGCAACAGAAATGAACCTCACTCATAACCTTGCCACTGCCCAGATGCAGATTGTCTGTAGACAATTACCTACTCCATATCATATGAGTTAGCCACTACTAGTGATTACGGCGGGTATGACGGGAGCAGGTGTGATTTTCGGCAGCAGTTCAATAGGTGACGATGGGGTGAACAAGACAATAGGCGATGTTTCAAGGATGACGATAGGGGAACGGAAGCAGGAGCGGGACAGGAGCGATAGCGGAATGGGAGCAGGAGCAGATGATGTTTTGACTGCGATGATAGGGACGAGAGCGGCAGGAGCATGACTAGTCGGCGAAGGCTTGTTGGCGATAGCTATTGGTTTCCACGGGATCGGCTGGTGCGGAATCGAGGCTAAACTAGACACACTGGGCTGAACATCGATGGTCGAAGGCGGGCGGTTCGAAATCAGAGGCATTGCTGCGGTCAATATTGTCGGTTGTGCTTGGATCGTCGGCATAATGTATCGGGGGTACTCTGTCTTATGGCCAGAAGCGCAGATTCTACGGATCTCTTCTTCTAGGGGTCGTGAGTGGAGCGGACTCGAGACTGCCAGGACAACGGCTGGAGCGGGAGTACTCTCGATCTGGGCAGAAGGCGCAGACATTGGTCTTGGGACTTCTGGGCTTGCAGAACAGCTGCTATCAGTTGGTACAACATCTGGCTTGCTAATGGCGGCGGCGGTAACGATCTGTATGATGGTCGAGAGGATCGTGTTGAGCTGGGCTGTCTTGACAAAGGTGGAATCGCTCGGGAGGGAAGCCTTGGCTTGCGGGGCTATCAGGATCGCAGTAGTAGATGTTGGAGCGTCGGAATCGTCGGAAGCGTGGTCTGGGTCACGGCTTGTAAAATCCACTGGGCGGCTTCGAAAATCGCAACAATTGAGTGCAGGAGCGACGGCAAGTGGTGTGGGTACTTGATCTGTAGTCGGAGGTCGATCTGGGACTGGTGGACGGCGTCAAAAGCTCGGAAGTACTGCTGGGACTGTTCGCGTGACGAGAGGAAGTCTTGCTTGATTAGGTACGACGAGATTGTGTTGTATTGAAGGTGGAACATGCCAAGATCTTGTAGCGATCGAATACCACTCTGGACATGGTTGGAAACAAGGCACACAAGGTTGTGGATTGTGTATCGGTCGGTAATCTGGTTGTAGAGATCGAGGAGTCAGTACTGGAACTATGGGTACGTCTTGGCTGAATCAGAGAACTCGGGGAGCGCTTCCCAACATTCTGCTATGTTGTTTTTGAGGAACGAGGTTGTGAAGTCTTTCTTTTCAATGTCACTAGTGATTGCGGATCAGATGAAGAGTCAGTTGAGCTGTGCGAAATATTGTCAAAGCGTGCTGGGCTGGTCGTGATCGAAGATGGGAGCGGTATGCTCTCCACGGAACGGCATGTACTTGATGGTAATATTGGATGCTGGCGGAAGTCAGGCGGAAGCTAGCAGATGGAAGTGTACAAGTCAGTGGCTACAATGGCGCAAATGTGCGGGAGCACGATGGACAGCAAAAATATGTGCGGCAACGACATGCAAGCAGCAGCAGGCAGTATTAAATCGATCGGATACGGATCAGGTCGGGTCGAAACAAGGCGGGTCGGAGCGAAGCGGATCGGAGTGAATGGGAGCGGAACGATAGGGCGAAGGTGTGAAGATGTCAGAAGTTCAAATTTAAAAGAACCCCTCGCGGTGCAGCCAGTACAGCTACTTGAAGTGTTCAAAGTGTGCCTTTAGGCACATTAAGCTCATAAATCAGGAGGGCCTAAAGGCAGTGGGTGATGCCATCAATGGCCTTTTGATGTAAACAGTCATCAACAGTGCCAGGAACAGCAGCCGGCACTGCCCAAAATGGTGTCTGGGCTGTAGCACCCTGGGCACCATTTTGGGCGCAGGAAAAGCGCCAAAAGAATGTAATGATATATATTTATTGTTCTGCACAGTGAGCAGGCCCTTGGGAGGGTGAGAAGGGCTGGATTGGGAAGGGGGATGTTGGATGATGTTCTAAAAATAGCCACACCACCCAAAATGGCAGCCAGCACTGCCCAAAATGGTTTTCAGGCTGTAGCATCCTCCTGGGCACCATTTTGGGCAGGGAAAATACACAAACAAATTGAAATAATATTTGTTGATTATCTGGCACAGTGAGCACGGTCTGCAGGGGGCAGGATGGGCTGGATTGGGACGGGGGTTGTTGGATGTGCTTCTAAAAATAGCCACACTACCAGGAACTGCCCAGAAACGGCATTTTGCACCCTCTTGGGCACTGTTTTGGATGGGGAAAATGCACATAAAAAGTGTAATAACATTTACTGATTATCTGGCACCAGTGAGCGCATCCCGCAGGGGGATCGGCTGGACTGGGACAGGGATTGTTGAATGTACATCTAAAAATAGCTACACCAGTTGAGCATGGCTACTGCACCTCACCACGTTGCACAAAGGGAGTGATAGGGCTGGTATTTGAAAGCAAAATGCCATTGAAAATGGGCAGAAGACAATTAGCAATAAAAATGAACACCTTCAGTGTCACTTTCATTGCCTTCCTCCCCATCCAAATCTTCAAAATCCCCTTGGTTGTAGCTCCTTTTCCCATGGGCCCGGACCAGAGAGTTGAAGTTTTGTGGCACGAGAAGTCCTATATTTCTCTGCCGCTGTTCTTGCTTTGTCATGAACCTGATCGATAATAGCACGGGAGCAGTTGCCTTCACACAGGCCTCGGACATTTTGGTTCTTGAATTTGACCAGGCGAGACTTGACCCTCAGCGTGTGGCGAAGGGTTTCCAGGGCATCAAAACACTGGGTGGTGCGCAGTTTTTCTTCAATTTCAGGAAGCTTCTCGAAACAGATGCGATGGCGGACATCAGCAGGAAGGTGCAAGGGCAACCAAATTGTTGCCTTCTCAGGGTGGCTTGGCTTGTGTGTTGCTGAGCGATCAGTCGCGTTAATGTTATCCTGATACTGGAGAAGCCCAGGCATGTAAATAGGTAGGAGCTTCTCCCAGGCGCATATGCGGGTTCAAAGCTGGTTTCATTGCTCAGTCAAACTGCCCTCCTTCCTTGCCGTGGCATGGGCAGTAGCATTCTTTGCTAGCTGTTGAATTTGATACCTTGGAATAAAAGTTAGACAATATACGAGAACGCGTCTTTGATACCACGCACTTTGCATCCTCCAGATCCAGCCCCATCGCAACAAAGGTACCCGCACTCATAGCATGCAGGGATACACCCCCATTTGCCAACCGCTCTTCCTCCTCCTCTGCCAGTTCCTTTTTTGCTTGAGCCTCCGTCATGGCTATTGGAACAAAATTAGCTTATCACAACGAGCAAGTTAGAAAGTAACATACTGGCACCTTCAAGATGGTAGGGATTCTTCTTCCGCTTTGGAAAACCATCCGCCTCCCATTCAACACACATTGCCTCCCACATCTGTACAACAGCCTCATCCAATGACGCCGTAAGGCCTTGATGGCCTTCAACTTGAATGTTTCGCTCTGCTAAGGCAGCCCAATACTTTTGCATTAGAGTCTTTCCAAGCCCGATGTACTTCTGCCAGTTCCAGAAGCTAAAATGGTCATCCAGCATGTCATGCCTTGAACCAGGATTGGGATGACCAGATGCGCTCCGGGCATTCAAGATCAGACTGGCCCACACCAGGAATATAGTTCAAGGAATAAACCTGGTGGTTTACAGGGCTGTGCATGGGTTCATGGAGTTTAGGAACAGCTGGGATTAATGTTGTGCCGGAAGGTACATGAAGATGGTCCGGCCAATGGTCAAGCATGCGCTCCATCAAGTTGGTGAACCATTGGCAGGCGATGTCATAGCTAATGAGGATGAGAGCTAGGGCAAACCCCTGTAGAGCAGACCCGAATATGTAGTCCATGTTGGCGTACCTAGCATGGCATCCAGTGGTTACATAAAAGAATTTCTTCAAACGGCAGAAGCATGTACCGTTCACCCTTCTGAAGGTTCCCTACACCCACGGAAAGAAACATCTCCGACCGCCCACAAAATACCCCCCCAATGCCCGTATAGTGCAGACCTTGAGGAAATCGGGTGTTGGCCTGTGCAAGAGCTTGAAAGCCAACGCAAGTACTGATCTATGTCCCATTCAGAAACAAGTGGACGTGAACATCTATGAAAACTTACATCCTCGTCATTTGCCTGGCCCAAAACATAATTCTCATATCCTTCCTGGGGCACCATATACACCCAGCCAATCCCTAAGCCAGGATCTTGTGAGTAATTCGAAACAAGTTGATTCTTGAGCCAGAAATTGGCGTCCATGCAGGCGAACATCATGTAGAGAAACCTATAGCCTGTGATCAGTACCAGAAAAATTCAAGACAGGCAACACACCTTCCGCCGTTGACTGTGTCCTCCCATCCATCTGGTAGATTGATGCCAGGGTAGAGACAGGAAGGACAACAAACTGCCAGCTGACCAGGCTGAGTGGCATCCACTCCAGCCGGGTCATGAGCTCTGCCTGCCCACTTTAACAGCTGGAGGTGTTGCCACTGGATGACCATCCTAAACAGAGAGCGGTATTTTGACTTTTGGGTCTCTATGCTGTCATTCCTTGTGAGTTTCTTGAGTGCCTGGTAGAAGTCGTAGGTAGATGCCTTGGTCGTAAGTGTGAACTTGTGCAGCAGCTTCAAGAGCTCGAAAGAAGCGCAAGTCCTGACAACCAGCTGAGACGCGGGATAAAAGCGGTGACGAAGGAGCTGAATGTACTGGGGAACGGCACGACTACACCCACAATACTGAAATGCCACTTCATGAGTCCCATTTGTATGGAGAACTGCCATGCTCGAATGGCAGGGGACTGGGTTTTCACAGAAGCCACTGGAATGGTTTAGCTGGACCTTCAACTCTATCCCCTTAAGAGTAGTAGAAACAAACCGGGAGCCAGTCCATCTCTAAAACAGCAATTAGAATGGTGTGGGCGGCAATGGATGAAACATGCCTCAATTCTGTGAAGCGGGTGCACTCGATGGCGCTGAAGACAGCACGTAACACAGCTGAGATCTGGAGTTAGACATTCCGTGCAGCGGAATTCCGGTGAACCCAGCGATTCAACCGATCGACTGATGCAGTCAGGGCAACCGATTGCATGCCTGAAATCTGCACGGCTGTCCAAGCGGACGACCTCGTCAAGGTATGTCGACTGATGAAGCTCCTTCCATACAACATTGGGACGTTTCTACCAAGCTGTAGTGTTAACATAGGAAAAGAAACCAAATGAAACACGATCACTAACCGAAACTGTACTCCTAGCCTTCTTCGACGAGGCCGAGGGAGGAGTGTTTTCGGCCACCATGACCTCACCCTCAACAACCTCATCATACCAAGCTCCGTCGGGGTCAAGGGCTAACTCATGATCATCCAAAGGCAACCAAGACGCCACAGTCTTCCACTGTTCGTCAGATTTCTGGGTGAGTCGTTCTGCCAGCGCTGTAGCCAAATTGGGACCCAGCCTCGTTAATCGCCCTTCACGAGCATACACATTGCGGAGGTCGTCAGATGCGAAGGGAACGAAATCGTGGTGTACACCACCCTCTGACGCAAGATGATATCCAAGTCGCAGGCACTTTGTGGAGCAGGAAGACATGAACTTGCACTGTAGTTCCAGGAGATGAGCCAAGCGACGTGACGCGACATGTTGGTGATCAACCTTGTGACCACATGATGGTATGTTTACTCTAAAACTCTTCTAAACCATCACTCACCCTCGAGGACTGAAAACAAACCTTGATATGACACACGCATCTCACTGTGCAGATAGCAGCATGCCCTTGGGCTTGGTAAAAGAGGTATGTCTCTGTTCTCCCCAAACCCCCCAACCCCCGCCACTAGCCATCGTGCTGAGGGCTGTTCGGACACAGGGACTGAGTTCTACTTGGCTGCAGCGGCAGCCTCGTGTTTCCGTTTTTATATGAAACATTAGGTGCAAAACTAACTTGTACCTCTTCTAGGACGAGGCTGAACTTGCGCATGAAACACCAGAAAATGTAAGTTCTGGACTGCTTGCCCCACCAGAATGGCATTCACCCAGTGTAGATGCTTGACCTGCCTGCAGGGTGGAACAGCCAGTGCCTTGAAATCCCAAAACAGGACTTCGACCTTGCCAATGCCGGTTGAGCTGGAACGCCAGGAGGACAGCTGGCCCACTGATGATCTGTTCAGCCTTTCACCTCTGACGACACCCAACTCAACACCCGACTCAACACCACTCTCGTCCCCCATTATGACACCCTTCGATCTCCCACTGGCCCCTACCCTAACCCCCACATCCAACCCAGCCAGCGACACCAACTTTCCCCCAGCTCTGGCGCTACCCTTGCCAAAGACCCTAGCAAGTAACACCTGTACCACATCGATGACCAGTGACCAAATACCCACAGCTGCACAACCCACAGATCACCATCGCAATCACAATCGCCGCAAGTCGAAACACTCGAATCTTGCGAGGAAGAAGAAGCACCTCTAGGTGAAGGAGGAAAACTTTGGATTGGCGGCACCTAGGCAAGTAGCATATGAGAAATACCTCGGAGCAGCCCAGCCAGTGCAAAGTGGTCTGAAGGTGGTAGATGTCCGCACCACCAAAAGTGCGTACATAGGCTTGAACCCCGAGGTCGAGGAGCAGTCTGTCATCAGGCTGGAGGAGTTAACAGGGCCAGATTCGAAATGGAAATTTAAATTACAGAAGTGGGACGGAAAGTAAGTAGGGCTAAGTTAACCTCCAACCCACTCTCAATAACACCTGGCATCGCAGGACACCCATGCCCATTGTTGACAAAGACGGGCATGTGGTTGCACTGCTCGCAGGCTGCCCATCTGACGAAAACTGGAACAGAGATGCGGCGGCACTTCTTGAAAAGATACGTGCAGAGTGTCCAGAATTTGATGATGGCTGCCATCGACGTGGAGACTTCCCGACCCTCCGGTGTGGGGTCAGTCATGGGGGTGGGCGTATGCGGCCAATGAACTTTGTTAACAGTCAAAAAAAACAACGGGCCCTCAATGAATTGAACAGCCATCCTTCCTTTATTCGCATTGCCGGCTTCATGAATTGTAAGCACCACGTCATTGGCGCAGCTTGCATAGCTAACATTTATCAAGTGGTCCTTGCAACATGGGCCCCGAAACTCCACGAGCACTATGCCAAATACATCACATCGCTTTTTGCTCACAACAAGACCCTACACCGCCCCTTCTCCAAAAGCATCTTCCCTGCCACCGCCTATAACTTAGGCCCCCAGACCTGCTGTAAACGACACTTCAACTTCGCCAACCTTGCCTATGGATGGTGTGGGATTGCAGTGCTTGGGAGGTTTGATCCAACAAAAGGGGGACATCTTGTTCTCTGGGAACTTGGTCTGGTGGTTGAATTTCCACCGGGTTCAGTTGCCCTCATACCAGGGCCCAGAATAAAGAGAGTGACTTTGGGGAATTTCCCCCCAGTGTTGGTAAGATGTAGGGCTGGAACGATTATGCACTTACAAGGTCTTGTTGAGGTTCTTGCTTTTCTACGAACACGACAATCAAACCTTACAGTATGGCTTTTCTACGGAAACCTAGCGGTGCCACTTATTGTTACCAAAATGTTATTGATATCATTCAGGAGAAAAAGGGAGTAACTACTAAGGTTATGGTGCAATGGCGCTCAACTTTTGAGAGAGTTGGTGATTTCTGGTGAGCCTAAATGGGGAAAATGGGACTTAATCTGGCAATTGACATCAATTAGTCATGCCCAGCAAATATGTCTATTCTTACAACCACTGGTTTGCTCTAACTACCTTAAAGATACCTTACTAGTAATGGTACCCTCTAGTAACGGCAAGCCACATACCCAGTCCAAAGATGGTCACAGAGAAAAATTGGCAAAGCAGCGCAAATACTATGCTGCATGAGTACTATTCCTCTTCTATAGCTCGGCTGCATCAGCCTGCCTACCTCTAATTCTAGAAATGTCAAGAGAGAGCAAAAAAAGGCTTGCGAAAGGGCGCGTAGGTGAGGGACAATCACAGGGCTGCTTCCTCGTGTACTTACCTTCTTATGAGACGTCTTGAACATGAAACACCCCCTGAAAGAGACCACCAAAAGGAACAGCATCGCCTGGCCCAAGCTCGGTACCGAGAAGAAAACCAGAGGGCTCTCAACGTAAGCTCGTGGGAGTACAGGCATGTCACCCTCATTTTATTCAGGCATATGGAACTGACAAAAATCTGCTTCAGACACAAAAAGAAATGGGAGAAGGCCAAAGAGCAAGATGATATCCATTTCGAGGAGATGCTACGGGAAATGTGTTAGTGGTTACCTGTTTTATTTGCTGTCCCCCTGCACATAGCAGACCTTTTCAACCTTCTATTCTGAGATTCCCATATTACCGTAGTTGCGTTTTGTGCTCCCTGTCAGGTTTAGGGCTCAAACTGTTTCTGCATGGATTGGGACTTTAATTTAGATGGCTGCTGGCAGCCACAAGAAGGCATGGTAATCAAAACCTACATAGTAATCAACAGGAGCAATGTATTTAGGTACGGCATGTGGCATACTAGTACAAGCGGCATGTGGCATAGAAGAGGCATATGGCATAATGGTATATGGTATATGGTATATGGGGAATTTGGAATACGGAGAAAAATGGAAGGCAAACAGTGGGTGTCTTTAGGAGATGCCGGTAGTCAGGCACAGAGTTAGAGCTGGGCTGACTTGGAAGATGTACCCCCTGGCAGTGAATTGGTGGCATTCTCTTCGGAGGAGGTAATCACCACAATGTGGTGGTGGTAGTGTGACTTTGAGGCAGGAATAGACTGTAATTCCTCCTCGTCTTCAGAGGAAACCACCACCATCTGAAGGCCAGCCATCCTTTCAAAAGGGTAGTCCAGTCAACGGCAAGTGCCGGAAGGGTTTGGGTGTGTGATAACACCTGGGCTATCAACTGAATTCAGCGTGGAGCAATCGGCCAAATATCCACTGTCAGCTTGTGATGACACATGCAGACTGTGGGTGTGAGAGGGGCTTCCTACTTCACTAGGGGGTGTGTGCCATTCTATCCATCGACGACTCGAAGGAGCCGTGGAAGCAGTGTCCCAATCTGCCGATCTCTTTTGCCTGATTTCGGAGTTGGACAGGCTGGGGCTCAATGGCAAGCTGCTTGGTGTCGATGGTGGTGCAGAAAGTATTGAGCAGTCAGGTTCTGGTGTGGAATGCCCAGAGAGGGCGTCCATGTCCGCCTGCACACCCACGGTCCTGTGTTTCGTGTCACTCTTTGGACTTTTGGCATCCGTCTGCATGCCAACAGACCTGTAGATCCTGTTGTTCACAGGATCTTTTGGCTCAGCTGCGGTAACCTCAGAAGAACCAGGGTCTTGGCGATTTGCACCTACAGCAGGACGATAAGGTGTAGCTTCCGGACCCGTGACAAAGGGGTTGAGGTCCAAGATAACCGCCGGTGCAACAGGCAATGGTGTTGGGCTGAGGAAAAGTGGGGTGAACGTTCTTCCTGCAGCACGCGGGAGCCTTGGGGTAGCGGGGATTTCGAGTGGACTAGGCGGTTGTTCGAGCAGACTAGCAGGCCGTCCGAGTGGACTAGCGCGTTGTTCCATTGGTGTAGCGGGTATTTCAATCAGATTTCTACTTGAACCAGGCATTGGGGTAGCCAGTACCATGATCGGGTTACTCCTCGACCCAGTGGCTGGTATTGTAATCAGGTTTCTGCAAGGGGTAGCAGCGGGCACAGTTGAATTGATCATGATGTTTGGAGCAGGTGCTCCAGGTTCAGGGCCATAACCTAAAGTAACAAAAGCCTCCTCGATGGTGTGAAGGCATTGTTCGGGGCCAGGAATGCGGCGTATACTACCTCCTTGACCTGACGTCTGAGCTACTAACAGGCGGGCTAAGAAGCAGCTAGGCAAGAAAGGACAAACTCACAGGTGAGCGAAGCTGGGCCAGCTGGCTGTAGAGTGCCAACTGCACAATTTGAAGGTGCAGCTCACATGCAGCGTAAGCCGGGTGCTTTGTTGTGTCTGGCAATATAGCTCACATGACGATGAAGCATGAAGACTTGCTGCGTTCAGAGCCCTCGTAGCCTGGGACGGCGCTGGTGGTATGCTCCCCTGCTCTTCGTGCAGTCCAGCTAATGCCTGCCTTATAAGCCGTACACGGCGTACGCTGCCTTGTCTAGGTGACGGGCTCATGGGCACGATTTTTCTTAAAGGGGGGCATTGGTTTGAAAGGTGGGGGCTATTCAACAACAGAATAGGTATTAGGAGGGTTTAAAGATTGAATCTGGACCATACCTGGCCAACCAAAGGTCCAGGAACGGCGAGGGAAAAGAACTCCACCCTTCTCGCCTTTCGAACTGGTCCTGGGATAAAATATATCCATTCATGTCCAAATAAACCACCAGAATACGAACCAGTAATACGAGAGCTTGGCGCCAGAAAAAAAAAGATGGCGGGTGCCTTCTTTTGAAAAAGATCGCGGTCATAACGGTTTTGCATCAGGAATCGAGTATGGCATGCTGTCGGAGGGGAGCTACAGGCCAGCATCGAGACTTCGACAAGACCTTCAACCGATCCTTGCATGTGCATCCCAGTAATACAGCGGACCTGTACCAGCACAATTGTTTGGAAGGATAGGTTGTCAGTGAAGTAGACACCTAAAAGAAAGGCATTCTGGTGGTAACTACCGCACATTGTGATCAGGTGAAGGGTTTGGCCTACACCCCAAGTAGTCAGGTCCAAATCAATTTTGGAATTTTGGAACATTCAGAGCGTAACAAATGCATTTGTTGAACATTGCCGTCGTGAAGCCTGAGATTGCTAGATATTTCTGGGGAGCAATTAGGTGGAATAGAGATCAGGTTTGCTTGGATGAACCAAGCTTGATTCCGAACCAGGGGTAAAGCCGTTCACTTGAATTAAAGGACAGGGATCCATATAACACGGCCATGTGCTGTACCAAGGGCTAGCGTCCCTACCCTACAAGTCCGCAGTGAGCAGCCCAGCGAATATCCTGTGAATGCTCACCGATTTCACGTCTAGATCTGGCAGCAAGTACAAACCACCAGTCTTCATGCAGTGTGTTTAGGTACCCCGCGATATCAGAGAGTTGCGCTGACTGCCATCTAGGGAACCATGGTCCACCCCAGAGCCTTCAAAGGTCTTTGCAAAGACTTTCTAATGGGCGAGAAAGCAGATTTCGCTGCAGCGATAGAGGAAGGCTACACCAGGGACGCTCTCGCACACATTCAGCGTCGGTTCTTCAAGAGATTCCCGTTGGATCTTGCTGAAGGTGTGGAGCCAAGTCCGGAGCATCTGGCAACTCTGGACGATGACAAACCAGACAAGCAGGTTATGATGGCAGAGAGGTACAATGAGGCAGTGAAGAATCTGGAAGACCGACGGCACTTACTACAGTTTCGAAAAGGAGTGAGTGATTTTCAACTTCTGTCACGGTGGTGCCGGATATGGGAATGTCCGGATGCTAAGAACAAAGTTGTAGCAAATAAAACGTTGGCTGACTTACCAATACACGAAGGACAACAATTTTGACACCACAGACGCCGGCCTCAACAATCCCTATCGCGTTCTCCTCCACAAACTCACTGGGGTCATGATGACGAAGCCTAGGTGTAGGCCGGCAGCCAATTTGTGGAGAAAAGGCCATTGCGACGACACAGAAGCTGAGGTTGATCGCCGAGTGCTGGCGCAAGGGATCCCTTCGAAGAGACTCGCTCCTTTGCACGAAGCGATACTCAAGGAGCTTTTCGCTGCAATACCGAAAGAAGAGCAGGAAGTCTGGGTGAGGTTGGCAAAGGAGAAGCACGATAACGCAGTGAAGAGGTGGAAGGAAGAGGTCAGTAGTGAACCCTCAGCTGAACCTTCGTCAGCGGTATGTGTCCACCGCCTTTTCCCAATGGTTTTCTCTGATATTACCACAGCTGTATTCAAGGGCTTACAGCGTTCTGTATTCCTATTTTGGATCTCATTGCCCAAGCTACTGGCTGGAAAGCTACTTTGGTCGTTGGAGGGCCAGAGCCAGCTCATGCTGGTAGGCTTAATGTTATCAGGTGAGTTTCTTCTTCAAATTTGCAGTTTTCGTGACATGTCATGGCTGACTATGGACTCAGCATGCATTCAGGGACGACCAGAGGTGATATCAAGATGAATTTTGGGTGGTCCGAAAGCGAGCACTACACAAAATATTTTGTACCGATCTTTGGTGACTTTTTGTGCTACAGTAAGTTCCTTTGCACTTAACATCTGTGATAGTCTGGTCTCACTGGTATCAAACCTCAGCACCTGAAGATTGTCGTCAGTGTGCATTGCCAGAGGAGGGGTATGAGTTCAAGAAGATGGTTGACTTTGACTTTGAAGACAGCATGGTCAACATTGATTCGGTCCCAGATGAGCTATCTTCAACAGTGCAGCCCTCACGTTCGACAGGCAGTGTATCACTCCATCGTACTCCTACTCCATGTGCTTCTCATCTTCCCAGTCGTCAAAGTTCCATTTATCACAGCCCAATGCCATTTTCCTCACAAAGTCTGAGTCCACGTCTTTCTCCGGCATTAAGCCATCAGTCCACCATTCCTCGCAGCCCAACACCTTGGCCCTTTCAAAATCCCGGTTGTGAGCAAACCCCTGCCAATGCCCCATGCCATAATGGCAGCGATATGGTTGAAATGTCTGCTGACCAAATGACTCGGACTGGTCCCACCTCTGTCACTGATGGACATGCCTGCACTGCGACCATGGCATATCCAGTGGCCAGTTCTCGCCCCCCTGTATATGCTCAAGATGGCGTGGTGCTCCCAGTTGACCCTTCGCAAGTACCTATTGCGGCCTCCCCTCAGGCTCCAACCCGCAGGCAGACGAGGACAAGCAGGCAAAATGCACCAACCAGTGTCATGATCTCAGCTCCGTCGGAACCTGCCATCCCTGCCAAATGCCAATTGGAAGCAAGTGGCTGTAAAGACAAACCAGCAAAGACACTTCGGACCAGTTCTATGTCGAATGCCCCTGCATGGTTCAAAGAATCCAAAGGCCTCTTTGATTCGGAGGGCCTCAGTAGTGATTGGGGAGGGCTCTTGGCAGCCTGGAAGATGTTTGAAGACCAGGAGGGTTACAAAGACCATGGCAAGCTGTTGTCGAAAGGCCGCCCTGACGTAGTTCACATGTGGATAAGTCGTGCACGGTCTACCACATGGAGGCCCTCAATCAAAGACCTGAAGGCCTATGGGGTGGCATTCGATGCGTGGTGGGTTCAGCTTCAACCTCGATGGCATATTTCGGCTGACGGCGCCGTCAATTCTCAACTTTTGGATGGCAACTGGGATTGTCTGAGGAGGCCTGGCCTGAATGGCCTTCAAAGTGTGGTTGCAGCTCTCTTTTATTGGGGGATAGCTGCTTGAAATGGTGGTGCTCGTAAGTCTTGGCTTTCTGCTATTCTACAATGCCTCTCTGTTTTCCGCTGCCTTCTTAATTCTTGAATGTGCCTTTCATTTTCTTCTGACCATCAGTTTTTGGGCTTTCCTTTCCCAATCCCCTTCCCGCCTGCCCGACACTGTGCTCATTGCACAGATTAATTCATGAGTATTCATTTGTGCCTTTTCCCCACCAAAAACAGTGGTGAGGGAGGTGCAGTAGCCCAAGTACTGCTTCTGGCAGTGCTCGGCTGATGTAGCTATTTTTAGAAGTACATCCAACCCCATCCCAATCCAGCCCATCCTGCCCCCTGCAGACTGTGCTTGCTGTGCTAGATAATCAACAAATATTATTTCAATTTGTTTGTGCATTTTCCCCATCCAAAATGGTGCCCAAGAGGGTGCCACAGCCAAAATGCTGTTTTTGGACAGTGCCAGCAGCTGTGGTAGTGTGGCTATTTTTAGAAGCATATCCAACAACCCCCGTCCCAATCCAGCCCATCCAGCCCTCTGCAGACCGCGCTCGCTGTGCAGATAATCAACAAATATTATTTCAATTTGTTTGTGTATTTTCCCTGCCCAAAATGGTGCCCAGGAGGATGCTACAGCCTGAAAACCATTTTGGGCAGTGCTGGCTGCCATTTTGGGTGGTGTGGCTATTTTTAGAACATCATCCAACATCCCCCTTCCCAATCCAGCCCTTCTCGCCCTCCCAAGGGCCTGCTCACTGTGCAGAACAATAAATATATATTATTACATTATTTTGGCGCTTTTCCTGCGCCCAACACAGTGCCCAGGAGGATGCTACAGCCCAGACACCATTTTGGGCAGTGCCGGCTGCTGTTCCCGGCACTGTTGATGACTGTTTACATCAAAAGGCCATTGATGGCATCACCCACTGCCTTTAGGCCCTCCTGATTTATGAGCTCAATATGCCTAAAGGCACACTTTGAACACTTCAGGTGGCCTCTTCATGTGTGCAGTGGGCTCCAAAATGATGATGCTGACAGTTGGGTAAGCGTGGGAAACACAAACCACAATGACTGCTGGCAGGTGCGAGTGCAGGATCTTCGAGAACTAATATGACAAACGGGGTTGCGAATGGAGTGGAAGTATGTATATATAGATAAAGAATGTGTCGCGCATACTAGCGCATTGCGGAACAGAAGTGGGTTTAAGCGCTGGTTGGGACAGAGTGGGAGTGAACGGTAGTGGTTCGGAGTGCCTGACAGTGGCACATACAACAGCGATAGTGAGAGCAGGACGATAGCGGAATGGAATGAGAGCAGAATGGGAGCGGGAGCAGAACGAGAGCAGAAGCGGACGATAGGCCAGAACGTGTCAGAAGGCGGTGGATCGATATCGGGAGTGGTGGAAGACGACAGAAATGGCGGATCGATATCGGAAGCAGCAGAAGACAACGGAAACGGCGGAAGACAACAGGAGATGCAGGATTGCGACGGATGATGGCGGAAGATGACAGGAGTGGTGGAAGCGTGCGGAAGCTTTCAGAAGATGGCAGTTCGACGTACTACAATCGCGTTTTCGGCAGGTGGGTGGGCGGGAGGTCTTGTCTGTGCCCCACAGATACTGAGCGGAATCAGTCGGAACCGCTCAGATTCCGATCAGAATCCGATCGGAAATTCTGGAACACAGTACCACCCAAATAGTAGGGAATTTGTCAAATCTGTCCGACCGGATTCCGATTGGAAAGGTCAATTCCGATCGGACCACTCGGAATTATTTCCGACCAGTTTCCGATCGGAACCAACCGGTTCCAACCGGTTCCAATCGGAAAGACAGTCAGAAAAGTGATAAATCATCAATATTAATAGATCACCTGACATAAGACCCAGAATTAAATCAAAGGCATTAGTAATCCAAAATAATTATTAATCAACTGCACGGACAAATATTAAATCAGGTAGTACAGCCGCTGGGGTCACCAACCAAGTTTTGCATTTTGTTCGACTCGCCGGGTGAGGTCACGTGACCTCCTTGACGCGTCAACAAAGTGTTGATTTCCATTTCCGGCTTGCACTCATCCACCATCCTCACAACACGACACGCGGCGACTGTAGGCGACCACGACGACACCAGGGGTCGAAAACCCCGAGAATGACGACGAGGGGGAGCAGGAGGGTGTACAGGGCGGGCGTACAAGGTACGCTCGCTATTTTTTCTCATTTTATTAACCTAACTAACACACTCCCCCAGCCCTAACCTTTCCCTCCACGGAAAACGCGCCGACGCGCCACCCCTAGCCTCCCACCACTTACCCAACCCGTCCCCCACCCGCCAACATGTCCCCCACATCCCAAACACCTCTCCCTCATCTCGAATACCAGAACGCGTCCACACGGACGCGTTCTGGTGTTCGAGCATTACTTTCTACCGCCCTGACACGAAGAACGCGACCACATGGTCGCGTTCTTCGTGTCAGGGATGTGTTCCTCATCCCAGACATGAAAACGCGACCCCAGTGTCCCGTTTTCGTGTCAGGGATGACCCTGCCCCCCTCCCACTACCTTCTACCACCCAGACACGAAGAACGTGACCATATGGTCGCGTTCTTCGCGTCTGGGACGTAGCCGACACCCCAAACATGAAAACGCGACCCCAGTGTCGCGTTCTTCGTGTCTGGGGTGTCCCGGAATGCAGAGGGGAACGGAAAAGGGAAAAGGGCGGGTGTACACGGTACGCCCGCTATTTATTTATTTTTTTTTCCCATTAACTAATGTTCTTACCAGCACAACCCCTCCCCCACTCGCCGAAGACGAAAAACGCACCATAAAGGGCGCGTTTTTCGTGTTCGGCGGGTCCTACGACCTCCCTCACCCACCAGAACACGAAAAACGCGACCCCATGTCGCGTTTTTCATGTTCTGGCACATCCCCCTCCTTTCCCCACACGCCGAACACCTAAAATGCACCTCCATGGTGCATTTTAGTGTTCGGCATGTACCTCATTGACGCAAACACGAAAAACGCGACACATGGTCGCGTTTTTCGTGTTTGCGTCCTACTCCCACATCCCTAACCCGCCGAACGCGTCCCACCGCCGCCACCGACCTACCACCATCCCCATGCCCGTAGCGGACGACACCGACAGCCCCGATGGAGGAGAGAGGGCGGGCGTACACGGTACGTCCGCTAATTTTCATTTTTTTTCTATATACTAACTACCCTAATTACCCTGCTAGCCATACCTAAACCACCCCCATCCCCTAGCCCATCCGACCTGACACCAAAAACGCGTCCTAGGGGACGCGTTTTTGGTGTCCCTGGTTCTCCTCAGCGGCCAAACCACCTCCTACCCTGCAACTGCACCCAACCCACCACTCTCTACCACCCAGACACGAAGAACGCGACCATGTGGTCGCGTTCTTCGTGTCTGGGGTGTCCCTGCCCCTTCCCTGCCCCTTCCCTGCCCCTTCTACCACCACCCAGACATGAAGGACGCGACCACATGGTCGCGTCCTTCGTGTCTGGGATGTTGCTGACACCCCAGACCTGAAAACGCGACCCTACGGTCGCGTTCTTCGTGTCTGGGGTGTCCCTGTCACTTTCCCTGCACCCTCTACCGCCCAGACACGAAGATCGCGACCATGTGGTCGCGTTCTTCGCGTCTGGGGTATTCCCCCAACAACCTCTGGATTGTTCCCCCGGTTTTCATTTAATCCAGACACGAAAACGCGCGTTTTCGTGTCTGGGGTAGTTCCCTATATTAGTATATATATTAGTATATTGCATTTAATAAGTAATTAAATACCAATATGAGTTTTTTCTATAAAAAATAATGTAAGATTCCGATCGGAATCCACTTGGAACCGATAGGATTCTGAGTACCCAATTTCCACTTGGAATCCGCTCGGAATCTGATTGGAACCGCTCGGAACCGATCGGATTCCGAGTGGAAATTGGGTGTCTGCTCGGAATCCGATCGGTTCCGAGTGGCTCCGAGTGGCTCCAATCGGTTCCGAGTGGCTCCGATCGGTTCCGATCGGTACCTGTGGGGCACAGAAAAGTACTGGTGGGCGGAGGTCATGCGTATCAACCAGTACTTTTTGATGCCCCACAGATTCCTGCAGGAATCCAGTAATTCCAGTGGATTCCAGTGGAATGGGACCGGAATTTGGAGAAATTGAAGAAAATC
>Ga0307508_10002897_pt1 | contig 17729 bp, 18 predicted proteins | sample 9_EM_MG_FD_203089 | JGI IMG/M metagenome (GOLD analysis project Ga0307508, IMG submission 203089) | Populus trichocarpa ectomycorrhiza microbial communities from riparian zone in the Pacific Northwest, United States - 9_EM | ecosystem: Host-associated > Plants > Roots > Unclassified | place... | reverse complement strand
CGTCGAGCGCTCGCTGTAGCTACTGGGTATCAGACTCGTCGACCGGGCTTGCCGCAACCACCAGACGCCGGACTTCATCGACTGCGCTCGACACAACCACTTAACGCCGGACTTCGTCGAGCGGTGTAGGTGTAGCTACTAGATGTCTGATACTATGGAGCGCTTGCTGTATCTATTGGGTGACTGTAGTCGTCGAGCGCTCGCTGTAGCTACTGGGTATCAGACTCCTCGACCGGGCTTGCCGCAACCACCAGACGCCGGACTTCATCGAGTGCGCTCGACACAACCACTTGACACCGGGCTTCGTCGAGCGGCCTAGCTGTAGCTACTGTATGCCTGATACTATGGAGCGCTTGCTGTAGCTATTGGGTGACTGTAGTCGTGGAGCGCTTGCTGTAGCTACTTGGTATCAGACTCGTCGACCGGGCTTGCCGCAACCACCAGACGCCGGACTTCGTCGACTGCGCTCAACACAACCACTTGATTCCGGATTGACGCTCTTCAAGAAACATCCTTTTGTTTGATTACTCTACTTCGAGATTGAACGCCCGAACCAGTATCATTGAAAGGCTAGTTACCACACTCGTCGTTGTCGTTGCCATGCACATCGGTCTGCGAACCATCATCCCTTTGAACAGCCACTTCAGTGTTCCACTCGTCGACTGCTTGCTCCAACACCTCTATCCACCTGTCCTGGTCCACATCTGGGACATAGGGAGCAGCCGGCTCTCTCTGCCTTGAAACTAGAATGGCCTCAACAACGCCTCCGTACATGACCTTCTCACTCCCAATGTCGAACATATCCACCGTCTCCCTCACTCCAACTTTCGCACCCCCTGGGCTGACGGAGCACCTTCCTGGTTGCGGCGTAAGGATCTTTTCTCGGAGTAGCGTATTCATCACCAGTAGAATGTCGTTATTCGGCTTTGGGCAAGTATGCTGTATTCCGCCGGTCGTGATATCCGAACTCTTGAACACTGAATGCTTCATCTTCCTAAACGGCACCACATTCGGAGAAACAACCTCCCTGTGGAACTTATCGCTCTGCCAGGTGTCTCGTGGGTTGTAGCTATCGGAAATATCTCGGTTGACGTGCTCAAGACACTAGTCGATGCCAGTGAATCGTCGCCCTGTGCAGATTACGTTGTTGTGAATATCGATACAGTGATGCTCTGCCGTCCATAGATACTTCTGATCGAACGCACGTTCCAGAAGAAGCTGGGCATACTTTGACTTTCCACAGCCATGAAAGCACAGCAACATCAGCTTAATGTCCACCTCGAGCCTTCCCACACTGCCACTGCGCATCGACTGTTGGAAGTCTACAGCCACCAATCCCTGCGTCATGAAGAGTATTGCATTCTCAAGGACCTTGTCCCTCTCTGCCAATGTGTGTTGCCGTAGAAAAGCTGATTTTCCGGATTCCTTGGTGAAATTGACCTCCTCTTGGTTTCTGTTGGCCTTTCTCTTCGCCAGAATCCTTTCCCGCTGGACTTCATACTCTGCCAAAACCTTCTCTGAAGCCATTTTGCGCTGCCAGGCAACTTTACCAAACCTGAAGTAATAGTCGACCACGCTGTTCACCAGGGTCCACCAATCGTTCACCTTCACCCACCTCTTCAAGTCTGCCACAGAATTTATTTCCTCCCCTGCAAGCAACGATACTCGACTCATTAAAGCGGCGGCCACATACCCTCTCAGGACGTGATCAATGAGTCGATATGACGCCTGGAAGTCGGAGACTGTTTTATTGGCTCTGGATCGGCCCAGAATCGCTGCGAATCTAGATAAGCAGCTAGGATCGCGGCCTCCAGTAGTATGGCCCCAATTGCATCTCATCACCGCATTGACCATAGCCATTGAAGCATGTAGGAATCCCGGTTTGCCAACAGCGAAAGTGAATCGATCTGTATCAGCCTCTCGCACCCTCATTTCCTTGAGAGCTGACAGATTCTTCAGAGTGAGCTGGTCACCATAACAGAATAACACTCTGTTCTCGTCTGTCAACTGACCCGGAGATGTTCCGGCGTATTCAAGCAGCGTTTCCACTACGACACCCGTTCCATCAATGGTTGTCTCGTCAACAGGCATCGTCGGACACGTATGGAATTGCGGGTTATACTGATCCAGCTGGAGGTAACTCAGTGTTGGCGAGTCCCACTTGATACTCCTTCCACCGAGTTGATACTCCTTCAGGGCTTCTCCACACATCATAGACAATACTTCGACGACGAACTCCCCTGCAATCTTGGGAGTATGTGCCTTCAACGCTTCCAGCTCGAGAAAATCCGCCGCAGTTACGTTCAATGACGAATAGTTGATGTCGTGGAATAGCAGATCTCGAGGAAGGCCCACACCCTTCTTGGCACAGGCTGCCATCACATTGGCATATGTATCAATTTCCTCCTCTGAAGCACCAGCGGGAGGTGGGGGAAGGTACAAGGGAAGTACCAAGGCGGAAGTGTTCTGTTGGATCTTGGACCCTTGGTTGAGAACCGTCTCCTCGGCCTTACGGTCGAACCTCACCAGATTATCCCAGCATACCGCCATCGGGGAGACCTGGAATTTATTTGCTAGAGCCACTCGATCGGAAGATGCGTTCTCTTTCAGCCAATATGTTGATGTGTCGTATGCATTACAGAGCCCGCATGCTGCGAGAAAGGTATGCATTCTCTTTGGCACTTTCATAGCACGCATGAATATACCCATTCGACCGGTTATACCATTGTTGCGTTGTGACCTAGAGGCCATAATGATCGACATGGCCATAATGGACATCATTCCCTTAGGCCTTGGCTTACGTTTCTGCCCATGTGAAACGTGTTCCGTATGCTCGCTGATATCATCACCTGGAACCTGATCGTTTTCCGAGTCGGACGCCACCATATCGGGTTGGGTTGCACCTTCTCTGTGATCCAGGGCTTCCTCCATCTCCTCCTCAAGTTCTTCTGGTGTCAATGGTTCCCCGATGGGCTGCATCCGTAATGGCTGCATACTGGTATCGACACAGCAAAGAATTCGTAGGAGGCCAAAAAATATCGGTGCCTTCTCCAGGTATAACTTCTCATACTTCTGTAGGTTGAACTCTTCACAAAGCTGTGGCGAGACGTCCTGTGGCCTCATATGCATCAGGGGATCTTTGCCAACAGCGATGACCTCCAAGCGAAGCATCCGCGTGATTATCGTACTGAAGTAAGGGCCGAAGTCGTCATACAGCTGTTTGTTACGGGCCGTCGTCTGCCGCTTACTCAAGGCGTAATCTGAATTGTCCAGTAGAGCCTGGAAGACACGTGCCATTCCATGGTGCTTGAAGAAAATGGCACGGGAGATCTTGGCGAAATGGGTATCACAGGCGAAGTAGGCCTCCAAGAACGTGCACACGGTGAGGCGATGTCTTCGCAAGCACTCCAATACGTCTCTAAGCTTCTCGTCCATCGTGGGATTACTTCTGTGGGTGTGCGCTATCGAGAGGTGCGGGCGAGGCTTTAGGAAACGTGAAGTTGGCAAATACGTGGGTAAGTATGCAGTGTGTCTGTACCGTGATGGCAAATGGAAATTTTGTTGTGCTGCGATTTTTTTTTTTGGTACGGGTACTAAAAAATAATTGGTGTGGTCTACTTAGGTACTGACGCCTAAACTCGTGAGCCAGTTCTTCCAGACCCACTACTGAGTAGTAATATTGCCGAGGAACGAGGCTAATATTACGTACGACTGGATTGGGTCTGGTGCGAGACAAAACAAGCCCGATATTCGACTCGTGTTCCCTCCCACCCACCCCACCAAAAAAAAAGATTTAGCTTCTTAATTATGTACCAAGGCATCGAGTGAACGGGTGACTAGACATTGAAAATACCAAGCCTCCATTCTTCCTATCCCAACTTTATATTCCTACTCTGACTGCTTCGTCAACCTCACATTCAAGTCACCCATCTGATATTTGGTGCCTCGCGCCTATCAGCTAGGCCTGTACTGGGAGCTTTCGGCCACCACCACCAGAAGTGACAGAAAAACGTGCAAACATCAGAGAGCAGCGGAAAGAGTAAGAGAAAAAGGGTATCAAAAAATTCTGTCGATTGCAGTAGCGATGGTAGAGCAGTGAGCGAAATCTGGTGGGTAATAAAACTGGTGGATATTTCGTGCCTCGCGCCTATCAGCTAGGCTTGTACAACCATCAGAACTGCCAGAAAAACGTGCGCATATCAGAGAGCAGCGGAAAGAGTAGGAGAAGAAGGTTATCAAAAAATTCTGTCATTTGCAGTAGCGATGGTGAGTCTGGTGGGTATTTCGTGCTTTGTGGCCGGCTATCAGCTAGGCCTGTACTGAGCTTTCGGTCACCACCACGAGAACTGCCAGAATAACGTGCAGATATCAGAGAGTAGCGGAAAGAGTAGGAGAACAAGGTTATCATAAAATTCTGTCGATTGCGGTAGCGGTGGTGGCGCAGTGAGGGAATTCTGGTGGGTATTTCGTGCTTTGCAACCGGCTATCAGCTAGGCGCGTACTGGGAGCTTACGGTCACCACCACGAAAACTGCCTCGCCGTGACACAGTGCGTCCAGAAGGCCTTTGCCTTGACACTCGGCGTCCGTAAGACCCAGGCTGCGTCCAGATGGTAAATGCCGTCCGGATGCGCTTCGCCGTAGCAGGTGTCGTCTGGATACGCATCGCCGTGACACAGTGCGCCCAGAAGGCCTTTGCCTTGACACGCTGCGTCTGGTAGACATTTGCCTTGACACGCTGCGTCTGGAAGATACGCGCTGCGTCCAGATGGCAAATGCCGTGACACACCCAGTCTGGACGCGCTTCGCCGTGGCAGGTGTCGTCTGTATACGCATCGCCGTGACACAGTGCGCCCAGAAGGCCTTTGCCTTGACACGCTGCGTCTGGTAGACATTTGCCTTGACACGCTGCGTCTGGAAGATACGCGCTGCGTCCAGATGGCAAATGCCGTGACACACCCCGTCTGGACGCGCTTCGCCGTGGCAGGTGTCGTCTGTATACGCATCGCCGTGACACAGTGCGTCCAGAAAGCCTTTGCCTTGACACTCGGCGTCCGTAAGACCCAGGCTGCGTCCAGATGGTAAATGCCGTCCGGATGCGCTTCGCCGTAGCAGGTGTCGTCTGGATACGCATCGCCGTGACACAGTGCGTCCAGAAGGCCTTTTCCTTGACACTCTGCGTCCGTAAGACACGCGCTGCGTCCAGATGGCAAATGCCGTGATACACCCCGTCCGGACGCGCTTCGCCGTGGCAGGTGTCGTCGGGATACGCATCGCCGTGACACAGTGCGTCCAGAAGGCCTTTTCCTTGACGCTCGGCGTCCGTAAGACCCAGGCTGCGTCCAGATGGCAAGTGCCGTGACACACCCCGTCGGACGCGCTTCGCCGTGGCAGGTGTCGTCCGGATGCGCATCGCCATGACACACTGCGTCCAGAAGGCCTTTGCCTTGACACGCTGCGTCTGGTAGACATTTGCCTTGACAAGCTGCGGCTGGTAGAAATTTGCCTTGACACGCTGCGTCCAGATGTCAAATGCCGTGACGCACCCCGTCCGGAGGCGCTTCGCTATGGCAGGTGTCGTCCAGATGCGCTTCGGCATGACTCACTGCGTCCAGAAGACATTAGCCTTGACACGCTGTGTCTGGAATACAGTCGCCTTGACACGCTGCGTCCAGAAGACATTAGCCTTGACACGCTGCGTCTGGAATACAGTCGCCTTGACATGCTGCGTCTGGTAGACATTAACACTCTGCGTCAGTAAGGCCCGCGCTGCGTCCAGATGGCGCGCACCCGGACACTTCTCGTCTGGACTTGCTCACCCTCGTTAGGAAGCCTTCGCCCTACGCAACACCCTATCTAGCTGTCGCCGCCATAATCTATATAGGTCGCATGCGAGTATGAATAAACAAAAAAAAACCCTATCTAGCTGGGGTGCGTCCACTGCATCCAGAAGGCTAATACCTTACGGAAGCGTGTCCGGGGCGTCGGGTGTGTCCGGTAGCGGCGCTTGCGTCCGTAAGGAATTTTTTTTTCCTGATGCGGCGCTTGCGTCCAGAAAGAATTTTTTTTCCTGATGTCGGGTGGCAACTGGGGTGGCGGCTGGGTTGGCAACTGGGGTGGCAACTGGAGTGGCAGCTAGGGTGGCAACTAGGGTGGTGACCAGTGGGGTGGCTGGCGACCAAGGTGTGGCGACCGAAGTGTGGTGACTGAGGTGTGGCGTCCAGGGGGGGCTTGCGGCCGTGGCCATGGCGCGACGCGACTGTGATGGCAACCAGATGTCAAGACGGCACATTCTCAGCAATACAGCAGCAAGAAGAGAGAACAAGACTATCAATACAGGAGATTTCCCCGTATAAAGGCAGAGTAAGAAGGACCGCTTTCGGTTGTTCACTATCAATTGCCAGAGTTTCGTCACCGTAGGTTGCATATCAAGATGTATTTGGCGTTGCCACACTATGTCATATATGGGAAGGCGCCTAATATTAGCGTGGTGTGCAAAGTCCAACAGGGACGGGAGCGAAATGCGGATTGCCAAATTCAAAATTTGGACTTTGGTAGTTAATGACTGCCGCCAATAGCAATTATGGCGTTTTGCTGTCGCTGGCGCTGGCACGATTTACTGCCAGGTGACGGCGGTTGTTAGTTACCAAAGTCCGGATGCAAAATCTGGTGGGTCGCTTCGCTTACAACACCTGTGCATTTCGCAACCCCTATCGCGATCCACAGCCAACAATGCAAAACTAATTAAGTTTTTTAAAGGTGGTCACAGATGATAGACGACATGTTAGCGGATCACCTCCTGTTTTCTGATTCTTGATAGGAACGTTGGTTGTTGAGATATTCACAGAACAGTGCGAGGGTAATGGTCATGCTGGTGTTGGTTGTGTACGCGGCAGTTGCCATGGAGATTGCCGTAAGGGCAAATTAGTTACCAAAGTCCGGATGGAAATTTTGAAATGTCAACTTTGCAAAAAACTACTCGCCTCAACTCCCTAGTGTCTTCACATCCTTCGACATATCTACCGATCAACAACACCTGCTCCTTCCCCAACGCCTACGATCTATGCATATTTACGTTATGTTGTTCCAGTCTTTGTTGGAACTTCGGTTACTATAGTTAGCTATTAGTATGTCAAACAGACGGAGTGAATGGCGGCGAGTAGGTGGCCTACCGCCGTTCTGCCAATTCTTATCGTATTGCCATAGGATGAAGACGCCATCCATTCACCCGCATCAAAGAACATTTTTCGCCATATAAAGTTGTTTGTGAGAGGACTCCTTGGGGGTGCTACCGGACTGCGGGTTGCGAAACGTAGCTTTAGCATCATCTACTGGTACCGTTCCGCCAATCCCTATCATATCGTCAGATGATCATGACGCCATCCCTTCCCCTGTATCAGAGAACCTTTTTTGCCATATAAAGTTGTTTGTCGGAGGATTCCTTGGCGGTGCTACCGGGCTGGGGGATGCTGGTGGATGAACCGGGCGGTACCGGACTTCCTCACCACTACGGATGTGGGAAGACGGGTTCCAGCCCCGGCTGAGGAGGAGAACGCGGAGAGCGACACGTCGGAGTGGGAGCTCCAGGAGCGGATGGAACGACAGGAAGAGAGAAGAGCGGAGGCTGCGAGGTTAGGCGCGGAGGTCGAAGAGCAGCAGCTCTTCCTCCCACGTCGCACTTGATGGCCGCGGCTGACGAAGATTAGGGGGCGGTATCTTTCGGGTACGATTTCTTTTGTGTTTCCTTTCTCTTCTCCTTTGTGATTTCCTTGGTGCGTCGTCTATCGTTCTGGGAATAGGCCGGGGCAGAGGGCAAATGGAAAGCTTGCAACGTGTAGCCACCGGTGGGGAACCGGACTATACAGACTTCCCGCCATGATCTATATAGGTCGCATGCGAGTAATGATTAAACAAAAGAAAACGAAAAAGAAAAAAAAAAGCACCGGGGGATGCGAAACGTAGCTTTTGGCAACATCTACTAGTACTGTTCTGTTCCTTTCGTATCGCCACCGGACAACGACGCCATTCTTTCTAACTTGCGAAGACATCTGTTCTAACTTGAGCAGAAAGTTCTTGGTGCATCGAGGGTATGTAGGAGCAACATCTGAGGCCTGCTTCAGATGAGTGGGCGGAAAAGTGTCATTTTGACAGGGCTCCAGGAAAGTTACGCATGTGAGCAGCCGATTAAGTCACTATTTGTACAACAACCAACGATCCAAATCAAAAACGGAGAACGGTATGAGATTCCTGAGAGTCAATTGCCCCGCTTATCAAATCCGTGAAAATATTAATTGTTTTTGCATCGTTGGCTGTAGAACTGCTATCAAATATGGCAGTTGCTTGCTTCATGGCCGGCGATCAAAGCGGGGTAAAATCACTATTTATACAACAACTCCACAACGAACGCTCCAAATCAGAAATGGAGAACGGCATGAGAATCCTGAGAGTCAATTGCCCCAACTCTCAGCTCCTTGAAACTACTTAATTGTTTTTGCATCATTTAATCCATCTCGATCCTCTTAACGAGCTTGCAGCGGTGCAACACTTTCTTTGGTTTAATTATTTCAGTACAGACTTGGACTGGTAATGTCCTAGAGGCGTCAACACCTCGACGACGTCTGACTTCTTGACCTCAGGTGCATGCGTAAATGTAGGTAAGGCGAAAGGGCAACCATAAGCATTCAACTTCAATGCAAAGTTACTGCTACGTTCTATGATAAACTCCACTACACTGTTGTGTCTACACGAACCTTCCGGAGGGGTTTTTCGCTACTCCTAATGACTCTCAGTATTGTAATCCTGTACCGTATTCAGAGTCCGAGTGTGCCGATCCGTGATCCTTTTGAGCCCTTTGTGCGGTCTCCAATAGCTCTACAGTACGGGGCCGATATCTTCCGAGCTCCACCATGGCTGTAGTGAGGTGGCAGGCCGTTGTGCATGCCGTAAAAAAAATAACGGCAAACGTCTAATATGCCATAGTTTTTGACCATAAAGTCTAAAATGCCATAGTTTTGGAAAAAAAGTCTAAAATGCCATAGTTTTTCCTGTGGGTAGGGTTAGCGTTAGCGGCTGGTTGATAGCACCTCAATTCGACGCGGTCACAATAGTAAAATAAACAGTAGTCGACAGGAGTGAATCAATCCATTTGAAATTGCCTTCTATTCTACAGGGTATACAATTGGAAGCTGACAGACTCCGTCGCAAGTGGTTCAGTTGTGTCCCACATTACCACACTGGGTACAGCGTTGGGAAGCATTGTCTAGAATATCTTCCAGTACACCGGCCATTTGCGCGCAAACCCCTCGCCTTTTTCTCACTTTTTCTGATCCTCCTCTCGGGCCTACTACGTGCGCCTAAACAGTGGAGGATAGCACTCGTCTTCCCAGAGTAACTGACAATACTAGATGTCAACAAGGTGCGTGTCTCTCATGTTGGTTCACCTATAAGTTTCCAAGGTAAAACCTTGGGTATATAGGTGAGGCTGTTTGCGAAGACGTAAAATCAGAGCAACTGCATGGCTGTCCGCAAGGGGTGTCGTTGACCCCGAACCCACCACAGGTGCAGGTTCTTGCTTCGAGATCCGCCGCATGTTGCTTGTCTGAAACCGACACCCCTCATGTTTGTCAGGCTCTGACTCCGATACCCCTCATGTTTGTCAGGCTCAACTCTGCGCTGGCAGTGATTCGTGGATTCCGTGAGGAACTGCAAATCGAAATTGGTAAACCTGCGCAGAAAAAAGCAAGCTTCTGAATGGCGTCTTGAAATTGAGCGTAACGTTGACCTATACAGCAGTTCCAAAGGTGTGATGAGTGGGAGGGGTTGAGTGGTGACGGTTTTGTGTATCTCTATGGGATTGGAGGTGTTGACCACTTGCTGGCCAATTGGCGACCCACCTGGAAAAACTATGGCATTTTAGACTTTTTTCCAAAACTATGGCATTTTCGACTTTATGGTCAAAAACTATGGCATATTAGACGTTTGCCGAAAAAATAATGCCCTCACATGGTGGGGTTAGCGGTGTGTTACCCGGCCATCTCGCTTCTACCTTGTATCTCGCTTCTACCTTAAGAACGTTAGTAACAGACCAAGCCACCCGGCATGCTTTCATTGCGCTGGAAAACTCCCGACATCCAGTGGATACAGTAAGCGCAGTATAAGTTCCGATGACCAGTATCTAAGCCCAGCGGGATCCTGAAGGTAGTATGGGAAGTGGTTGGGTCAAGCGCACTCATAGCATGCCGGGTGTCTTGGTCTGTTACTACGTACTATACTCCGGGCGTGTGAGTGCGCTCACAATAAACGCGCGTCATGACTGCGCTCGACACAACCGCTCCTCCTACGACCTTTAGGAGCTCGCTGGGCGTAGATACTGGTCATCGGAACCTATTCTGCGCTTACTCTATTCACAGGATGTCGGGTGTTGTCGAGCGCAATCACTGCATGCCGGGTGTCTTGGTCTGTTACTACGTACTATACTCCAGGCGTCATGACTGCGCTTGACCCAACCACTTCCCATACGACCTTCAGGATCCCGCTGGGCGTAGATACTGGTCATCGGAACTTATACTGCGCTTACTGCATCCACTGGATGTCGGCTGTTGTCGAGCGCAATCACAGTATACCGGGTGTCTTGCGCTGTTACTACGTACTATTCTCCGGGCGTGTGAGTGCGCTCACGATAACCGTGCGACGTGACTGCACTGGACACAACCACTTCTCCCACGACCTTTAGGAGCTCGCTGAGCGTAGATACTGGTCATCGGAACGTATTGTGCGATTGCTGTATCCACTGGATGTCGGGTGCTGTCAAGCGCAATGACAGCATGCCGGGTGTCTTGGTCTGTTACTACGTACTATACTCCGGGCGTCCTGACTGCGCTTGACCCAACCACTTGCCATACGACCTTCAGGATCCCGCTGGGCGTAGATACTGGTCATCGGAACTTATTCTGCGCTTACTGTATCCACTAGATGTCGGGTGTTGTCGAGCGCAAAGACAGCATGCTGGGTGTCTTGGTCTGTTACTACGTACTATACTCCGGCCGTTATGAGTGCGCACACGATAAACGCGCGTCATGACTGCACTGCCAATGGATGAAGGAACATCAATCTGATGAAAACCGGAAGCGTTCTTGCCGGTATTTATTTCCTTTCAAATTAATGCATGATTTTACTAATTAGTACATTTGATTGTCACTATTATCTTACAGGCCGACATATTTTTCAATTCGAAGCTGTTACATCTGACATCCGGAACCCGTATGTCATATGTTCGACGAACTTGGACAAGAAGTGAATGAGAATTGGATCTATGCCAGTCGAGACTGCGGAGAAGCACCAACACGGGAAAATGGACGGACAGAGGCAGTTCTAAATCTTCGCGCTCTCAAGGTTTACGGCGGATCACTTGTGGTATATACGAGTTGATGGAGGAGAATTATCCAGAGAATCATGAATCAGAGTAACAGGAAATCACACGGGCGTGGATGGAGGAAGTGGTCGCGCCATTAATAAATTCACGATCGTAGGAAATTTTAGAAAGCTATAGGCCTTTGCAGTTGTAATCATTACTTCTAATAAATTTAAATAAGTTTCTTCGAAACGTCGACATGTAATTGCAAACAAAAAGTGGACAGCAAAAAATTGGAGAGCACCGTGTTGGAACGAGACCGGGTCGGCAGGGCTCCAGGTACTGACGAGTCACGAGCAACACAGGCGCGCGACTGACGGGTTAAGTAGACAACGCAGAATGTATGAGCGATGTGCAAAATAATGCTGTTGTGGTGGTTTATCGTGGGACCGTTTACGTGTATGGGAACATTAGGTGGACGCGCGGGTTGCGTTGGGGGAAAAACAGTATCAGGTCGTCGCGAGCGGCCCAGAGAGGGGCCGGCGGGGACCGGTCGAAGCGGGGCGAGGAGAGAATGACAGCGGTTGGTGCACGCATACGCCCCGAACTTGTGTGTCCGTCGTGTCGCAGCGCCGAGCTTGTGGGAGGGCGGCGGGGCCGGGAGGACAGCTGTGGAAGGGTAGGGGCTGGGGTTGGTGGGTGGTTTGGGGAGGGGGACGTATGGGGAGGGGGACGTATGGGAGTTAATATTGTGTTGTAGCGAAAAATGTGAGTAGATAGACTATAAGGACATTGCTTGTGGAAGAAGAACGGGAAGGACGCAGAAAAACAGGCGCAGAAAAGACAGGCGGGGCCTCAGCTTGGCCGCTCCTTTGCAGAGCGCGCCGTCAAGAAGAACCTCGTAATATGCCCCGAGGTGTTCACTCTGTAGCGGTTGGTTTGGTGCGGGGGGATGACATCCCACCCCAACGATCATCGAGGCGATGCCAGCCAGCGTAGTTACCGGATGAACAGGGGTAATACGGAACCTGGTTGGTATGTATCCTTGCGTTGGCTACAGGGGTTGGCTCCCCATGTCCTGTAGGTAAGGATGGTGGTATGGGAGGCTGCATGCGGACGCATGAACCAATATATAACCCCATTAAAGAGTTTAGTTTCACGCTAATTCTGACATTCTGCTAGTTTTCGTCGCTGGGTGTGGTAATTGTATACCACTAAACCACACCCCCGACGCGAAAACTAGCGAAATGTGAGAATTAGTACGAAACTAAATTCCCTCAAAGGGGTTATTTTGCAACATAGTACGCGCCTCCGACACATGGCGCTTAACATGTTTGGAAAGAACCTTGCCCATGAAGAGCAGGACTTGGTGTGCTGGCCTCTGGGCAAGGATGTCATCGTCCGGACGAGGATGGCACTACGTCAGCGCCTGCAGTTTGGTGTTGCTTCAAGTCGAGAATGGCACTGCGTCTAGTCGTAGCAGGCATGAAACGAGCCAAACATCACGTGAGAGCGTAGTGAGGCACGCCACAATCGGCGTCATACTTTTACGTGGGATGATTAATACATTGATGCTCCAACAAAAAATCGCAATGGCCCCTTTCTAACCTAATTAAGTTCTCACGAACGCATGCGATCAAGTCATAACCGTAATTAGAACACAACTGTTGCTCAACACAGTAGTCACCTGACTTCGGCACTCGAAAAGTCATCAGGATGGTACGACAGCGCTATTTCCTCAACACTGTTTCCATAAACAAAGGGGAACAGTGGCGCCCATCTACCAAAGATTCCGTCCTCCTTGAACATGTACCATAGCAAAACTGCAAACTGGACGTGGGAGTCGCGAGCGGTGCCACTGCTCCGGGACATAATCTGCACAATATGTTAGTTCGGAGCTAGGTGTCCTATGACGGATTGTGGACACCTACCCACTCACTGTTGTGCAGCAGCTTCGTATACATCCCGCCATCTAATCCCCACCCTTGCAGGTCCTGTACGGTGATCGTGTCGGCCGCCCTTCGCAGACGGTCGGATGATCCAAATGTTGCGGCCGCTTTATCCACCTCTCCTACTGCTTTTCCCTTCAGAGCGATAGCCTTCTGAATGAAGTCCGACAGAGTGCTTACTGCGCATACCTGATAAAGATCGATGAAATGAAGACAGAGTATATCGCTGAAGCGCTGCTGCTGGGAGGGTCTCTCCAGCTGGAAGGGCCTCTCGCCATGATGATTGGAGATGTGGACATCCAACTTGTCTGCTTGATGACGCTCCTGATAGCCCGGCGCCACCGTGTCGGCATCGGGGGGCGCATCGACAAACGCACTTTCGGCTAATCGTGGCGATATTTCGAAAGACGTCATTCGTTTTATTGCAACAGCGAGATCTTCTCGGAGGAAAGAAGGCATTTGCTGCATGGTCGTTGTCGCAGACGGTGTGGGAGTCTCCATGTTAGGCAGCAGCTAAGTTACAATGTATGATCAGCCACCGACGACTGGCTTGGGTAGCGGAGGGCAGAGACTGGAAGTCAAGGCAACTGTAGAAGAACCCGTTGCTGTGGATAAGCCAACTGCCGTGGAGGTACCAGCCGCTGTAGAAGGACCAGCTGCTGTAGAGGGACAAGCTATCGCTGCTGGGGCCTAGAGGGAGTACTATTAGTACTATTACTGTTAGAGATTTTTTTTGAGATTTCACCTTTCCTCTGGGGTGTGTGTGGCTTGTGTCAGCAGGGGGTAATGGGGCTGGTGCCGAGGAGGGGCTGTCCAGACAGATAACCTCCGGTCGCGCAAATGTCACACGCTTCGGTCATGATAGGGTTAATAAATATGTTCTATCCCAGTGGGCAGAATAGACGGTCTATAGATGGGCCGGTCCATCTATAGACTGGCCGGCCGGTGTATGAATGGGCTGGATCTACGAACTGGCCGGACGGTGCGTAGAATTTTTTGGGTGACAGGGCGGGCCAGGTGGCAGATATCTGGGAGTGGGCTGGCCAGGTGGCAGATATCTGGGAGTCGGCTAGCCAGGTGGCAGATATCTGCCGCCAGGTCACCGCTGGGTAGAGGGCTTCTTTTTCTGCGGCGGCGGCGGCGGCGGCGGCGGGAAAAGGCAGGGGCTGCTTAACGCCGCGGTGACCAGCTCTCAGACCCACCCCCCGATGCCCCAGTGATTAATCCCCAGGCACTACCTAACACCTCAATATCACCAACAATCAATTCTATTCTATTTATAAACCAGCGATCCACCGCCGGAGAGCATTCAACGCACCCGTCTCCTTCGCTTTCTCAGTACTCGCCCTTCCACGGTTTCACCTCCAGCTTCCGAATTCTACGGTATCAATTCGCTATCGTATGAACAACCTTGTTGACGTCTGCATGCTCAAACTGAGGATGAACGTTGCGTATATGGTCAAATATCTTGGATTCGGTAATGACTTTGCGATCACCACATCCTCGTGTGCATTCGGCAGCAGATGGCTTTCGATACTACTGGCGGATATCATAGTTTCAGCGGGCGTCGTACTTATGATTCCAGAGTTTTTTCATCAGGTGCAGGTGGTGTTTTCACATGAGAATACCAGATCCAGTCGCGTTACTCTACTCGCTTCTCCTCCGTAAACCGAGACTACACGATCATCAGTAGGAACTCTGCCCAATTCGTGTCTTAACGCCTACCTTGTTGTAGTCATTTGTGAATGTTTGTGCAGAAAATGGGGCGACATCGCCATTGGCGAGGGGAGGCTGTGGCGGTCATGATTGTGAAGCAGCGTTGTTAACAGGGTGATGGTGACTGACGAGGTGGTTAGTTCAGGAAGTGGGTTTCTACTGCGGGAGTTGTTGGCGCTAGCTCATATGCTCACTAGGCCAGCCCACTCGTAGATCTAGCACTCAGCCAGCCCACCCATAGATCTACTACTGGTACTGCCCACCTGTAGATTTACCACTGGGCTAGCCCAGTCACCTAAAAATATCTACCCACTGTCCGGCCAGTTCGTAGATCCAGCCCATACATACACGGGCGGCCAGTCTATAGATGGGCCGGCCAGTCTATAGACCGATTTTTTCTCCCACTGGGCTAGAATATATATCTATTTGTAAGAGAATAATTATACACACCTTCACCGGAGAGAGTGTGGGCAATTGTGGTTCTTCAGTGGGTCGAAGTGTTGGTGTTTCCGGGAGCGGGGTAAGTGGGGTAGCCGACAGTCACAACGCCTAGAACTGTTAGCTCTACATCATTAACCACGCTTTGAGAATACTAACCAAAACTTTTCGCGGCTGGCGTGACTTCATGGGCGGCGCGACAAGGGCATCGGCCACTGATACTACGTTTCCCTTTCCCTTACCCTTGGTAGCGGCAGCACGGGCAGCCTTCCCCTTAGCCGCCTCTGCCCGCACTGCCGCTCGCCGCTCCTTCACCTCTGCCCGCGCTGCTGCCTGACTAGCCTTCTCCTCTTTGGCCTTCACAACTGCAGCACCACCGATAACTCTAGCCAGTGAAATAATCCGTCGATCTGTCGTTGCCGCTTTATTGCCTCTGTACTGCCGCCGGACATCCCCCATTTCAATGGGTGATTTTGGCAGCATGCAGCGAAGTCGACGCGGTATGAGCAAACTTTTTGGCCATATCCCTGCCTTTGGGTTGCACTGCGGCCTTCTTCAGCTCAGCGTCGACCATTAGGGAGAGTTGTCGAACGTCGGTACTTTTCTTCAGGGTTTGTAGAACAACTTTCTTACTTGCTGGAGAGGGTGCACTACGCGGAGCGGTGATCTGAGTAAGTACGGCATTAGGGTTAAAGGGATATATCCCTGTCTTCCTCCATGCCGACTTCATGTTCTCTTTGGTATAGGCTTGTCAGCGGACGGTACTGTAAACTTTCCAGAAAGTTCCCTTGACGACAGCAGCGCGGGTTTCTGGCATGTGATCATCAGCAAGTTTGCCGCAATATTTTTGCAGAGGCCCAACGAGACCAACATCAAGGGGTTGAAGGGGATGGGTCGTATGGGCGGGAAAACAGAGGAGATCGATATTATTGCGAATGGTATACTGACAAAATTCGAGGGTGATGTGTGAGCGGTGGCCGTCCAGTACGTAAGCGTCTGCGGCCGGCGCCACCCCCACCACCCACGCGAACCCTGGTGTGCCGGTCAAAGCAGCGCAGCCACTACAATGCAAGTTCATCGTCAGTCCAGCCGTTGGGCAAGTGGGCGAATTTTGCGTCGGGGTCACTGGTTTCTGTGTGCCACCCCATATACTGCGCTGTTCCTTTGAAGATCACAAAGAAGGGAAGCATGTAAAGTGAGGGGCAACAACATTCAATAACCGTAAGCATCTGCCTCGTTCCGTCCTGCGTCACCCGTGGTGGCCGCCACCCCGCCCGACATATTACCTCTGCCTTCGCAGATATACCAATAATGAAACCTTTTTCGTCCATGTTGAAGATATCTTCAGGTTGCAGCTTCTGTGTGCGAATCAAGCATATCAACTTAGCGAAATAGTCTTTTAGGGCGGCGATGTTGCTTGCGTAGACTCATTGTCGGTCAAGTTGAGCTCCGAACTTTGCGGAGAGCTGCCGATGACGATCGAGAAAGTTGGCTAAGCAATGCTTGCCGAGGTGGGCAAGTTTGGGGTTGTTCTCTTCTTCAGCGTGGATCTTTGCCCATGCGCCCGCGGCCCGCCATTGCACGTAAAAGATCCATCCGGGGAGGAAATTCCCAGTCGTCTAGCTACGTGCACCAGTCTTCAAGGGCCTTCTCCATAGCAGGGGTGAGTTTCTGCTGGTGTGCATGACCTTCCTGACATATAAGGCCACCACGCTCCAGCCCGGATAGGGTAGAACTGGGGACCCAATATTTTTCTGCCAACTTACGAAAGGAGGTGCCTTCCTGCTGCCGTTCCTCAAGGGCATGGCGAATCCTGCCTTCTTGAATGGTGTTTTTGGATTCTCCTGACTTAGTAGAGGCCATCTTTGGGCTGTCAATGAGTGGTGATGGGTGTTGACTATGCAGAGCGGGGAAATAGGGTGGGGCAACTGGACTAAATCATGCTAACAAAAGTGTCCGGGTAAGGGGTGGTAGCCTGTTAACCGGTAAAGTACGTTATCATCTGCGAGCGACATTTAAACACTTCATCGGTTTTGCGTCGCTGGCAGTGTATCGCGACAGGGCTCACAAGCGAATACTCACCATTGGTGGTTTGGGTTTTTTGGTTTTTGGTTTTTGGTTTTTGTTTTTTGTTTTTTGTTTTTTGTTTTTGTTTTTTGTTTTTGTTTTTTGTTTTTGTTTTTTGTTTTTTGTTTCGAATTTTCCTTTCGGGGATCAGAATCTAATAAATTGGTCGTTATGGCTCCGTATCCGTATGATGGTTCACGAAAAGATCAAA
>Ga0307508_10002896_pt1 | contig 17735 bp, 23 predicted proteins | sample 9_EM_MG_FD_203089 | JGI IMG/M metagenome (GOLD analysis project Ga0307508, IMG submission 203089) | Populus trichocarpa ectomycorrhiza microbial communities from riparian zone in the Pacific Northwest, United States - 9_EM | ecosystem: Host-associated > Plants > Roots > Unclassified | place... | reverse complement strand
GTGCTCCCTTGTCTGCTCCTTGCACCTACACCACCAGCACTGCGCTGAAGTTCGGTTCTCCGTCCATTCTAAGTACTGCCCGGTAAGGCAGTGCCCGGTCTTGATCTGGTAAAACCTTGCCGCGACCTGTGTGTACATATCTGGTGGTGGTGGCTGAAAGCTCCCTACAACTGCGTAGTTGTCAGAAACATCACGCCCAAGTGATGCCCACACGATATCGCTTACAGCTCCACCATTTCTTTTCCGATCAACAGAATTTTTTGATAATGTTTTTCCTCTCTTTTTCCGATAATCTCCCACGTGAGTATGATTCTCTGTCCCTCGTTGTGATGGTGGCCGATCGTTCCCGCGAAAGCCAACAAGGTGGGCAACCATTAATAAGGTCCCACTCACTGCCTGGCCGGCTGGCCGCCCGAGTCCACTACGTACAGTCTGGCCCCAGGGGAAATGTCCGCTTGCCTGTGGGCCGTGGACTAGTGTGGAATGCCTGTACGTATATAGCCACACGATTCGATGTACCATACAGCTGACAGATACTTTGTAGAATAAGGGTTGCTATAGGTCGCTTCAATGCAGGGTAAGTTGGGGAAAGGCGGGGTAGAGTTGGGAGAGCGGGGTATAGGAAACTTTTGCACCGCGAAAGTCCAGCTAGCATCGCGAGAATACAATCTAATCTAAAACACCATACGCGCGCGCGCAACTATCAGCCCAGCACTACCGACAAGTCCGCTACCTACACCATGGGGAACCCACTCAGCCGCCGGATATACGGAGACTCCAACCACGTCGAAATCGTTGGCTCGGTTGTACATGGCGAGCTGAACATCAATTATGGCGGGTAAGTCTCCCCCGAACCTGCCAGAAGCGATGGTGAAATATGAAGGGGCGTGGCCCGGCTTGGTGAAAGGTGAATCGGCTAACCGGGGATTACTCGTAGGTCTGAAAGTAAGTGACCATTTCGACCCAAGTACCACAACCTCCCGAATGCCGACTCATGTTTTACATAGCATCCAAAAGATCCGAGATCCTGGAATGGATATCCACAATTCCATACAGAAGTCACCATATGAGGATCAGCGAGAATCGCCTAGAAGGCACTGGGGAGTGGATATTGGAGAAGGAGAAGTATCGGAATTGGGAGTCGTCGAGCGTGTCGATGTTGCTGTTGTTACGGGGAACCCGTAAGTCACTACATGCCTCCTTTGCTGCATGGGCTATCGTCTTAACACCGATTCATCTAGCGGGAGCCGGAAAAACCTACATCGCATCACGGGTCATCGATTTGTTTCTTTCGGATCGGACTCCAGGCGGATTTGCCTACTTCTACTGTAATCGAGCCGAAGAAAATCGTCGAAATCCGGAGGAAATAGTGAACGCGCTTGTTCAGCAGCTGGCGCAAACATCGGGGGGGAACAAACTCCTGAAGCCGGTCGTTGATATCTACGAAGGGCGGCAGAAAGAAGGTCAAAAGGCGTCGCGGCTAGGCTGGACAGAAAGTCAAAAGCTCCTCGTTCAACTCACGGATATATACCCTCGGACGACGATTTTCATCGATGCCTTGGACGAAGTCGATCCCACAATGCGGTTCAAATTACTGAACGCACTGAAGGACGTCGTGAAGAGATCAACGAGTGTAGTCAAGTTTTTTACGACTGCTCGGATGGATACCGACATCCTCATCAACTTGGAGTCATTTCCAAGAGTCGAGCTGCAACCTGATGACAACATCAGCGACATTAATCGGTTCGTAGAAAATAGCATTCAGAGTGCTATTGACGATGGACGGCTTCTTCACGGCGATGTCCCTATTGACCTCAAACTCGAAATATGCGACATCCTTCGCTACAGATCCAAGGGAATGTAAGTTCACCACAACCACTGTATCAAATATTGAATGCAGCTAACGGTTTAGTGTTAGGTTCCAACTAGCCGCACTTCAAATCGCTTTTATCTGTGAGATGTGTACTGCAGGAGATGTAAGGCGCAGTCTGGAGGTCCTACCAGACACGCTCACTGAAATCTACGACGAAATATATAAGCATATCGTTGCCCAAAAAGGGAGTGCTCCCCGACTAGCACTCAACGCTTTCCGGTGGATCCAATGCTCGTACGAACCAATACGAACACAAACCTTGCTTGACGCAATCACTGTTGAGGTTGGTGATTCAGGAGAATTTTCCCGCGAGGACACCATTAAGGTGAATGATTTATTGAGAGCTTGCCACAACCTCATCATTTTGGACGAAGGCCTGGACGTTTTCCGGTTTGCACATCTCTCAGTGGATGAATACTTGGAAACCCAACTTCCCAGGGTCGATTCTCATGCCACGATCGTGAAAGTCTGCCTCTCGCTGCTGTGCACTCCCAGCGCTTGGGACGATTATGACACAGTCTCTGGGACAGAGGAAGCATGCTACCACGATCGTCACCTCTTGTTGTACTCGGCAGTATTTTGGCCTTGGCACTTTGCACGTTTTGAAGACGCGACCACTTGCCCAATCTTGACATGCATCTGGGATACATTCGTATCTGGGGCAAACCACCGGCGATGGCTTGACTATCATCGCAGGTGGATTTCTGCCCGGAAGTGTAGCCAAAACATTTTTTGGCGAAAGTCCCATGCTCTGCAGGAGGAAAGCGACGACGTTCTTTCCACTGTCTGTATATTTGGGTTAGGGCGCAGATTTACCCTCGTATTCGAGTCCCAGTCTGTTGCAGGGCCACGTCTGGACCAACTACTTCTCCTGTCGTGCCAATTTGGTGAGCTGGGTATTGCCGGGCTTCTCCTTGATCGGGGAGCCGACGTCTCGGCCGCCTCCGAAGAAGGTGTAACGCCACTGCATTTCGCCATAGTGGAAGGGCACGAGGCGGTGGCCCGACTGCTCATCGGCCGGGGAGCCGACGTCTCGGCCGCCCCCGAAGGTGTGACGCCACTGCATATCGCCTCGCAGAAAGGGAACGAGGCAGTTGCGCGGCTGCTCATTGACCGGGGAGCCGACGTCTCGGCCGTTGCTGCAGGTGAGACGCCACTTCACACCGCCGTGGAGGAAGGGCACGAGGCGGTGGCCCGGCTGCTCATCGACCAGGGAGCCGACGTCTCGGCCGCCAAGAACAACGGGCAGACCCCACTGCACATCGCCTTGTGGCCAGGGCACGAGGCGGTGGCCCGGCTGCTCATCGACCGGGGAGCCGACGTCTCGGCCACCGTCGAAGGTGTGACACCATTGCATTTCGCCTCGCAGAATGAGCACGAGGCGGTGGCCCGGCTGCTCATCGACCGGAGAGCTGACGTCTCGGCCGCCGTCGAAGGTGCGACACCACTGCATTTCGCCTTGTTGGAAGGGCACGAGGCGGTGGCCCGAATGCTCATCGACCAGGGAGCCGACCTCTCGGCCGCCGTCGAAGGTATGACGCCACTGCATATCGCCTCGCAGAATGGGCACAAGGCGGTGGCCCGGCTGCTCATCGACCGGGGAGCCGACGTCTCTGCCACCGTTGAAGGTCTGACGCCACTGCATTTCGCCTCGCAGAATGGGCACGAGGCGGTAGCCCGACTGCTCATCGACCGGAGAGCCGACGTCTCGGCCGCCGTCGAAGGTGCGACACCACTGCATTTCGCCTTGTTGGAAGGGCACGAGGCGGTGGCCCGACTGCTCATCGACCAGGGAGCCAACGTCTCGGCCGCCGTCGAAGGTGTGACGCCACTGCATATCGCCTCGCAGAAGGGGCACAAGGCGGTGGCCCGGCTGCTCGTCTACCGGGGAGCCGACATCTCGGCCGCCAACAAATACGGGCAGATGCCACTTCACATCGCCTCGCAGCAAGGGCACGAGGCAATGGTCCGGTTGCTCATCGACCGGGGAGCCGACGTCTCGGTTGCCGCCGAAGGAGGTTTGACGCCACTGCACTTCGCGTCGTGGCGTGGGCGCGAGGCAGTGGCCCTGCTGCTCATCGACCGGGGAGCCAACGTCTCGGCCGCTGGCAAATACGGGCATACGGCACTGCACATCGCCTCGCAGGAAGGGTGTCAGGCAGTTGCCCAGCTGCTCATCGACCGAGGCGCCGACGTCTCAGCCACCGACATACACGGGCGGACGCCGCTAGACGTCGCCATTACTTATAAGCGTCTGACAGTGGTTCAACTGCTCCGCCAATGCCTAGCCAGCCGCAACTAGCCTATCGCCACCCAGGCTATGTCCTCCCCTCTCAAGCCCTTTGTCGTCTCTTTACGGTTTCTGGCTTCTGGAAGATTCAACATGTGAGGACATTGTATCGATCCGTGGGTCTTAACAGTCCGGCGGGTTCGCGGGCTTTTGCGACTGTCCTGTCCATCCCGGTGGGCCCAGTGCCCTCGATTCTAGTCCGCGATACCAGCTCTGAGCCCTTCACACCACCCGATTGCACCCACCAAATTCCGGAGACCCACTCACTTTCCTGGAAACGCTCCAAGATTTCGCTTGCACCTCCACCACCTCCGATCAATAGAATTTTAGATTTTCTTGTTCCTTTTTTCTTTTCGATGCTCTCCTCTGTGTGTACGATTATCTGTCTCTTTTGTTGTAAGTTCTTATTCGTCTATCCGGCACACTGGCCTATTGAAACAATGGACAGGGGATTGATGGAAACGGTGCAGACTTTGTATTTGTAATTGTCATGAGAGAAATGGAGAAAGGTCTGAGTACACGTGTATAACAAACGCTTGTGCATGACTAAGCAGAACGAGTGAGATAGTCCGTCCAAAACAACCGGTTGGTTCGCACGCCGTGGACTGCCTGTCGTAGGCCGATCCATACGGCTGGCCCGGTAGGACAGTCGAGATCCGCCACCCACCCCGAGTGCGACGTCCCTGTTATCACGACACCAAAACCCCAAACTGCACAGCCACAGCTACACACGCGATCACTCGAAAAACGCCGAGTCTGCGCGCGCCTTTCCGTTTTCGTCGTCCGCGGGGATCCGTTTTTGGCCGAAGACGACGACGACGAATTCCACCGTCTTGGCGGTCGGCCAGCCGTCGCGATTCTTGTCCCGACCCAGGCGTCCGACCGGTGAGACACGACGCCCCCCGCCCGTCCGTGCGGCTCCGTTTCTGACGTGTCAGATTCGCACTCGCCCTGTGCTGTGTGGGGGGGGGGGGGGGGGTGGCGTGCCAGTCTGTTTTAAAACTTGCCGCCACATGTGTCACCGAATTAATATAAATACAATAAAAAAGTGTGAGGACTTGTTCTTCAGGGGCGGCACGGTTCAGGGGCTCCAGTACAATCCATCATCACAACTCGAACAATCAACCACCGCGCAAATGTCCTCCTCCTTCCCCCTCCACGATGATTCCAGTACCCCATCGGGCAAATACCTATAGAGAGATGCTTTTCGGACTGAGAGATATCTGGGCCAATAGTGGGCACTGTTCAAGTTCAACGCTAGCAAGAAAGGAGAGGCATGTTTGGATTGACCATGTCAGACTCACCGTCAACTCCATTGGTAAATCTGGCACCGGAACAAATTATCGATGGAAATAGACCATGGGAACTGTATGGTCGTCCTTCTCTTTGTCGGGTCCCTTCGCCGCGCCGACTTCATTTATCGTGTCGGGCTGAGTCCATCGCGCCGAGGATGTTTGGTTGAATTGTCATTAGTCATTGCAGTCTGGAAAAAGAGTGTGGCCGTGCCAGCATCCTGAAACGGACTAGCGTACCCAATGCACGAGGGGCATTCCGGCGTGTGAGCCCTTTTCTGCCTTTGCGTCTCCAGCGCTGCGGAGCAGGGTGAAGATTGGGCCTGCTACACAGAGATGTGACGGGGCCGTACTGTTCCGTGGCCACAATCGCGTCGCGGGCATCCTGGCGATGAGTATCTAGTGCAGAGTGTTGCAAGCAGAGCACGGACCGACGGGCCGGCACTTGCCGTGGGGGCGTGGATTATTTTTTTTCTTCTTCTTTTGCTCCTTCCGCTCTCGCCGTCAGGAGCTTGTATACTTCATCTATATCATAGTATGCCCCCTTGCGACCGCGAACCAAGCTGCCGGCCTCCCCGCGACAGGTCCAGAGGCGGCGCGACGCCGATTGCCGGGTGTTGTCGACCTCGCGATCGACATCGACGGCAGCCGCGGAGAACGCTGGGCTGGATGGGCCGGCTGGCATCGAGGATCGCCGCGAAAGCCAATCTTGCGTGCACATATCTCCGCCGTCCCTGGCGTTTGTTATCTGCGCCGGGGGCGCGAGTGACGGCCAGTGCCCGGCCCGCTTCCAAATCGGACAGTTTCGGACCGGTCGCAGTGCGCGGGGGGGAGGGTGCTGTTTTTGGATCGAACCCCCCCCCCCCCAGCGGTGAGTCACGGGTGGGGTCCGTGGCGTGACCCGGGTCCCCCTCCCCGCTGCACTCGTGCGCGGGTCCGTGTGCGACCGGACCCGCCGCGAGGAAACGGCATATAGCCTGGACTCGATCGCGCGGCGCCGCCGTTCGCATCCGGCTGCCGGTTCCAAGGCACGGGCGCAGGCAGGCAGGCGGGCAGGCAGGCAGTGACGTGCCCTACTCCGTTCCGATCCAGCCCGGCGGAAGACCACAGCGCACGACGGACGACGGTGGCACCCGCCGCGCAGACAACAGCACGGGCAGTACAAAAGGCACGATGCAGCGGGGCGGCGGACTCGGGAAGAGCAGCAGCCTGCGCGTGGACGTGACACGGCGGTCGCCGGCTGCGTCACGGCTGCTCGCTCGCTCTGCGGACTCGTCCGGCCGTCGCGCTCGTGCCAGCTGAGCGCAGGGGCGGTGCTGCTATTCGTGGACGCAAGTGCAGCGGCACCGTGCCTCCGCACATGTGAGGACTCGAGCGCACCCGCTCCGACGTCGCCTCCGCTGGCCACGTACGTATCCGCCGGTCTCGCTCGCTGCCTCCGCAGGCGAGCGGCGTCGGGGGCGATCCGGCCAGCCACTGTGCACACCCGCTGGCTTTCCGTGGCAGCACGGCGGAGCAGCACTGTCTCGCGATCGCGACAACTGCCGGCAGCACGGTGCGGAGCAGGGTCGCAAAACAGATGGCGTCCTCGCCCGCCGCGACAGTTCCGGCGATTTCCGATCTGTCCGGCGGAATTTCGTGCGTGTGGCTGCGCCGGAGCGAGGCCGCAGGACGACGTGCAGCAGCGCGGTCCCGCGTCGCCTCGCACGGCGTCGTCGTTCGCGGCGGCCGTGTCGCCGGGGCGACTGGCGACTGGCTGGCTGGCTGGCAGATGCAGATCGATCTGCGATTTCCGGCCGCGAGATTTGCAGCTGGTTCCGCGCTCGGTAGATGCGTCGGCGGACTCGGCGGCGTGCGATCCAGCGGAGGGGAAGCGGAGAGGAGGAAGACGCAAAGCCAGCCCGCCGTTTTCTTACAGCTAACGGCCCCGCGGTGCGTCGGGTCGGTCTCGGCGGCGGCGGCGGCGGCGGGCGGTGAGCGTGCGCGTCGACCTGCACCGGCCAGTGCGGTCTGGCCGAGCAGATCCAGAACGCCGCGGCGGGCGAGGCGGCCAGGCGCCAGGACCGCCCGCCCGCCCGCACGTTGCGCACTGGCACCCGGCACAGCGGCGGAGGCGGCGGAAGGGTGTGCAGGGCCTCCGTCGCGAGCAGGCATCGTTGCGGCAACGGCCCGGCCATATGGGACCGCATGCGTGCGTGCTGCGGTGCAGCTGCGCGCGGTGACGGTGGTGCTGATATAAGGTGGGTTGCAGCGGCGGCAGCGTGCATTCTCCCACCCGACTACACGCGTCCGGCACAATCAACGGCACGTGTGCGGACACAGGCCGGAAAGAGGGCGGGAGCACTGCGCAGACCCGAACGGACGCCCCGGCCGCCCTCGCGACGGTGTCTCGGCAGATGCAGCGGTGGCTGGAGCGAGGACATCCGTCTCCGCTGCGTGCGGGCGCGAGAACAATGCGATGGGGTGCAAGCCGAAGCGCGAGATCTGCGGCTTGCAGTGGCGGCGGCGGCGGCGGCGGACGGCGATTGTGGCGGCTGTCGGCCCCGCTTGCGACGACAACGGCTCCTCGCGATCGCAGCAGCATTACCCACGCACCCGCGATGGCCGTCGCATCGTGAGCACGCGGGCGGGCAAGCAAGCCCTGCGCGCCGCCGCCTGTCGTCTGCTACCGGTGTGTTGGTCCCGTCCGCGCGCAGGTCCAGGGATTCGGAACGACACTGTATCTATCCTGCCTTCCGGATACCGCTCGACACTTCCCTGCGCTGCCCGTCCCCGCAGCGCGGCCGCACGGCGCAGGAGCGTGAACGATCGCCACAACAACCGATTGCGCACGACGACTGCCCGAACGGGCAGCAGCGGGAGCCTTGGCAGCGTGGCTGCGGATTGACTATTTCCCGTCGAGGCAGCGAATCGCCGAAAAAAAAAAAACCAGCCGCCAACTTACATATGCACGTGGGCACGGCATTTTCTTCCTTCCTTTCTCCGGTCCCGATCCACCCCAGCGCGCCGCGCCGCACAGCCGAGCTGTCGGGCAGTCCGGCCAATGGCGCCGCGCCCGCTCGTTTCGCTCCGCACCGACAAGGGCCGGGGTGCGCGACGGCGGGCGCCAGCCAATCAGCGCCGCGCACACCGTCGCTTGGCGTCACAGCAATTTCGCATCCCCGCGCGATCCTTGATCCCTCCCCCGCTCGCACCGCAGACAGCCTTATCCCGTCGCGTGTTGCTACGGCTGCGACGTGGGGGACGCTGCATCGCTATCGATTGCGACGGATCCGGACGAGCCGATGCGGCCCGGACAGCCGCCCGCCCGCCCGCCCGCGCGCGGCGGCGGGATCGCGGACCGGCCGCCCCCGCGCGTGTCTCCGACGACGGAAGAAGCCGACGGACGGCTGGTGATGCACTCTCGCCAGCTCGCTCGCCAACTGCCTCGTCTCGCACCAGCACCGCAGCGGCGCGGCCGTCCTGCGCCGTGACGTCGTCCGCGTGCCCGCAGCGCCGGAAGCACGCGCTGCAGCTGCTCTCCCGAAATGCGTACGTAAGCACGCACGCCCGCGTGCGACTCGGGGGCGGCGCCCGCATGCGTGGGAGCGGCACGCGGCAGCGCCGGCCTGCCTGCCCTACAGCGCGCTGCTCCGCTCTCCGCGCTGTGCGAGGGCGCACCCACGGCGACGCTGTGTCGCCGCCGATCGCGCGCCGAGGGACGCCGAGTGACCGCCCGTGTCGGACCCAGGGCGCGGCCTCGCACGGTGCATCGCCCCCGGGTGCAGCGCATAATGCACCGTCCCACCGCCGTCGGGGGACACAGGGGCGGGCGCCGCGCAGACCCCTATTGCGTGCATGTGCTGCAACGTCGGACGACGGCGGCGCATCGGGTCTCCGCGACGCCGCCACGCATGCCTCAGTTGCGGGCCTCGGCAATCGCCGCCCGCCCGCCCGCGTGCGGCGGTGGCGGCGGCGATGGGATCGGAATCTGACCGTCCGCCGTTCCTGCGCACCCGGCCGACCGGCGCCGCCGATGCAGCGCACTTCGAGGGCGGGAGGACGAGCCCTCACCGCGTGCAGCGAACGCACAGAACTGCGGTGGCACCGCGCTGCCTGCGGCGGGCGGGCGGGCGTGGAGACGGAGCGACGACGGACGGCATCGGAGCTGGACGGGGTCACGCAGGGTCCCGTGCACAACCGCATGCGCGCTGCCGGCGGCGGGACTCACGCGCATCTGCGACCGGCCGGACAGGACGTACCGGAGCTGGGGGGGGAGGGGGGGGGGGGGGGCGCGGCTGCTGCGGTCGTGTCGCCCGGCTGAGTGCACGAGCCGCCCCGCCACCAGCCATCTGGACGATGGCGACATCGGACTCGAGTCTGCCTGCGCTGGCTTCTGGGCGGTGCCACCGGCTGCACACGCCGGCAGTCTCCGCGCTGCGTACCTGCATCGTCCTGGTGCGCCAAGCACGACGGATCACTCGCCTGCCCTCGCCGCCGCCGCCGAGTCGAAGCAGTGGGAGCGCGTGGGCAGGACACCGGGGCGGGACTGGCATGGCAGGATGCGCCGCAGCGACCCCGACTGCACTGTGGGTGCCTGCACCGCATGGAGCGCGGCCGGGGCGGAGGAGTTCATTCCTTCCTTCCTTCCTTCCTTCCTTCCTTGCTCCTCTCCCTTGGCTGGGCCAGATGGGCACGTCACCGTGGGGAACGTGGGGCCTGATATTCTTTTTTTTTTCTCACTTCTTTTTATTCCTTTTGTTTTCGCTTTCCTTTTTGGCTCTCTTCGCGGCGCGACTGTTCCGGCGCCAGTGCCAGTGCGAGGCCCGCCACCCCGCTCCGCCCAGCCTTGCTCGCGTGGGGCGGGCGTGCGCCCTCGCCGGCCCGCGGGAATGGTTTCCACGACGCTTGCTCTCTGCTATCGACGCTTGCTTGCTCCTATCGACGCGTAGCCGGTCCATTCCGCGCTCCCGTCCCGTCTATCGTAGCCGGCCTCTTCCGCTAGCAGGCATTGCCCCCCCCCCCCCCGTCTCCGGTCGTATCTGCAGCGCGGCGATGTTTCGAGTTGGACGGGAAACAAACCGCGACCTGCTCGGATCTCGGTACTTGCCCCCTCCCCTCCGGATAGAAATGCAGAGTAGAGTAGAGTACGTACCAGGCTGCCGACTGTCTAGCTCGGACCGGCTACTAGAGATAGGTACCGCGGCCCGGCTACTACGGTCCAGGTTAGAGCGAGCGCGGAAGGGAGGGAGGGGAGCGTGCGCACTGACCTTGCTGACTTGGGCTGACTGGGCTTTTTTTTTCTTCACGATCTCCGCAGAGCCTGCAGAATTTCGTCGGCTCGTGCAGCCCGCTCCGTTCCTTCCTTTCCGTGCGCTGGACGACGACGACGAAGATAGCAAGGCTGAAAGCGCGATACAACTCCAGCGTTAGGGGGAGCCAGAACGAGAAAACGCCCATGGCCAGCCACCCGAACGAAGTAATCGCACCTTTTGCTTTGCCCTGCTCGCTCTTGCGGGGGGGGGGGGTGCAGGGCAGGGCACTCGTATCGTATCGTATCATACTAGTATCATATCATATCTTGGCTACCGTACACGGGACAAAAAAAAAGGGCGGGGAAAGGGAAATGGAAATGATAATCGTGCGAAGGCGGATCCCCGAGCGAAATGACAAAAATGTCGAGGGAGCATAAAATGACTAACCGGAATACACCCCCCCCCCCCCACCATCTCACCCACACAGACCCAAACCTGCGTTGCCGTCTCCGTCCGTCCTTCCGTCCCCTAGAGACACCGCCCCCACCTCCCCCATCCATCCTACAGAACGACTCCTGAAATCACTCCAATTCCCGAGAATAATGAGAGATATGGGGTAAAAAAAAAAAAAAAAAAAAAAAAGAGAGGAGAAAGAGGAGAGAAACCCGAAAGAAAAGAAAAAAAGAGAAAGAAATAACCGTACAATGACGTGAACCCAAAGAAAAAGAAAAAGAAAAAGAAAAAGAAAAAAAAAAGAAGAAAGGAAAGAAAGAAAAACAAGAGTTGACGGACTACCTCGTGCGATTGCCTGCCAGCCAAATGGGGGCACATTCGAAGGATACGACTGTGGGAGTGATAAGTAATAATAATAGAGAGAGAGAAAAAAAAAGAGAGAGATCGATAAGTAAAACCCGTTACCCATATAAGATAAATAAATAAAAAAATCACACGGAGCAAGCAAAAAACCAGCAGAATGAAACACCGTCCGCAACCCTTCCTATAATAAGAAAATGTAGAAAATAAAAAAGAAAAGTAAACCCTCCCCTCCCCTTCCCCACCAACCCCCAACCCCCCAACAACCACCGCCCAAACCCGCAAAGCAAAACCATAGTAACACCGATATTTGCCTGAGCAACCCCAATTTAGTTAAGTATGACGATTGGAAAGAGAAAAAAAAAACAGTTAAAGAAAACCGACGACGGTGAGTACCTGTTGACAAGGGGGAAATGAAAAGAAAATAAATAAATAAAAAAGAACAAATAAAAGAGAAAGAGAAAAAGAAAAATGCTTTCGGTGGGCGCTGTCGACGTTGTGTGCGTTGTGCACTGCTACTCCTTGTCCAACAGGCCCAGGCCCAGGCCCAGTCCCGGTCCCTCGGCCTCGGCCTCGGCCTCGCCCTCCTCGCTGACCTGGCTGAGCTCGCGCTTCATGTCGCACGTCTGGGGGAAGCCGTCGCTGCTGCTCGTGCAGCTGACCGCGCTGTTGGTGCTCGCCGAGTTCGGGCCGCTGCTCCCCAGCCCCATCATCTGCGTGTTGATGGGCTGCGGGCAGATCTCCTTCCACTTCTTCTCGCACGTCGTGCCCGGAATCTTCTTCTTGCAGCCGATCTCGAGCATGCGCTGCGAGATCAGCTCCCACTTCTGTTTCTCGATGTACTCCTTGGCCTCCTTCAGGTATTGGATCTGCAGCGCGCAAGGTCAGCCCCCCCATGATGCAAGAGAGAAGAGGAGAGGAAAGAAAAACGACAACAGGAGGGAAGGCTTCACGCACGTCCTCGACGTCCCACACCCGCATCTTCTCCTTGAGCCGCTTGTAGCGCATCTGCAGCGTGGGCACGCGGAACTCGCCGCGGTTGAGCTCGCGGAAGCGCTGGGCAATGGCCTTCCACGGAAGGCCCTCGTCGTCCTTGAGCTTGAGCAGCAAGTTGTCGTCCTCGGTCATGGTCCAGGCCTCCTTGCTGCTGGTGCTCTTCCGCCGCTTCGACGCTGATGACGACGTTGCCGACGACGGCTGCGGCGACGACGACGGCGTGATGAACTCGGGCTGGAACGGCCGCTTGAAGTTGACGGCCGCCGCCGTCGTCGCCGGCGCCGTCTGGCTCGGCAGCGGACACATGCTCGACAGCTGGTACGTCGTCATGGGCGGCAGGCCGCTGCCGCCGCCGTGATGCAGCGGTGTCGTGCTGCGCGTGTGGTGGTCGTCGTCGTGCTCCGACTGGATCGACTCGCGGTCCTGCGAGAACGACGGCGACTCCATCATCGGCGCCACGTGCTCGACCAGCGGCTGCGCGTGCGGCAGGTGCTGCGACGGATACGTGTGCGGGTGCGACGGGCCATGGCCATGATGTGGGTGCTGGTGGTGATGCTGGTGGTGATGCTGGGGCTGGTGGTGGTGGTGGTCGCCGAGGGTTGCGTGGTAGCTCAGCGAGTTCTGCAGGAGTCAGCCAGGCAATCCGCCACGACGGCGACGGCGACGATGAGGGTTGGGTCGAGACGCACCGGCATCGGCTGCCACTCCTGGGCCTCCGAGACGCCGCCCGGGTAGCCGTTCATGACGCGGTAGCTGGCGTGCGCGAGCACCTCGTGCAGGTCGAACGTGGGCGCGAAGGCGGTCGAGTACGACGACGACGACGCCGCACTGCTGGCCGGGAGCAGCTGTTGGAAAGCCGGTGCCCACGGTAAAGACCGTGGGATGACGTCCAGTTCCTGAATTTTGATGGATTTCGGGGGGGGAAGACGGGGGAGAATTGAGGGCTTCCCGCTCCGTTCGAGGGACCGGGAGAGCGGATGCGGCGGTGAGCGCGATGCGGGCGAGGCGGGGGAGACGAGAACCTGGCGGGCAGCGCGTGGCAGAACAGTGGTGGAGGGCTGTGGAGGATGCGGAGGATGCGGAGGTTGTGGAGGTTGTGGAGGTTGTGGAGGTTGTGGAGGTTGTGGAGGTGGTGGCCGCGATGGCAATGGCAGCGGCAACGACGGCGGTGGTGGTGGTGGATCGAGGGGCGAGCAGCGCTGGGAAGTAGGACGTCTTGGTCTTAAAGGCGGTTCCGTGACACCGTGGGCGAGCGAGTTGACGTTGTACGACAGGCTAACGAGCATCGGTTCTTCGATTCCCCCTAGATACTCGCCAGCTTAGCGTCTTTTTTGCTTTTTGCGCTTGGCTCCTCATTCCTCGCTGCGCAGCAGCACCACAACACCACCACGCTGACCACCCCCGTCAGTCCCTTCCACCCCAGATCCACCGACAGCGCGAGCAGTGTGTGCGGAGCAGATGGCAGCGCAGGGACTTCCCATGTCTGACTGCTCCGCCGAGTCCGAGTCCGCGTCCGAGTCCGAGCCCGAGTCCGCATCTCCGTGCAGTCGGGCCTTCTCCGAGCCTGGTCAGCAGCTTCCTCCCCGTCTCCTTCGCCGGCTCACCGTCCGCTGCAGTTCGGCGGAGCCCGTCGTTCTCGACTCGGAGATGGTCGACAAGAGCAGCGGGGCCTTTTGCTCGGAAGGGGGTGACCCGTCTGCGTTCCACCCCGGCCCAGCGTCTCCAAGCGCCCCTGGTTGTCCCCTGAAGCTGCGCTTGAGCGGGTCACCACGCGTGGGTGTCTGTGATTCTCGTCCCGCCTCCGCCGAGTGGATGGCCCCGCTGCGCTTTCGTTGGTGCCGGAGCGAAAGGGGCTGGCCGACGCTGGATGGCCGTCCGCTCGTGCCAGGCGCCGAGGTCCGCCGAGTCCGCGATTGCTGGCCGGCGCGCTCTGTGACCTGCGGTCGCACCCCACACGGTCCCTCAGGTCGCCGCCGCCGCACGGCGATGACCCAGACAGGGGACCGTCCAGGCACAGCAGCGATCGGCGTCATCTCGCGATCGCTCCTGGCTCGACATACCCGCCCGCCCCGGCCCGCAGAGCGAACCCTCTTCGCCGCGCCTCGCGCCGCATCGCCGCTTACCAACCGCCGCCTAATAGCCAGTCGCCCGGACCATCCGTGCTGCTAACATACATTTCACGGTGGGTGAAGCCCCACTGGATCCTCCTCCCGCTGTCCGTCCATCTGGACGTGCATACGATTAGCGATTCCCGCCGGCGTTGCGCTCCCCTCCGTCCGCAGGCGCGGCGTCGTCGAAGGCCGAGGGGAAAGGAAAGAAGAAAAGAAGAAAACAGCGCAGGAAACAGAGGGAGAAAAGAAAAAGAAAAAAAGAAGCAACGGCAGAACAACAGCAGCACCTCGCGCCGTCACAATCGCCCTACGATGTTTAATTTGTCCCTCTTCGCGAGAAGGAGATCTCCTGCGGCGGGGGGGACAACTCTCGCCGGACAGGATCCCCACCGTCATCGCCATTGTAATATAATGAGAATTATGGCCCTATTGAAGCTTATTTTTGTTGAGAAAATAAGACCCGCCGGGGACGAGGACTGCCGACGCCTGCGGCAGGGGAGCCCCACCGCGCACCGCAACGGCGGACACCGAAGGCCGCTTGCGGAGTGGTCGGAGGACGAGAGCCAAACGGATTCTGGTTCGCGAGCGGCTCCCATACGTCGCATGCGAGCTGTCGCTGTCTGCGCGACGTGCTGGGTACATGCGACGGCGAGACGGCCATAGCCAGGCGCTGCGCTATCCCGGCCCGCATTGGCGTCCTCCGAAAGCTCTGGTCGTGGGCTCTGGATGTTGCTGCTGTCGGCGGCCAGTGACGTGAGACGAGCGCAGTCCGGAGGGGGGGCTCTCACCGGGGATTTTTATTTTTTCGTCCCCATTTTTTCTTCTTCTTCTGCTCCCCCCTCTTTCCTTTCCTTTTCTTTTTCTTTTTCTCTGTCTCTTTCTTTTTCTTTTTTTCTCTTTCTCTTTCGTTTTCTTTTTCTTTTTCTTTTTCTTTTTCTTTCTGTCTCTGTCTCTGTCTCGTCTCTTTCTCTTTCTCTTTCTTTTTCCTTTTTCTTTTCCTTTCTCTTTCTCTTTCCTTTTTCCTTCTCTTTCCTTTTCTCGTTCTCATTAATTTTTCGTTCTTTTGCGGATTTCGACATCGCCGCAACAGCGATGCGGAGAGAGCCCCCCCTCTATCTCGCACTTCTCAGCCCTCAGCTCTCGCACATCCCAACTCTCCCCACCTTATCCCTCCATCTGTTCCTCCAATCCTCGCGGATAGCCAGATACAACCCCTTGCAACCCAGGCCCAGCCCTGTCCAGCGAATCATCTCCTGGGCGTCTACGTCGCCTTTCCCGTGACTTATTCTTCCTGCAGGCCCGTGCATGATGGAGCAGCTTCGCTCTCCGGTTATACCGCTTCCGCTACCCTTGCGCCTCTCCCTTTCTTGTTCGGTCCCTGCGGGCCCTGGGGATTGCTAACGGAGTGGATTCCCCACGTCCATCGTGAATCATCCGTCACTGATAACTAATGCCAGCAGTCGGTTTTTTTTTTCTTTTTCTTTTCTTTTTCTTCTTTTTCGCTGAAAGTGAACATTCTTTTGCTTTTGCTTGACGTGGAGTACGCAGGGCCCGACTCTGCTGTCCGCCCAGTCCAGTCCGGGGAACCTCTACCCGGCACTTGTGAACATCAGGCGGCAGTGCGCTGCTTCTCCTCCTCCTCCTCCTCCTCCTCCTCCTCTTCCTCTTCCTCTTCCTCTTCCTCCTGCTGCTGCTGCATGGCACTTCCTTTCTGGACCAATCCTCGCTCCGCGCTGTTCCTACATACATACATACATACATGCATGCATGCATCACGATCGGGCCTGACCGCGAACTGCTGCTATCTCTCCGTCGAGCGTGCCAGCGGAGGAGTGCGCGGGCGGTTAATCTGCACGTGGTCCACACCCACACCCACCCACCCCCCCCAATCGACGTCGGTTCCCGCGAAGGCGATTGGCAAGGGAGGGCGCGGAATGCATCGCCGCCGTTTACTCAGCGCGCGACTACGTAACTCCTGCGCGCCGACAGATCTGGAATCTAGATCTTCCCGGCGGCCGGGCTGCTTACGTACCGCATGCGTGCTTGCTGACTTGCTTGCTTGCTTGCTTGCCGGCTTGCTGGCTTATGCTGCTCGCCTCGCGCGATCGGAGAGACTGGCGGAGCGTCACGCCGGGAGCGCATTGCACGTACTTGCCGGTATGAATCCGCGGGGCGGGACGGAGGAGAGTGTGGCGCTTACCACCGCCGGGGATTCGCCGAGATTTGCAAACATGGCCTGCAGCCACCGTTTGTGGTGATCACGGCACCAATGGGGCCGCAGCCGGTCCGCTGTTCGGTGGCGGACTTGCGGCGGCAGGTGCAGGTGCGGGGCTGACCGCCGCCGCCGCCGCTCCGTCCGATTGCATCCCACCGCAGGAACCGGCGGCGAGACAATCGCGATCGAATAGGACGAAACCACGTCTCATCTTGTCGGTACCTGCAGCCGCTGCGACAAACGGACGCAAAGCACGCAGAAGTTGAAGTTTGTCCGTGGGTGCGAGCGTGCAGGTGTCGAAAAGGCCTCACGCGCGGCCGGCATCCAGTGCTGCACCGCAGGCGCTGCGGCCGGTCGACGCACGAGCACGAGCACGACGAGCACGAGCACGATGAGCACGAGCGCGCCCGCCGGAAAAAGGCGTCGACTGCGGCGTCGTTTGCTGCATCCTGCCGCTCAAGTCGGCTGGTTGGCGGAGGCAGTCGACGGCTCGACGGCTCGACGGCCGCTCGGGCGGCGAGTGCGGATCCCTGCCAGCATTGGCGGCGACCATTGGCCGCGCCGACTGGCGGCGGGAGCTGCCGGTCGGACGGCTCGATTACATAGTCATGGCTTGGCGGCCCGTCGCGGGGTTGGGGCTGGGCGGGGGGCGGCGGACAAACGGGCGGCCACATAGATAACTGCAGCGTTTGTTTCCGCACGCACTCACGCGAGCAAGGAGGGTGCTGAGGTGCGCGCGCACATTAGCCAGCCCCCGGCGGCGGGATCGTCTCATCTCATCTCATCTCATCGCATGTCAGGTCATGTCATGCCCGTGCGTCTCGCGGTCACATTTGCTTCGCGGAAAGTCACGTCCCGCCGTCCATCTGTCCATCTGATGGAGGTGCCGTCTGGCGAGCCCCCCTTCCCCT
>Ga0307508_10002895_pt1 | contig 17737 bp, 15 predicted proteins | sample 9_EM_MG_FD_203089 | JGI IMG/M metagenome (GOLD analysis project Ga0307508, IMG submission 203089) | Populus trichocarpa ectomycorrhiza microbial communities from riparian zone in the Pacific Northwest, United States - 9_EM | ecosystem: Host-associated > Plants > Roots > Unclassified | place... | reverse complement strand
CGCCCATCTCGTCCTGCTCCAGTGCGTACTGGAGAGGAGAGCGGCCCCGACCCATTCCTCCTTTCTTCCTTTCTCTTCGGCCTGGGAACAGCCAGCGACGAACCTCCTCTCTCCACCCCCGTAAAACTGAGACTCATGCGTTGACGGAAAAGGCCGTGAGCAGTGAAAAGCCACCTGAGCAAAAGACAAAGAAGAGAAAGAAGGAAACTTCTGTGCCTACACGCCGATCTATGAGGATACAAGGACAAGCAGCTACTGGTGGCGCTCCGGTCGGCGCACAAATCATGGAACCGGTCGGCGCGCAAGCCATGGAACGGAATCCGGTTGGTACGCAAGCCATGGAACGGAATCCAGTCAGCACGCAAGCCATGGATTCAGTTGGCACGCAAGCCATAAAAGGCACCCGGAATCCAGCCGTTGGCGCGCAAAATCCGGTCAACGCTCTTGTAGTGAATCCAGATCTACCTGTCAAAAATACAGGGTCCGATTTGCCATTGAGCGGAAATGATCCACGAACCTATCGTCAAGCTATGAACTGTGACCTACGGAGACAATGGCAGGAAGCCATGAGGCAAGAATATGCGTCGCTCATCAAAAACAACACCTTTACACCGGTATCTGAAGCGAACAGTCAGCCTATTGGTTGCAAATGGGCGTACAAAACCAAGCAGAATCCAAATGGCACGATAAGGTACAAAGCCAGGCTGGTTATTAAAGGATATGAGCAAGTGGAAGGTATCAACTTTGACGAAACCTATGCGCCAGTAGGTACCATGAGTACTCTACGCTATCTCCTCAGCTTTGTTGCTCGAAACGAGTGGAAAATCGACCACCTAGATGTTGTGACGGCTTTTCGGAACCCAGAGATCGATGCAGAAGTCTATATGCAGCAACCGGACGGAATCGATTGGCTTGAACCGACTACCAGCGAGCTCAGTATTTTACGTCTCAACAAAGCTTTATACGGTTTACGGCAAGCACCTCATCTTTGGCATAAAGCTATCGACGGATTCCTGATCTCTATCGGTTTTGTTCGATAGAATGCCGACCAGAATCTCTACATACGAAGTGACGGTTTATTGCTACTCCTTTACGTGGACGACATGTTGGTTGCCTATGCCGATGGTTCTTCCGAAAGAGCGATAGATGTTAAAAATGCCCTGATGAAACAGTACCAGATGTCGAATCTCGGTCCGGCAAAGCAATTCCTAGGCCTCGATATTACTCTACTTCCAGATATTTCAATTGTCCTCAGCCAGCAGAGTTACATCGATTCGGTCGTAAAGCGGTTTGGTATGGAAGACGCAAATTCAGCTCCCATACCATTATACCATAAGATTCGACTCGATACCGATATGTCAACCGACCGAGAAGCGGATTCTGCTATTTACCAGGCTATCGTTGGGAGTCTGATATATGCGGCTACGTCAACACATCCTAATATTGCCTATTCGGTTGCAGCACTCTACCGATATAATGCAAAACCGTATACGATGCATCTGACGGCGGCAAAACGAGTCCTTCGCTATCTAAAGAGCACCTCAGATGTTGGACTAGTCTTTCCTGGAAGATCGAAATCAACAGAAGATACGGACGCCTTGGTTGGCTATACCGATTCGGATTTTGCAGGTGACAGAGCAGATAGAAAGTCTCAAGGAGGTTTCATCTTTCACGCATACGGAGGACCAATCGATTGGCAATCGAAGAAACAGCTCCTTGTTGCAACATCGACAACCGAAGCGGAGTATGTTGCCTGCTCCGAAACCACACGCAAGGCTCGATGTCTTATTCAGCTGCACAAAGTTGTCACCAGCGAGCTTGTCTCACCACTGATATACTGCAATAGCAATGGCGCGCTGAAAAATTTCTGGTCAGGTGTCTCAAGTGCAAAGACAAAGCACATTGATATTCGGTTTCATGACAGTCGAGAGCTTCATGCTCAAGTTATAGTCAAATTCGCCTACGTTTCGACTGACGAAAACTTGGCCGATATCATGACGAAGCCTCTCAGACCGGAATGTCATCGGCGTCTTGTTGGAGGAATGGGCTTGTTCAGAGTTGAGGACATGGATTGAGAAAATGTATAGGACTGCGGCGAGTTGGTACTCTTTTTCCTAGCAGCTTTTCTCCCACTGGGTTTTACTGCGTAGGTTTTAATGAGGCCAACGGGGAGTTTGATTCTTTGATTTGTCCCTTGGGCTTACTGGCGTTCGGAAAACGGAGTAAGGGGGAAGTGTTGTAGTGTGTCACACTGTATGCTTAGTCAGATCACATGCCGTATATCTAGAGTAGTGGCACCAGTCCTAGAATACACAACCATCTCTTCTTCACATCACTCAACTGACACAACTAGACATTAAGTGCTGCCCTGCAGTCCGTATGAAGACGGGAGGTCGTTGTTGCGAACGCTGCGGTTGACTGTGATTATGGAAACCACTGGACGATGGACCGATTGCCACTTCAAGAATCACAGCAGCAGAGATTCCTACTCCATCACCGATACTGCCATAACTGAGTTGACGTTGCCGCGGTGGCTTTTGCATTGATATGAAGGGTTAGCAACCGGCCGGGGGAGGCATGACCAGATCCGTATGGCAGCGCAACTAACATGCTTGAGATCGCAACTATCGAGCGTTACTCACCCCACAGCGCGTGTCAATCGCCCTCTATGCGGATGCAGATACCAAGTACTTTCGGATGGATTTGCCTCCGAAAATGCACAAACATTGTATGAGGCCATTGCAAATGAAATGTCGGCTCTTAAGCGGCACCAAGTTTTCGACTTATCGGTATTTGAGCTGTTGGATTGTCCAATGACCAATTCCAAATTCATCTCTCGAAAAAACACCTCTATCAATGCTTCTAGCATGAGGCGAGATCGATGTTTCTCCTGTATACAGCCGGACACTATCACCGCCGACCTTGTAGTCAGCACTGCTGTTCCCCCGCCCGCCTGGGGGGTTGTACTCACACTCGGCAAGCCAATCCTCAGGCCCTGCCATCGCCAATTTGGCTATCTGTTCTGGACTCGTATTCCTCCCAGCAGTAACCAGTTTCTAGGTCATGGCATTCGACCGCCATTGCTTGACATGCCAGAAGATAATGGTACTGGGGAGCTCGGAGAAGGCAATCATGTTCTCGCGGACGTCGACGTACTCCGAGGTACTGTGGGCCTTGTGGCAACCTGGTTGCCGAGTCGGAGAGATGATTTGTTATTTCTAAGGAGCGAGGAATGTCATTCATTAGGAGAGCGGGAGTTCCGCTGGGGATTGTAAGCTCTCAGCCTTTGGGTGGAGAAGGGGGTTTTACAGAGTTTGAAGTACGGCGGAAGCATCGGATTCTCCTTCGCCATTCTTTCCATCTCATTCCACATCGTATTTCCGTTCGAAATCGTGGTTGCATCGCCACCTAGTAAAGTGAACAACCTCTTCTTCTCCCACTTCTGCATTATTTCTAGCCCTAGCACGGCCGGAAAGCTGGATGTTCCAAGTACGCCCGCATCGTCCTCTGCATCGCTGCATCTGATTTCCACGTGATTGACTTTCGTCTCCGCCAGCGCGATGGTGATGAATAGGTCGACCCATTTCTGAGAGAGCTTTTGGATCTTGAAGGTGAAAACATGGTCATCTCTGAGCTCCCCATGTTCGGAAAATTTGCGATCGCCAATCGCTATTGAGTCCGATATCGAGTCGGCTACCGAGACTGTACTGAGAGGTACTGTACGCCTCGTCGCCAGCGCCGCCACCTCCAAGTACGTGCTGCCACGACGCAGCAACCAGCGCTTCGGTCGAGAAACAGCCAAAGCGATGTGACTCCGGCCAGTCGATAGTAAACTTAAGTATCGCTGCATGCACTCTCCAGCACTGACAGCCATAGCTACTATCGATGGAATGGGTTTTCTTCGCCTCGGCGTGAGTATCGGACCCAGCCTGTGAAGGTTGCCCCTCCGCCGCGTTGCGATGTGCCTTCGCGTACGCCTGTCCTCCGTACCCGTTCGCCCGATGGCGGATGGTGACCCTCTCCGCGGGAGCATCTTGCTGCCGGCTCAGGCACTGCGCACTCCGCGTCGAACCCCGCGTGTGCCGTACTGCTGCGCGCAGCAACGAGCCGGCTGGTTTGCATTACGCGACTCTTAGTTGTGCGCGCGACTGGCGACGCCACAGCAGCGCCACATGACGTAAGCGACACTGCACAGATAGATACATACATATCACTCACAGTAACTACCCCGCTCCGATCTGCTGCTCGCTTCGCTCTCCCGCACATCATCTTACATACGCAACCCCTGCATTCCGTCTCTTCCCTGTAACAGACCTGCGGGATATTCCGCACTGCTCGCACGCGCGCACATATCGCGACAAATCGATCACCGCCGAACCGGATCAGATCGATGGAGTTTCTCGATCGGGCCGTCTTCGACAAGTGGAGGTCAGAAGTCACGTGAGTTCTGCAGTCTCGGGGACTGTACGGGATCGTCACCGGAGACGAACCAGCGCCCGTCGGCGAGCCTCACGCCCTGGACGACTTCAAACTGCGGTCCGGGCGCGCCAGAGAGGTCATCCTCTCCGCGATGGAGGAAGACGGCCTCAAGAGGCAGCTCGTGGAGGTCAGCGATCCCGCGAAAATCTGGCGGGACCTGGGGGAGGCCTGCGACGAGTCGGAGCGTTTGGCGGAGCTTGAGCGCGGGTTCCACGCCCTGCGGCCTTTCGAGGGTGAACTCGAATCCGCCTTCTTCCTCCGTCTCGGCGAGAACCGAAAGACTCTGGGACGCGCCAGCAGAGTGATTTTCGACGAAGACCTCGTCGACCACTTCTTTGACATCTTCGCGCCGAAACCTTACTACAACCGGGTCTACGGGAGATACGCCGTGACGAACGATATCGAGGGGGTCGCGATCGACCTCGACTGGGGCGCAGGTGTATACGGGACAAGGCAGCGCGTCACCGATAGGAAAAGCGCTGCACGCAAGGGCAAGGGCAGGGGCAAGGTGGCGCCAGATGCGGCGGCGGCGGCGGCAGCATTTTCTGGCGCGGCAACCAGCGAGGCACTGTCTGGCCTCAGTCCGGCCCATTTCCCGGAGCACGCACAGGGCTCTGGAGGCATGCAAGGAGACAGCGGCGTCGTCTCGCTACCGCACTTCCGGTAACGCCGACGGCGTCTGTCCCGACCGACCGACGGCTCGACCCGACACGACCGAGGCCCCGCACGTCGCGAAGCCGCCACCGGAGCGGCAGCAGCGGGCATGCTTCCACTGCGGTGAACTCGGCCATGTGAAACGAAACTGCGAATCGAAGAAACGAGGCGACGGTGCGAGCGAAACCGACAGGCAGCGCCAGGCACAAGGATCGGGTATCGCTAGCCCACCGGGAGGGCCAGTTGGTGGCGGAGAGAGAGAGCGGCTTCTTCACCGGCTGGTTGCTCCATCTCCGCGCATGCGTGTCATACTTCTGTTTGTTCGCTTTCTTTGCTTCCTTGTTGTAATTTAACCTACTTTTGAAATCTGCGACCGGAACTGTCGGTGCCGCTTGCTTTCCCTGGCCGTGTACATCCTCAGATGCCGCCTCTTCTCCTGGCGTGGCCGGTTCCGCAGTCTTCACTGCACTCCACCGAAGTTGCTTCTCTGACGGGCTATGTTATCGTTAGTCATCTGTACGATTAGTCAATTCACGCGGTAGCACCACATCTAGAGCACCAGCGTCCCCGATTGCGGTATCACGCAGCGACCCACGACGAGTGCGAACAACGATAGACATCAAACAAGCTGGGTTTCAATTTCCGAATAAAGCATTCCGGGTACATGTAGTTCACCCCCGCTCCCGTGATTAACTACATGCCACAGTATCCACCTGTCGCTCTATCCTTCCCCCCTGTCGCGGTCGAAAGCTGCACGATAGACACATCGTTAATTTTTGCCGACGGCCTCGCGCGGCGGAAAGGAGCCAGGCCTGGCCCTAGCCCAATGCGGACAAGCGGACGGCGACTACGTTCTACCAGACGTCTAGATACGCTGAAGTGGACACATCTAGAACCACCGGACGAGTAGTAGTGGCAGTCGGTCCTTTTCGTTTTCCTTGGTGCGCTCTTTGCTGCTCGGTTGCTCGGAGGAGGGCGGGGGAGATGCGTCGCGGCAGAGAGCGACAGAGCGTGTCGTCCACACTGACACGACCAGGTCGCCTGCAGTAAATGAGCACCACATCTACTAGTTACTGCCATGCCAACGGCGCGTAATGTAAAAACAGGTATCGATTCTAGAAGCGTTGGAGCAGCGCCACTCCTGGTTTCGTGTTTCTACATGCTCCCGCACAACGCTCCATCCACCTCACTCGTCTGCTTACTCATCAGCTCCCCGTTCCATCAATGGACATACATATCGACACCCAGCCCGCGAAGACGCTATTCAATAAGTCCGCATGTTTTTAGTGTGTAGCTTCTCGCCTTGACTGTCACATGTCGACAGACCCCACACCAGCGCCACATGACGTAAGCGATTTAGCACATGCCGTTTTATCTACATAAATACCCCCCACACGTCCCATGTCGCACATCCGCAACCCCACCCCACCTCTGCACTGCATTCCGACTCTTTCCTGAATCTGACCCGCAGGGCATCCTGCACGCTTCGCTTGCCCGCATACTGTCTCGTCGACCTGAATTTCCCACCGCCGAACCGAATCGAACCGTGATGGCGTTTCCTAACGGGGCCGACCACGCCGAGTGGTCGCGCGAAGTTTCGTCCGTACTGAAGTCGCACGGTCTGTACGAGATCGTCACTGGAGACGAGCAAGCGCCCGTCGGCCATTGCCACGCTGTCGCCGACTACAAACTCCGATCGGAGCATGCACGAGAGACAATCCTCTCCTCGATGGAGGACGGCAGCCTCAAGAGGCGGCTCATGGGGGTCAGCGATCCAGCGGAAATCTGGAAGCTCGCGCAAGAATAGCGCGACACGTCCGGCCACTTGGCGGAGCTTGAAAGCGGGTTCTGCTCCCTGCGACCATCCGAGGGCGAACGCGATTCCGTCTACTGCCGCCGCCTCGACATGTACCGCAAACCCCTGGAGAACACCAACCACGAGATCCTCGACGACGACTTCATCAAGCACTTGTTTGCGACCATCGATCCGAAACCCTATCACAGCACAGTCGACTTCTATTATTATGAGCTCGGACACGACGTTGAGTGGGTCGGAGACCAACTAGCCTGCTACGAAGAAATGCGCGCAGAATTTCACCGCAGCTCCGGTAACGCCGTCCGTCCGATGAATCGACCCGACGCGGCCGAGCCCCGGACGTCGCGAATCCGCCCCCCGCGCACCAGCGTGACATGCTTCCACTGCGGTGAAACCGGCCATGTGAAACGAGACTGCGAAGTGAAGAGGCGGGGCGACAGTGCGAGAGAAGCCGACAGGCTGCGCCGGGCGCGGCGCAATCGAGAATAGGTATTGCTGGCCAACCTGGTGAGCTAGTGTGTAGCGGAGGTGGAGGATTCCTTCACCAACTGGTTGCGTCATCTTTGCGCATACTTCTGATTGCCCACTGTCTTCGTTTCCTATATGCATCCTTACCTAAAGAAATTCCCATAAAAGAGAGAATAGAACGAGACCAAAAGAACCCACGGAACCACTAGTAGCGAGTATGCCATCCCTTTCATAACTGCTTGAACCCGGTCTGGTATTACTTCCATAGAGCCTCAAACTGCTTTGGAGGAATATTCTCCCGACAGAGAGTAAGAAGTTCCGCCAGTCAACTCTCCACCTTCTCCGCGCCCCAACAGTAGTCGTCAATGTCAGGATACTAGTTCGGAGTTGTTGTTTAAGTAAAACCCAAGCATGATCGATTGAATTAAGGTCAGGGGAGTACGGGGGTGTGACTCGAGACAGATGCCATAGGGTTTGAAGAAGGAATGCATGAGCTTCGCAGTGTGAATTTTGACATTGTCTTGCTGAAAAGAGGATTACCGAGGGCAGTGCGCACGTTCTCAAGGACCAGAAGGGGCCAGCAACGTAGTAGCTCTCGGTAAACACCGGCTGTGGGGGTACCATTCACGAGGGGAACAAGTGGGTCCCGTTGATCTCCCCAGAAGCAACCCCACACTATCAACTTCACCTGCCAATGCTTCACAGGACCAATGCAGCCCTGACCCTACTTCTCAGAAGGTGTGCGGAAAACCAAATATGCTGCCCTGCCGGCCCCTTCTCGACGCTGCACTCGTCACTGTGGATGACCAAAATGCAACGATCATGTACTTCGCAGAGTTGCTTAACTCTCTTCGTTTTGCGTCAGTTTTTAGTACTTTGGGGCCTTCACAATCCGGGCTTCAGTTTTCCATGAGATTTCTTCGGTGTGTGGATCATGATGTCGTTGTGGAGGCAAGAGCGGGGTTACGAGTGATGAGGAGGGGTACTCGGTACCCCGGTCACTTTGGCTGATAAATCCGAATCACCAAGACTTTTGCTTAGGTACTGTAGATATGTATGCAAAAGCGCGTGAGGAATCAGCGACCCCCGAATGCCATATTATGCGTGCCAACAGCGATGGTTTTTTTTTAAAAAAGAAAATTCATTGCATTTGACCTGATCTTGCTATCTAGTCCGCCCTGAACTCGCTCGGACCCAGCCCTCCGCAGCGCTAAACACCAACAGTGATATTCGAAGCGATTGGAGGTGTAAAACAACCGGTCGAGTGAGCGTGTATGCGGCACGGCGTCTGCTGATGCAACGCGTCGTTCCGAGTCGCTGGCCCGGTCTGGAATCCAATCGACACTACGTTGAGGTAGTCCTGGACTTACTTTCGGGGGTCTCTGGTGCTATTCCTCGCGCCGAAGGAGACAGACATCACGCACAATCACCCGCATCCCTGTCCATAGCAGTGTGAAAAGTGGGGTATTATCCGAGCATACTGGTGAGCAAAGATACATTATATGACATAAACGGGGAAATCGAATTCCCGCGCACTAGAAGATGGTTGACAGACGACAAATTTCGTGCAAGAGATCCGAGGGCGGGGATGGAAGAATAGGGTTGTAATTGGAGACGTGGATCTACTAGTTGCCGACAAACGACTTTGGAACCCGCAAGAACACGTTGGCGGTATATACCCCATGGGGGCTGATGTTTGAGTAAGAGATCATTCCGTGTTGAAATACGAGCCTCTATCAACCACCCCTTACATTAATTGACTATGTAGTTATCTAATATGAAGAATCTCAAAGAAAGTGAAAAAAACCAACAGGCAAAATAATGAAGGAAACCCATCAGACAAATTTCAACTATTACAGAGAACCAATAAACACAGATAAAAATAACGGCTGAGCAGAATGATATAGAATGACATAAGCAAAGGAGACCAAGCCACCACGATAGGAAATATCACTAATCATAGAACCACGCTCCACAGGCCGTAGATTGCGAAAACCTTTTTGCCCCACCTCCCCGAATCCCGTTCGATTTCGGTAGTTGTCGTCCGACCCACTACTTGCACTCCTCGTAGGGGTTTGGGCCCGTCGCTTGCACAGGAAAACAGCTGTTAGATCATTCCGGAAACGGTGATTAGAATTTAAGGCTGCTTACCGTGAGCCTCGGCGCCACTGACTTTAACAGTAATTCCGAATCCCTGATCTCCACGATTCTCCTCCAGTGCTCTGCCGCTGCAGGCAATCGACCGACGTCCCGGTCGCCCTTGTCGCTGCTTTCGTCCAAGAATTGTCTCACCTCGGGACAGCGATTCAGTTGTGCAATTGTCTGCCACGCTTGGCCAAGGAACTTGGGCGCCTTGCACACATAGTACATCCAGAAGACAATGGCCACGGAGACGATGTGAAGGCCGACGATACCAGTTGCAATGCAGAGTCCCCTCGCACCTGTCGGCACCAGTGCGGCCTTGGTATGTTGTGTTGTCCGGGTTGCGTTTGCGTAGGGATAGAAATTGTACGTGCCGTTGTGCCAGAAAGAAGTTAAGTTCGCAAAGTATGTTGGAGTGATTTCGAGCAGAGCATAAAATTCCCGCGATGTATATGCCGCAAAAACTGATTGGAGTGCATTTGTTACCCCGCCTTTGACGACGATTACGCTGAGCATGGTTACTGCAAGCTCATCAAGGCGTTCGGCGATCATAACAGAAGCGTCGTATTTATTCTCGGGGAGGGATTGGCGAAGGATGCTTGGAATGTGCCCACGGATCCTACGAATATAATCGGTAAATGGCGGTTCCTCAACTATCTCGTAGGTGGTAAGGTCCATGACTCCCCGTCCTTCCAAGTCCGAACTGCCTGACAGCTGCGCAATTATGGAGTCCGCCGATCTTCCGGCATAGTCTGTTGTGACTCCATAAAGCCCGTAGGTTGGCTCGCTGGCCATCCAATCAGCCTTAGCTTCAATAGTTGCCATCGCATTTGCAGTGCCCACGGCGCATAAAGTCATCCCTGCAATATGCTCCATGGTCCACGGGGAGGACTCAGGAGGAGGTATATCTGTGGCGGTGTGAAACATGGACTTCCGGGCCACCTCCGTGCCGTCGAAATAGGTTGTCTGGTTGTACAATTTCCGCGTAACAGCCGGATCGTAGGGGATTCGTTGACCTCCGTTGTCAGTCCAAGGATATGAAAACTCACCGATGACCAAGAACCACACATTGGTGGACGACAAAAGGCATGGGGTGGGAAAGCCAGGACAATCAACTGATATTGGGGCTTTCAGGGGACAAATCATTATACCGAAGGCGTCGCCAAGAGTGCAGTTGAAATTGAATACCAGATCGGAGAATGGTTGTGTTCCATTCCACCAAAATGAACCCTTAGATTCCATCTGGCTTGTGGAGTTAAATAAGAACTCTGAGCTGAGGCGTCCAGTTATCCGATCTGGCTCAACATAAGTGAGCTCTTCTATGTCAGGCGAAACGCAGACGACGTGTTCTTCCGAAACACCCCCGTAGCCGCTGTAATAAAGAAGAGAAGTCCGATCGGATGCATTCCTTAACTCCGGGAAAGCTCTCACGGTAGCCCCGGTGTCGTGCAGGCCCCTCCCTGTGGAATTTTCGGAAATGGAAGTCGAGCGTCCGGTCTGCTCTGCAAATCGCGGAAACGACTGTGGGCGCTGGAAGAGTGGGTCAATCTGCCCCATACCAACGGTTCCTCCGACCCGCCGGGTATATATTTCTTCAACTGTAGGCCCCCGAACGTCACTCTGGTTGAGATCAAGGAGAAGGATTGCTGATAGAAACTGAGAAAAAGCAGTGGTGATGGATAGCAACACTACCAGGAAAATGAGGCCGAACTTTTTACTGACTCTCGCACCTCGGAAAACTGGGTGAGCCATAGTCCATGGGACAGAAACCGAGTACCGATAAATGGACATTGAAGCAGCATCGCATAGCAGTACACAGTTCTTCTCGAATGCCAAGGTTGCCATCATCTTGCAACAGATTCCCAATTGGATAGTCATGCATGCTCGCAGGAGAGCGGTGTCGATGGTTACCACCGTTTTGGCCCAGTTACGGTACAAGATCATCGATCGAAGCGAGTCGGGATTGTCGCCCTTGGTCCATTTCCAGAGATTAACTAACTCCGCCATAGCCAGGAAGACGCAAATAAAGCTGCACACCAGGAATATGGGCTGCAGTACGCCGAATCGTGTGCGAAGTCTCTTGATGGCCGAACCGGTCGCCTGGCCTGCAAAGGGTCAGTCACGCCCTTGAAGCCCGCCAAAAACACCGATGTGCGCACCGAGCATCGACATAGCAATAGGTGTTGGAGGAATTTTGGCATCTACCATACGCAATGTGCGGCGGAAGAACTTGAAGCAAAACAAAGGTCCGGTCGAGCTAGCACACGTAGAATATCGGTTAGAACGAACACCGTTGTTTCAGTCAGTCTCCTCATTTCATTTGACTTACCGGGCTCAAATGTTAAATGACGCCTGGCGCAGGTGGGTGGTGGGAGTGGACCGTCAACGGATGCAAGTTTCGGTTGTCGAAGCAACAGTACACGTCTGGCACACGTCGTCTGTGGGTAAAAAGAATTGGTTAATGGTGGGTAGAGAGGGCGAAAGTGCTGCTCGAAGTTGGGACCGCCGACAGAATGAATAGTGGGATTGTTGAGTGCTCTGGAGGACTGAATGTCTGACGACGGGTGCGCTGGCCAGCTGGTATTTGAGCGGGAGCTGCTGCCCGCACTTCAAATGGTGGAAGTATCCAAAATTCCTCGGGCTCCATGAAGAGGAGGGGAAGCCAGGTGGCGGTATGGGGTGGGGAAGGCAGAACCTGCCCCATCAGCTCCCGCACCGTATCAGACTAGCGATATTTTGACCTCCCTCCATCTCTACGGGTAGCTTCTCCGACAAACGTAAACGGTAGGAATCCAGGCAGGCCTAATCCTCCGGCGAAGGAGGGCGGGTGGAATAACGGGTCAGGCAATATTTTGTTTGGTGTGAATCCAAAAAAACAAGCGGAAACAATCGCCGGAGGACTCACACGTGTCCAATGAGCTTCCGCTTCGGGGCACATCCTAACTTGGATATGGCACCGTACATCAGCCGCCAGCTCAGTCAGTGAGCCGGAGGTATCGACATAATCTATCCTCACTCGTCCAATATTCCGCTCCATTATGATTTTTGGAAGTGCACTCCCTCGCCTTCTCTCCAAGTCCCAATTACCGCACGCGAGCTAGCCGCGTAGACTAATGCGCCTACCTAATGCCCATGCATAGTCATGCCGATGATCCGCTTCAACCAAGCAAATGAACTGGCTAGGCTAGTTAACAGCACGAATTTGCCGTTGAGTAATTCCACAAAGTCGCTGCGCATCTCGTGTTCGCCTACTGTGTTGCCACCAGCACACTGTGATTGGCGGGCAGGAGAGCTATTTAGATGCATTGCATACATTCCAACAGCGTTCCAATCAGATGGGACTGCGGAAAAATCACCGATGTTTCACCAAAACAGGAATACCTTACTAGCTCCGGCTGCTGAAGTTGAGCCAACTGCGGAAGTGGTGACGCTTGGAAACTAGAAGATTCGATGCGGGTATTGGACACGTGACTGAATGGTAGCAATTGCTTGAAATTGAAGACTATACTACCAAACCGTGCGTTAGAATACCATGCTACCTATACCCGTCTGAGAGAATGGCGATAATACTACAAAGGAGACAGTGTGATTATTTCTCCGATGCCCGTCCTGGGTTTCGCCGCCGCTGCATGCCTAATCTGACCCCGCTGAACGTGGGAAATAGGTGTGACCGCGTTATTTTTTTCAACAGCGGCATCAGTGGGCAGTGTCAGCCCGGCGATGGCCGGGTCAGGCCGACTCAGGCACGCACATTTTCCTGCCGTACTGGCCGAATCCGAACGCCGGCTGGCCGCCTGCCGGCCGACCGGACTTTCGCGAACTGGTGGCGTCCCAGCTTTATGCAGGCCGTCACGAGCGCCACGATGCGGACCGGAGCCTATCCCCGCGTACTTTTGACTATTTAGTCGACTCCCATCTTGTTGTCTCGCGGTGCGCTCGTATTTCGTATGTGTTAGCCTACTAGGCAAACTTTCCCGTTTATAAATAGACCAGCTCACCGGCCGGCAGACCAGTCCTCCCACCAAACAGAACACCGGTTTTTATCAGCAGACCAGACTACCAGCAAATAGGAAACAGTTCGCTCCGCTCTGCATACGAGAATGTTATTCTCCCCAGTCGAGTTGAAGAGCGTAGTACATTGTGTGCAACGCTCCACCCATGTATCTATCTATGTACTACCTTTGAACCTTTTCTTCATCTTAACACCCAGCCTTCCTCCAAATCGTCTGGGATTCCGGTGCCGGTGGCCCGTGTTCTCGTGCGAGATGAAAACCACTAGTGAGAATTCCGCGATCAAACCGGCTACTATGTCGCCACTGCCTGAAGAGTTACACATCCGCTTCTTCTGTGTGAAGGTAAACGTCCCCGGTTCCTCCCACTATCAGCCTTTCTCTTCCTTTTTATTGCTGGCCTTCCTCTCGGTACTGCAGTTATAGGAGGCTCAGATGTAGCAATACCGGGGATATTTAGTCCCGTAGATTACAACTGGTAGAGTAGATGGCCTTACAACAGCGTGTCCGCACGATATACCAGCATGCTGAAGCCGGGAATAGGAAAATTAATTATCATCCAGATCAACAATCTGCTGTCGACTGTCCTTGAAAACTGTCCCACAAGCCTCACCACTCTTATCTACCAACATGCTGGAACCCGGGTGCTGGGAGGGGGGTGGGGGTGGTGAGATCAAGGTTCATCGGCGGGTGGTGGTGCGGGAGGGTAGGGGACAGTGCCTGTGACTTGTGGCCTGCCCGCCGTAGAGAAGCCAGGGGGTGGTGTGCCAGTGGGCGATGTTGGCGGGATGGGGAGAAAAATATCAGTAAAAATATGTCCTCGCCCAGCGGGAGAAAATATCATCCTACAGACGACCTCCCTATACACAGACCGGCCACCCACGATCGGCGGGCCGGCCCTACGAACTGGCCCGACAATGGGCTGATTTTTTTGGTGACTGGGCTAGTCCAGTGGTAGATCTATGGGTTGGCTGGCCAAGTGTTAGATCTACGAGTGGGTTGGCCTAGTGGGCGTAGTTATAATTTATGAGCTAACACCAACACCTCCGAATTGGATTCAAACCCGATTTCCCCTGAACTAGGTATTCCTTTCGTCACTACTATCACCCTGATGACAACCTTCCTTTGCGTTGAAAGATTATGACTGATTGTGAAATTTGCGGTATAGAATCTGGTCGCGAGCGCCGGGGTAGTTGCTCACTACAGAAGCAAGATTAGCACTGTGTAATTGGAGACTTGTAGACTTGGGAGAGGGTGGTTGTTGAGAGAGGTAGAGATGATCGTTGATGGAATAGTCACGGCGAGACCAGTCATGTGCAGAGCAAAGGCGTAGCGAGAACGGAGTTGACTACTCCCTCGGTTGGTTGTTGTTGTATGAGGTAGCATAGAACAGAAAGGGAAGAACCAGCACAGCAGAAGATCCTACTCTTCCTTCCCCGCTCTCGCAAACGTTTCCTCGACAAACCATAAAGGATAAGCCGATATGGTTAAGGACACATAACCGACACCATTTCAGACACATTTTCAACCCCGGATTTTCTCGTCCACCACAATAAAAAGATTATAAAGAAGATTGGGAGGCGAAAGTGTAACATCGAGAGTAGGCCTAACCGCTTCCCGCGAGGGAATAAAGGACGTGGTGAATTAATATGTAGCGGTCAATGAGCAGGTTGTGGCGAGGTCTAGGAGCGCCCTCACTAACAGGCGCACTAGCCAAGTCTGGATAATAGCTAAGCCGTTTGAGGTAGCACGAGTGCCCATCGATGAACCAAAAATAGAGTGACTAAGCTGTAGGCGAGTTGGTACCCCTCTTTCTCCTCCCTTCTCTCTTCTTCCCGATCCCAGCGCTCCCGCACCTCCCATCCCGACGCCTCACTCTCTGTGTCTCCCTCAGCGGGCACTCGTCTTCCCACATCTGTAGCAGAAAGGAAGTCCAGTACCACCTGGCTGCACCGCGTATCTACCAAGAGGTCCCGGATCTTTCACCGGCTCTTCCACCCAGTCTCCTTCTACACCTCCGCCCACAGGACTTTCTGTTGTGCCTTCCACTCCGGACACCCCTTGAAGGATGTTCTAGGGTCTGAATCTGGTACTGGCACCAGGGGTCTCAATAGTCCGGCGGCCTGCTGGCTGCCCACGGGCTTTTGGGACGGTCCGGTCAGGGCCGGGATTTCTGGCGACCCAGTCCGGCTGGATGGGGCCAGCGGCCGGATTGCCTTGACCCGGGTCTGCCGGCGGGCGCCCGCTGGCTAATGCTAGTACTAGTTAGTGGTTAAAATTTTTTTTATCACACATGGCAGCTCCACCATCTCTTCTCCAATTAATAATTATTTTTTTAGGTAATCCTGCTTGCCTTATCTTCCCAGTGCTCTTCCGCGCATCCGTCAGTTGTTGTGTTGGTGGCCGAAACCTTCCACTAACAGCTTTAGGTTTAGCCAAAACCCCGAAACCCACAACCCGAGATATGTGGACCGGATTTCCCTTACAACTCCACCATCTCTTCTCCTATTAACATAATTTTGGAATAATCTTGACAGCCTTGTATTTCCGGTGCTCTTCCGGGTATGTACGATTTTTTTCCTGTTGTGGTGGCGGCCGCAAGCTCTCAGTAACAGGAGACCCACCCGCAACGCAAGAAATACCCACCGGATTTCGCTTACAGTTCCACCATCTCTCCTCCGCTTAACAGAATTCTTCTATAATCTCGTTCGACTTATATTCCCAGTGCTCTGCAAGGTATGTACGATTTTATATCTGTTGCGGTGGATGCCGAGAGCTTCTAGTAATGGTTTAGTTGTAGTCGGAAACGCACCCGCCGCCCAAGATATGGTAAGACGATAAAGGATCATGAGATCTCCCTCGTTTTCCCGGCCCGCCGGCCGACCGGTCCAGACCAGGCCGTCGCCAAAAATCCGGTGAGCCCGCGGGCCGTGGACTAGCGTGGGCTGCGTCTCGCAGACCAGACCAGGCCGAGGCCAGGACTGGCCCGGCCGGACTGTTGAGACCACTGACCGGCAGTGTTCTCCATAGTCCCGTCCGTCCGTCTGAGCCTCGGGCGGGACTGGACTGTATGTCTCCCGTCCGTCTGTAGCTAGAACGGGACTGCCAAGCTTTAAGCGGAGGACCGACCGGACGGGATGGTTAGACGGCCCGTCGACTGCCAAGCGCTAGGCAAAAGCTTGATTTTGGACCTCCAGTGGGAGGCAATCTTGATACATGCGCGGGAGCCGTTAGACGAGAGTCTCGATGCTATAGAACCACAGAGAGATGGATGGCAACAACGTGTGACTGGGAAATTGTATTCTGTGTGCTATAACTACTTTAAGTCCCCTCACAAAGTGCGCCGAGCACGCCCCCAACCACCCCGATGCAGTGCCCTACATAGACTAGACGTGTCGGCAGACCGGTCTAAGTCGGTCTGCCAAGACCCCGACCCGACCTGCAATTTCTCGGTCGGCATAAAATTAAGACGATTGAGACTGAGGGTTGGTCGGTCTAAATAAAATCAAGCCGATCCAGACTAAGGGTTAGTCGGTCGGGATATAAGTAGACCGATCCCGACCTCACCTGTCTAGGTCTGCCGACGTCGGCCGACGTCGGGATAACGCTAGATATAAAAAGCTTTTCCTTTTTTAGCCTCCGGCGGGGTCTAGTTGAAGCGTGGCGACGAGAGTCCACATAAGTTTGACAACCATATATCTTCCACCACCCTGCCATCAATTACTATAACACCCACCCATCATAGCACTAGGATGCCGCGTCCTCGGGGAAAGAAACCTAGCCGGATGGGATGATTGCGGCTACGAAGGAGAATGTTAAAGCGATTGAGCAGATGTTGGCTGCGCTTTGTGATGAGGATCTGATGTAGTGTAGCGATAGTGCACGCTAAAGAATTGATGAGTTACTTCAAATCCTTGGTGCAGGTACGGCAGACCGTAGTACCACCGTATAGTTGTAATAAATTTTCTGCAAAATCAACCTTTTTAACCAGACCTATCCCGACCTCTGCCGAGAGATCCAACCAGTGTTCCGCATAGTCCGGTCCGGACGGGATTTTGGTAGTCTCGTCTGAGCTCCGGACGGACTGTACTGAGATAGTCCGTCCCGTCTGTGATGGGGGAGGACGGCGCCCGTCCCCGTCCTAGCTGCTGGACGGACGGCGCTAGTA
>Ga0307508_10002893_pt1 | contig 17744 bp, 25 predicted proteins | sample 9_EM_MG_FD_203089 | JGI IMG/M metagenome (GOLD analysis project Ga0307508, IMG submission 203089) | Populus trichocarpa ectomycorrhiza microbial communities from riparian zone in the Pacific Northwest, United States - 9_EM | ecosystem: Host-associated > Plants > Roots > Unclassified | place... | reverse complement strand
TCCAAACATGCGGTCTGCAAAATTTTGTGTCTCTCCGATCTATGGTTGTTGAGTATCGTCGTTTTTTCTCATTTCTGATAGTGTCTGACTAATGGGTAGTAGCCGGGTAACCCCTACAGTACGTTACAGCCTATCTGCGCTCAACCACGCCATACCACCCCCATGGGGCTCCCATCTTTCCCTACCGCCAAAAAAAAAAAAAAAAAAAAAAAAAAAAAAAAAGCAAAACAGAAAACCGCAGAATTACAAATCGTCACACAAAACACATCGGAGAATCCAGTATAAGAGAACGGAAAAGAAAGAGAAATCCTCTCCTCCACCCCTCCCCTTACCGGTCAGGTGCGGTCATGATATCGTTATCAAATCTTGAAGACCCCGAAATCAGGTTTGGGTGAACCCGAGTGGTTGCTTTCACAGTCGTCACTGGTGTTGTCTTTCGTAGTGTCGGTGTGATCAAAGCAGAGGAGCTCTGTATGCCCTAGGCCGGTTGCCCTCAGGAACCGGCGCAAGTGAAGGAAGTTCTTGGGGTTGGTGATGAAGTCGGAGTTTTGGATGTCCCCTACCGTGTAGGCAAGCAGCTTGGCACGTTGCGTTGCAAGTAGGGTGCAGTCCCGCAGGAGGTGCTGTGAGGAGCTTGTGTCGTTTCCGCAGGGGCACGGGTCATCGGCCTGGTTTGGATGTGGGTTAGAGGGGGATCGGTTAGAGAAGACGTGCCACAATGCACGCGTATCTTTCCATTCGGTGTTGCGGAGGTGATCAGGGAACTTGAAAGACGGGGCGGAGAGGGGGAGTTCCGCTTTCCACCAGCGTAGGAGCTGAGACCGTGCCTGGTTCAGAAGCCAAGTCTTTGTGGTGGTTGTGTATTGGCATGGAGTGTGGCCAGCCGCACCTTGCTTTGCCAGAGTATCGGCGCGGTTGTTGCCAGGGATGTCACAGTGTGAAGGACACCATACTGTTCGAATACTCCACCCCAGCAATCGGAGTTGCTCGATGTTGGCAAGTGTTCGCCTGGCATATTCATGGTTTGATTTGTTGAAGCTGAGGGTGTCGATTGCTACCTTGTTGTCAATGCAGATATAGGCTTCAACGCGGCGTGAGATGGTAGTGAGTAGTGAGGAGGTGGCTTCATGTACAGCATGGAGTTCAGCGTCGAACACCGCTGCTCTCTTCCCGAGATGGCAGTGGCCTTCAGTGAGTTGGAGGAGTTCCAGATTTTTCCGGAGGATGGCCCATCCACAGCCAGTCCCCCCATCATTGAGCTGGGAGCCGTCGGTGTAGATGATAATGGTGTGTTTCGGGAGGGCGTGAAGCCACTGCTGGTGTAGTCATCATGGTGTTGTGATTTTATCGGGATTTGGGGAGGGAATCGGCTGGACGCCATCAATCGCGAGGTGTGTTGTACGATCTTCCAGCTTGCCCATAACCAGGTGCTTGCTGAGGTTGTACAGGTGGTGAAGTCCTGGAAGGTCCGGCCGCGTATTCGGGTGGTGGCAGGGAGGTTCTGTTGCATGGTACAGTGGCAGGAAGTGAAGGCGGATGGCAAAGCGCAGTGAGAGGTAGTCGAGGTATGCTTCCATAGGGGGGAGGTGGGCGAGTGTGATGAGGTTAGTGATCCTGGTATTGAGGGGGAGACCAGTGATCCATCGTGCAACTGCATTGTATGTTGTTTTCAGGGTGTTGGTTGTGGACGGACTTCCAGTCCACCATGCTGGGGAAGCCCAGAACATCACCGGAAAGATGGCAGTGAATGCCAGATGGTGTGCCACTTGCGCGGGGACACCACGTGACCTATGCCGGAGAAAAGTGAAGCTGCCTAGCACTTGGCTGCCTCGGACGGCCGCCATTGCTGCATGATGCAGAAAATTAAGGGACTCATCAATATGAACGCCCAGATATTTGATGTGGCGCTGTGGCAAGATGGTAGTATTCATAACTCTGAGTGGTGGGTGGGACGAAAGGCTAACATTCTTGTTCTTACTGTTGGCAGGCAGACAGTAGAGCAGCTCGGTTTTGGAATGTGAGAAGGTGAGGCCCAGATGGGATCCCCGGAGGAGGTGTTGTTCGGTACGATCTTCTAACAGTGTGTTTGCTCTGGCAATGGTCCGTGAGGTCTGTACCATGCATACATCATCGATGTATGATGTATCAACGGCGTCTGCAGGGGCGTGTGGCTTTTCCAACATGGCATTGCTGAAGATAAGGAAGAGGATGGAGGAGATAGGAGAGCCTTGGGGCAAGCCGCAACGGTATGGTTGTGGCTCTTCCGTCTGTTGGTCGAAGCCAAAGGAGATTTGTCTGTCTGTATTGAATGCCTCTATCCATCTGGTAAGATAGGTTGGTATTCGGCGCTGGGACATGACCTGCTGTAGGGTTGTGGGGTGAACTTGGTTGAAGGCGCCTTCGATATCGTGCGTGAGAACGGCTGGTCGTTGGGCAGCATTCATTGCGGAGGTGGGCTTCACCTTTATGCTGATGGCATTTGCAATAGGGGTGATGGTGCGGAGGAGGGCGTCGACAGCTGAATTGTTTGGCTGGCCGCCCATCTGGGATGGATGAGTGGCGCCACACAATATTGCAGTGTGGGTGAGTCGTTTGGCGACTATTGCTTCCAGCAACTTACCAAAACATGACTGCAGCTAGATTGGACGGTATGACTTGGGGTGGGAGTAGGTGGTCTTGCCAGGCTTGGGAACAATGACGCAGTTTGCAGTCTTCCACTCTGGGGGGTGGACTGCATACCTTAGGCATGCATCGAAAAGGAGTGCGAGAAGCCTTGGAGCTGCTTCATGCACATGGCGGAGAGTGGTGTAACTGATACCATCAGGGCCCACTGAGGTCCCATATTTCAGGTGGGAGATAGCCAGCTGTACCTCATGGATGGTAACGGCACGGGTGTGTTGTTGCATATCTCGTTTCGAGGTGAGGAAGCTCTCCGGTAATGGCGGCCGTGGCTGGTCGTTGACAGCAGGGAATAGCGCATCACGAAGTGACTTGCATTTACCCTTGAAGTCGGTATGGCCTTCAAGTGGGGGAATGGACTTTTGGTGTGCATTGTGATGGCGGATAGTTCTCCAGACAGTTTTGGTTGAGGTTGATTGCAGTTGCTTGATCCTGTAGACGGTTTTGGCTTGCCTGACCATTGTTGACCAATGGCTGCGTTTGTGCTGTGCATCATTCCCATTGGTGTCAGTTGGATTTTGGCGTGCACGTCGGTCTGCCTGTTTGACAGCCCGCTTGGCCAAGGTGAGGCTGTGGTTCCACCAAGGCACGTCCCGCTTGCTGGATACCCTAAAAGGGACCGCAATGTCAGTGGCCTTGTGGATAAGGCCTGTAATATTGGAGATGGCCCGGAGGGTATCGTCTTTCCCGCTGAGGTTGGTGAGGTCCATGTTGGCAGATTGGATGTGCGAAGCAAAGGCACTCCAGTCTGCCTTGTGCCAGGCACGTCGTGGGGGGGAGGTTGGGGCGGGGGAAGGGGGAAGGGAAAGGGAAATGGTGATAGAGCTGTGGTCTGAGGTAGTATCGTGGTCAATGGCCAGTGCCAGTATTGACTGGGCAATCGAGCCACGGGAGAAATACAAGTCGATAGTAGAGGGGTTGCCACCGTTTCATGGGTGGTGGGTAGGTATTCCGGGCTTGTTGTGGAGGCGGAAGTTGTTGTTTTCCAGCCAGTTGACTATCGAGTGTGTAGCAGCGGAGGTACGGGCACTCTGGGGAAGGGTACCCTACCACCACATGTGATGTGCGTTGAAGTCCCCCATGAGGATGCAGTTTTTTGGGAGTTGGATGTTGTCTAGGATTGAGGCGAGGGGTTCAGGTCGTCCTGGGGAGTACACGTTGAACAAGGTGAATGTTGTAGTAGTCGTTTGGTATGTCGAAGTGAGTGTGGTGCCAAGAAAGGAGGCTTCCAAGGCAAAGGTGGTTGTCACTGTAAGGCCCTGTGTGCGTCTCACGTATGTGGCGCACTTGGGTTGTGTGGGTACTGGGGTAAACAAATCGAAGTTTGGTAGGGATGGTGGGTTACCATGTCTGTCCACCCATGGTTCCTGGAGTAGAAAGACAATGTTATCGGTTTTCCGGGCGAATTCTTGTAAGGCTGAAACAGTCGTAGCTTGGCCTCTCGCGCAGTTCAGCATCTGCACAGTCCCCATGGGTGCAGGGAGGGCCATTCTAATCGGCTACTCCCGCTTCTGGGGCGTCTCCCATGGTTGTTTCATTCGTGATGACTTTGGTAATTTCGCGTATCTTGACACGCGCAGGACAGTTGGGGTCACTTGCTTTGTGAGGCGCGTCACAGTTGGCGCATCGAATCGGGGGAGGGGTGCAAGCTGGGCCCTTCTTGCAAATCAGAAGAGCGCATGGATGCTCCTTGGTCTCATGGGGGTCTGCACAGACTGCACAGCGGGGCTTGTTCCGGCAGAGGGCAGCCGGATGACCGTAGGCTTGACACTTGCGGTATTGGGTGCTTCTCCCATACGCAATGTAGTCATCCAACTCGCATTGGCGGTTGCAGACAATCAGGTGTTGATGGCCAATCTGGGCCTTCTTGATGTTGCCTGTGAGCGTCATGACAATCGTGGAATTTGCCTTATGCTCCCGTCGGTCAGCTGGCATGAGCCACTGCGGAGTCTGACCTTGGGACAGTTGGGGGTAGTTGGAGGAGATGCTCAGTGAAATCTCGGGCAGAGAGAGGTGAGTCGGCACTCCATGCAGCAGGAACTGGCTGAACCGTCTTCCGATCTCCACTCTCTCACATTCGCCGTAATAGGAGAGAGCGTCTTTAATGATCGTTGTGTAATCTTCGTAGATAACATTGGTTTGGGTATTACCAGTGGTAAAGATGATATTGCCACAGATTGTAACCCGCGCACGGATAAATGCAGGTGCAAACACGTCCTTGTTGTCCACTATGGCAGAGTTGACATGGCGGAGTGCTGCATCCGCTGCAATCTGGCGTGTGGTGTAGTCTTGTTCTGTGTGGATAACATCAGGTCCCTCTGGGCGGGCGAAGTAGCACGTTACCTCTCGCTCTGCTTGAGGGTAGGTCATCAGGATGAGTTTCGGTGTGGCAATCTTCTTGTCTTTTTGGCCCCCAACTTTGAGGGTCGTCCATCCTATGGTGTCGGTAGCCACCGTCGGTACTGGAGGGGTTGGTACAGAAGCAGCCACCATTGCATAGGTTGGGTGGGCTTTCCTGTTGGTGTTTGCATTGGCCTGGTTGGCTGTCTGTTTTTCATTTTTCTTTTTCTGGTCTTTCTTGCTCAAGGTTGGGACTGCCGCCGGTGTTTCGAAGGTGCGTTGGATATCGCGCTGGTAGGTGAGAACCTGTTGTTGTAGCTGGGTGATACGGGCACTCATTGACACGATTCGATTGTGTAATGGGTCAGTGGCTTTCTCGATAGCAAGTGCAGTGGTCTCGTTGATGTCCTTGGTGATTCTATTGTAGACACGTTCCATGGCTGCTGCCGTGATGATTTCAAGGTCAGCACGGAGGGCTGCATGTTCGGCGCTAAGGGGCGGAGGCAGCTGCGAGAGTTCATATTCGGTGTCTCCATTCTCGTCACCGATCACCTGGGTTTCGGTGACATGTTCAGTTGGTTGAAATTCCATTCTGTTCTCGTCCTGTTCGCTCTCGTCGGAGTCGGATCCTGGAGGGCTCTCTATACGAGATCGCTTCAACGGTGAGCGGGAACGGGATTTAGGAATCGGGGTAGAACCAGGAAGGATAAAGGCGTCCAGGGATCTCTGGCCACGGCCAGAGGTAGACATGAGGAGGCGACCGGGTGGTGATGGGCGGATACGCAGAGTCCGTGATCACTGAGGGAGGGTCGGGGTGAGGGTCGAAAACGAAACTCAAGTGAATCGGCTTTCCAGCTAATGAGACTGTAGCCCAAGACGCAGGGAACGTTATGAGGAGGTTTTTATCGAGATTGATGGTCGGGGAGAAAAGTTCTTTTCGAAAACGTGGGGGGGTTGTCGGAGATAATAGGTTGCGTGGAGAGAAAATCTCCAGACTAGCTACCGCGCCCTTCCTTTATACCTTTCCTTCCCTCTGTGGAATCACAGCTTGCCCGCAAGACTGACACAGTTCCTCCATAGCTCATCATGACTCAATCGCCGCGCCCAAGGGAAACACATGATCGCACTCGGCCGCCGCGCGGCCAACACTCTACTCGCGGCAACAGGAGAAAGGACGCGCAAGCAGTAACAGTAAGGGACAAAGGAAGAATGACGTACAACTTAATCAAGGGGAAACAATACTTGGAACGATAACGGAGAAGGACGCGCAGGCTCAATCAACGGGAGACAACAGACGTAGCGAACAGGAGAAGGACGCGCAAGCCATATCAATCGGAAACGGCAAAGACGAGAATGACGCGTAGGCAACCTAGAAGAAACAAAGGAGAGAGATCTGGACCGGCCAGCGGTCGGGGAGTATCGCTGCCAGAGCGATGTGATCGGGTGAGGCGCCTAAGCGCGGAGGATGATCGTGACTGCGGCGGCCGTGATGAGGCCAAGCCACAGGGTGGCAAGGGTGACGGCGGCCCCGGCCGCGGCGCTTAGGAGCCTGTCGCGTGAGGTTCGTGACAGGGGATATTGCTACCGGAGCGATATGGCAGAGATTGGTCGAGGCGCCTAAGCACGGATGATGACCGCGGCTGCGGCAGCGGAAACGAGGACGAGCCACAGGGCGACAAGGGTGAGCGTGGCACCGGCGCCGGTGCCAAGGAGCCTGTTGCGCCAGGTTCATGACAGCTTTGGCGTTGGTGAGTCGGTAGTCCCTCGGCGCATCTGGGTTCTGCCGATGAAACTCCCTGAGTTTCTCCAGACCGCCTACCGAAAAGTTGTCGAATGGTTTTTCTGTCCAGTCCTTGCGTTCCGGGTAGTCGAGCCATTTGACCAGGTATAGGATTCCTTTGTTATTTCCTCGACCGTGTTCAACCGAGGACATATCTTCTTCGACGTTGTATTCCTCCGATTGTTCTCTGTCGTCCGCTTCCCGAAGTACCTTCGACAGGTTCAGCAGCGCCGGGTGCTCGCTGGTTCAATAGGCTTCGAGCAGCGAGACCTGGAAGACACTGTGAATCTTCCATTTTCGTGGAAGGGTGATGTGGACGGCCAGTGGGGAGACGTTTTTCTCGATTTGGAAGGGACCATGATTTTTGTCGTCCAGTTTCATCGAGGGGCGGCGTGTTTTGATATGGCAGCTGCTAAGCATCACCAAGTCTCCTACTTGTTATGCTGGGGGTTCTTTTCGTGCCGGATCGGTATACTGGCGCATTCGCTCCTGTGCTTCTTCCAGCCCTTTTCGGGACTCGTTGTGTATGGTGTGCATCCAGTGGGCGTAGACTTTGCTCGCTGGGTTAAGGGGATCCATTGATGTGGGGTCCATGGCTACTGGGTGGACGCCATAGTTAGTGTAGAACGGAGACATACCATTACCCGTGGTGGTCAAGTTGTTATAGGCGAACTCAGCCATCGGTAGCAGTCGTATCCAGTCGTCCTGTTCCTTGCTGACAAACGCTCAGAGGTAGGCTTCAATCATTTGGTTGAGCTTTTCTGTTTGGCCATCGGTTTGCAGGTGGAATACCGTCGACATTCGTGGCCGAATTCCCGACAGTTGGAGGAATTCTTTCCATACTTCCGAAGTGAACCGAGAATCCATCAGGAAAAAAAAAATTGCGTCCTTAGCGTCCGGACGCACTAGACGCTCTGGACATTTCACACGCAACCTGCTTAACTCGGACGCAGATCGCCACGGCACCGTGCGTCCTGATGCAGTACGCCATGGCATTTGCTTACTGGACGGAGCGTGGCAGCGCATTTTCGTTCTGGACGCTCGGTGTCAGGGCATTTTCCTTCTGGACGCAGCCGTGTCAGGGCAAATGGCATCTGGACGACGCATGTCATGGCACCGTGGTTATGCTGGCTGTCAAGGCATGGAACATCGCAGCAAATACTCACGTCGCATTCACAAACACGCAGCGGGTTCCAGGCATAGTGACTCCAGTCCAGTTCTATTCTCTATATCTAATGTACATCTATATATGCTACTACCACACTTCGCGTTTCCAGCACAAGCACCCAGCGTCACATCCATCGCCGCTGTTTTTGACGCGCGTAGCATTGCTGAGTGTTGGAAACAAAGGAAAGTTGGCAAAGACGACACGACGTGATGAGCCTGACGCGATGAGCACGACACGATGAACACGAGGTGATGAGCACGACGCGATGAGCACGGCGATTATGAGGAGAATGGCAATGAGGACACGGGCGGCGTGGATGATAGCGAGTAGGACACGGCGAGTATGAGAGCGAGTAAGACATGACGAGTATGGGAGCGAGTAGGATGCGACGAGTATGAGAGCGAGTAGGACGCAGCGAGGACGATAGCGAGTAAGACACGGCGAGGACGATAGCGAGTACGACGTGGCGAGTATGATGGCGAGCTTTATGGCATGGTTAGCACAGCTCTCAGAGTGACAGAGACACCGGGAAGTTGTAGAATACACAGTGACGAGTCGATGTCAATGAGGGTGCTGGCGGTGTGGTCGATAGCTAGTAGGAGGTGGCGTGCATGACAGCGAGCTTTGTGGCATGGTTAGCTCAGCTCTCCGAGTGACAGGAACAGCGGTGGGATCTGGTACAATACGATGTAACGAGTATGATGTCGTTGAGTAGGATGTCGATGTGTTTGATGGCAGTGAGGATGGCGGCGAGTAACGTAGCAAGAATGGCGCGACGAGTAAGATGTTGATGAGGAAAATGTTGAGGAAAATGTTGATGAGGAAAATGTCGACGAATAAGATATCATTAGTTTGATGGTGGCGAGTATCATGGCAATGCGAAGGACGACGACGAGTATCTAGGACTAGGTGAAAGGAGAAGAAAAAAGGGGTCTAGGAGCGATGAGGACGCCGAACCTTGCACAAGCGCAAGTGTTGGTAATGGCTTGGCGCTTTGCATTGATATCATACACGCCGTGTCCTACTCACTATCTATCGTTCTCGCTGCCAGCAATCTCATTGACATCGTACTCCTCACCTCGTATTGTACCACTCCCCGCTGCTGTTCCTGTCACTCAGAGAGCTGTGCTAACCATGCCACAAAGCTCGCCATCGTACTTGCCGCCTCCGACTAGCTATCGTCCTAGCCGCTGGCACCCTCATTGGCATCGACTCGTCACTGTGTATTCTACAACTTCCCAGTGTCTCTGTCAATCTGAGGGCTGTGCTAACCATGCCATAAAGCTCGCCATCATACTCGCCGCGTCCTACTCACTATCGTCCTCGCCGCGTCTTACTCGCTATCACCCTCGCCACGTCCTACTCGCTATCGTCGTCGCCGCATCTTACTCGCTATCGTCCTCGCCGCGTCCTACTCGCGCCCGTACTCGTCACGTCTTACTCGTTCTCATACTCACGGCGTCCTACTCGCTATCGTCCACGCCGCCGGCATCCTCATTGCCATCCTCCTCATAGTCGTCATGCTCATCGTGTCGTGCTCATCGCGTTGTGCTCATCGCGTTGTGCTCATCGCGTTGTGCTCATCGCGTTGTGCTCACCGCGTCGGGCTCATCACGTCGTGTCGTATTTGCCAACTTTCCTTTGTTTCCGACACTCAGTGCAATGCTACACACGTCAAAAACAGCGGCGATGGATGTGACGCTGGGTGCTTGTGCTGGAAACGCGAAGTGTGGTAGTAGCATATATATGTACATTAGATATAAAGAATAGAACTGGACTGAGTCACTATGCCTGGAACCCGCTGCGTGTTTGTGAATGCGACCCGAGTTTTTGCTGCGATGTTCCGTGCCTTGACAGCCAGCGTAACCACGGTGCCATGACACGCGTCGTCCAGATGCCATTTGCCCTGACACGGCTGCGTCCAGAAGGAAAATGCCCTGACAAGGCTGCATCCAGAAGGAAAATGCCCTGACACGGCTGCGTCCAGAAGGAAAATGCCCTGACACTGTGCGTCCAGAAGGAAAATGCCCTGACACCGTGCGTCCAGAAGGAAAATGCCCTGGCACCATGCGTCTAGAACGACAATGCCCTGCCACACTCCATCCGGTAAGCAGATGCCGTGGCGAGCTGCGTCCGGGCGCATGGTGCCGTGGCGAGCTGCGTCCAAATTCACATTGCCTGTGCATTTTGCGTTGGGAGTGGTATGTGCGCTGCCAGGGTGCCTCCAGAGCGTCCCAAGCACCTGGTGCGTCAGGACGCAGCCTGTGCATCCGGACGCACATTTTTTTTCCTGATGTCTCTATCCAACATGATGTCTGTGCGTAGTCTGTGGTGCTTCCATACTTCCCGAGCGAAGATGAACGCCAGATCTGCCACCGTTTTCTTGCGGAGGGGGATGAAGTGGGCCATTTTGGTAAACCGGTCGATGATTATCCAGAGTTGGTCGCTTCCTTCCGAAGGTGGGAGTTCCATGATGAAGTCCATTGCTATTGATTGCCATGGTGCGTATGGCAGTTCCAACGGGGAAGACAGCCCGTAGGGTGGGTGCCAGGAGGCCTTGTTCTGATGGCACTCGGGGTACCTTCTAATGAAATCGATGATTCGTTCGTTCATTTTTGGCCACCAGAAGTTTCGTCAAATCAACTTGATTGTTTTGTCCTGCCCCATGTGTCCGGCGATCTTGGTGTCATGTTTAGATTCTAGGATTTGCTGCACCATTCCTTTCGGTGCCCAGAGTAGGTTTCTCTGGTATAGGAGTCCTTCTCTTACTTCCACCATCTTGTCCCTGGCCTTTAGGTCCTTCGAGGTCGGTTCCTCCGACTCCGCTTCCTTTTTTGCCTCTTGATAGTCCGCATCCTTTCCTCAGTCTTCCTGGACTTTCCTTAGGAATTCCTTGTGCCATTTCCTTGCTGGTAGCGAGGCCAATCGAGCCAACGAGCAGATGAACGAGACACTCCTTCTTCTGTTGAGGCTTCCCTAGTCTAGGTGTTTCGCCTGCAAAATTGTTGTAATCGGCTGGTTTTCCACCCCCCACTTTTCCTGGCGGTACTCCAAACGCCTGGATAATGCATCGGGCTTGCCATTCTGGGTTCCTGGTTGGTAGTAGATTAAAGTCAATTCCCGCCAGTTCTTGGGCCCATCGTACCTGCCATTGATTTAGTACTTTGGTTGTTGTAAAGTACTCCAGGTTCTGGTGATCCGAGAAGACTTGGATATGGTGTGTTGCTCCGTCGCAGTAGTGCCACCAGTGTTTGAATGTGTCGACTACCACCAATAATTCCTTGTCGTGGATTTCGTAGTTGATTTTCGCTCGTTAGAACTTCTGGGAGTGGAATGCCACTGGGTGCAGGCAGTTTTCCTCGTCTCGCTGGAATAGGACGGCGCCCAACGCGAAGTCGGATACGTCTGATTCGATCATTACCGACCTTGTCAGGTCAAAGTGCACCAGAATAGGAGCCGTGGTGAATCGTTGCTTGAGTTCCTCGAAGGCTGTTTGTGCTTCTTGATTCCAGGCCCATTCTTCCTTCTTTTCCTTCTTGGTAAGTTCTGTCAGTGGTCGCGCTATCCGGGAGTAGTTCTGGATAAAGCGTTGGTAGAAGTTAGCAAATCCTAGAAAGGACTGTACTTCCGTTAGGGATTCCGGTGTCTTCCATCCCACTACTGCTTCCACTTTTTCTTTCGACGTTTTTATTCCATCCCTTCCTATGACGTAACCTAGGAATTCTACTTTGTGGGTCTTCTAGACACATTTTCCCGGAGAGACCGCCAGCCCATTTTCCTGCAGTTTCCTGAGGACCTCCTTGACTAGGTGGTCATGTTCTTCCTCGTTTTTGGCGTATACCAGTATATCGTCCATGTATGCTAGCACCCCAACATCTAGGAGGTTGGATAAGACATGGTTCATCATGTCTTAGAACGTGGACGGTACATTTGTTAGACCAAACGGCATAACCTGGAACTTGAATAATCCGTAGCGAGTCCTAAAATTGGTTTTCCATTCATCGCCTTCCTTAATTTGGATTAGGTGGAACCCGTTTTTGAGGTCCATTTTTGTGAACCATTGTGCACCTTGGACACGGTCCTGTAGCTCAAGAATTAGCGGGAGCTGGTATCGATTCGGGATCGTTATTTGGTTCAGGGCCCGATAATCCACACAGAGGTGAAGTCCTTCTCCGTGTGGTTTTGGAACGAACAGAATTGGCGATCCGGCCGGCGATGTCGATCGCTTGATTTTTCCTGTCCGCTCGATCTCCTTCAATCACTCGCGGAGAGTCTGCAGCTCAACTTCCGATCAGGGGTATATGGGTCCCCAAGGTGCTGTGCTTCCCTCCTTCAGCTCGATTTTGCAGTCGTAAGGGTGGTGTTGTGGGAGCCTCCACAAATTCTTTGCTCATTATTCCTAGGTACGGTTGGAACTCCTGTGGGACACTGGCCAGTACGTCGTTAGTGGTGACTGCCGATACGTACCTGATTGTTCGCGTGTTCAGATCCTGTGCCACCTTCTCATCCCAAGTGAGCGAGAATTCCTCCTGCTCGTATCGTGTGCAAGTTTCCTGGCAGCCGTGGGTGTTGAACTGTATTTCTTCGGATTCCCAGGTCCCTTGTAGCGGGTGCTTCGATATCCACCAGAAGGGTAGGAAAGTATCGATCTCTGGTTCCATAGGAGTCACCTCGAAAGTTTCCTTTGAGAAGTGCCGTCTGCGCTGGAGGAGTAGCGGTTTCGTGAAGAATACTCCCGCTTCTTCTACCGACTGCTCCATGAAGTTTTCGATGCGGATTGCTGGGTCGTGTTTGTTCATGGGGAGTTGTAGTTTTCGGGCCGTCCTTATGTTGACCAGAGGAACCGAGCACCCTGTGTCCAGTAGTATCTGGACTCAGTGTTTCTGCTGCCCTACATGGATCAGCATGGTTATGACTGGTCGGGGCCCGCACTGTGGTTATTTTGGTTCTGTTTCTTCCAGGGGTTCCTGGTGCTTTCTTTTCCGGGTGGTTCGGCAGGCGATGTATGAGGTCTTGGGGCCCAGCCTTGTCCCCTGACCTTTCAAAAATCCTCGTCTTCCCAGATTTGGTTGACCGGGTCTGTTTCCATTACTTCCATGGCCGAGATTTTTTGTATTTTGGTGGCCGGTTTTTCTTCTTCTTCCTCTTCGTTTCTCGTTCTTTTGTTTCCCGCCGCTACCTTCCACGGGGCTTGCAGAAGCTCCATTCCGTTCTTTGTCGTGCTTGCAAAGCATTTCGGTGAGCGGTGTCACAGGCGTCCGCATCTATGACACCCTTTCTGGCCGATGTATTCGGTCCACTCCGGCCCCGGGACTCCTTCCATGGCCGTCTGGTATGACCCCCAGGTTCCCTGGATACCATACTCATCCCTTTTTTCGGTTCCTGGGGTTGTAACGTCTCGGTGGCTTGCAATTTTCCTGGGTTTCGCCTCCCTTTTCCTTTCCTCCTTCTTTTTCTCTTCTGCCCTGGTGGGGCCAGCGGGCTTGGCCACTTGCCGGACTTTTTCTAGCATTTTCATTCATTCCACCTGTAGGCCTGCCTGGTAGGTGGCTTGCAGGAATCCTTCGTAGTCTGCAAAGTCTCCGAGGTAGTGGGCGAATCGCATCTTTAGGATTTCCGAAGTCATTGCCAGGTCAACTTTTTCCCTCAGGCCTTCTCCGATTGCCCTAGCGAAATTGTTGAGCACCTGGAATTCCGTGAGGTAGGTTCCGATGGATCCCTGATAACGGAGCTGACCCAGTTTTAGCTACACATTGGCAGCTTCCCGCTCATTGCAGTACGCTGTTCTGATGGCTGCTGAGTAGTTGGCCCAGGTGTTGTTGTCCAGCAGTTCTCGGTGCCAGTGGAGGTGCCAGACCAAGGCCGTGTCGGTTAGGAGGGTTCCAACCCATACGATTTTTTGTTGTTCAATTGTTTCCGGGTATTACCCTAGATACATGGTGACCGACTCCCACCACTGGTTGAAGGCAGTCGGACTTTTCCTGTCAAATTTGTCGGGGTTTTCCATTTTTAGCCTGGAAGGGTGGATTCGTGCCTCGGTTGCTGGCCGCTCCGTGCCTCTTGCTGCCGTGATCCCGCCTCCTACCAACCTCGCAATTTCCTCTGGCGTGAGCATGGTGGCTAGCTGGGCCTCCGTTGGTTCTCTCGTGCCGGGCGAGAGTCTTCCCATTGGGAGGTTTCATTCGTACAGGTCTTTGTCGCCCTCGTCATCTTCCTTGGGTGGCGGTGGGGGTGAGGGAGACACGGCTGGTCTTTTCAGCCTTCTTGGTGGGCCTCTTCCGTCTCCTCCTGTACCTCCGGTGGCTAGCCCAGAGATGATGCTGCCTGGTGGTGTCGGCCCCCTTGCTGTCAGAGGGAGGAGGGGCGTCCTAGGTGATTGGATTGTTGGTGTTTGGTGTAGTGGGACCACCACAGCTACCTTTCGAATTTCTTCTTGGGCCCTGGCTAGCTGCCTCTCCAGTCTAGCCATTCTTTCGTGGTCTTTTCGCCGTTCTTGTTCCAGACCGTCTACCTTCTGTTGATGGTCAGTGGCCCATTTCTCTACATTACCTTGAAACAGTGCTAGATGTTGGTTTCTGGCCACGTCAGCTTCCCCCAAGAAGGCCACGGCTTCCTTCATCTGCGCTACTTGGGTAGCTTGGTGGAGCTGCAGCACCTCTGCTTCCTTGGTTCATTCGATGATGGCTTCCCAGATTTGCCATGTGAACGTCTGATATGCGTTAGCGGCCGCGGTGAGATCATTTCTTACCCATACCTCCGCTATTTCCTCTTTTGCTTCCATTTTTTTGTAGATGTACTGCGTCCCCTGCCACAGCTCATAGTTGTAATGGCGGCAGTTCTCCAAGGTACTCAAGTGAGTTCTGATGATGCAAGCGAGAGCAGAAGTGGAAGCGGGGGCGGGGGGAATGGGAATGGGAACGGGAATGGGAACGGGAACGGGAAGGGAACGGGAATGGGAACGGGAATGGGAAACAGAGACCAACAGCGGCAGACGGACGTGTCAGACAGAGAGACGGACAGCGTCAGATGGACGTGTCGGACATGAACGGACAATGTCAGATGGACGTGTCGGACAGGGAGACGGACAGTGTCGGACAGACGTGTCGGACAGCGAGAGGGACAGTGTTGGACGGACGTGTCGGACAAGAACAGACAACGTCAGGCGGACATGTAGAACAGAGAGACGGAGAGTGTCAGACGGACGTGTCAGAGAGAGACAGGCGGCGCAAGACGAGCGTCACCGATACCGAGATACGGGGGAAATGGAGGAAATGGAGGAAACGGCGACGAGGTTGATATTCCAAATAGAATACAAGAGGTTGCATGAAGAGAAGAAGAAGACAAAACACAGGAGACAGCCCTCCTTATATACACAGTTCTCGCAACTCCCATACATCCTCCTACTCATACCCGCGCAACTCACATACATCCTCATACTCACATATGTGCTCATAACCACGCAACTCATACAACCTTCTCTTATGCAACCAGGGCCCTGAACCGACACCCTCTCCAAGATCGAGACATTTGGAGTGAGGTGACGACACTCTTTCCAAGATCGAGACATCCGGAACGAGGTGTCGGCATCAACAACGAAATCAAACAACCAAACCCAAATCGAGCGCCACGACCTGCGCCGTGACAGTATCCCCCTCCTATCGCTGAGCTCCCGCGAAGCTTTATTCGAGAGGGCCTGGCTCGTGGGGGTATTGTTCATGGAATCGAGTAACCGCTTCTAGCTCGTTGACGTTTCCCGCTGGCTCCCAATTCGGGTGATCAAATCTGGTCCATTTAACAAGCTACTGTAGTTGTCTTCGATACATTTGAGAATCAAGAATGGAATCGACAAACCATTCTTGCTCGCCGTCGATTTCCACTGGAGGAGGCGGTGGTTGTTGTTGTCGCGGAAGCGGATCCTGTGCTGCCGCCTCAGGTAAGGACATATGAAAAACGGGATGTACCTGCATCGAGCTGTGAAGTTCCAACCGGAAGGCGTGAGAGGAAATCTTGCATGCGATCTTGAAGGGGCCATGTCGTCGATGATCCAACTTTGCTGATGGTCGTCGAGTCTTCCAATTACGAGCATCGAGCCGTCAAGATCGCCCACCTCATAGTCTGGAGCAGGGAGGCAATGGGTGTCTGCGGTCTCCTGGCAGCGGAGTTGGGCGCGATGCAGTTCCGTCCTCAGGTGGTCATGAATTTCGGACAATGCTTTCGCCGCAGAACGTGCTTGTTGATCTTCTGCTTGGTTGGGTAGGGAGGCCGAAAGGTCGAATTGCCAGCGAGGGTCGTAGCCGAGGTTCGCAAAGAATGGAGATACAGCCATCGTTTGCAAGGTATGGTTGTTCGAGGCCAATTCCGCGATCGGCAACCAGTCAGCCCAATCATCTTGCAGGTAGTTCACGTACAACCGCAAGTATTGTTCCATTACAGCGTTCATTCGTTCAGTCTGACCATCGGTCTGTGGATGGAAAGCAGTAGACAGCTGCGGTTCGATTCCCAGTTGTGCACAGAGACAATGCCAGAATGCAGAGGCAAATTGAGGCCCTCAATCCGAAGTTATTGTTCGTGGAAGTCCATGTAATCGGAAGACGTGTTGGAGGAACAGGTCAGCCAGATCACGGGCATCGATGGTAGTACTGCACGGGACAAGATGCCACTGTTTCGTGAGCCAATCCACTACCACCCAGATAGCATCGTGATCCTTTGATCGCGGTAGGCCCGTGAGAAAGTCCATCGAAATGTCCTGCCATGGCTGCTGGGGAATCGCCAATAGACACAGAACTCCCAAAGGTGCATGTCGACTGGTTTTCGATCGCCGGCAAGTGTGGCAGTTCCTTACAAACCTTTCCACATCTTGCCACATTTTTGGCCAGTGGTAGTTCCTTGAGAGCAATTCGAGTGTTTTCGATCGTCCAGGGTGGCCCGCAACCGGTACTTCGTGATGCGTTTGGATCAGATATAATCTCAGAGGGCCGTAGGCAGTGACATAAAACTTTCCTCAATACTGTAATCTTCCTGTTGGGCTTTGGGAGCACTCCGATAGTGTAATATGCTTACAATAGCGAACCTCCTTCTCTAGCATAGCCAGCACCTCCGTGGGAAAAGGATCCCACTTGTAGGCTTCAGAGAATAGTTCGGCGATTTTGGCGTTGACGAATCCGAGTCCACTGTTGAGTCTGCATCTGTCATTGAGTCCGGCGCCGTGTTCCTCGAGTCCGAGTCTGCGTCCGTCTTCGAGTCCGGCGCCGTGTTCCTCGAGTCCGAGTCCACGTCCGTCTTCGAGTCCGCCACCGCGTTCCTCGAGTCCGAGTCCGCGTCCGTCTTCGAGTCCGGCGGCGTGTTCCGCGAGTGCGAATCCGCGTCCGTCTTCGAGTCCGGCGCCACATTCTTCGAGTCTGAGTCCAAGTCCGAGTCCGGCTTCGAGTCGTAGGATTTGGGGTGGTTTTATGACAGCATGGAAGTTTTCGGTCAGTCGTTTATCCCCCTCCTTAGGAAGATCTCCTGATCTTCGAGTCAAGGAGTCCAGTTTGGCTCCCGTTTTCCCCGGTCTGTAGACGATTTTGAAGTTGAATTGGGAGAGAAACTGCGCCCATCTTACTTGCCGGAGGTTGAGCAGTTTGGTGGTTGTGAAATATTCCAAGTTCTTGGGATCCGTTAAGACCGATATCGGGTTTTCCACTGATTGCAACTCTGCGCGCCACTCCTCAAACGCCCGGACAATTGCCATCAGTTCCTTGTCATAAATTTCATAGTTGCACTCAGCGGGGGAATGTT
>Ga0307508_10002892_pt1 | contig 17745 bp, 14 predicted proteins | sample 9_EM_MG_FD_203089 | JGI IMG/M metagenome (GOLD analysis project Ga0307508, IMG submission 203089) | Populus trichocarpa ectomycorrhiza microbial communities from riparian zone in the Pacific Northwest, United States - 9_EM | ecosystem: Host-associated > Plants > Roots > Unclassified | place... | reverse complement strand
TCCGCGCGGGAGGCCAGGTCCTCTACAACGTCACGCCCTTCGGTCTGGCGGGCAAGCTCGGAAAGGCCGCCAAGGGCACCCACCTGGCCGAGGTCACGAAGGTCACCAAGGTCGTCGATTCCGTCACCGCCGGCACCAGGGCCGCTCGCGCCGCACTCCCGAAAGCCTCCGAGGTGCTGGCGGCCGTCAAAAACCTCCCGCACTGGGGCGATACACCGCACCTGGACCGCACCGTGGACGCCGCGGACGACCTGGCCCACTCGCGCGACACGGGCGTACGCCTGCCGGACCGGGACGGCCGGCCTCCGACGGTCCTGGACAACGACGGAAACATCCGCCACGCGGATAACGGCGAGGTCATCCACGACATCAAGGACGCCAGGAAGGAGGGCGACCACCCCCAGCAGTCCCTGCCCGAGGACCACCCCGCACACGAAAGGGCACCCGAGCGCGAGAAGGCCACGGTCGGGGGCGGCGCGGACCACCAGCCACCACGCGCCCACGCACACACCGGCGACGACCCCTCCGCCCACCACGAGCCTTCCACCGGCCGCCACGGCGGTGGCCCCGGTGGAGGCGGGCACAACGGCCCGTCGACGGGCGGGCACGGTGACGGCCCCTCCGGCGGCCACGGCGACGGGCACAGCACGGGTGGGCACCACGGTCCGTCGAACGGTGGCCACGGTGACGGCGCCTCCGGCGGTCACGGCGACGGGCACAGCGCAGATGGGCACCACGGTCCGTCAACTGACAACCCTGGCAGTGGTCCCGACACGCCTGCGCACGACGGGGCAAGCAGTGGGGGATCCACTGGCGCGTCCAAGGCCGGCGGCTGGGAAGCGACAGACGACGTAAAGGGCCCCGCAGCCGGCAGAACACTCAAGCTCCCCCATGAACGCCATACAATTGGCGGGGCTGGCCGAGCGGGAAAGAACATTAAGGAAGAGAACACTATCATCCTCCCCGAATACCGCGGCGAGATCGAAAAGGACATTGCGGGTATCGCGGAGGGGAAGGCCACCTTCATCCCGGAGGGTGATCGCTACGAAATAAATGGCCGCACGTACGGCGTTCACGAGAACGGGACCGTATACCCTGGTTCGGGTCCGGGGTTTGTGTCAATGGATAGAAACGAATACGCTGCACTCTCGGAGATCGCAAAGGCGAAGGGGGACCTCTCGGCGGCACCGCAACTGACGCGAGCGCCACGCTTCGTCAACAACCCGGAAGTCGTCGAAAAGGCTCTTGTCATCTACAATGGGACTTACGCGCCATGACGTACAACATCTTTCTCATTGATGGCTGTGACCCGGGTGTCATGGCTGAAGCTCTCGCGGAAATTTTCCAGGTCCCGGTGAAGGAAGTGGATGTCGCCGACGCCGACGGTGATCAGGAAGATCGGTACTGGGATGCACTGGTGTCCTGCGAATATTCGCATGTCCACGGTAACGTGTCCATTTCCCTGGACATCTATGCTCAGGACTCGGTGAAACAGCAGCCCGCGGAAGCTCAGTTCTCCGCGGCCCTGGCTCGGCGGATTGGAACGCCCGTTCTTTACCCGCCGCAGGAGAGCCCCCTCAGTGCGCACTCTCTGGTCACCCCGGAAGGGGTGGTGACCCGAGCCCGACTGGATGAGACGGAGGATGAAGAGCCCTCGTTCACAGTCGTGGCAGTTGAAACATTCATCGAAAATTTGCCGGACGTTCCGGTAACGCATCTGCCAGAAGTAGTGCGCGAGCAGAAAATCGCAACGCCGCTCTCTGACTCTTTTACGGAAGCCTTCAAGGCCCTGGCGGATTCAGGTGGCGGACCAGAGTGCCCCGCTATTACGGCTGAGGTGGCTGAGATGGCGCGCGTCGCTCGGTCCTACCTCGGTGCATGGGAGAAACTGGCTCGACGTACTGAGGGCAATTGGGAACCATCTGGTTGGTTTCCCTTGGAGTTCTACCGGGAAACGCTTGGATATCGCGATGATATCGAAGGATACCTGCGCCAACTCCCGGAAAGCGTGGCTGTGCTGTATAAGCGGTGCCTTGACAAGGTCGACAGCCTCTATAAAGAGCTGACCGTCGAAGACAAAGAACATGTTGTCGTTGACGACCGCGATGAGTCCACCGCTGGCTTGGTGCAAAAGGCCTGGTGGTGGTATCGCCGCCCCGAGCCCATGCCGTGGGAATCGTGACCAAAGAGTGGAGAGGGGTTCGGGCTGTCGGGGCAGCGGCTTGAGGCCGACGCGGGCGAGCGTCCGTTGCTGGCTCGTTCGAGATGCGCCTGGAGAACGAACAAGCCGGCCGTACCCAGGCTGCGGGTCTGGTCGCCGTGTCTGAGGTGGGAACCACCGACGTGGCACAGCGGGGGACGTGGAGGCGCTGGTTGGCATGCGATGGCGCTCCTGGGGGGCGTCGGTCCCTACCTGTCGCGGCTTTGGCCTGTGCGCTGTCTCAGGACTGATCGACAACTGCCAGGCCGGGGGGCGTGGCCCACCCAGAGCGCCGCGACTCGCCGGGCCTCGAGACTCGGTGAGGTAAATGCCTCACCGGGCCGGATCGAGCGGGATCGAGGAGGACGCAGCGGGATCGAATCGGATGGAGATGTCCGGTTTTCCGGCAAAACCGCAGGTGAGACGGGTCACCGGTTGAGGTTCGAGTCCCACCCGCCCCACCACGCGCTACGCGGGCAGAATCCTTCTGGCCTGTGAGGACGGGAAGGCCTGGGCTGTCCTCCCGCCCTCTTTGCCCGTGGCGTCACTGTAAGCACAGGCCTGCGGACATCTCGAACCCAGACGTCACGCGGCCGTCGGTGGCTGTCCCGCGGCAACCTCGATGGATACCTGGCAAAACGTTCCTGACCTGGAAAGACGAGGCAGGAACGTCTTATCGCGGGTTTCGCTGTCCACATCGTGACCGCACAGGCCCCGATCACCCTGCCTCGCCCTGACCGCTGCCGACACCGTCGGCCTGACGAAGAGGCGGCAGGCCCACGACTTCCGCCACACACGCCTGGCTGATCGCCGGCACAGATCAGAGCACCGAGGTCGCCCGGTGCACCCTAGTCGCCGATCCGGGCAGACGAGTGGGTTGCTGCGCCGCCGGTCAATGACTCTGCGCGCGATGTCAATGCCAACAGCGGTGGCGCGCGGCACGCTTGGGGCGCCTTGTTGGTACACGGACCCTGGCATGGAGGCACGGAGCGGTGCGGATCGTCTACGCCGACGGCACATCCGAGCACGACCTGGAACTGCGGATCGGCCGCCCCGACGCCACACTTGCCGACCTCGCGGACGCCCTTCAGGTACCCGCGAGCGGGCTGGGCGTCGATGGCCGGATCCCCCCCGCCGGAGACCGTGCTGAACGAGTCCGGGCTGGTCCAGGGGGCGTGGGTGGCCCGGCCCGGCCCGGCGCGGTCACCGGCGCATCGCGTGTGCCCGGTAGCCGTACTGCGGGTGGTCGGCGGCTTGGAAGCCGGGCGCAGCGTCCCGCTCCAGGCGGGCACCACGGTCGTCGGGCGTGGTGCCGAGGCTGACGTTCGGGTCGTGGCCACGGGGGTGTCCCGACTGCACGCGGCGTTCGAGGTCGCGTCCGACGGGGGGCGTGCGCGTCACCGATCTCGGCTCGGCCAATGGCACGGACGTCGGTGGCGAGCGCATCGCCGAGCCGGGAGTTCGGGTGCGCCCGGAGGACCTGGTCTCGCTCGGCGGTGAGCTGCTGCTGCGCGTCCTGCCGCCCGACCGCCTCGGAGCCGTCCAGCGAGTCAACGCCCTCCGTGAGGTCGGTCCCGGCGGCACCCTGCCGTTCAACCGCGCACCGCGCGGTGGCCGCCCGGCCGATCCGCCTCGGATCGCCGTCCCCGCCGCACCTCGACGTGCCGACAAGGCCCCGTTCAGCGTCTCCAGCATGCTCGGCCCGCTGGTGATGGCCGCGGGGATCGTCGCTCTCACTCACGATTTCCGGTACGCCGCCATCGCAGCCCTCACACCTTTGATGTTCCTGGGGAACTTCTTCGAGGACCGGCTGCGCGGCCGGTTCACGCTCCGCCGAGGCATGCGCGCCCACGCCGCGCGGGTCGCGGAGTTCGAGCGGGAGGTGGCGGCGCGGAACGCGGCCGAGGTCCGTACCCGCCGCGCCGCCCACCCCGATCCAGCCGAGGTGGTCCACCGCGCCACGGCACCAGGGGTCGCGTTGTGGGAACGGCGTCCGGGCGCCCCGGACTTCCTGCGGACCGTCGTCGGCCACGCGGATCTGTCCTGGACCCCGCCGCTGGACAACGACTCCGCCGAGCCCGCGCCGGAGGCGGCCGCGACCCTCGGCGCACGGAGCGTCCTGCCGCAGGTGCCCGTGATCGTCGGGATCGCGGCAGGCGAGGCGGTCGGGCTCGAGGGGACCGGCGCGCGTGTCTGGTCGTGGCGCGGTCGCTGCTGTGCCAGGTCGTGGTCGGCAGCGGCCCGGCCGATGTGACGCTCGCGGTCTTCGCCGACGCCGACCGGTGCGCCGACTGGGACTGGACCAAGTGGCTGCCGCACGGCGCGGACCTGCGTTCCGGTACGACCCGGCTGGTGGCCATCGGTCCGGAGCAGACGGACGCGCTGGCCCGGAGCCTGCTCGACACCGCCGCCGAGCGCAAGCCCGGCGAGGACGGCCCGGGGCCGGTGCTCCTGGTGGTCGTGGACGGCGCCACCCTGCTCGAGGGACGCCCCTGCCCGCTGCGCGACCTGCTGGCCGGCCGCTCCGGTGGTCCCGTGGGGTGCGGGGGCATCGTCCTCACCAGCCGCCTGCCCGCCTTGTGCACCACACCGTGGTCACCGCCCCGGCCGAGGCCACCGGGAGTGTACGTGACGTGGCGTCCGGCGAGGTCGTACGGGACGTGCTGCTCGGCGGCATGCCGGTGGCCGAGGCACGTGCCGTGGCGCGGGCGCTGGCCCGCTTCGAGGACCCGGAGCTGAGGGTGGAGGACGCCGGGCTGCCCGACCGGATCCCGCTGCTGTCGCTACTGGACCTCGACAGTGTCACCGGGGCCGCCGTCGGCGACGGATGGCAGAAGCGCGCCCCGGCGCTGCGGGTCGGCGCGGTGCTGGGGGTTGGTGAACGCGACCTGTTCACCGTGGACCTCGACGACGACGGACCGCACGCTCTGATCGCGGGCACCACCGGCTCGGGCGAGAGCGAACTGCTGCGCACCCTCGTCGTGAGCATGGCCATCGACGCCGACCCCGAACACCTGACCTTCGCCATGGTCAACTACAAGGGCGGGGGAGCGCTGGACGAGTGCGCCGAACTCCCGCACACCGTGGGCCTGGTCACCGACCTCGACGAGCAGCTGAGAAGTGAGTAGGTCGAACGAGTAGTCGGCTGGGCCGTCATCGCCGACAGCGGTGACGGCCCGAGGGCGCGAGGTTCGGCTCTCTGCCGCCTGGTAGCTCAGTCCCCCCAGATCCGAATCAATGTCAGTGCAGTCGACGAGACTTCCTAGTGTGACTTCGAAACTGGTCCTGATGGCCGGGCTGCTCTTTTGGGGCGCGGTGGCCCTCCTGTTGCCGTACGTACCGTTTCAGGTGTGGGCACGGCGACGAATCGCGGAGCCCTTGCGACAGCGACGACGGCGAGTCGTCGACGAGTTCCAGCAGCGTCGACTCGCGATGGCCCAGCGGAATGCGGATGTGCTGTTCGAGGAGGCCAGGAACCTGCTGCCGGCGGCTGTGACCGTCAGCGTGGCACCTGGGAGCCAACTCACCCCCGCGTGGGTGGTGCGATGGTGGTATTCGGCGCAGGTTGTTATTCCGGCCTCTTTGGTGGTGGTTGCGTACCTCGCCCCCATGATGTGGTACGCGGATGCCTGGTGGGACGGCTCGGCCCCTCAGATTTACCAGGGGCCCTTCGACGCGGTGCGATGGATCACGAAGAACATAGCCGCGAGCCCCGAAGCGGTGCGGAACTGGAAGAACCCGGCTGATGCTGTCCAGGCTTGGCGGGTCGTACTGGCGATCGCAGTTGTTTGGTTCACGGCGCCGGTCTTCCTGCGGATCGGCGCGGCGCTGTCTGGAGGCCGCAGGCAACGGCAGGGGCAAGGGCAGTTGGCGGTCGAGCAGCGGGACTATGTTCGGTGCTGGCCTGTGGTCGTCCTGGTTGTGGCCGCAGTGCAGTGCGCCCGGGCGTACAAGCAGTGGTCCACCGGGGCTCCTGGGGGCGATCCGCCGAGGGTTTCGATGAGATCTGTAGAGCGCGTCCTCTGGCGAGCGCACCGTACGCGACGTGGAAAGGTCCGGGCCCACCACGAGCGGGTACTCAGGGCTCACGCGGGGCGGGTTGTCGCGGCGCTTCGGGAGGCAGAGGCGGAACAGGACACGCAGCCGGGCCCGGCCCTGCAAAGACTCACAGTCATGCTCTTGATGATCGCGGAGCGGTACGCCGAGGGGCAGGTCGGCCGGTTGCTCGATGACGAACAGATGGGCAATGCCCTTCCGATCGTGCGCCACGGGCGGCTCAGAATGGCGGCGGTCGGAACCGTGGTCGTTTTGGTCATGGCTGGCGCCTCCGTCGCTGGACTTCCTGAGGCGGCTCTCGGCGCGCTCCTCCCGGTGGTGGTGTTGACCGCGGTAATCGCGATCAACCGAGGTAAGGTTCCTACCCCTGGAGAGCTGACAGACTTGATTATTCCTCGGTAGTTCTCGTACAGGATCGCTCTTCGAGAGTGTCAGCACGTGTCTCAACTGCTCGTGTTGGTGCAAGCGCACTGCCAACGCAGCTCAGGCGGCCAGCCGTTCAACTTCCGCCACTGAGTATCTTGGTCGGGTGGACTGGAGTGAAGGGGCGGCCGGTGCGGTCGTTGGCGCAGCGGTGGGCGATGCGCTGGGAGCCCCGTTCGAGTTCGGCCCCGCGGGAGTGTTCTCCGCCCGCTTCCCGGTAGACGGTATCGGCGGCGAGATGTGCGGTGGAGGCGGCTGGGATCCGGGTGAGGCGACGGACGACACGCAGATGGCGGTGCTCGTCGCGGAGTCTTTGATCGAGCAGGGCGGATTGGATCTGCCGGACATTTTCACCCGCTTCCAGCGATGGGCCGCCTCCGAGCCGAAGGACATCGGTTTGCAGACCGAGGACGTGTTGACCAACGGCATGCCCTGGGACTTGGCCGCCGCCCTCCACTTCCAGGTCAACTTGCGGGCGGCGGGCAACGGATCGCTGATGCGGGCCTCCACGGCAGCGGTCTACTTCGCCCGTGACGGACAGCAGGTCACCATGGATGCGGCGCGGCGCATCGCTGCCCTCACGCATGGCGATCGTGCCGCGTGGGAAGGTACCGCTGCCTTCCACGAACTCCTGCGCCTCGCGCTCCATGGTGGCGATCCTCTTGCCGCGCTCCCGGGCATCCTGGATCTGGTGCACCCCGATCACCGGGACCGGTACGCGGCTGTCCTTGCCTCCGGCTGGCACCCCGACCAGGCCACTGAGTTCAACGGCGCTGTCTGGCCCTGTCTGGGCTCCGCCGTATGGGCGCTACGTACCACCGGCACGTTCGAAGAGGCGGTACGGGCGGCGATCGACCTCGGCGGCGACACCGACACCGTCGCCGCGGTCACCGGTGGTCTCGCCGGTGCCTGCTACGGATTGGACGCCATTCCCGCCCGGTGGACCGAGCCACTTCATGTGCCTCTCCCAGGCTTCGGCAACCGGACACTGCGGCTGCCAGAACTCCTCCACCTCGCTCACCGTCTCGTGACCTGACCCACGATCTCGTCCGGATGGGCTCCCCACTCCGGCCCACCGGATTGGTGCCGCTCCGCGCTCGTCGCTCCCTCCGGCTGAACCGGATCGGTAGGCAACCCTGGTCCGGTGACATGGCGGCTCCAATCGTCCACCTCGGCGGACGTATCGATGTCATCGAGACAGCAGACCCGGCACTCTCAACTGCATGGTCTCGCATCCCGACAGCTCCTACCTCTCCTCTCCTTGGACCGTGTCGCCGATCCGATACGACGACCCCGCAGTGCAGCCGCTCCTGCGGCAGCTCCACGGGGCGCAGGCCCGGATGTACGGCTTCGCTGACGACCCCGCTGACACGCCTGTCGACGGCTACACCCCACCCAACGGGCTCTTTCTCCTGGGCCGAGACGCATCCGGGCATGCAGCCGGATGCGGCCTCGACCCACGAACCGCTGAGATCAAGCGCATGTGCGTGAGCCCGGACGCCCGCCGGAAGTCTCTCGGGCGGCAGATACTGCTCCGGCTGGAAGCCGACGCCCAGCTGCACGGCGTCACTCACATGCAGATGGAGACGGGCGTCGCAAACCTGGCAGCCCTCTGCATGTACCGCTCACACGGCTACCACCGGCAACACACGCCAGTGGTACACCAGGGGGAAAACCCCTGGTACTGCCCTGTAAGCACCCAGATCGGGGTCATGGTGTGGGCGGCGAGTTCTCGCCATGCGCCGAAACCGGGCCCACCGATGCCGTACTGGCAGAAGGTGGGAAGCCCGAACAGGTTGCCTGTGGACCGGAGATGCTCCGGCAGGCGCTCCATATCCGTGAGGGGCACCCGCTTCACGAAGACCGACGTACCGGCAAGCTCCAGCAGCGCCGACTTCCCACCGATGCCGGTGCCAATTGGCAGGGCCTCGTCCAGCAGCTTGCACAGCCCGCGATCACTGCACAGAGCCAGAGACGTGGAGACAGCGCTGTAGGCCATCAACCGTGCATGACGCGACATATCGGAAGGTTCGACCGCTACCTGCATCGAAAAGCCGACCTCGCTTCCACCATGAGCCTCAGTGTCCACCAAACCGCAGCTGTTGACCCCGCTCTGTACGTGAAGGTCGATGACGAGCTGAGCTGGAAGCGGCTCGGGCCACCGATCACAAGCTGACCAGGGCCCTGAATGAGCGCGGATGACCGGTGGGGGTGTCGAGGCGGGCGCGGGCGAGGCGGTGTAGGCCGGCCCGCCGCCGGGAGGCCCGGCGTGGCGCCGACCCATGGTGGTGGACTGCCTTGAACGGACGATCAGCCCTTGACGGCGGAGCTGGCGACGCCCTGGACGAACCAGCGTTGGAAGAAGGCGAAGACGATCAGTACGGGCAGGACCAATAGGACGCCGAAGGCGAGGATCTGGCCCCAGTCCGGGGGTAGTTGGTCCTGGAAGACGCTCATCTCCAGCGGCAGCGGGCGTACCGAGGGGTCGGAGACCATCAACACCGGCCAGAGGAACGAGCCCCACTGGGTGAGGAAGGTCAGGATCGCCACGGAGGCGAAGGCCGGCTTGCTCATCGGGATGATGATCGCGAAGAAGGTGCGCCAGGGGCCTGCGCCGTCTATGCGGGCGGCTTCCTCGATGCTCGGCGGGATCGAGCGGAAGAAGGTGTGGAACTGGTAGATCGAGAAGGCGTTGGCAATGAACGGGATCGCGAGGATGTAGAGAGTGTTGCGCTGGTCGTTGAACATGTAGAAGAGCGGCACGGCCACCGACTCGAAGGGGACCATCATCATCAGCAGGATGAGGGTGAAGGTCGCTTCCCGGCCGCGCCATTTCAGCCGTGACAGACCGTATGCCGCCATCGAGTTGACGAACAGGCCTCCCGTGACGACGACGAACGTCAGCAGCAGTGAGACGCCCATGAAGCGCCAGAAGTAGCCGGTGCTGTCGGAGTTGAGGCTGTCGAGGACGGCGGAGTAGTTGTCGAAGGACAGGTGGGTGGGGAGGAAGCCGGACAGGCCGTTCAGGACTTCGTCGGAGGGCTTGAGGCTGCCGAGGAAAAGGTAGATGACGGGCAGCGTGAAGATGAAGGCCAGCACGCTGAGTACGGCGTAGTCGAGGAAGCGGCGCAGCGGTGTGCGGGTGAGGCCCGTGCTCGTGCTCATGGTCAGTCCTCGTTTCCGGGCCGGACGACGCGGCGCTGGATGAGGGTCAGGGCGACGACGATCAGGAAGAAGACGACGGTGATCGCGGACGCCTGGCCGATGTTGTTCTGGCCGAAGGCGGTGGTGACGGCCTGGTACATCACGGTGCGGGTGGCGTCTTCGTCGAGGCCGCCGCCGCGGACGAGGACGTACACCTGGTCGAAGACCCGGAAGGAGAGCAGCGAGGTGAGCATCGCGACGAAGACGAGGGTGCTGCGGATGCCGGGCAGGGTGATGTGGCGGAACTGCTGCCAGCGGGTGGCGCGGTCGAGCTGGGCGGCCTCGTAGAGCTCGGTGGGAATCTGCTGGAGGCCGGCGAGCAGGATGACCATCTGGAAGCCGACGCCCTGCCAGATGGACAGCACGATGATCGAGGCCATGGCGGTGGTGGCGTCGCCGAGCCAGTCGAAGGCGCCCCAGTTGCCGAAGCTCACCGCGTGCAGCGCGGAGTTGAGCATGCCCTGGTCGCTGCGGGCCAGAATGAGGCGCCAGATCACGGCGACCAGCGCCATGGGGAAGACGACCGGCATGAAGAAGAGGGACCGGAACAGGCCGATGGCCTTGAGCTTGCGGTTGAGCAGGATCGCCAGCCCGAGGGCGAGGCCCGTCTGGAGCGGTACGACGACCACGGCGAAGGTCAGGTTGTTGAGCAGGGCCCGCAGGAACGGGCCGGACATGTCGGGGTCGGTGAACAGCCGCCGGTACTGCTCCAGGCCGAAGAAGGTGGGCTCCAGCGGGGAGCCGAGGCGGACGTTGTAGAAGGAGAGGACGACGGCGTAGCCGAACGGTACGCCGACGAAGGCGATGAGTCCGGCGACGGCGGGCGTGGACATGAGCAGTCCGTGCAACCAGTCGCGGTTCTTGCGCGCAGGCCGCGCGGGCTTCACGGATGTCACGGGTGGGGCCTGCTCCCGAGCGGGGGGCGCGGTGTGCGCGGGCTTCACGGATGTCACAGGTGGGTCCTGTTCCCGGCGGGGCGGGCGCGGCTGCCGCGCCCGCCCCGGCCGATGGGTCCTACGGGATCTTGTAGCCGGCGTTGTCGGAGAAGTCCTGGTCGATGGCGCGGGCGGCCTTGGCGAGGGCGCTCTTGGGGTCGGCGCCGCCGTAGATGGAGTTCACGGCCTCGCTGAACTTCGCGGTGACGGTGGGGTAGCCGGCGGTCACCGGGCGGGTGACGGCGACGCAGGACTGGGTGATGTCGTTGTCGCCGCAGGGCTTGGCGAGCTGGTCGGCGAAGAGCTGGAGCGGGCCGCCCTGCTTGTACAGGGGGCTCTTGGTGAGTGCGGTCTTGGTGGCGGGCGGGGCGCCGTTGGCCGTCGTCATGGCGGTGACGTTGGTGTCGCCCAGCAGGTGGTCGAGGAACGCGCCGGCGGCCTTGGCGTTCTTGGTGTCACCGCCGATGCCCCAGGCCCAGGACCCCTGGCCGGTCTTGGGGCCGTTGCCGAAGTCGGGCAGCGGCAGGACGACGAGGTCGTCGCCGAGGACCTTGCCGTAGCCGGGGTACATCCAGTGGCCGGTCCAGCTCAGCGCGACCCGGCCGTTGGTGAAGGCGTTGCCGTCGGTGTTGGGGTCGACGTAGGTCTTCCAGGACTGGAAGGTCTTCAGGGCGGAGGCCACGGCCGGGGTGTCGAGCGCGCCGGCCGCCTTGCCGTCCTTGAGGAGCGCACCGCCGGCCGACCAGACGATCGGGGAGAAGGCGTAGGTGCCCCCCTCGGTGGCGTATCCGGCGTTCTCCTGGAGGTCGAGGGGCTTGCCGTCGGAGTCCTTGGCCTTGAGTGCCTTGAGCGCGGCGTTGAACTGCGCCGCCGTCCAGTCGTCGTCCAGGCTGGTCGGGTACTTCACCCCGGCCGCGTCCAGCAGCTTCTTGTTGCCGTAGATGCCGAGGCCGGAGTCGTACATGCCGAGGCCGTAGTGCTTGCCGCCGATCTCGCCCTGGGACTTGTTCGCGGCGGTGGCGTTGTCCAGGGTCTTGGCGGAGACGTACGTGTCGATCGGCGCGAGCTTCTTGTTGTAGACGAAGTTCGCCATGGTCGGGCCGTCGAACTCCATCACGTCCGGAAGCTCGGAGGCGTCGGTGGTGGTGATGGTCTTGGTGTAGTCGTTTCCGGGTATCAGCTTCAGCTTGACCTTGATCTTGCTCTGTGAGGAGTTGAAGGACTTCACCGCGTTCTGCATCGCGGTGTCCTCGCTCTTCTGGCCCTGGTGGGCCCAGACGCTGATAGTGCCCTTGCCGCTGCCCGCCTCCGCGGAAGCGTCGGTACCGCCGCCCCCGCCGCAGGCGGCCAGCGCTGTCAGGGGCAGGGCGAGGGCCAGACTCGTACAGGCGGTGCGACGGTACCTTCTGTTGGTCGAGCTCATGTCTGTGCCTCCGTGCGTCAGTGCTGTGGCGAGGGTTCGAAGTACGGACGTGCTTTCCGGGCGTGGGGGTGTGTGCCCTGGAAGGGGTTACTGCGGTCCGCGCGGGCGCGGCGGGGCGGTGGTCTCGCGCAGGATGAGACGGATGGGCATCTGCACATGGCCCGGCGGTTCGGCGTCCGGTTCGTCCAGCTGCCGCAGCAGCAGCCGGGCAGCTTCCGCGCCCTGATCGGCGACCGGCTGGGCGACGGTGGTCAGGCTGACCACGTCGGCGAGTTCGTGGTCGTCGAAGCCGACGACGGACACGTCGTCCGGCACCGACAGCCGGTGGCGCCGCAGGGCGCGCAGCGCGCCCATCGCCATCTCGTCGGACTGTGCGAACACGGCGGTCGGCGGACGGGAGGCGGCCAGCAGCTCGGTCATGGCCCGCTCGCCGCCCTCGACGGTGTAGTCGCCGTCCGCCTCCAGGGCAGGGTCGTACGCGATCCCGGCCTCGGCCAGCACGTCCAGGTAGGCCTGGCGGCGCTCGAGGGGGGTGGTCCAGTGCAGCGGTCCGCTGGCCCCGGTGATCATGCCGATCCGGCGGTGGCCGAGGTTGACCAGGTGTCGTACGGCGCTTTCCGTCCCGGCCCGGTCGTCGATACCGACCGCGGTGAAGCCGGGCCGGGCGCCGCCGACGGTGGTGGTCAGCGGCACCCCCAGCGAGCGCAGCGCGGCGGCCTCCTCCTCGTCGGGGATCAGCAGCGATAACACGGCGTCCACCCGCTTGCGGACCGGCAGCCTGGTGAAGAAACGCTTGCGTGTCTCCGGCGAGCCCAGGTTGTACAGCAGCACGTCGTACCCGGCGGCGCTGAACACCCGCTCGGCGGCGTCCACCACGGTGCCGAAGAACCAGCGGCCCACGTACGGGACCAGGACCCCGATGGTGAAGGTGCGGCCGCTGGCCAGACTCGATGCCGACCGCGACGCGGTGTAGCCCAGCCGGGCGGCGACGACCGCGATCTGCTCCCGCACTTCCTCGGACACGCCCGGCTGTCCGCGCAGCGCGCGGGACACGGTGGACGCGGAGACTCCGGCGGCGCGGGCGACATCGGTGATGCTGACCGTCACGCGCATTCCTCCCGTCGGTTTCACATCGGTGTGATCTGTGGGTGACGCGACCGTAAACCCGCCCTCTTTGTTGCGCAAGCGTTTGCGTTCATATTTACTTGGGCCGATTCTCAAGAGACCTTGTTGTGACCAATGATCAGCGCACGCGTTTGAGCGCTGATGAGCCGACAGGAACTGCGCATGCGATACGCCCCGCCCGGCCTCTGCGTGAACGACTTCGCCCTCCTGCGCGACGAGGACGGCACGTACGCGGTGCTGCACCTGCAGGGCCCCTGGACACCGCAGTTCGACCATCTCCGGATGGAGACCTCCTACGGCCGGGCCACCTCCACCGACCTGATCCACTGGCAGCCGCAGGGCACCGCCTTCGGCAACGGGCTGCCAGGCCGCTTCGACCAGCAGGCGGTCTGGACCATGCACCCCCTCCGGCACGGCGACGGAATGGCGATGTTCTACACGGGGGTGAGCGGGCTGACTTCAGGGGGCTGGCCGCTCCAGGCCGTCGGCCTCGCATACTCCGACCGCACCGACGGCACGGACTGGCGGCGCCACGGCACCGGGCCGGTCGTCGAGGCGGACCCTCGCTGGTACCGCACCGGCGAGAGCATGGCCTGGCGCGACCCCTTCGTCGTACGCGACGACGAGTCGGACGGCTGGGCCATGGTCGTCTGCGCCAGCGACGCCTCCCTCCCTGTGGAGGTCAGCGGCTGCGTCGCACTGGCCACCTCCGACGACCTGGAGCACTGGACCGTTCATCCGCCGCTCATCTCACCCGGCGACGTCGACGAACTGGAGTGCCCGGTCCTGGAACGCCTTGACGACGGCAGTTGGCTGCTGCTCGGCTCCATAGGCGCCACCCGCGGCTTCGAGGCATGGACCGCTCCCAGCCTGAGGGGCCCCTGGGCCCGGCGCGGCCCTCTCGGCCCCACCGGCGCCTACGCCCCCCGCGTCATCCCCGCGCCCGAGGGCTCCCGCGTCGTCCTGCACACCACGCCCCGCCGGGTCGGCCTCAGGGACACCGGTGACCGCTGCCGCGGCATGCTCGCCCAGCCGAAACTCCTCATCACGCCCCCGGACGCGGCGCCACGCCTGGAATGGTGGCCCGGCCTCAACGCCTGGCTCGGCGAGGAGACAGACCGCCCCGCCCTGCACGCGGTCGGCGACATCGGCATCTCCGGGCCCGTTGACATCACCCTCCGCACCGACACCCCGGACACCCACCGCTCCGCCCTCGCTGTCGGCTGCGACGGCAAGAATCTCTGGATCACCGGGCCCGACGGGACCCGGATCGGCGAGACCATCCTGGCCGAACCCGCCGCCACCCTGCGCATTCTCACCATCGGCGAATACGTCGAGGTCTACGCCGACAACGTCTTCGCCCTCACCACCCTGTGCTACTCCGGCCACGCCGCCCCGTGGACAGCCGTCACCGAAGGACGCGAACGCACCATCCCGGTCCGCCCGATCCGGCTGCCCGACCCCCACCGCGACGACGCCTCGGCTATATGGTCCGCCCCCTCACCCCAGTGACAGGCCGGAGCCCGCTCCTGGACCGATCCCACGACTGAGAGTACGGCGACGCCGACGGGGACGGGCTGCTGGAATACATCGACTCCACCGGGAGCGGCCTGGCCAACCAGGGGTGGAAGGACTCCGGCGACGCAGTGCGCTACCGCGACGGCTCGCTGGCCGCCCCTCCCATCGCTCTGTGCGAGGTACAGGCATACGCCTACGAAGCCGCGCTCAACGGAGCCGCCCTGCTGGACGCATTGGCCCGGACACTCCGAGAGCCACGGGGCGGCATCATGACCAAGGACGTCATTGCTCTCACCGAGCCGTTGCCGGATCCGCGGACCGTCGCGGCTGCTCTGCTGTCGGGTGGACCTGACTTGCGGTTGCGGACCCTCGGCGAGGGGGCTGTGGTGCAGCTGACCGATGACGAGGGGCATCCGTTGGTCTCCGTCGAGTCCCCGATGCTGCTGGCTGTGCCGCACGAAGTGCAGCGTCTTCTCGGTGTGCGGGTGGATGAGCTGGGCGAGTCGGTGTGGTGGACGGAGGTCCGTGCGACGGCCGCTACGGATCGGGCGCAGCGTCTTGCCTCGGTGGTGGCCGGTCGTTTGGTGGCCCTGCTGGGCGGTGTGCTGTGGCCGCCGGAGGCCGTGGAGGAGGGGATCGGCGTTGTCGACACCCGCGGCGTTCAGGTCCCTCCCGCGCCGTATCCTGAGCAGCCCGCGGTGGATGTCCTGACCGACGCCGCGGCCGTGCTTTTTCAGGACCGTCCGGTTCTCGGACTGTCCTCGTGGCTGGGGAATGCGCTGGTCTCCGCTGCGGCTGAGGATCGTCATGTGCAGGTCGTCACGCCGCCTCATACGCTGCTGACGCTTCCTGCCCGCCTCGCGCTGGCGGAAGTTGAGGGGCGTTGGGTGGTGCGGGAGGAGTCCGGGGGCTACTACGACGGTCTGACGGGGGTGGTGCTGGGCTGGCAGGGCGATTCCTTCGCTCCTGTCCCGGACAGTTCCCGCGAGACCGGTGGAACGGGAACAGCGGCGGTTTTCGCTCCGGTGCCCAACCCGGATGAGCGTCAGCTGCTGGTGTCCGTCCGCACCTGCCACCGGGCCGATGAACACCTGCTACTGGGCGGGGCGCTGGAGTCCGCCTGGCAGCATCTGGCCGGGGGTGCTCCGGCTGCCTGGGGCACGGCCGAGCCGGTCGGTCTTCCGTGGTCCCGGCGTAATCTCACCGACTTCGCGCGGGAGCGTGCTCCGCGGCCGACCAGGCTGGTGGTCGTTGGGACACCGGACCGTCCGGCTGCCGCTGCCCTGAACATTCTGCGTACCGCGGATGGTGTGGAAGAGGACATCACCCTCGGGGTCGGTTACGGCAAGGGTGAGGAGCCGCCGTTTGACGCGCTTGCCGGTCTTGCCGATGGTCTGGCCTCTCATCACGGTCTCCGTTCGGCCTTGTTCCATGTGCGGACCGGGCGGCGGGATGTGAATGCTCCGGCGAGTTTCGAGACGCCGCCTATCCCGCTGGCGCTGGCGCTCGGTGCGGAAGAGGCCCGAAGGGCCGGTGCCACGGGTGACAGGGTGCCGGTTCCGCAGCCGCCGCGGGCCATCGGGGCGCGGCGCAGTCCGGGCAGGTACTTCTGTTTGGGGGAGGCGGACTCTCCGTCCAACTGGGCGGCGTTGCGTTCCCTTCTGGGGCACCTGCGCGGCCAAGACGCTTAGCGCGAAGGACCGTTGACTGCAGACATCAGGGGTATAAGGCGGGGCGCGTTCGACCCGGCGTGCTTCGGAGGGGAATCGGGGGAAAATATGGCGAAGTGGAATATCGACGTGGTGGGTGTGGGCCGTATCGTCGGGGAAGCCGGACGTACCGCTGGGCATTTCGAGGGTGAGCTGAAGTCCATCAGCTTTCATCTGGAGAGTGCGATGAAGGCGGCTGGGACGCTGGATTTCGGGGGCGAGAGCCAGACGCATGAGGTCGGTCTGGTGGGTATGACCCTGGGGCAGTACGCCACGGCCCAGCAGTCGGATCTCGCCTTCATCGTGGCCCGCGCGGATAAGTCGCTGCAGGGTGCGGTGGACGCGACGGAGGAATACAACAAGGGGGCTTTGGATATGGCGGCCAACGCGCAGGGTGAGGCACTCAAAGCGCCCTCCATCGATCTCGACGGCCCGGGGAAGAAGGGGGCCAAATGATCGACCCCCATGCCATCCCCCAGTTCAAGGGCGACTTGGAGCAGCTGGAGAAGGATGCCACTGCGCTGAAGAAGCAGGCGGGGAAGTTCCGCACGACCGGCTCGGATGTCCACTCCAAGTTCCAGAGCCTGTCCGGTGTCTACCACGCCCCGGAGGCGCAGCAGCTCTTCGACACCACCACACCGGTGCGCGACATGTCCGACGTCATCGCCGACGACCTGGAGAAGATCGAGGCAGCCCTGTCGGCCTACGGCGACGAAGTCCGCCCCATCAAGAACAAGTTGCGGCGGCTCAAGCATCAGGCCGCGGCCTTCGTCGAGAAGGTCAAGGACGATGAGCACTGGAAGGACGACGAGGAGAAGATCGCCGAGCACTCCGGCCTGCTGCACCAGGTGAACGTCGCGGTGGCGGCCTTCCAGGCGGCCGAACGCCGCGCGGCCAACAAGATCGGTGACCGTTTCTTCGGCTCCACTCACTACACCGTCGACGACGGCTCCGGTAAACGGGGCGCGTACGGGTACCGGGCCGGTGACCTGGACAAGGCGAAGGACCTTCCCTGGGGTACCCCGGAGAAGGAAACCCACCGCGCCTGGGAGCTTGATTACTGGGGTGCCAGCGCGGCCAAGGGATTCGGCATCGACGGTTTCGGCGGCGATATCGACGGGCTCGCCACCCTGGTCGGCTGGCACGGGGGCG
>Ga0307508_10002891_pt1 | contig 17747 bp, 8 predicted proteins | sample 9_EM_MG_FD_203089 | JGI IMG/M metagenome (GOLD analysis project Ga0307508, IMG submission 203089) | Populus trichocarpa ectomycorrhiza microbial communities from riparian zone in the Pacific Northwest, United States - 9_EM | ecosystem: Host-associated > Plants > Roots > Unclassified | place... | reverse complement strand
CCGCCCCCCCGCGCGCCCCGCCCCCCCCCGCCCCCCCCCCCCCCCCCCCCCCCCCCCCCCCCCCCCCCCCCCCCCCCCCCCCCCCCCAACCGGAAAACATACGGGCGTTCGTCCAAAATGAGATGGTTTTGGCAAGCTCTCAACGAGTCAGTCGCCGTAATAGTCGGTTTCCACCGTGGCTGCACCAAGCAACGTTTCCGATCGCAACGGCTCGTACGAGCACTGGACCTATCGGAAGGTGTTTAGTGCTAGTCAAGAACCACACGAATGCTGTCGTATATCTCGCCGTACGCGACGGTTAAGGTTTCCAGATCAACCATGTCGCAGAGCAAGGTAGTCTGAAGAGCAGCGAGTTGAAACCTTCATCCAAGTCGCTAGTTGTGGCACTTATCTCTCAGGCGAGCTTACATTCCCTTGGATCGCTCACAAGGGACGCGGCACCCTCGCCCTTGAGCGTATTTGGAACATTTCCGTGGAGCAGCTGCTTTCATTCGATCGTGCTCTGTACCTTCTCTTTCACAAAGCGGTTGATGTCATCGACATTGCCATCGGGTTCCAGCTCAGTCCTGGGAAACATCTCGAACTGCACGAGAATATCGGTGTCCATTCGAGTAGTCGCGAAAATCGTGGCTAGAGTATTTGATCTTTCCGCGACATGCGCGAGTACCTCCAGCGATTCCAACTGCAATTTGTGATCGACTTCGCCGAGGGCGTCAATGCAAATCGTCATCTGAGGATACACAGCCGTGGGCTGGACAAGTAGATCCTGGCGTTCTTTCAGGGTCAACCCCGTGTAAATATCGAGGACTGGCGTGATGAACTCGTCTTCGGATGCAGTCTGCGCAAGCTGCTGAATAAGCGTGCGAAGAATGCTCGCGGCTCGATCGCAGCAGAAGTATGTCAATTTGGATTCGGCTGTTGGTCAATGGCCCGTGGTCTAGTGTGCGGTTTGCCGGCTCCGGTTAGACGGGCTGATCGGAAGAGTTTCCCATCAGGTTGAGATTGCGGAGACTTACGGATTTCCCGCAACAGCAAACAGCATCGAGTCGGTTGACAGCCTCCAAGTGCGGTACTTCTCCTTCAAGATCCGCTCTCCTGTGCCTGCCTGCTAGACGGCCATCGCTGATACGCTTGTGGTGATTTATGTGCGGGGCCGTGGATATCCATTCCAGGATCTCCTTCTCTCCAGCTACAGTGACAGCCAAGGTCGAAGGATACTGGGAGGCTGAGCATGTTCCCAATGGAGAGGTGCATGCGCACTCAAATCGACGAATCATCGATCTGGGTTCCGCACTGCCGCGGTACCGATAACCAGAGCAAACAGCCGCATACCATGAAGGCGCCTCGTAACTTCAGCGTACGGAGATCAGCGCGCTTGCTCACGCAGTTGCAACGCCAAATCAAGCCCGATGTGCTGGCAAGAGCAATCGCCGTCCGGCGCTGAACGCGTGCTAGCTGGGGCGGGTGGAGTGCGATGGCGGCACTCACTGCCACTCCACACGTTGCTGCTGCGGCTCGACGTCGAGATATCGCTCTGGAGTGCGGCTCCACCCACCACACGCTACGCGTCCAACTGCCCGGCCACAACTGTATAGTTACCCGTGCGCCCACACAGTCCATCGCGCGCAGACACGTACGGGAGACGGGATATCCGCCGTGCATGGTCTCAGCGGAGCATCGCGTCTGGCATTGGTCGCGCGATTCCAGCCATCTGGAGCAGCAACCGTGGCGGAAAGCACTGACAGTAACTGCATCAGCAAAAACCGGGCCATCGAACACAGTCCAACGGGCCCTGTCAATACCGTGCATATGGTGTTGCGCGTATCTACGTGGCCTCGGCACCATTATTAGGTTCTGCTCATGCGGTCTGGATTCTGTGGGATTAGGTTTGATGTGCTCTAGATTCTGTGGGACTAGGAGTGATGTGGTCTGGATTCAGATGGATTGGGTTTCCGTTGGTGTGTTTCTGGATTCAGTTGGGAAAGGCTGTTTTTTTTTCTTGCGGATGTCCAGACCGGCGCGCCATAGACATCATGCCCAATTGTCGAGGCAGCGAAGCCGGTGCCGACGTTACCGTCTAGGCCAGGTGGCCAGTGTATATATATAAGTTTCTCTCTTTTCCGCTCCCATAGATCGATAAGTCAGTCCTTCGTTCTTCTCTCTCGCCATCCCATTTCGTTCCCACCCCTCCGTTTCATCACATATCCCTACGGTACTGGCTGGATACCCCGTCGGCACCGGAGAGAAGGGCAGTTATTACGGTGCCACCGGTTCGGAAGGTGGCTTCAGTGTCGATTTTTCTGCCAGTGTTTTTTTTTTTTTGATACCGGAGATTGCTTGGATGCCCGGGCTGGAACACGGCATCTTCGGACGACGCCCAGGACCTGGCGCTGTCCCCCATCGGGTCGTCGACGGATATAGATATCGTGCGAGTGAGCGCGTGGCATTTGCGACTGCCCCCAGGCCTTACCTCCAGCCTCACGAACAGCCCTATACTCGAAGTTGGGGACGCTGACGACTCTTTGGCCAGGGCTGGGCGTCGATTATCGCCATTATCTAGGGACGTACCTTACCCCTCCACACCGATGGACCCCACACGAAATTTCATTGAAGCAGGGTTAAATCGCTACTTTCATTCTTGAGGCCCACATTTATTCTCCCAGCACACCGTATATACCGTACACACGAAGTCACTGAATAACGGCGATATTGAGACGCGAGAGGGGAGCAGTTTAGGCAGCTTCCAAACGTATGTGCATCAAATATTTGTGGAACCTGCGAATGCCACATATCTACAAAGGACGAACGGCTGCTGACGTGCTAGTCGGATTTTCCCGTATCTAAGCAGACGCACAAAACATTTCGTATATATGGCATCGGAAAGCCACCCCAGCAGACTGCAGCCCCCGGCGTTCCACTCCGCGGGTTCAAGCTTTACCGCTTCGTGAATCGCACCGCTTTGCCGGACGATACAAGAGGTATCGATCGCTATAACGCAGTAGTTGGCACCAAGAGCCATGACGCCACAGACAACACGACGGGCCAGATTTTTTTCTCTCGTGGATTTGACGGCATCTACCGGCTCCTATATCCGTTATGCCAGGACACGTGCGCACTGGCCTGTGGCCGTCAATCATCCCAAGGCCCAAGCGCTCCGCTCGACTGCATACATGCCCAAGGGGCTTCTCGCCACATCAGGCGGCTAGTGGTGATGGTGAAGAAAACGAACTTGGCCACTACATGATGTGTCTAAATTTAGACAGCCGGGACAGACAGTTGGGAATAAAATCGCTTCTGCGGTCATGAAGATTTACCCTGCTTCAAATCAGATACGAGATCTTGTGTACGGACCATCGTGGATGGAGGGATAAAAGCCGTAAAACCAAATCGATTGCAGCCCAAAATCATTCAGGAAGTAGACACGAAAATCTCCAGCTAAGCATCCCTCTGCACACCCATAGACATCTGCGTCGCCGGAGCCACAACCTTGATAGGCGAAAACACACCTTCCTTGACCAGATTGCTGTAGCGGCCAGAAATCTCCTCGTGCATAATCTTGTTGCTCTCCTTGACCATCTTCCGTAGCGCTCGGTCGGCCGAGGTAGTCTTCGCCGGCAGGACCTTTGTCTTGCCGGCGATGATACCCTCGTTCCTCGAGATCTTCTGCGCCAAGTCCCGCATCTGCTTGCTTGTGAAATCGTGGTTGTTGAGCAGCGGGCTGCTGGTGATGGTGGCGACCCAGTACTTGTTCCACAGCACCTCGAGGATACGGGTGTCGAGAGTGCTCTTGAAGTGCGTCACCTCGAGGGGGTAGTAGCGGCTGGCATGGGCACCAAACTCCGCGACCTTGCTGAGAGGGACAGGGTGGAACTCGTCGTCGTGGTCGTCGCTCGAGGGCTTGTGGCCGTCCGGGTAGGTCCTGAAGGCGCCGATGTCCACCTTTCCGGCCGAGATGGTGCGCTCGGGATCCACCACGACGGCAAGGAAAGGATCCACGAACTGCTGCTGGTTCGCCTCGGTCTCGACGTCGATGCCGGAGAGCCAGCAGCCGTAGCCGGGATGCGAGTGGTACCACCCCACCACGTTCTCCTTGCGGTTTCCTTGCCGCGTGATGTCGCTGTACATTGCCATGTACTCGTACGCCTGCTCGTGCGCGTTCACGCGGGTCTCGGTGCCCTCGACCGGGAGCGGGAAAGCGTCCATCACCACGAAGGTTTCGTGGGCGATCTTGCCCTGCATCAAGCCCATCACTTCGAGCGAGCCGCCGGAGCGCGCATGCATCACCATCTTTACCAGCGCGACGGCGGAGATGCGAACGTATTTGAAGTAGTTTGGGTCCTTGCTCCAGGGACGGAGGTTGTTCAGCGATCTGGAGGGGGGCGTTAGAGGTGACGGCTCGAACCGGGAGGGCGACGGGCACCGACTTCTGCGCCGCTTCGTCATAGTCGTAGAGACTGTCTCGGATGGGGTCGACGAGCGAGATTTTGTTTTGCGCCTCTGTGCAGAGTCAGCAGGGGAGAGGCCGCAGCACGGGGTGTGGCGTAGACTACCGAACTGAGCTCTAGCTGCTGCTGCGCTCTTCATACTTTCTGTTCTTCGAGTGGCGGTGGTTGGTGGTGGTGGCGGTGGTGAGTTGGGTGGTGGTGGTGGTGGTGGTGGTGGTGGGGAGTCGGATGGGGGGGCTTGTTGGTGTTTGAGGTCGGGTAAGCAGTTCCAGATGCGAGTCCGTGCTGGGATGCTTCCGTAAGCACTTAGTAAGGAACACAGAAGCCGCCCCTACCGCCCGCCGCGTTGCGCTCGACGGGTGGCCGCCGCGCTGAGTACTATGGGCAGCGGGGCATGGCCAGCACAGGGTTGCGCGCAGAAGGATCCAGAATAGCGACGGTTGAGACACAATTCGCTCGCGCACACACGCAACGCACGCAACACCGCTGCGGAAGAGCACATGACCTCCACGTCCCGCAGCGATCTGCGGCGTGCGGGTTCCCGTTCGCTCGTCGACGCCGCACTTGCCGCCGCGGTCCCGCCCCCGCGTACATGTCGTACTGCGCCGCCGACGCCACTGCTGCGCCACAAGGAACCGTGCTGGGGGCTGCGCGGGGTGAGGTCCCGCTCTCTTTTTTTTCCATTTTTTTTTTCCGTGTCTCGCACGTTTTGGTGCGCCGCCAATGGCTGCTGCTGCAACCAGCAGCGTCCTGCAGGCGACAGCTGTTCAAATTCTCCACACGTCCGCACTCTCCGAATTGCCGAGCCATATCAATGCCTGCTGCTGCTTGCCAACGTGTCGTGCTCAGGGTTTTTTTTTTCCTTTTTTTTTCTTTTCTTTCCGAGCGAGCTGGCCGTCGCAAGTGGCCGAGAACGAGACGGGCGGCGATTCCGTCGCACTGCCTGCCGTGCAGCGTCGAGCTGGCTGCCCGTCGCTCCTCTTCCTTCTCCGCTCTCCTCCCGCGTCCGCATCGATCTTCACAAATCCCCCCCCCGCCGCCGCCCTCGCCTACAGACCCCGCTCGCATCGAATCGCCGCTCCCTCCCCGCATCCGCTGTCCGCAGTCGCCGCCCCTGCGACGACGCCAAGCCGACGCCACGCCCGCCGTGCGCCCGCAAGCCAATTCCAACCGCCCGCTCCCCGCCCCCGGTGCACCGCCGCTGAGTGCCGCCGTTGCCCGCCGCCCGCTCTCCGTCGACGTCCTCGGGTTCTCCGCTGCCCGTCCGTCGAAGAATCCAGAGTGCCGCGAGCGTGCCCGCATCCGACGTCCCCCCCCCCGCCTGGATGTGGGGTGTTCCGCGCGTTGATTGAGCGCCGCTCCCCGTCGTCCGGCTCCGCCACAACTCTCCGTCGCCGCTGCTGGCGTGTGCGCCGTGCTCCAGCCGCAGACCGCATCAGCCCTGCGAGTAGGTGTGCATTCCTTCCTTCCCGGCGCTCGCTCTTCCTCTCCAAGCGAACACTCCGCCAGCTCTGCGGCTTCAGTGCCCCACGGCCCCCATTGGTCTCCGCAATCCCCAAGAGCGAAAGAACTTGTCCGCGCCGCCGCTCCTTGCCATTTGCTCTGCTTTCGCTTGTTGTTCCGCCGCTGGCCTGCGTCGCCCTCCGCTCACTCGATCCAGTCTCGTCCTCCCGCCGCTCCACGCGAGACCCCTTTCGTCTGCGCGACCGAGCCGCGAACTGCCGCCCTCTGCCGTTCAGGGGCCTCGCAGCCATGTCCTCCGAACGCACTCCTCCTCCTCCTCCTCCTCCACCACCACCTCCTCCAACCCTGCCGCCTGCTCCTGCTCCTCCCCATCCCCGAATCTCGGCAACTCCGCACGGCTTCAACACGTCCATGTTCGACAAGCCTCCCGCTCTCGCACCGAGCAAACTGCGCGCACGAACACGTTCCCGCTCGGCCGAGCCGGCTCTGCGATCAACCCGTCTGACAAACCTTGCGAATGCGCAATTTCTGCCCCAGCAGCCACCGTCTCCTCCCGACACCGCCACCACCAACGAAGCAAACATCGCCGGCACGATACACCCCAGACCACTCCCGCCTCCTCCGCCTGCTCGAGCCCCTCCTGTCGTCCCCCCTGCCGACCAGAAGACACTCCCCAAACTTCCGGATAGAGTTATGGACGTGAAGCGCGCTTCGTTCAGCGCTCGAGGTCTGCCGCCAGCCGTGCAGCGGTTCTATTCCGCCGAAACTCCTGTCCCATCGACAATGTCGGGCTTGCTGCTGCAACACCAGCATCGAGACGTCGACGGCTTCCGCAACCCGCCCATCGCCGGTATGCCTCCATCGCCGCCACTGACCCGCAGGTCCACTACTTCTCCGCGCTCACCCGCCATCGGAAGGAGCATTTCCCTCCACAAGCCGCTGTCGCCACCGCCCGCGACCGTCCAGGAACAGCTATCGGACGCGGGCACGACGATACACCACACACCACGGCCCGCATCGACGAACGGCTCCAGCGTCTCGTTCAAGGATATCGTCAGGACGGGGAAGAACCTGGGCCAGAACCCCATCGACTACCTCATCCCGAACGGCTCTCTCCCCGCACCCGTCTCCCCGTACTTCCACCCTGTCCACGATCCCTGCTCGCTGGATGTGCCGCCGAGCATGCGCAGGGACAAGCAGACCGCCAATCCGGTTGCGGGCATCTTCGGCAACCTCAATTACCTCCTCGACTCGTATCTGACCATCCTCGCGTCGGGGGGGTCGTTGGCGGTCGGCACGGGATATCAATCCGTGGCGCGGAAGCTGCTGGATCGGGTGGAGACCCTGTTCGCGAGGGATCTCGGCGTGGATGGGATTGGCTGGGCGGATGTGCTGGAGTTCTTGCGTGGGAGCAGGCAGAAGCCGTTCCTGTGCGTGCTACCCGTCCGGGGCATCCTCGCGCGGAGGGACGAGGAGTCGGTCGTTTGCGGCGGGGATCTGGATGCACCATGCACTACCCGCGAGCTGGCGGAATCCGTCGTGGCTGGTGTCAAGGCCAGGCCCGCCATGAGCAAGGTGGAGCAGTGGCTCGAGGAGGTCGAGCAGGTGTTGAAGGCCTCCGGTGATGACGGCTGTGGCGGGAAGAGTCTCACCAAAGAAGACGAAGATGAGGAGGACCACATGGTCTGCGAGATCATCGAAGGGATCCTGAAAAACAACACGGAGGAGAACCAGATCAAGAACTTCCGCCGCTTCCTCGACGACCGCGCTCTGATGGCGGATATGCAGCGCGCGCTGGTCAGGCTGTACGACGAACACCCCGCCGAATCCATCACGCCTCCGATCGTAGCCCTCTACATGCTCCTGCACCCTGAGCTGCACCCGATCCTCCGCGCCCTCTCCAACGTTGCCGATTCCGAGCTCGAACTCATCAATTCGGGCAAGTTCGATAGCTTCCTCGACGGCGCAACCAACGTCGTCGCGCGCGACGAGGAGGAAGAGCTCCACCTCATCACCAACCTCGACAAACGCCTCTTCTCCGTCCTCGAAGGCCTCGAGGACGAGATCGAAGAGCTGCACACACGCTCGCTCGTCGTCCGCCGCGCGCTCAAGTCCCGCAAGGAGCAGATCCTCCGCAAACAGCCCTCGATGGCATCGGTCGCCAACCGCTCCGTCTCACCCGTCGGCTCGCGTCGGCGTCCCAGTGCCCAGGGGAAACCCGCTGACGACGACCTGCAGACCGTGGAGGAGAAGCGCCGGCTCGACGAGGAAGAGTGGGCCCCCAACGTTCCAACCCTGCACGTTCCCATCACTCCGGACGATAGCGCCAGCAACATCACCTTCAACCGTCGCCGACGCCAGGAACGCACAGAGAAGATCAACCGCAATGACGACGACCGCCGCAAGGAAAAGGAACGCAAGCGCGAAAAGAAGGCGAAGAAGGAGGATGAGAAGGGCCAGGGCCTCGGCCCCCGCTTCTCGTTGAAGGAGTTCGCCATCAAGTCCGGCGAGTTCGGGCCGGGGACCGTCGTCGACGAGGAGAAGAGCGAGGGCGAGACCATGGTCAGTAACAAGCGCAAGAAGCGTAAGGGCGAGCGCAGGGAGAGAAGCAAAGTCCGCTGCGGAGAGTGTGGAAGCTGCGTTGGCGATGGCGACGAGGAGAAGAAGAAGCATCGGGAACACCGCGAGCATAGGGACAAGGACAAGGACGGCGAGAAGGAGGGCAAGAAACGGCACAGCAAGGAGAAGAAGGAGGAGCGGGCGGCCGACAAGGAGAAGGAAGAGGGGAAGGACGGCGAGAAGGAGAAGAAGGGCGAGACGGATAGCCTAAAAGCCCGTGGCCGTCCCAGTTGACAATTGTGGAAACGATTGGTACCCGAAGGAGGCGGAAGCGGAGCAGGAGCGGGGACCATCGAAGACGGGAACACCGAGCGCGACGAGGGAGAGGAGACACAGGAAGAGGAGAGGATCAACCAGTCCATGCTGGGGATCGACGACGACCTCAGCAGTGTCTGTACCGATGTATTACTAAATCTGCGGTAGAGATGGTGGGGGGTTTAGGAAGGGAGGCTAACGCGACGGACGGCCTGCGGCGTTTATTTTTATTTATTTTTCTATTATATATATTTTGTACGGAGTTCTATGTTGTTTATTTTGTGGCATTAGTAGGTAGGTATGTGGGGGGGCTTCTGGTGAGTGGGGGAGCACTCTTGGTGACGAATGATACACGGTCTACGGCATGTCGTGAAGGCTGCACGGCCGGACGAGTGAGTGATCTATTAGCTGGTGGCGGCGCATTCTCCGCTGCTCTCCCTCGCCCGCGGGGACGTCCGTACTGCTACCTGGCATTTCGCCGGAGCGTGGACCGCTATACCGATACGAACGGAGGCCGTCGACGGTCCGGAATCAACAGTACCATCCGCCCATCAAAATCCGTCAGCCAGCCATAGCAGCCGCTCAGGGCGACGGGTGCTCCACCGCTTCACTGTTCCACTTGTTCTGTTGTTTCGCTGTACCACTGGTTCCGGCTGGGAAGACGGAAGGACGGGAAGTGAGCGAGCTGTGTATATGTCCCGGCCGGGTCGCGGGCCCACATGCAAACATACGGGCAGCGGAAGGCGGAGGCGCATAGCTCTGGGCTGGCGCTCGCCGGTCCATCCGGTGCGGGGCGTCGTCAGGCAGGCAGGCAGTGTAAAATCATACACACATAGGGAGTATAAAGAGGGAGGGAGACGTGGTTTGGTGGGGGTATGTTGGTGGGATTCGCGGTTGGGCCGGACATCAACGGAAACAGAAATTGAAACTAAATTGACTCCATACCACGCCCCGTTTTGTGAAAAGAAAAAAAAAAAAAAATTTAGGCAGGTAACTACCACCCTTTTTTTTTTTTTTTGGCGAGTGATAGAAAATGTAACCGTCACAAGAGCGCGAAGGGAAGAACACAGTGGTAGGGTAGTACCTACGTAAGGCGGGGGGCCGTTAGCGGTATGGATTCTGCTCTACATATAGTTATACATAGGTGTTTCTCTGAGTGCACTTTGTGTTGTGCAGCGCGGCTTGACTCTGCCACCAGGGCTGTGTCCCTGCCAGGACTGGTACGACGGCATCTCGGGCAAGAAATGGCCGCGAGACCGGCCCAGCAGTCTATCTACAAGCCGCCGCGCTCCCGACCAGGGCAGGCGAGAGCACCGCGAGACGGCACTAGACAGGCCATGCGGCCATCGGCACGCATTGGCAACCGTCCCAGAGACCGTGCTGGTGGAGCGGCCCCCCGACGGGAGAAAGAGGTGTTCGCCAGTCAACTGGACACCTGTTCGCGAACTGCAGCCAGTGGGAGGGCTGCCCAGCGGACTCTCTGCGGTGCAGTTACTGGCGCAGACGGGGAAAAGAGAAACGCGCACTGCCATCCGCCCAGGCATTCGCGGACCAGCGGTGCTCTGCGCCGGTCCTGGCTTTGCTGTGGAGTGCGTGCTGGAATGCGGGGTTCGGGGGAGGGACGGGGCAATGCACGGCGGTCGGACGTGTAGTGGCTGTCTTTTCATTCCGTCTGGCCTCTCTGCTCCTCGTCCTCGTTTTGTTGTTTCCTTCGTCTCTCCCAAACGCGTTTTTCTTCTCCGGCAAATCTATAATGACATCAGTTTTGAAACTACATGCACTCGTGCCATCGCTTTTTTGCCTCTCACCGTGATGCCATCCGGGGGCTGGCTGGCGGCTGGCTGGCAGCCCATATTCGATACCAGCCGCCGGGTCGTTTGAAAAAGAAAAAAAAAATTTCCCCAAAATCAATAGAACAACGCATTTTGTCTCCCCTCCTATGACTACAGCCCACCACCAGCACTGCGTATGATCTCCGCGCGATTGTGACCAACACTATTACACTGCTGACAGTGCGCTGCGGAGCATCTTCCGCAACTGCTGGAAAAGCTCCCTGGGCAATCGCCCTACGCCAGGGGTCTCAATAGCCCAGCCGGCCCGCGGGCTGTTGGGACGGTCCAGTCCGGGCTGGGCTTTCTGATGACCCGGTCCGGCCGAGTGGGCCGTGCGTTGACACAGGCCGGCCGGCGGGCGCCCACAGGCCAGCGCAAGTACTAGTGCATACTGAAAGACCTATCCCTGGCGTGTAAAATATTATGACAAGAAAGGAAGGTAGAACCAAGAGAGAATGGATGGGTGTTGCCGATACCCTATGACGGATTCCGTCCAACGCGAACGATGTAACGTAGTAGCGCAGGAAGTGAATCAAACCTGGAAGTGAATCAGTCCTCGAGGTGTGATTCAGGGCTAGCCATCCAGAGCGTCCCCCACCCATGTTAGAGTTGCGTACATCAACGGCATGTACTGGACACGTACCTACTCCCTCAACCCCAAACCAAGAACTTCGAACCCGTTTCCTATCCGGTACCTCTTCCATTTGTTTGTCGGTAATCCAATGCCGGTTAGTTACCAGCGAAATCGTGCCAGCTGGCCGTTATGGCCACAGGGTGAACGTTAGTACCGTTGAATAGTAACCCCCAAACAGCCGTCGCCTTTTACTGCGGCAATCGAGAGACTCCTATTTTCCGATTCCACCAGTACAAGGATGGCAAGGGAATGAAAGTAATAAACCATGGCTACTCGGTTCGGGGGGTGGTAAAGATTCATGAGATTGCGTACTCACTTCTGCAGAGAGCAATTGCAAACAGCTGGAGAAATCAAGATTCGATCTGAAGCCCACGAAAACAATATGGCCCTGCGATCGCGGAAGACGGAGCTGTAGAAGAGTGGTGTTTGCATAGAATCGTTGGGGCTATCCGGCACGACTTGACCTGCTACGAAGTATGGTATACGCGATCGTTGAACACCGAAAACGACGGAATCTTGAGTGCGCTAGCAAATTCTTTCTCCGGATGCTCGATCCTGTGACTGCGGTTAGAAGATGTGGTCGATACGGAAGTCTGCTCGGTCCGAATATTGAACATATCAGAAAAAACTGGTACAAATGGTTCCTGTCATGACATCCAGCATTATCGGCGATGTATAGTCGGTCCCTTAATAATAGCGGTGGATTGAACAACGATCCGAAGATCATCCGAGAGAACTTTCACGTATTGGAGCAAGCGATTCATTAGGCTCAGAATGAATGCACTCTTTTTTTGCTCTTTGTGTAGTCTGTGTAGATAATGTAATTCTATTGTCTACTTGCGGCTGCGGTCCCCGTTGTGCCGCGCCCTGGGCCGCCGTTGTACTGCTTCGCCGCGGTGAGTCGCCGCTGTGTTGAGTTGCCACACCTGGGTTGCCATAAAACTCCTTTCAACTGGCATCCCTCTAATGTTGACCAGACAGTGATGGGTTGCGTAGTCGCGAAATCCCCCACACAGCCAACGGCAGTGGTCCGCCCTTACGCCAACGATAATCCGCCTGCCCCCTCCTTACTCTGCCACCCAGTATCCCCTGACTCCTTTGTATACTCGAATACCGACTGTTGAGATTGCGGTGGTTGTTATTGTTATGGTGACGGTAATGGTTGTGTGGAACGCTGCTTAAAGTAGCTAGCCTTGAATCACACCTCGAGGACTGATTCACTTCCAGGTTTGATTCGCTTCCTGCACTACTACGTTACAGGATGCGGTACAAACCCCGCTCAGCAAATCGCTAAGTGCACAGAATTGGGTGACTAATCCCCAACAGAACTTAATTCCTCCCACAATACGAACGAAATTTCATCAAGCGACTCCGCGGGGAACTGCAATTCAATCGCCCACACAGCAACCCAACATTGGTTCCCCGAGAACCGCAAGTAAACCGCCCACACAGTAGGCAAGCAGCGGGTTTGCCATCCACAATTAGCAGTCACTATGTATCCACGACGTCAGACAGCAATACTAGCCATGATCCCTACAACACAACTCGCACTCCTCGCCTGCATTACATTTTTCTCAGATGATTCTGCCTCCCAGTAGCTGCCTCCCTTCCCGGAGCTAGAGGTGAATGTTTTGGGCGAAAGCAGCCGACTGACTGATATTATATCCGTGATGGGACCCTCGCTTGGGGATTTGGTGGCTTCTGCTTCAAGCCGCAATAGGATGAGCTTTGTGTGGCATCCGACAAATGGGAAAGAGGTATCCACGGAGGATGGAAGAATGAGGTTGTGAGAGACATAAGTCTTTTGTAACTGGTGATGTGTAGAAGCTGGTGAGTTGTGACGCAGGTTCGCATATCCGTACAGCAATAGCCTTCGGCCTTCGGAACCAACGAAGGCTGCAACCAGACATCTCTTTCTCTCCCGCTTGGTCAACCAGAATGCGGATCTGCGACCAGCTCACCTCCGCTTGCCCACAACCCTGAACCCAGTCACAACCGAAGAAATGCCCACCGTCTTTCGCTTACAGCTCCCAGTAATGGCCAAAACCCACTCCCCGCCCAAGAATTGGTAAGACGCTAGTGGATCATGAGATCTCCCTCGTTTGACCAGTCCAGACCGAGGCCAGGACTGGCCCGGCTGGACTGTTGAGACCCCTACCTTACGCATGGTGATACATATCCTGTCGTTTCCGCTCTCCTTTCCTCGTGTGTCTCTCCATTTGGCGGCCCCGAGGTCTTCCTAGAAGGCTGCCAGACCGCCTACCGGTCTCATTGTCACGGTAGTTATCACGGTGGGTCTCTAGGCTGAAACCCTGAGGTATAAAGCCCCAGGGTGCCCTCGCAGCTTGGGGATATGATAGCTCGTGGCATTGTGGCTTCGTTGGAAGACACTACCATTGGTAGAACTCTCGCCAAAGTGCTTGCGGTATGGCGTCGTGATGCGGGTCCTACGTAGGTGCGTTTCTCGCTGACTGGCATCACCACAATGCACTCCCGTTTCATTTTCCAGCTGGCGTAGACACAAAAAGGACAGCCAGGGACTGCGTATATGAAGATCGCACGCTGCCTATCCCGTTTTGTCAGTACTTGATCCCCATAGCTGGGAGCGGTATGCTGCTTACTTGTCTCTTTTCTTCGCTAGAACGTCGGGCCCCGGCACCCCGCGGCCCAATAGGCTACCACCTGCTTGAACTGCGAAATCTTCTCAAAGCAGCCTCCCCCTCGACGCTCGCGTATTGTACTCGCTGGGAAGGAGCCAGAGCAACTCTTGTATTATTGAACATAGCAGCCGATGTGCCACCGGAGATCGTGTCCAGGCCGGCACATAGATAGATGGGGGGGGGGGGGGGGGGTGGACGTCAATTTTATTTTGCGTCTGTAAAGTCTGTTAAGACTACGGCGAACAGCAACATCAACCCATATCCGTCCGCGGGTCCAGCTATGCGGCTCTCCCTTTGGCCCTACTGGCTCAGTCAACAATACTCCTACAACAAATCACCAGATAGATAGGTGGTTTAACGAGTCGCCTCGACGCCGATATTTATTGCTGCTATCGTACTGCCGCCGTCGACAGCTTGTGATACTAGCCGCCAGCTAGCCGCCCGATGGTATTGTGGTAGGAAAAAACCCGATGGCACGATTTCACATAGTTTCGAAACTGATGTCATTACAAAGGTTTGCCGGAATAAAAAAGGCGTCGCATTGAGAAGATCTCCCTTCCGCCAGCGCTCCCCGGGCAGCGGTCCCGTGAGCCAATAATGTGCGGAGCGCTCCCTGGTATTCGAATGTTGAGGGGCGTCCATCTGGCCTGAATCGCCAACCCTGCACCATAATACCAGTCTTGGGAATAGGGCCCCAGTATACGTTGCAGTCTTCGGGTGTATAGTCAGCAGTTTCGGGCTGCGGCTCAAGCGTGTTCCACCTCTCGCGTGCATCGATTGGTGGATCGGGGCCCGCCGTTGGCCGCTGACCGCCGAGGATCCTTCACTCATCTGGCCATGCGGACGGTATCCTCAGGCCAAGGGTGGATAAGTAGGGGATCTGCATCCCCCATCCTTCTCCTAGGGGGTTGGCACTAGTTACTGCGCCCTGGTCACCTCCCTCTAGCCATCCGCCTCCGGGGGCTGGCATCAGTTTGCCTCGCCACCCTCGGCCCTCCACCTCCAGGGGGCTGGCACCATCGTGCCTCGCCACTCTCTCCCCCGTCCTTCTCCCGGGTGACTGGCACAGCCGTGCCGGACTACTGAGGAATATATAGACGGCGTGAGTGAGGGGACTCTCCAATGTCCACATTTGGAGGGACGTCCATCTGGCCTGAGCCGCCAACCCTACACATACCGCCAGTCCGGGAACAGGACCCTGATATCCGCCGCGGGCTTCGCATGTCCGGCCGTTTCACGCCGTGGCTCAAGCGCGTTCGGCTTCTCACGCGCACCAATTGTGAGAGGGTCTGGGGGACCGGCCGTTGTCCGCCGACCACCGAGGATCCTTCGCCCATCTGGTCGGCGTGGGCCGCATCTTGTTCGATCGGCCGGTCGGCAGGAAGCCGACGCCCCGGAAAGAGATGGATGAGATGGTGGAAAGGAAAGAGTACATGCTGGCGTGAGCCATCCGCCCCATCCTTCTCCCAAGGGGTTGGCACAATTGTGCCCTGACCCCCTCCCCCGCCCTCCCCACCTCAGGGGACTGGCGCCATTGTGCCTCGCCGCCCTCTCCCCCGTCCTTCTCCCGGGTTGGTGGCACATCTGTGCCGGACCACTGAGGAATACATAGACGGCGTAGGTATGGGGCTACCAATGTCGTCAGTATATTTGCTCTGGTTGTCGACCGGAACGAAGTCGAAGCCAGGAATAATTACCTGCCCCCCACGACTACGAAGGTAGAAACAGCCGGGGACTACAGCCCGCGTCGCTGCTGTCATCCCCCCTCCTTTCGGCGGGTTCGTCCAAACGGTTGGTTGGAAGGGGGATAAACGACGAGCTTGGAAATTTGCTTGACCCAGTGTAGGTTAACCGACCTATCTGTTGTAACAGCGATAATTTATTCCCCACATCACGATTTGATTGCGGCGGATTTACTTCGAAGGGAGACAAACTTTCAGTTGCAGGCGAGTAGTGTTGTAAGAAAGGGACCGAGTGGTGTCGTGGTGGAAGATGAGTGGGGAGTTGTTAAAGCGGTTGTGATGGTCGAAGCGGGGAGGGTTCTGTTGTTGGATGGAGGAAAAGCGGAAGGGAAGTGGAGAAGAAGAAGAAGAAGAAGGGGGGGAGCGCTAGCGTCAAACCGCGCAATGCCAAGGCTGTTGTAGGAATCGAATTATTTTTTGTTTATTCATTTACCCACATGCGACCTACTATTGCAAAAGAGTGCCAAGGATCAGGACGGCATTACTGCGGAAGTACTGCTGTAATTAAGACTAGCGTAGATTCTATTCAAAGTCCGGTTTTAGACAGGACATTTTGCGATCATGATTGAACATAACCTCGCAGTGCTTGGGAATGCGGATAGCTGGCTAGCGAAGCTTCTACGGAAATCCGGCTTGATGCAGTATTATGCAAATGTAGAGTTGCTATGAATGCCGAGTGGGGGCGGCATGTCTACTGCATGAGATTTGAGAACCCGCTTTGCATAAAATCCGGTTTTATTCGGTGTTCTTCTGGTTTTTGCAAGAGATCGCAGTTATACGTTATCGGTACTGTTGCCGTAAGGATCTTGATATCGAAAGACTCTAAGCTGTCAATAAATGTGCATGAAGTGGAAATGCAGCTATAATACCGCAGAGTGACTGCGTATCATCGGCTACTCCATTCGCAGTTCGGTTCGATGCGGCTCATCAGATCTTATCCGATCCTCTAGCTACTGACTAAGCTATATCACACAATTGACCCCATTCCCTCGACGTCGCATCCCACACGCCATCCCCGCATCCAATCCCCGTACCCCGCACTTCATCCCTTCATCCCATCCCCATGTGCCGGCGCTACTTGCTCGGTGCTCACCCTGAGGATAAGGTTGTTCATTGGTAGACATCGAGTCGTTTCAGCGGCCAGAAGCTGCAGTTATTCTCATGATGTCAGCGGTGTCGATCAGTGGGAGGAGGGGGAGCGTACGTGGATATTAAGTATCAATTATAGGGAATCTGGAGTTATCATTAGGAGTTGCTTCAGTAAAGAAGGTGCACTGTGGTGAAGGACATCGAACATACTGTATGTATTAGCCCGGTATGTCGACATTTGGGCGGCATATACAATGAGTGTCTGCAAATCGAAGTCAGTCAGTAAAGACGGGGGTCAAGGGGATGTCGAATTCAGGGCTCACGAATGGGTGGGTGTAGCGGCAGTTGACAGAGGCTGAATGCAAGATTCACTATCACGAGTCAGCCGGTGATAAAGAGTGGGGTGCGAATTCGTACATAGAGATGAGCGAATCATTGGCAAGCATCATCTGCAAAGTGAAGTCAGTCAGTAAAGACGGGGGTCAAGGGGATGTCCAATTCAGGACTCACTCACGAGTGGGTGTAGCGGCTGTCACGGCGTAGCCCTGACCACACGGAGTGTGAGTGGTTGCACTGTGTTTGTGTGTAGGTTTGCGCGGTGTTGTGTGTAGGGTTCAGCGCTGTGTTTGTGTTTGTAAATTCTTTACGGGTGGGCATGTATAAACCCCAGGCAGAGGTGAAATTTATCTTACGCCTTCGAAAGCTGTATTTTAACCGGAATTCAAACATATGGCCATGTTTGTGGGTGCACCCGAATGCCTGTATAAGATACACGCGCAAATTGGGGTATCTTAATATTCTTGCTACCTATTGATTACACTCAATTTGCGGGATAAGGTTTTCAAATACGAGAATATACCAATTGTTGGCATATTTTATCCACATAAAGTACTAGGCCAAAAGTTTCCGTACACCCAGGTACAACTGCCCATGATGCCCTCACTCAACCTTCTCGATCCCCACAACCACAATTTAGAAAGTCTCAGTAGTTGGCATACATCATGAAT
>Ga0307508_10002890_pt1 | contig 17748 bp, 20 predicted proteins | sample 9_EM_MG_FD_203089 | JGI IMG/M metagenome (GOLD analysis project Ga0307508, IMG submission 203089) | Populus trichocarpa ectomycorrhiza microbial communities from riparian zone in the Pacific Northwest, United States - 9_EM | ecosystem: Host-associated > Plants > Roots > Unclassified | place... | reverse complement strand
GAGGCATCAGCAACGATCAGTCGGAAGTTGAGCCTTAACAATATTACATTGTTTCTGGGATCAACTCTCTAGTGATATTTCGAACACGAATCTCTTAGTGAATTTCCCACCCGCTCCCGTGCGAATTCTTCGGGGCTACACAGTCGCTCCGCTGCCATCATACAAGTGTTGCCCGCTCAAGGGTGATAGACTGTTGGTGACCACCTGGGCGATTGTGCCGTTGGTGAAACACCCGAGTGTTACAGTAGGCACATTCGGATTCCAGGCGGTGTTGAGCTGAACGGTGCACCCCATGGCGCCGATTTTGAAGGAAAGCGCTCCATCCAGTCACTTGGCGGGAGTGTGGCTATGAGATTGCATGAGCCGAGCTGATTGCGATGCAGGAATGAAGGTACAGTTCAGTGCCTTGCAGGCTCAGGTTCATGCGTAGGCCGCGCAAAACGCGGCAATAACGGTCCATTCGTTGACCGCACAGCTCGCGCTTCTGGCGACTGAAAATGGGTCATTGAAGTCCGCAAACGAGTCACTGAAGTCCAAAAAGTTTTCACTGAGGCGCGCAATCGAGTCATTGAAGTCCGCAAACGAGTCACTGACGGCCGAGGTTGCGAGACTTACACAACAATCCAACAACCACACTTGTCCTCCCGCTGCTACAATTCTCGACCTCGTTTCAATTGACATGAATGCAATAATGCAGTTGAGTGTGGCTCAGATGCTAGGCTCCACCGCGTGATGGCTAGGATCTTAGCGACTGCGGTCGCACGTGCTTTGCGTCGGTTGGTTGAGTATGAACGGCCGCTCCTCCTCATGTCGGTTGGCACCTCAATAGATTTACATGTTGGAAGAGATGGAAAAGATGCTGGTTGGCATGATTTTTGTGCATGGGGGATTCTTCCGAGTTTCGGTGGGAGGCTCTTTACAGTCACAGGCGCAGGAATGTTGACAACTTTGCTGATTGGACGAGCTATGCGATGATTATTTGTTTGTATGTCCTCTACAAACTGAGCCTTTGGCGTAATATCTCTTTGGAATTTTTTTCTGGAACTGCAGATGTAGTTAGGATCAATGTTGAAAGAATACCGATTAGCGATGAGGATAGAAATGAATGATAGGAGTTCGATCAGTCTTAATGCTGTATGAGATGAGGAAACACAAGGTATACCGATTCTTGTAGTTCGAGTGGTTCACAACCTCGTTGTAGTATTCGATAAGTATTGAGTAGAAGGAGAAGAGAAAGAACCCGCGAAACAAATATCCTGCGCTGACACTTCCCCACTTACGCATTACGCAATCGTGTCCTCAACAAGCTCTAAGGCTCAAGTGCCAAATCTAAACAACACGCGAGAAGCATTTCCAACAATCAACGCACATCGTTCTGTTTGCTTATGACACGAGTCCATTCTTGATGTCTTCTGGAATTGAATACTTTTAAGAACAACATATATGTCTAGTGACAGAGCACTATGCATGTTCGTCCTGCCTGTATTTCGCCAACCATTGTTTTGCGAGGTAAATAGGTACTACGTAGATCGCTTCAAAAGCATTGGTTTTGCATCCTACATCCACAGAGTCCAAAGCCTTGGGAACAGTTACATTTATCTCAATGAGAATGTACGGTGGTGCCCCAGTCCCAAAGCACGAGGCGAACCTGTAGGGTTCGAACAGCGCAAGATGGTGAAAACACAAACACTCGCTTGTGCTGCGGATGGCATCGTAGATCATCTCATTGGTAGAATGGGTTCACGATGAAGATCAGACAGATGATGGACAGTAATGAAAAAGAAAGCGTAAGATGGATTCTCGTTGTGACGGTATCGATTATCCACCAGAGAGAGCGAAGGCCTCCGAAAGAAAGAAAGCAAACAGCAAACAGCCCGGCTTGCCCCCATCCCTTCTCGTCGAGCCATCTCCCTTCTCTCCTCACATGTCGATGACAAACCACTGAAACTAAGCTCCACAACCGTAAATTTATCAGCCATCTGAAGTGCTACATTACCGTCGCAGAGGGACTGGAAGGTGAGATTCAGCAAGAAACGAGCACCGGAATAGTCCACCGGAGCCTTAGTCCTCACGACTTTGCCAGTTAAAGACCAGGCATATCTTCGGCGGACAGGAGCCTTTCATCCCCCCAGCTTCGTGGAGAATTACACAATGGCGGATGGTCGGCAGAAAGGGTCTCGGCGGACGGCGGTTAGAAGGATATCCTGGATGCGGTGGAGGCATGTAAATCTCAAAGAAGGGTCTATGTCGCTGTTCAGTTCGGGCATAGTGATCAGAAGTTGGCGAATTTTACAAGCACTTTGAAGTCAGCCTTAAGAGGATGGTGGGGGACGTGGGGACAGCACGGGGGTGTACCTATGATTATACCTGTCAGATGGGAGTGATTTAGAACCGTGGAAGTGGGTTGGGTTCTCATCGCACCTCTCGTCCGAACCACTTGAAAGTGCTGCCTAAGTTTCCGTCGTGCTTAATTGCTTGGCAGCGCTAAAGTGCGGGGCAATATCAGGTCGCTAATACTCACTCCATAGTTAACTGCCCATCGCTCCTCACTCCACAAAAGAGAAGAAGTAAGAAAGAAAGATATAAACATGGTGCAGGTAACAGGGATATAGTATCTGAGGGTGAACACTTTTAACGGGTAACTATAGCAGGAATCAGACTACGTTACTCTCATGGTTCACACTGCCTCTTCAAGTGCGAGTCCTATGTTGCCCCGCACCGACGACTCCCCATTGGGCCGTGATACACCTATAGAGAGTTGAGCATCTAAAACAGAACGGAGTCGAGAAGTAATAAAAGAAAAATGAACTCCTCCTCTTCCGTGAACATTGTGTGAATATCATGGCGGCATCACGGCCCCGCTTTCCGCGGCAGACATGAGTTGAGGGTTGAGGTTCTGACTGACCAATGATCTTCTTTGCTTACATTTTGGGCGACGGATTTTATGACATTTCAAGTCTGCGCATATTTATGCTCAGCGCAGGACTCTGTTCATCCCTGCAACCCCCCTACTAGTGCCGTTGCTGTGGCGACATATGCCCAACGGAAATATGACGGGGTCTGGCAAACCTCGATATTGGGCGGCGATCACCGTTATAATCGGTCTGCTGAAGGAGAGCGTGTCTCGCTCCGCTGTTGCAAAAACCGACAGACGTCTATGTCAACTGCTCTTGTGCACCGCAAATGGCTTTCATTTCTATCGTGCTTTTTACCCTGGGGCCTGGCGCGCTTCTAAGCCACTACTTCTTTCGTTTAATCATACATCCATATTAGACGATGGCGGCGTACATTTTGTCCGGTTCCCATCCGATGTCCGTACGATGGCGGCACGTCAAGCTCCCCTTTGCCCTCCCCCCAGACCTAACCGAAGAGTGAATTTATGCGCATTAAGGAAACCACAATGGAAAGAATAAAGGGAATTGTGACCGGAAGAAAGAACATAAGAAAAGCAAACCAGTCTCCTTTCCTCGTCTGCGGATGCTAAGAAGGAGGGCATGGGAAGAAACAGCATCAGTTCCTCAACGGAACCCAGCTCCTCGGCTCCGCCCGGGGCTTTCGCCCACTTCTTCTCGGAGGTCTCTCGGGAAGGATCTGGGAAGTGGTGTCGCATACACCTCCGCCCGGTCTGAGTATCCTAGGCGACAGGGGAGGAAGAAGGGAAAGACGTGGAGGTGCCGCCCTGTTGCGGATGCACTGAGGGTTGTACCTGGAGCGGGCGTATCGGCGGAGGTTGACAGAAGCCGTCCGGGTTGCGTCATGTTCTGAACGTGCTTGCGGAGAAAGGTGCTCAGAGACGTCGAGCGGAGTAACCTAAATGCACCTAAGAATAAGAGAAAATAGACAACAAAATAGAGACCATGACACCTCAGCATGGAACTTATTGCCTCCGTGGACGCAGCGTCACTCGATGGTTAGTAGCCTCCGGATTTCGCCGCCGATCTCCTCCAGCGTCAACCGATCTCCACGCGTAGAATTGAACCACCTCTTTTTTGTTGCAAGCCTCTCCGAGCCCCTTCACCTATTTAATAATTTAGTTATATTGCTGGGCCGCCGATGATCATTCTTCGTTGCCGCGATGATTGCTTCTTACGCAAATATTACCACTTAAAAGCCGCAGCCACACCCCTGGGCACCAAGACATCAGCCACGCCAGTTGAACTCCTCCACGCGGCCCTGTGCTCTAGGCTTACCCGCAGAAGAGCAGGTGTGCCCCCTCGCATCACAAAACAGACGTTTGCTCTTCGGCGGTGGGTTATACGCCATCTACACGTCTCTTGAAAAGACTTTATTGGGTTTTATGGCGTCCCTGTTGATCTTGCAAGCGCACTCCCGTGAGCGCGCCGCTTGCAGGCGCGAGTGACCACATCAAAAATCTGTATCTAACAATGGTCCGATAGTTTCGTCCCATCTTGGTACTCGATTATGATGTAGTCAAATTGCCCAGGCGTCCGACACGGCCACCGGGAGAGAGCGTTGACCATCAGGGAGCAGTATCGCATCCAATTCGTAGCGGTTGGCTCATGGTTTAGTGGCCCGCGGCTGGGATGTATTCTTCCCTTCATTCCGGAGATCGTATGCTTCAATCGCTTTTGCATTCCAGGACAACAAAGATATTCCTGCCCCCAACTAACAGTGTTCCATTTCGTATACTAAACATTCGCAATCACCATCATCACCATCCTCCTCTTGATCCTCGTCCTACCAATAGTAGTCGTAGTCTTCACCATCGTCGTCCGCTGCAATTTTTCTGAGTCAGAGGGAGTAGTCGAGCAGCCAAGGGGAGTACTAACTGAACTCGTCAAGCAGGACCTCCTCTACGATCGCTCTCGCCGGAATCTTATGTAGGAAGAAGAGCTCCTTATTATTTCCCGGCCTTTCAAACACGATGTCATTTCGCCGGAGCTCGGCGGTCGAGATCGTTAGAATGGTGACCACTCCGGGCCTTCTTGCGGCCCACCTTTCTGCGTGGACATAGTTGGTGAAGGTCGAGACGAGCGGGCTCGGGACGCGCGATGCCCAGTCGTAATGCGTCTTGATGGCATTCCTGACCGCGGCCCCAAAGCGTAAATAGTCTTGGCTTGCCGCCTGCAGGCCGTTCCGCCGCGTATAACTGGTGCGCGTTTGCTCATACTGCACTCGGTACAGCAAAGAAGGGAGCGAGTGGTGATCGAGAGGATAGCCAGACATAGTGAGAAGGTTGGTGGATTCCGGCGTCGTCGTCAATCGAGAGTTGGTCCGGTATATAGGTGAATAGTGTGTTGCGCCGCGCAGCCGAAGAGACCCCAGGCCGAAGATTTCAACATTCTGTTTTGCCGTGCGCGCATAATGCGGGGCAGTCGTGTGATTGCAATGCGCGCGCCGTTGATGAAGAAAGGAATGCGTGGGGGCGGAGACGTTGTCGCCGGTCGCCGAATTCTCCAGTTGGTAACGATGGCGAATTAAGTTGCTGGGTAGCCCGGCGAACATATCCGCATGGAGAAATTTGAATGCCGTTACCCCCTGCATACGGATATACTTAACCCGAAGACAATCGACGCCGCCGGTCGTCGTCGTCTTATTCTTTTTCTGATATCACATCTCCTATTCAGCCGATCGAGATTTGTCGGCGTACGCATGCACAGGAGGTGGGTTACTCCGCTACGGGGCGACGGCCTGTTCCGAGGCGTATCGATTCTCCCCTCCAAGGGCGAACGTGTTCGTCTACCCGCCAAATCGAGCCGAGAGGGCGGCGTGATAGTTGTGAGGATTGTATCGCAGCCGCAATGGAAAGAGGTCACACCCGGTGGTCGAACACTTGCACATGGTAAACGGTTTCTCGAGGAGGGGTTCTCTCGTTTGCGCTCGAAGGAGATCGCATTTCGTCCTTCGTGTCACTGTTGGGCGCTGAAGCGGGGGTGCCCGCCACTCACGTTGTACATAACATGCCCACATCTCACTGTACACAAGGGATGCAACTCTCTTCGCCGGACAAGCCACTGTCAACTCTGTGGAAACTTCTTCGTATTCACCAACAAAGAGACTCAAGTCATTATTTCTCTCTTGATATACTTCTCATGGGAACGTATACGCTCATCGCAAAGTTGAGCGATGCAAAGAAGGAAGGCTTTGAGATACACGGCCTGTTGGAAGTGCCTTGCTGTGACTGGGCATGGACCTTGAGCGTTCGCATGGGAAGCGATCTATCCTCCTGAGCCGGGGGCGGTACGTCCGGGCTGAGTTGGAACGCTTCAGGATGTATGAGGCAACCCCAGTGTCAACTCTGCTGGATCGAAACGCTCGGCTTGTCTGGAAGAGCTGAGACTGTGGTGACGGTAACGGGCCGTGCAACAACCAAACCATTCTGAGAAGTGTTGTCGCCGAATTGCCAATCCATGCCTGACATCGCCTTTACAGTAGGAGTACTCGGTTGGCTAGCCATGCCCCTCCAAGGGACACATGGCTACAGCGAGTCGTTTCGGGTTACCTAAGCTACTTCAAGGGCACCACAGAATGGAATTTCCATATGGGAGAGTTTGTTCCGAGCCAAAAGTTTATGGCGATGCTGACTAATCTGGCTGTCGAGATGATTGCATGCCAGCCTCCGGATCAGTGATTAGAATTGGAAACGTTCTGTCGCGCACGCCCGGAGGCCAGGACGGGACGGGACCGGATACTTCTGCCCAGAAAACCCAAGGACGCGACGGAGGAGTCCACTAACGTCTAGGTCTGAAGGGACTGAATGGTGCCGTGGCGCATCACCGAATAAAAAACTGGGAAACTGCTAGTTTTATATAACCTATGGACAACCGATACTCACTACTATTACAATGCCCGCCACCTCCCGTACCACTGCTGCTGCACTCTACGCCACGGCCAGCACCACTCGCGCTCTCCCCCAGACTCGCTCTTCATCTCGCTGCTCAGCGGCGTCGGCTGTTGGCGTGCAGTAGCCAGTCACGGGTGAAGATCCCTTAGTTACTCCATAACTGGTCACTGGCGCTATGCACGTTCATAAGTACTTTTGCTAGATACCAGCGCCACACTGATACCCAGCCTGGTATCATACTTCTAGCGCTGCCTAACTAACCCCTACCCGAACACGCGCACCGATTGCATGGTTGAAGGTCGACGCCACAAATGTCGATGTTGAAGGTCGACGGCACAAATGTCGATGAGCCTAAATCGACAACACCACACCAAGCCTCACCTGCAGCCGCCATATGGAAACATGTGGCTAACATTCCGGTCCTATCCATGCTTGACTCGGTGGGTGACTTGACACAACCGGCGGGCGATTGGAGAACCCAGTGAAAATTTTCGACAGATTTCCGACCGCATCAGTCAGAGCGATTGCGGCAGGAAAGCGGAAGGGTGAGGAGACGGTCCAAAGGTCCGGGACCTCTTCGCCGGTGTGGGGTGCAGCCGGGCGGTACTAGACTTCCTCTCCACTTACGGATGCGAGGAGGCAAGTGCTAGATGAGAAAGAGACAGGGAGCGAGGTGTCAGAGTGGGAGTGACTGGAGGTAGTGGGAAGAGGAGCAGAGGGTGGAGGCCGAGGAGCTAGGTGCCGAGGGTGAGGAACAACGTCTGTTTCTCCCCGCGCCCTCATTCACGGCATCCGCAGATGAGGACTAGGGGACAGGCCTGGGTGGAGGGCAAAGGGGAGCTTGCAACGTGCCGTCCTCGCGCGGACAGTGGACGGGAAACCCGGACAAAATGAGTGCCGCCATAGTCTACATAGGCTGGATGTGGGAATGATTAAACAAAAAAGTCAGTCAGTGCGATCCAGTCGCCTAACTCCATTGCGTCGCTAAGCCTCGCCGTACGACAGGCAGAGAAAGGCGAACGCGTGACCGTCGGAGGCTCCGAGCGAGGATGGGAAGTCTTGGCAGTGACTAGCGACGCGGAGATAGCTGATACAAAACAATACAGCTGAGAAGTCCTGGGGAGCAGTTTCAGTAAGGGCCGGAGTAATGTAGTAAAGATCAATAGGGGCAGGAAAGCCCGAGGGGACCAGCAAATGGCCCCAGCGAGTGACAACCCTGATCAGCGACAGGTTGCTGCGACAGAAGAAAAGGAAAACAACTCCTGGCTGTAAGCGTCATCTCTGCCAAGAACATAGGTAAGTGTGTATGCTGAGCCGCTCTCGGGAGTCTCTCAGAAGGAGCTGAACTCTGACTTCTTCTTGAGGGGTTATCCCCAGCGCGCCGTAAAGGCCGACAAGCTGTAACCGTAACCAAAGAAAAGGGCGAAATACCCAACATGGCCAGCACTCATATCCGGTGACTTTGCTGAGCCAAGTCCTGGCTAGGAACACTTCTCCGCCCTGAACCGTGCAATGCACCAAAGTCAGATGAGCCGAATACCGAACAAATCCCCTTAAGATTATTCCGTTGTGGTTATCGGACAGAACCAGACTGTATCCACCTAGATATATTCCTCCTTCAAAGTCCTTGATGCGAAACCCCGGCTGAGTCGTACAAGTCGGTGTTATTCGCTCATAACTATCCACTGGGCACTGAGCACCTGTGTCGATCGCCTCGTTTTCATCCCATATTACCAACTCCGACATTGACTGAACATCCCAGTCTTACCTTTTGTTATGTATCTCAGGCCGGACGGGGCTTGTCGCCGAACAACTCGACTGCAGGCTGATTGCTTATCCCCCAGCTCCGCTGTCAGGCCATTGTGACTACCTACCGATACCTATCTGTTACTCTAAGCCAGGTACAGGCACATGGAATGGTTACGTGCAGGTACTTGTTTACTCACAGTGTCATGTCGGCACCTCGCCGAAACAGCACCTCCCGGAGGAGACTGAACCAGCTGGCTCAGAACTCCACGCCACCAGAAACAGAAGGATGACCAAGCAGGAGGACCTGGCAACAGATATATAAGTAGCAAGCTCCTCCCACTCTTAGATATTATCGACATGGCTTTCTTCTTCTCTTCCATTCTTTCTTGACTGCTATAATCGTGACACTATCTCTCGGCTACGACCCCTAACGATCGCATAGTTTCATTGGTGTCGCAGGGAGCTAGGCACTTCCGGTGGTAAGTGAGTTCATTGTGGCTCGATACCGGAGCAGCCGGACCACGGCCTTGTATCTTCTGTCCGAGACCAGGAACAGGGCATTATCTCCCAGCGGTCGGCAGACTGGAAATCCGCACCCCAGGCGATGAGAAGCAGAGCTAGCCTCGTACGTATATTTTAAGGCGATGTGGAGCAGGGTGCTCCCATCATGGCCGGCGACCGCAACGGCAGTGTTGGGTTCCGTTCGCTGGACAGCCTCGTTGGTGAAAATTAGGGGATATTAAAAGTGCTAACGTAGCATACAGGGTAACCGGCTACTACCCCGTAGTCGGACACCTGGCCACCCCTGGTCCCACCTCGTAGAACGGCGATATCTCATCAACCACACCCCGGATTGCTGTCAAAGTTCATATGAAGCAGTAGAGTGTGTTAAAGAACCTCCAGCCTAAGTCTCAAAGAAATCCATTGTCTAAAGAATTCCTACAAATCGCATCTAGCTCCACTACCACCCTTTCCATCCCTATTACCCCCAGGTGGCTTCCTGGTACGTAGACTCATCGTCAAAGGTCTATCAGGCATGTTCCTAGATGGCTTTCTGGGTGTAGAAGGGGCCACCACTAGATCTTCCCAGTCAGACGTACCCTCTGCATGTGATGACACTGTGGAAGGGTCCAGTGCTGTGGAGAAACCAGCTGCAGCGGAGAAATCTACTGTGGTAGACAGACCAGCCGTGGGGGAGGGACCAGCTATTGGTGCTAAGGTCTAGAGTGAATGAAATTATTATTATATCTATTAGAGAGAAATTTGGGATAGCACCGGTCCTCTGGGACGTTTGTGGTTGGTGGTGGTAGGGTGTGATGGAGCCGGTGCCCGGGAGGAACTGACCTGACAGATAACTTCCTGCAGTACAAATGTTACACACTTCTGTCATGATAGGGTTAATAAATTGAATTATTTTTAAATGAATTATTATACAAACCTTGACTGGCGAGAGTGTGGAGAATTGCGGTATATCAGAGTGGCAAAATGTTAATGTTTCCAGAAGCGAGGTAAGCGGGCTAGCACGGACTTGCCGTAACCCCTGGAACTGTTAGCTCTACGTCACCTACAACAATTTGAGATTTACTTACCAAAATTATTCTTGGCTGTCATGACTGCTTGGATGACGCGACTGGGGCATCAGCCACTGCAGCCGTCTTTCCCTTTCCCTTGGCCTTGTTGGCAACAGCCTGAGCAGCCTTGACCTTAGCAGCCTCGACCCATGCTGCAGTACGCTGTTCCTTCACCTTTGCCCATGCAGCTGCCCGATGTACCTCTGCCTCTACCTGCCTAGCTTTCTCCTCTTTCGCCTTCATCACTGCATCGCCATCAATAACTCTGGCATTCAAAATTACCCGCCGATCTGTTGTTGCAGCTTACAAACCTCTGTACTGTCGGTGAAAATCTGCCATTTCGATGCTTCTGATTTCGGCGACATGGAGCGAAGTCGATGCAGTATGATCTAATTTTTTCGCCATATCTCTAACTTCCTGTCGTACTCCAGCCATGTCCAGCTCAGCGTTGACGATGAGGTACAGTTGTTGGACATTGGTGCTTTTTTTCGGGGTCTGCAATACAACTTTCTTGCTAGCCAGAGAGGGGGCACTTCGTGGAGCTACAAGCTGTGTAAGCACAGCATTAGGATTGAAGGGATGTATTCCTGTCTTCCTCCATGCCGACTTGAGGTTCTCTTTGGTGTAAGCTTGCCGGTGGGCAGCACTGTAAAATTTCCAGAATATACACTTGACGACTGGAGTGCGTGTGTCTCGCATGTGATCGTCTGCGGCTTTGCTGTAATATTTTTGCACAGTCCCAAAGAGACCGACATTGAGAGGCTGCAGGAGATGTGTTGTATGGGAGGGAAAACAGAGGAGTTCAATATTATTGTTAATGGCATACTGACAAAATTCGAGGTTGATGTGTGAACGGTGGCCGTCCAGGATAAGTAAGCGGGGGTGACAGTTGCCACCCTTCCGATCCCTGGTATGCTTGTCGAAGTGGCACAGCCACTCCAACCCAAGTTTGTCATCAGTCCAACCATTGGGAGAGTAGGCAAATTTTGCTTTGGGATCACTGGTTTCTGTGTGTCACCCCATATAATGTGCTGCTCCTTTGAAAATCACAAAGGAGGGAAGCACAAAGAGTACAGCACAACAGTATGCAATGACCGTAAGCATCTCCCTCGTTCCATCCTATGTTACCCGTGGTGGCCGTCTCCCCGTCTGACAGATTACGTTTGCCTTCGAAGACATTCCAATAATGAACCCTTTCTCGTCCATGTTGAAAATGTCCTCAGGTTGGATTTCGCGTGTTCGGATCAAACATAACAATTTAGCGAAGTAGTCTTTTAGGGCGGGGATGTTGCCTCCGTAGACCCATTGGCAGTCAAGTTGAATGCTAAACTTTGCAGAGAGACTCGGTTGGCGGTTGAGAAAGTTGGACAACCAATGCTGGCCAAGGTGGGCAAGCTCAGGATCCTCTTCTGCTTTGGTAAGGATCTGGGCCAATGCGCCCGCTATAGCACGTAAAAGATCCATCCGTGGAGGAAATCCCCAGTCATCCAGTTTCTTGCACCAGTCTTTGAGAGCTTTCTCTTTGACCGGGGTGAGTCTCTGCTCATGTGCATGACTTTGCTGGCATGTAAGGCTGCCACGTTCCTGATCAGATAGGGCAGAACTGGAGACCCCATACTTGTCAGCCAATTTACGGAAGGAGGTGCCTTCCAATCGCCGTTCCTCAAGAGCACGGCATATTCTGACTTCCTGAAGGGTATTTTTGGATTCGCGAGGCTTGGTAGGGGCCATCTTTGGGCTGTTGACAGGTGGTGATGGGTGTTGACAGTGCTGAGTGGGGTAGTAAGGTGGGGCCACCACACTAAATCACGCTAACAAAAGTGTCTGGGTACGGGGTAGTAGCCGGTTACCCTGTTTGCTACGTTATAGGAAAAAAAGCTAGTTGATATGTATCATCCGGCCTCTCAAAGACACCTAGTCATTACCCGTGAGCTTGTCGGTTGAGACCATTAGGAAGGTGACTGGTCTGCGCCCACTACGGAGGCCCATAACAACCAACCTGTCAAGTTATTCAAATTTGTGTAACCTAAAACACCGACCTTGTATACAACCGTCAGCTTGTCTTCTTTCGACATAGATTACTCTTCCGTTCCCCGTCATCGTAGTCAAACCCTACAATCCAAAAACCTCGAAAACTCAATAAACTTGCAACCCTGCCAAAGAAATCTCACAAGATCGCCAATACCCCACAAATTGTAACTGGAGGAGGTATATTTGTGAGCAACCACCATTCTACTTCAACGCAAGTGATGTGCTCCACAGCATCAGATATTAACCATAGAGCATTGAGTGATCTGATGAGCGAGTCAACAGCAATATGTCAGGCAAGCCATCAGGCAAACTGCCAACATGGAAATCCATCGTGTAAGCTGTTGGACAAGTAGCCGATGAGTGGAATTAACAAGTAAGCTGACAATCAATGCACAGGGCAAGCCATCAGGTAATCCAATGAGTGAACCAACAAGCAATCTGTTGGGTATTCTGTTGTGTGGGCTGCCTTCTAGTGTAATTAACAAGCAATACAATAAGTGAGTCAACATGCAATCTATCTGGCATGCTTTTATACCTCAGAGGAGAACACGTGGAGAACAGAAAGAGATAGTACAGTTAGTCATGAGCAAAAGGTATATAATTACTTAGGAGAGGATATGATGAGTCAGTCAGCAACAGAGAGTCTAGGCGGCAAATAGCCCCAGAGATAGACCTTACAGCTATAATGGCAACAAGGGGCTAACCTTGGAAGAGGGACAAAAAATGTAACTAGATATGAGATAAGAGGGTCGACTATAGAGTCGATAATCTGTGTAACACTCAGGTGTTTCACCAACAGCACAATCGCTGAGGTGGTCACCAACAGTCTATCACCCTTGAGCGGGTAACACTTGTATGATGGTAGCAGAGCGACAGTGTAGTTCCGAAGGATTCGTACGGGAGTAGTTGGGAACATTCACAAAGCGATTCACACTCGAAATATCACTCGAGAGTTGATCCCAGAAACAATGTAATATTGTTAAGGCTCAACTTCCAACTGATCGTTGCTGATGCCTGTCTACGTAGGATACTGGCGCTCTTTAAATGTCACGCCGACTTTTTGGCCGTCTGCTCTCAGGCTGACTCGGGAAGTGCAATACCTCGGTATTACCCAGCAGCGTCTCTCCTCGTCCGAGGGAGATAGGGTTGATTGGAACATAGCACTGATTGATAGGTATGGACCCTGAAGATCTTCGATCCGAGTGCTTGCGAACAATCTTCGCTAACACCCCCTTTTAGGCGTCGTCACCCTCGTGCTCCTGATCGCCGCCCTTACTGGCCAAATACTTCCCAGGTGCATTCGGGGTTGCAATCTATGAGTCTAGATGCTTCCAGGAATGTCTGGTGATGTCGGTACAAGTGCCGCAGCAATCGCAGTTAACTGATGAATACGTCTCGGTTACATGACAAGTTAAGGTCCGATCTTCTTCAAACAACTGACAGATGGTCTGGCTCCCCTCATATACCCACCGGACCCGTTCCGCCTCGCGCGTCCTGCACGACCACTCGTGAGTTATATTGTACCCAGAAAAAGTTGACGTTTTTGCAGGTATACAGCAGCTAGTAGCTTTTAGTATGGGTCTCGCGGAGGATAACCTTGACACCTCCCAGGGATGTGACCAGACCCCCGCCTGAGGCTGCCACTCATCCCCTTTCCCTATGGTAACCTTGAGTTACCACCTGGCTGCTGTTGGGTCGGTAATACTTGTGAGCCTGGGGTGTAGGAGTACACGGCAGGGGAGGTAAATCGAGAAGAAGTGAAGTAGATAGAAGAGTCAGGTTTCTTTCCGATAATTCACAGTGGAATAATCTAAGGTTTGTTGTTCGGGGTGGTTGTGTTCGTGTCGAGCTTTCTTGCCGCGCTGGGAGCTCGGATATATGGCGAAGAAGGTAGTCAGGTGATCTCTCTTCGTACGCTGACGGAGGGCGGGCGTCCGAGGGCGAGTTCGAGCGCGGGACGGAGAGGCCCGTTTGCACAGATCCCTTTCCTCGTGAGTCATGGCTGCTGCCTAGCTGAGGGGGACGTGTGCGCTCGCCACCATATGGGGGGCGTGGGTGAATACCTGGAGCTGATTGGTCCTGGTCAGTGATAGCGACAAGGATGCCTAGGCCGTCGGCTGTTTCGTGCAGAGGGATGTGGGGACCGTGTATTGGCGTATGGGGGAAGACCCGTGGGATAATACCTCCGCGCACATGTGTTCCGCAGTCTAGCCCGCCTTGCAACTCTGGAGTTAAGATAGTGTACGTCCGTTACGGCCATAGTCCTTAACCCCGTACCTTTATCTCCCGCCTAGACTCTCTTGGCCCTGCGTGTGCGCCATACTCTGCATATGGCATGCTATGACCCGCGAGGGTGGTTGTTTGTCAGAGATAGCGCTCGTGGCCGTTTCTTCCGTGGCAACTGCGTACGGTGCCCTGCCCGTACCAGCCCCTCACCGGAGTACACTGCGGACCCCCTCGCGACTATCCAATGCACCCGTGCCGTGCATTCGACTATGTAGTCGTTGCTCTCGGTCCGAGTGTTACGCTGACTTCCCAACACATGACCATGTACCATATACTCCCATTCTCATCCCCGATCTACCAGGGTGTGACACTACTCCACCCTTCCGAAGCTTCGTCCCGAAGTGAACAAGAGATGGTCTGGTTGACTTAACTGTGCAGAACATAGAGATGGTTCCATTGGAATGCAGTCCTCCAGCCCCTACATCCCTCCGATCGCCTAACTATGAAGAAAACCCTCCTGCGGGAAAAAACTTCATAGTTAATACGGTTGACGATCGGCCCTCTATTCAACCCTCTGAGATGGGGTAAATATACTGTCGGAGCATGGTGATCCCGAACCTTTCGGCACTCGGAAACCAATCAGAGGTGATCAGAAGACGGGTCGACCTGCCACGCCAGTGTAGCAGTACCAGAGCCGGTCAAAAGCAGTTGGATCTTGCTTCCCGGTCGCCCACGCCTCGCCACTGTAAAAGGGTTCGGTTTGTCGAATAGGGATTACAACAGAGATATTCGGATGCTCGTTGAAGTGGTGTGAATGAAGTCCTCCGTCCCCTTCATCCTACTACCGTTGACGGTCCAAAGGCCCGCGCACTTTGGAAGGGTGTCAATCTAGCTCTCGGTGAGCCGGTCGTCTCTCGGAGAGTCTGGGTTCTTGCGGTGAAACTCTCGAAGTTTCTCCAGACCTCCTACTGAGAAGTTGTCGAAGGGCTCTTCGGTCCAGTCCCATCGGTCGGGATAGTCGAGCCATCGGACGAGGTATAGGACGCGGCGTCATTGCTTGGTGCTGCCAAGAACCTTGTCGACATCGTATTCATCGCTCTGCTCGATGTCGTCCGCGTCCCGGAGTATTCTAGATGGGTCCAGGGGCACTCGGTATTCGCTGGTTCGATAGGGTTCGAGCAGCGAGACATGGAAGACGTTGTGTATCTTCCATTTCCGTGGGAGCGTGAGGGGAGCGGCGAGAGGAGAGACGAGTTTTTCGATTTGGAAGGGACCATGATTTTTGTGGTCCATCTTCCGAGAGGGGCGACGCGTTTGGATGTTGCGACCGTTGAGCATAACCAAGTCCCCAACTTGGTATGCGGGGGCCTCCTTTCGCTGGGGGTCTGCGTACCGGCGCATTCGCTCCTGTGCCGTCTCGAGACCCTTTCGGGCCTCGTCGTGTATGGTGTGCATCCAGTGCGCGTAGACCTTGCTAGCGGGGTTGAGAATATTGACCGCCGCAGGGTTCGAGGCATTGGGGTTGAATCCGTAATTGGCGTAGAACGGAGACAGGCCCGTACCGGTGGTAACCGAGTTGTTGTAGGCGAACTCGGCCATGGGTAGCAGGGAGACCCAGTGGTTTTGCTCGTGGTTGGTGAACGAGCGGAGGTAAGCCTCAATGGTTTGGTTGAGGCGCTCGGTTTGGCCGTCCGTTTGTGGGTGGAAGGCCGTGGACATCCGGGGGCGGATGCCGGAGAGTCGGAGGAACTCTTTCCACACATCGGAGGTGAAGCAGGAGTCCCGGTCCAACACTATATCCGATGGCAGCCCGTGGTGCCGCCAGATCTCGCGGGCGAAGATTTCCGCAAGGTCGCTTGCCGTCTTACCGTCTTTCAGAAGAGGGAGGAAATGCGCCATCTTGGTAAATCGGTCGACGACTACCCAGAGTTGGTCGCATCCGTCGGAGATCGGTAAGTCGGTGATAAAGTCCATGGCAATTGATTGCCATGGAGCGTAGGGGAGCTCTAGATGGTGGAGGAGCCCGTAGGGGTGGTGGTGCGCTGCTTTGTTTTGTTGGCATTCCAAGCAGCTCCGGACGAAGTCTATAATTCGCTCGTCCATTTTTGGCCACCAGAAATTGCAGCGAATCAGTTCGATCGTCTTGTCCTGGCCCATATGACCAGCGACCTTCGTGTCGTGCTCTGATTTGAGGATCCTTTGGATAAAATTCTTGTCGTTGGAGACCCACAACAAACCCTTCCGGTATACCATTCCTTCCCTTAGTTCCAGAATTTCTCTCCTGGCCTTTGTGGCCACCCGCTGCTCCTCACGAGGGAGAGCGGTAACCTCCTCGACGGCTGAGCCGTCATTCGGCGCTGGTCTTTCCAACGCCGCTTCCTGTTCCAGGGCCTCGAGCACCTTGCGGTACTCGGGGTCCTTTTGTCCCGCTTCCCACACAGAACCTGCAAACCCCTCGCTCCATCTTCATGCTGGGATACCACTGAGTTGCGCTGCTGAAGAAACGTAGATAGTTCCTGGGCCGGCAGCGCTGATTCTGCCCGAAAAATGGGATGGGTGCAGAATCGTGGTGATTGGCTGGTCCTCACTCCCCCCTTTTTCAGGTCGGTACTCCGAACACCTGGATAGTGCGTCCAGCTTGCCGTTCTGGGAGCCAGGTCGGAAGAAGATTTTGAAGTCGATGCCGACAAGTTCTTGTGCCTAGCGAGCTTGCCGGCGGTTGAGTACCTTGGTTGTAGTAAAGTACTCGAGATTCTGGTGGTCGGAGAACACCTGCACTTGGTGTACGGCGCCTTCGCAGTATCATCTCCAGTGTTTGAAGCAGTCGACGATTGCGAGGAGTTCCTTGTTGTGGATTTCGTAGTTGATTTCCGCGGGGGAGAACTTCCTCGAGTGGAAGGCGACCGGGTGTAGGCGGTTCTCGTGGTCTCGTTGGGAGAGGATTGCTCCGAGGGCGAAGTCCAACGCGTCTGTCGCAACGATCACTGGCTTTTGAGGATCGAAGTGCGCCAGGATTGAGGCAGTCGTGAATCGGTTCTTCAGCTCTTTAAATGCGAGCTCGGCCTCGGGTGTCCATCTCCAGTCCTTGGCGTTACCCTTCGTGAGCTCCATGAGTGGACGGGCTACTCTCGAATAATCTTGGATAAAGCGTTGGTAGAAATTAGCAAAGCCCAAGAAGGATTGGACTTCGGTCAGGGACGAGAGTGTGACACTGGGGTTGTATCGTAACCGGAGTGTAGAGAGAATCAGAGGTAATCAGGCTACTTTCGATAATTCACAACGGAATAATCTTAGATCTTGTATGTGGGTTTTCGGGGGTAGTGTTGGTGAGGATGTTCCTTCTCTCCGTCGAGGCGAGAACTCATC
>Ga0307508_10002889_pt1 | contig 17750 bp, 16 predicted proteins | sample 9_EM_MG_FD_203089 | JGI IMG/M metagenome (GOLD analysis project Ga0307508, IMG submission 203089) | Populus trichocarpa ectomycorrhiza microbial communities from riparian zone in the Pacific Northwest, United States - 9_EM | ecosystem: Host-associated > Plants > Roots > Unclassified | place... | reverse complement strand
GAGCTGGAGTTGCGGGTACGGCAGAGGACCGCGGAGCTCGAGACGTCGACCCGGGAGCTCGACTCGTTCGCGTACTCGGTCTCGCATGATCTCCGCGCGCCGCTGCGCTCGCTGGAGGGTTTCAGCCAGGTCCTGCTGGAGGACTACGCCGACACGCTGGCCGATGAGGCGCGGCAGTATCTGCTGCGCATCCAGGCCAACGTCGGCCGGATGGCCCAGATGATCGACGACTTGCTGCACCTGTCCCGGGCCACCCGCAGCCAGCTGCGCCGGGAACGTACCAATCTCAGCGAGCTGGCCCGGGAGGTGGCCGCCGAGTTGGCGGCCCAGGATCCCGGGCGGGCCGTCGAGATCGACATCGCCGACGGCCTGGTCGCCCTGGGCGATCCACACCTGATCCGGCTCGTCCTGCAGAACCTGCTGGGCAACGCGTGGAAGTTCTCCGCGTACCGGGACCACCCGGTGATCCGGATGAGCGTGCACGAGCAGGACGGCGTCGACGTGTTTACGGTGCGTGACAACGGCGCGGGCTTCGACATGAGCTACGCGCATAAGATGTTTGACCCGTTCCAGCGCCTGCACACGACCGCGGAGTTCGAGGGCACCGGGATCGGGCTGGCGATCGTGCACCGGATCATCGCCCGCCACGGTGGCCAGATCCGCGCCGAGGGCGCGCCTGACCAGGGCGCTACGTTCCGGTTCAGCCTGGCGCCGGCACCGGCCGGGTGGGACATCCGATGATCCGCGGACCGATCCTGCTGGTCGAGGACAACCCGGACGACGTGGTGCTGAGCATGCGCGCGTTCAACCGGAACCACATCGAGAACCAGGTCGTCGTGGCTACCGACGGTGAGCATGCCCTGCAGCTGCTCCTGCCCGAGACCGGCGAACCGCTGCGGCCCGCGCTCGTCCTGCTCGACGTCAACCTTCCGAAGATCGACGGGCTGGAGGTGCTGCGCCGCCTCCGCGAGGACGGCCGTACGCGATCGCTGCCGGTGGTCGTGCTGACCACCTCGAACGAGGAGCGGGACATTGTGGACAGTTACCGGCTCGGCGCGAACAGCTTCGTACGCAAGCCCGTGATTTTCGACGAGTTCGTCCGCGCCGTGAACGTCCTCGGCGTCTACTGGCTGCTGGTCAACGAACCCGTGCCGGCAGGTCACGGTGGGTGAGCCGATGGACGACGTACATGTGCTGGTCGTCGACGACAGCGACGACGACGCCGTCCTGATCGTGCGCCGGTTGGCCCGGGCCGGGCTGCGGGTCAGCCACGTCCGGGCCGACACGGCCGCCGGGGTCGCGGCAGCGCTCGGCAACCGGACGCCCGACGTGGTGATCTCCGACTACACGATGCCGTCGTTCCGCGCCGAGGAGGCTCTCGAGCAGGTGCGCGCGCACGACGCGGACATCCCGTTCCTGCTGGTCTCCGGCCAGGTCGGCGAGGAGACCGCGGCGTCGATGATGCGAGCCGGCGCGCGCGACTTCGTCCTCAAGGAGCGGCTCGCCCGGCTCGCGCCCGCAGTCCAGCGGGAGCTGCACGAGGCCGCGGAACGCCGGCGCCGCCGCCGGGCCGAGGCCGCCCTGCGGGCGAGCGAGGAGCGGTTCCGCCTAATCGCGGAGCACGCGCAGGACGTGATCTTCCGCTACCGCCTGCACCCCGCCGCGACCATGGAATACCTGAGCCCCGCGGTCGAAACGATCACCGGCTACCCGCCCGAGCGTTTCTACGAGGACCCCGACCTGATCTTCCGCCTGGTCGAGCCCGAGGACCGGGCGGGGTTCGAGGCGTCCTGGCGATCGGCGCGGCCGGGCACGCTCACCATCCGCTGGCGCCGGCGTGCCGGCGGTCTCGCCTGGGTCGAGCAGCGGGCGAGCACGATTCCCGACGAGACGGGCCGGCCGGTAGCGGTCGAGGGCATCCTGCGCGACATCAGCGAGCAGGTGCGCGCCGAGCAGGGACGGCTCGAGCTGGAGCAGCAGCTGCGCCAGGCCGAGCGGCTGGACTCGCTCGGCCAGCTCGCCGGCGGCATCGCGCACGACTTCAACAACATCCTCGCGGTGATCTCCGGATACGCCACCATGCTGACCGAGGAGCTCGCGGTCTCCGACCCGAACCGGGCCGACGCCCAGGCCATCGAGCAGGCGGCGGCGCGGGGGAGCGGCCTCACCCGGCAGTTGCTGATCTTCAGCCGGCTCGAACCGTCGCGGCCCGAGACCCTGGACCTCAACGTCGTGGCCACCGACATGCAACGGCTGTTCGGCCGAACCCTGGGCGAGGACATCGAGCTCAGCACGATGCTCAGCCCCGACCTGCCACCCATCGCCATGGACCGCAGCAAGCTCGAACAGGTTCTGATGAACGCGGTGATGAACTCCCGCGCCGCGATGCCGTCGGGCGGACGCCTCACCATCGCCACGAGCGCCGACGCCGCTGGAGATCCGGCCTCCGGCGAGGTCTTCGTCAGCCTCACGATCACCGACACCGGCCACGGGATGGCGCCGGAGATCGCGGCGCGCGCCTTCGAGCCGTTCTTCACGACGAAGGGCCGGGGCAAGGGGACGGGGCTCGGGCTGGCCACGGCGTACGGGGTGGTCACCGACGCGGGCGGGACGATCTCCCTGGAGTCGCAACCGGGGCAGGGCGCGACCGTACGGGTCCGGCTGCCGGCCGGCGCGGCGGCCGTCCCCGACGACGCCCCGGCCGGCAGCCGGTGTCGGCCAGCGGGAACGGGCGGCGGATCCTGGTGGTCGAGGACGAGGACGGCGTACGCGACATCGTGTGCCGCATCCTCACGAAGGCGGGTTACGACGTGCGTGCCGCTGGCGATCCACAGGAGGCGCTGAAGCTCTGTCTAGATCGGACCCTGCACCTGGATGCGCTGCTCAGCGACGTCATCATGCCGGGCATGTCGGGCACCCAACTGGCGGCCGAGCTGAGGAACGGTCGCCCCGATCTTCCCGTGTTGTTCATGTCGGGTTACACCAGCGGACCGGCGCCGGGCGGCCAGGAGCTACCGCCGGACGCTCCGCTGATCTACAAACCCTTCCAGGCTGATCGGCTTCTGGACGCCGTTCATCAGATCTTGGAGCGCGGGGCCCCGTCGATATGACTGGCGGCCGCGATGGTCGAATTTACCGACTAAGTTCGCTCTTGGCATTGCAACTTGCATGACCGACGGGCACGCGCCAGCTGCCCGCCGATGATTGGCACATTAATTTCGGCGAGTACACATTGTGCTGATCCCGTTACGCTTCGTACTCTGTTGGTCAACATCATCGATCAACGTGAGTGTGATGAAGCGGGCCGGCCCGCCAGAGGCCCGCGGGGGAGCAGCCATGCTTGTCAAGGTCATGGATCAAATCACCGACGAAGATCTACACAAGGCTGTGTGGACACTGTACGAAGACTCGTTCGAGGACCTGAGGTCTCTCGCCGTTCAGCGGCACCTCATGTACCGCTCCGAGTTCGACGACGTGATGCAGGACACCCGCATCGACAAGTACCTCGCCTTGGATGACGACGGGACACTGTGCGGTATCGCCACCTACACCAACGTCCTCGAAGCGGTGCCCTTGATCGCACCGGAATACTTCGAGCGCCACTGGCCAGAGCACTACGCGGCAAGGAAAATCTGGTACATCGGGTTCGTCGCCGTCAGCCCGCAAGCCCAGGGTCGCGAGGCCTTCGCGCAACTGGTCGAGCAGATGTACTTGGTGGCGTCGACTCAGAACGGTCTGGTCGGGTTGGACATCTGTACCTACAACGACGATGTCCGGCACATGTCTCGGGTTTTCCGGCTGATGGTCAGCCGGCTCGCCGGGACGATGCGGTTCAAGCGAATCGACCAGCAGTCCTACTGGCTGTACGAGTTCCCGTCTGCCGCGTAGCTCTCTCTCGTCGGTCTTCACGTCATAGGCGACCTCCACATCGTCCAGAGCGGTGGTCCGTCGGGTAGCTCGATCACGGACCGGACCTGACATCCGTGCCGCAGGTAGATAGTGCGAGGGTGGTCGGCCTCCAGGCTTGCCGGGAGGCCGACCATTGCTGCGTCAGTACGGGTATCCACGTGCGCCCACCGGATCCGCGTGTAACGGCCGGATGACTTGGGTATCGTCGCCGAGGATGCTGACTCTTCCGTCGGCGCCTCGGCCGATCGCCGCGTAGACCTCGGGCCGAGCCGCGCGCATGATCAGCGCCCAGACGAAGCCGATGCCTGCGACCGCGAGATAGAGCACCGGGATCAGCCACTGGAACGGCGAACTCCCGGAGACCTGCAACAGTTCGCCGAAGCCGATGAGCGTCGCCGCCAGCACCACGGAGAGAAGCAGGAACGCCAGCAGGGGTGCGAGGTAGGCGCGCCAGACGTTCTCGCCGCGGCGGTGCTTGGCGAAGAAGCCGATCACCGCCGCCGACGTGGCCCACATCAGGATCAGCACGCCGAGGCCGCCGATGGTGGTCAGCCAGGCGAAGACATACACGAGAGGCTCGGCATGTGCCGCCGCGTAGGCGCTCAACACGCCGAACGCCAGCACGCTCTGGGTCACCGAGCCGAGCAGCGGCGCGCCGGTGCGGGGGTGGGTGCGACCCCAGGCGCCCGGCAGCACGCCCTCGCGCCCGAGAGCGAACTGGTACCGGGCCACGGCGGCGTGGAACGCCAGCAGGGCAGCGAAGACGCTGGTCAGGAAGAGCACGTAGCCGATGTCGACGAGGGCGACCGGCAGGTGCGGCCCGACCAGGAAGAAGACCAGGTCGGTACGGTGCGCGTTGGCGACCTGCGCGATCTGGTCGGGGCCGGTGGTCACCGACATCGCCCAGGCCGAGGTGGCGCAGAGCAGGCCCGCCAGCCCGACCGCCCAGTGCGTGGCGCGGGCGATCGTGCGCTTGGGGTCCTTGGCCTCCTCGGACAGGACCACGGTCGCCTCGAAGCCGACGAAGCCGGCGATGGCGAGCACGAGCAGCGAGCCGACGACCGGGGTGAGCAGCGGCGCCGGCGAGAAGGTCGCGAAGCTGACGTGGCCGTTCGCGGGGTGGGACACCATCACCAGGTCGTAGATCAGCACGATGCTGATCTCGGCGACCAGCAGGATCGCCAGCACGCGACCGCTGAGGTCCACCCAGAGCAGGCCGAGCACGGCGACGATGAGCCAGGCCGCGATGGCACAGGCATACCACGGCGTCTTGAAGCCGAACTGGGAGAGGATGCCCGAGGCGGCGGAGCCGAACAGTCCGAAGAGGCCGACCTGCATCAACGAGTACGCCGGAAGGGCCACGAACGCCGCGCCGACGCCGATGACGCGGCCGAGACCGTGGCTGATGTAGGAGTAGAAGGCGCCGGAGTTGACGATGTGCCGGCTCATTGCCACGAACCCGATCGTGAACAGGGAGAGGATCCCCGCCACCACCAGGTAGGCGATCGGGACGGCGGTGCTGCCGATGATCGCGTAAATGGCCGAGATCGCACCGATGATCACGGTCAGCGGGGCGGCTCCCGCCACACCGAAGAACACCACGGACGGCACGCCAAGTCGGTTCTTGGCCAGTGCTTGCCCGACGATATCCGGTTCGGCGAGTTCCTTACGCGCCATCAACAGCCTCCCGGCCCATTGATCGAAGTTGTTGTTGGTGAGGTGATGCCGGCCGACGCCACTCACCGGCGGCCTACGGTCAGCACCGATCCCACGGATGCCTCCGTGTACTCCACGAGCTCACGAAGGTCGCCCGGCAGAGAGTCCACCGCGTTGGGCAGGGACTGGAAGGCGTGACGGTGCATCTCGAAGTCGTAGAGAACGTGACGGGTGAGGCCGGTGGCGGCGATCAGGCCGACCAGGACCCGGTCGCTCACGTTCATCTCCACGCCTCGGACCAGCAGGTTGGCCAGCCGGGCCGGGGCCCAGGCGGCCGCGTTGCGCTGCTCGGCGCTGTTGGGCATGTAGAGCGTCTGGGTGCTGAGCATGCGGCGCCGGGTGACCGGCTCGACCGCGCCGAGACGCATCAGCCGCTCGCCGACCCGCAGGGCCGCGTCCTGCGAGAGGAAGGCCAGCCAGGTCCGCACGTCGCGGTGGCGTGGCTGGGCCACCAACAGGTCGAGGATGTCGTGCGCCAGCGCGTCGGTCGGTGGATGGCGGTCGAGAATGATAAGGTCGCCGTCGGCGACACCGACCCGGCCCTCGAGGATCAGTTCGCCGATCAATGCGGCGGCCAGGCCCAGGCCGGTCGCCCGCGGATGCAACCGGGACCGGCCGGTGCGGTCCTCGTGTGCGATCAGGTAGTACTGGTCAGCCAACACGCCGCCCACGCCCCTTAGACACAAGCTTTGAAGATCACTGTCCGTACAGGAAGTCATAACTCGATGTCCGCAGCATCATGTACCCAACCTCAAGGTCAATACAAGAAGTACTAGACTTCTTATTCAGGCCTTGAGTCCAAGTTGGATCATGGGCGGGGCGGGCCGTAGTATCGGCCTCATCAGGACCGAGGGAGTCCAGGTGTCCGTTGACGAGGGCCCTACGCTGCGACGTCGCCGTCTGGGTGCGGAGCTGAAGCGGTGTCGTGAGGCTGCCGGATTGACGCAGGAGAATGTGTCCCGGCATTTCGAGTGGCATGCTGCCAAGGTCACGCGGATCGAGACCGCGCGGGTGGCCGTGACCCCGCGCGACGTCAAGGACCTGCTGACCCTCTACAACGTGCGCGACGAGGAGTACCGCGACGCGATGGTGGAGCTGGCCCGGCTGTCGCGCGAGCGCACATGGTGGACGGACTATCGCGACATCATGCGCCCGGGAAACTTCATCGGGCTCGAGGCGGCGGCGTCCTCGATGCGCGAGTGGGAACCGGTGATCCTGCCCGGGCTGCTGCAGACCGAGGACTACATGCGAGCGTTGCTCAGCACGGGTCTGCCCGACGACCAGCACCTGCCGCGCCGGGTGTCGCTACGCCTCACCCGGCAGGCCCGGCTGACCGGCGACCGGCCGCTCGAGCTGCACGCGATCATCGACGAGTCGGCGGTGCGGCGCGTGGTCGGCGGCGAGGATGTGATGGCCAAGCAGCTGCAACGGCTGATCGAGACCTCTCAATTACCAAACGTGACGGTGCAGATTCTTCCGTTCAGCGCCGGCGCACACCCGTTCCTGGGGGGCTCAGCAGCGCTTTTGGAGTTCCGGCAAACCACCCATCTGGATGTTGTCTACCTTGAAGGTCTTGCGGGAGACTACTACGAAGAGCAACCAGAAGAGGTTGTTCGGTACCGGCAAGAGTTCGAGCGATTGAGTGCGAAGGCGCTCGACCATCGCATGACCATCAAGATGATCGAGAGCCTGCTCGACGCGTAAGAGCTCCGAGACAATCGCATACTGAAGGGGGGTGCTTGGAATTGCTCACGCACCATCTCAACGACGCTGCATGGCGCAAAGGCAGCCGCAGCAACGGAAACGGCGGTAATAACTGTGTCGAAGTCGCCTTCCTCGACACAGGCGTTGCTGTCCGCGACAGCAAGAACCGGTCTGGCCCGGCTCTCATGTTCACGCTGGCGGAGTGGACCGCCTTCGTGGACTCGGCCAAGGATGGCGAGTTCGACATCGTTTCCTGAAGTTGGACCTTACCGATAGGCACGCACCGAGGGGAAGTGCCTACGCAAAGTCAACTTTCACGGTATGTGCCTAAAGGACGCTGCAACGCCCCTCCGCGGGGCGTTGCAGCTGCCGCACGTTCCGTGATCTTCGTAGCCCTCTACTGGAACTGCCGTGCCCCCGTGCGATCATTCGTACTTCATTGCCGGGATGTCCGAATGATGCTTCGGCGGCGCGCTCAGCGTTCGGTGGTTCGCGCCGTCCCGGATCGGGCCTGAAGGACACAGATGTGTAGTCCTTAGCGCACCGGGTGACGACCGTCCGGCCTCACCCGGTCGTGCCGCGCTTCTTCCAGCCGCCGGCGACGGACTTCGCGGCTCGGAAGCCTTTCGAAATCCCGATCGCCTGCCGATGGTCCATATGGCGAACATCTTGCCTGTTGCCCGGAAGGAGATGCGGGGTGCTGACCTGCGTCGGTTCCTGCCCGGCCTCCGGCGTCGGCGATCGGGCCGACAGCGGCTTCGCCATGGTCGAGGCGCTCGTCGCGATCGCCATTGTGAGCGTCGTGATGCTCTCGCTCTCCTCCTTCTTCGTGGTCACCACGCGGATCGCGAGCGAGCAGGGCGACCGCCAGTCGGGGATCCAGGCCGCGGACGACGCCATGGAACGGGCGAAGGGCCTCCAGGTCGGCTCGCTCCTGGCTGGGCGCGACCTGACCAGCTCGACGACCCAGTGGACCGCGAACGTGCCGAGCGCCGTGCAGACCCTGCTCGCCATGACGACGATGGCGTACGACACGGCGGCGGGCACCGGGTCGGGGGCGACCGCGGTCCTGCCCACGACGTACCGCGCGATCACCCTCAACGGCGTCCAGTTCCGCCAGCACTGGTACATCGGCACCTGCCAGCGTCCCGCCGGCGCTGCCGCCAACTGTCTCGCCAGCGGCCTGACCGTCGGGTTCACCCCGTTCTACCGGGTGATCGTCGCGGTCACCTGGCCCGGCCGGTCGTGCGCGGGCAGCACCTGCGTCTTCGTGACCTCCTCGCTGATCGGCAGCGACACCAGCGAGCCGATCTTCAATACGGGCACGCCCGTGCTGACCACGCCCAGCACCCAGACCGACGACAAGGCCGTGGCGGTCTCGTTCACGCTCGGCGAGTCCGGCGGCGCCACGCCGCTGACCTGGGCGGCCGGCTCGCTGCCGACCGGCCTGACGATTGACCCGTCAAGCGGCGAGATCAGCGGCACGCCGACCGCCACCGGCGCCTTCTCCCCGACGGTGAACGTGACGGACGCGTACGGCGTGCAGGACTCCGTCACGTTCAGCTGGGTGATCAACGCGCTGCCCGCGATGACCGCTCCGGGCGCGGTGAGCTCGTCGGGCGGGGTCGCCTTCACGAAGACCTTCGCGGTCGGCAACGGCACGTCTCCGTACACCTGGGCGGCCACGGCCGGGGCGTGGGGCGCCTCGGGGCTGCCGCCGGGCTTGTCACTGGACTCCACCACCGGCACCGTGAGCGGGACGCCCACCGTGGTGGGTACGAACAACGTCACGCTGACCGTGACCGACTTCTACAACCAGGCCAGCTCGCAGACCTTCAGCTGGACCGTGTCGTGACGGCGCGCCGCCAGTCCGCGTACGCCCGGCGGCGTGACGACGCCGGCGTGACCCTCATCGAACTCCTCGTGGCGATGTCGGTCATGTCGATCCTGATGACCATCGTCACCGCCGCCGTGGTGCAGATTCACCACGCGGTCAACGGGGTGGACAGCCTCGCCCAGACCCAGAGCCAGATCAACACGGCCTTCGTCCGCCTCGACAAGGAGATCCGGTACGCCCGGGGCGTGAGCGATCCGGCCCTGGTCAGCGGCGACTACTACGTCGAGTACCTGCGCAGCGTGAACTCGGTGGACACCTGCGTGGAGTTGCGGCTGCGGACCGCGACCAGCGAGTTGCAGCGCCGCCAGTGGACCAAGAACATGAGCCCGCTCGCGCCCGGCGCCTGGACCACGCTCGCCTCGAACGTCACGGGCGCCACGCCGTTCACGGTGACCGCGGCCGACACCAACTCCCTCACCGGCTTCCGCTACCAGCGGCTGACCGTGGCGTTGACCGCGATCGTCGGCGGCGGGTCGTCCGGCGTCAACTCGGGCCGGGCCGGCGCCACCCGGCAGACGAACGTGACCTTCACGGCGATGAACGCCACAGCCTCGAGCAACTCGACGGCGAGCAACTCGGCAACCTGCACCGAGGCGCGGGGGGTGAGCTCATGAGGCGACCGGCCGTGCTCCGGCGGGAGCGGTGGCGTTCTGCGTGGTCGGCCGACGACCGGGGCTCGATGCCGCTCGCCCTGCTCGTGTCGCTGGTCGGCATCACGCTGAGCACGGTCATGACGACGCTGATCCTGAACCAGGTGCAGAACGTCACCTTCGAGGCCAGGCGGGTGCTGGCGCTGAACGCCGCGCAGGCCGGGCTCGAGGTGGGCCTGGCCCAGGTGCGCGGCTCGGTCACCACCGACGCGACCGGCGTCGTGTCGGGCGACCGTACGCAGTTGCCGTGCCGGGCGCTCACCGGCGCCCCGGCGGGAGCCAACGCCTCCTACTCGGTGACCCTCGCGTACTTCGACGCCGACCCGCAGGGCCACCTGCAGGACGCCACGTGGCTCACGAAATACACCATCCCGTGCTCCGGCGCCGCCGGGACGCAGACGACGCCGGCGTTCGCGGTCATCACCTCGACGGGCACCGGCACCGAACGCGGCGTCTCGAGCCGCGTGCTGACCGGCACCTACACGTTCCACACCGCGAACGCGAACATCAGCGGCGGGCTTATCCACGTCTACCGGGCCGACAGCTCGCTCAACGACCTCTGCATCGACGCCGGCTCGGGCGACCCGGCGGCCGGCGACGCGGTGACCATGCAGCTGTGCAGCGCGGGCAGCGTGTCGCAGACCTGGGCGTACGCCGGGAACCTGCAACTGGTCCTGGTGTCCTCGCAGAATCCCAGCCATCCGACCGGCTTGTGCCTGGATGCGGGCACTCCGCACGTGTCCGGCAGCAAGGTGCTGCTGCAGGTGTGCCAGACCACCACGCCGGCGCTGTACCGCCAGCAGTGGAGCATCAACGACGTGTCGAACCTGGTCGGCAGCAAGTCCGACGGATCGGACGTCGACGGATACTGCTTCAACGTGCAGAAGCCGAACAAGCCGAACAGCTACCTCGTCATCACGACCACCTGCAACTCCGGGACCTACGACAACGTGCAGACGTTCGCCCCGGGCGCGAACGTCGGCGCCGGGCAGGCCGCCTCGTCGGTCGGCCAGAGCATCGGCCAGCTCGTCAACTACAACCAGTTCGGCCGCTGTCTCGATGACACCGGGCAGAACCCGAACGCGACCAACATGATCGCCTGGCCGTGCAAGCAGAACCCCAACGCCGCCAAGGTGGCCTGGAACCAGCGGTACGCCCTGCCGGCGCTCACCTCCGGAAACGCCGGGAAGGCGGCCGACTACGCCACCGGCGTCATCACGACGACCAAGGGCACCGTTTACTGCCTGCAGAGCCCGATGTCCCCGGCGGTCGGGCAGTACGTCACGACGAAGTCCTGCGACAGCGCGGCCCACCAGCGGTGGACCGTCTACGGCCTGACCGACAGGTACTCGACCAGTTACCAGATCGTCGACGGCACGGGCGCCTACTGCCTGCAACCGCGCGATCCGAACGCCAACCCCGCCGATCTGTTCCAGACGGTCAACAAGATCAGCAAGATCTACGTCGCCACCTGCGACGGCTCCACCCTGCAGAAATGGAACGCCGACAAGAACACCATCGAGGCGCAGTCCCTCAAGGACATCAACGAGAACTAGAGACTCTGCCGCCTGCCCGGGAAACAGTCTTCGCTGGGGCCCCACAACCAGAGAGGTGTGGACACATCCCGCCGGTTGTGAAGAAAAATCGAATACCGTCTTCCCGGCGCCGCCACTCTGCGTACATCTAGAGGCTCTGGCGGGCCTGGTCGGGGGCGTAGCGGGACAGGGTCAGCTGTTCCATGACGCTGATCAGGGTGTACAGCAGGATCGACGCGACCGTCACGATGGTCACGCCGGTCCACAGACGGTCCAGTTCGAAGGTCGTCACCGCGGCGAGCATCAGGTAGCCGAGGCCCTTGCCGGTGGCCAGCCACTCCGCCAGCAGGGCGCCCACCAGCGCCAGCGGCGCCGCCACGCGCATCGCGGCGAAGAGGGCCGGCAGGGCGCCGGGGAACTGCACCCTCAGGAGCGTGGCGTACGGGGAGGCGCCGTACGCGCGCATCAGGTCCAGCGAGGCCGGCGGGACCGCTCGCAGCGCCAGGGAGACGTTGACCAGCACCGGGAAGAACGTGACGATGCCGGCGATCACGGTGACCGCGAGCAGGCCGCGGCCGAAGATCAGGGCGATCAGCGGGGTCATGGCCACCAGCGGGACGGCGCGCAACGCCATGGCGATCGGCAGCAGGGTCTGTTCCACGCCGCGCCACAGGGCGAACGCCAGGGCCGTGACCAGGGCGGCCAGCGTGCCGCCCACGAGCCCGATCAGAGCGTCCAGCGCGGTGGTCTTGCTCGCCTGCCAGAGCAGGGCGTGCTCGGCGCCGTTGGCCGGGTTGGTGAGGTAACGCCACACGTCCAGCGGGCCGCGGGTCAGGAACGGGTCCATGTGCAGGCCCTTGACCAGCAGCTGCCAGACGCCGCAGATAACCGCCACCGACAGGACGGCCCCGCCGGCGCTGCGCAGCAGGCGCAGGACGGCGCGGCGGGCGGCGTGCCGGCTCGCCGGCGCGGGCGGGGCCGGTGTCGCCGTCGTCATCGGGGCGCCCGCGGGGCCCAAGGGGTGAGCAGCCGGCCGACCAGCGCGGTCAGGCCGTACGCGGCGCCGGAGATGGCGGTCGCCACGAGCGCGATGCCCCAGGTGCGCTCCACGGCGAGACTCTGCTGTGAGTTGATCATTGCTACTCCGAGTCCGGATTCGGCGCCCAGGTATTCGCCGATGATGGCGCCGAGCATGGCGGCCGGCGCGGCGATGCGCAGGCCGGCGAAGAGGCTGGGCAGGCTGGCGCGCAGCCGTACGGCCCACAGCTGCCTCCACCGGCCGCCGCCGTAGGCCCGGATCAGGTCGAGGCTGGCGGCGTCGGCGCTGCGCAGGCCGACCAGCGCCCCGACCAGGGTGGTGAAGATGACCGACAGCGCGGCCAGGATGACCTTGGAGGTGTCGCCGTTGAAGAGCACGGCCAGCACCGGGCCGATCGCGATCACGGGCAGGCAGTAGCTGACCAGCGCGAGCTGCAGCAGGGCCCGCTCGACCAGCGGGACCTGTACGAGCACGACGGCGAGCACGACCGCGATGGCGTTGCCCCAGAGCCAGCCGAGGCCGGCCTCGCGCAGCGTCGTGCGGATGTTGGGCCAGTAGAAGGTGAAGCCGTCGGCGCCGAGTTGCCGCAGGATCGCGCTCGGCGGCGGCACCGCGCGGCTGCCGGCGAAGACCGTCCGGCCGAGGATCTCCCAGACCACGACGAGGGCGAGCAGCCCGCAGGCGCCGAACAGCCACCGCGGCGCGGCGGGCCGTCGCGCCGCGCGGACCGGCGCTGCGACGCTCATCCGGCCTGCCCCCCGGCCGGCTCGGTGGTCCCGCCGGGGCCGTCGAGCTCCGTGGCGCCGCCGAACAGCAGGGCGCTGAGCTGGTCCTCCAGCTCGTGGAAGCGGGCCGTGCGCATCATCTCGGGCGTACGGGGGCGCGGCAGGTCGATGTCCACCTGGGCCACGATCCGGCCCGGCCGCGCGCTCATCACGGCGACCGTGTCGGCGAGGAAGACGGCCTCGGCGATGGAGTGTGTGACCAGCAGCGTGGTCGTGGCCCGCTCGGTCCAGATCCGCTGCAGCTCGAGGTTGAGCCGCTGCCGGGTCATCTCGTCCAGCGCGCCGAAGGGCTCGTCCAGCAGCAGGATCCTGGGCTCGACGACCAGCGCGCGGGCGATCGCCACGCGCTGGCGCATGCCGCCGGAGAGCTGGGCCGGCCGGGCCTGCTCGAAGCCCTCCAGCCCGACCAGCTTGATCAGGTCGGCGATCGCGGCGCCGTCCGCCTTGACGCCGCTGACCTCCAGCGGGAGCCGGATGTTGGCCGTCACCGACCGCCAGGCCAGCAGCGCCGAGTCCTGGAAGGCGATGCCGAGGTGGTGGTTGCGCCGGGTCGCCGCGGGGTCCTCGCCGTGCACGTACGCCTCGCCGGAGGTCGGTCGCTCCAGGTCGGCGAGGATGCGCAGGATCGTCGACTTGCCGCACCCGGACGGCCCCAGCAGCGCGACGAAGGCGCCCGCCTGGGTGTCCAGGTCGACCCGGTCCAGGGCCGTGACGGTGGACCGGCGGATCGTGAACTGCTTGGTCAGCTGCCGCAGCACGATCCCCCGGTCCGCCACGCTCAGGATGTCCCCTTGAGGCTGGGGTTCTCGGTGTACACCTCTTTGAGCACCGAGAGGTCGAACAGCTGCTCCTTGGCGATCGTCACGCCGCCCAGCGCGAGCGTCTTGATCGTCTCGTCGATCAGCGCGTCGGTGATCGTGAACAGGCCGTTGGCCTTCGTATCGGCCGTGGACACCACCGTGTTCTGCGCGGTCGACTCCAGGGTCTGCTCCGCCTCGTCGAGGCCCAGGTCCTTGCCGTACTTGGTGGCGGCCAGGTTGGCGCCGAGCTTCGGGTCGGCGACCGAGTCGGTCCAGCCCTTGATGTCGCCGATCAGCGCGGCCTTCACCTTGTCGCGGTCCGAGGTCAGGCTCGACTTCTTCACCACGTAGACCTCGGAGACCATCGGGTAGCCGTGGTCGTTGAGCAGCATCACGGCCGTGTCGACGCCCTTGGTCTTGAGCAGGTTGGGCTCGTTGGTGAAGAACGAGAACCAGCCGTCGACCTCCTTGGAGACCAGCGGGGACGGGTCGAACTGGGCCGGCACCTTCGTGATCTTGCTCGGGTCGATGCTGTTGGCCTTGAGGAAGGCGTTCCAGACCGGCTCGTTCGTGGCCTGCACGCCGATCTTCTTGCCGATCATGTCCTGCGGCGTGTTGATCGGCTTGGTGGCCAGACTCATGATCGCGAACGGGTTCTTCTGGTACTGCGCGCCGATGAGCATCAGGCCGGCGCCCTTCAGGATGGCCGCGGCGGTGATGTCGGGGGAGGAGATGCCGATCAGCGCCTTGCCGGACGCGACGACCGCGTCCTGGCTGACGTTCGGGCCGCCGGCCATCAGGTTGACCGAGCCGAAGCCGGCCGCGGTGTAGTAGCCCTTCGTGTCCGCGACGTACGCGCCCGCGAACTCCACGTTCTTGACCCAGGACAGCTGGTAACTCAGGGCGCCGAGGCTCTTGGCGCCGCCGGAGGACGACGTCGACGGCGACGTCTTGTCATCGCCGCAGGCGGCCAGCAACGCCGTGGCCGCCCCGAGGGTGACCATGCTGGCCCCGCCGCGCAGCAGTGAACGCCTATTTATCTGTGCAGTCACGCGAAGCTCACTTTCCCTGAAGAGGGCACGACGCTAACCACCAGGTGTTTCGGCGGAGTTTCGCCCGTTGGCCCAACCTGTGGCGGCCGGTTCCTCAGCTGGGGCTCTGCGGGCGCGTCAGGCCCAGGTCGTAGGCGAAGATGACCGCCTGGACCCGGTCGCGTGCGCCGATCTTCGCGAGGACCCGGCCGACGTGCGTCTTGACCGTCGACTCGGAGAGCGTCAGCCGCTCGGCGATCTCGCCGTTGGTCCAGCCGCGCCCGATCGCGACCAGGATCTCGCGCTCCCGGTCGGTGAGCGTGTCGAGCCGCGGGTCGCCGGCGGGCGGCGCGCCGGTCAGGTGCTGGGCGAACGCGTCGAGCAGGCGCCGGGTGAGCGCGGGCGCGATCACCGCGTCCCCGGCGGCGACGGCCCGGACGCCGGCCAGAAGTTCCTCGGGGTAGGCGTCCTTGAGCAGGAATCCGCTCGCGCCGGCCCGGAGCGCGGCGTGCACGTACTCGTCGAGGTCGAAGGTGGTGAGCATGAGGATGCGGGACCGGCCGCCGGACTCGACGATCCGCCGGGTGGCCTCGATGCCGTCCATGCCGGGCATCCGCACGTCCATCAGCACCACGTCGGGGTGCAGCTCCATCGTGCGGCGTACCGCGTCGGCGCCGTTCTTGGCCTCGCCCGCGACCTCGGTGTCGGGGTTGCTCTCCAGCAGCATCCGGAACCCGAATCGCTGCAGGGGCTGGTCGTCCGCGATGAGGACGGTGATCATGCCGGGTCGCCTTCCGGCTCGGGCAACGGAGTCAGATCGAGCTCGGCGATCACGTTCCAGCCTCCGTCGGGCGCGGGCGCGGCCGTGACGGTTCCACCGTAGAGGGCGGCGCGCTCCCGCATGCCGATCAGGCCGTGCCCCGGCTCGCCGGCGGGCGCGGGGCGGTCGGCGCCGGCCGGCCCGGTATCGCGGACCTGGATGTGCAGCCGGGCGTCGTCGGCGCGCAGGGCCAGGCGTACGCGGGTGTTCGGGCCGGCGTGCTTGAGGGTGTTGGTGAGCGCCTCCTGCGCGATCCGGTACGCGGCCAGCTGCACGCCGGCGTCCAGGCTCTCCAACTCGCCGGCGCTCTGGTACTCGACCTGCGGGCCGGCCGCGCGGATGTGCCGGCAGAGCGGGTCGAGGTCGGCGATGCCGGGCTGCGGGCTGAGGTCGGGCTCGTCGGCCCGCACGCGCAGAACGCCGAGCATGCGGCGCAGCTCGGCCAGCGAGCGGCGGCCGGTGTCGCCGATCATGCGCAGTGCTTCCTTGCCGCGTTCGGGCGCGGCGTCCACCGCGTACGCCCCGCCGTCGGCCAGCGTGATGATCACCGAGAGGCTGTGGCCGAGGATGTCGTGCATCTCCCGGGCGACCCGGGTGCGTTCGGTGGCCGCGGCGAGGCGGCTGCGCTGGTCGCGCTCGATCTCGAGCTGGACGGCCCGGTCGCGCAACGCGGCGAGCTGGGCGCGGCGCAGCCGCACCGCGAAGCCCAGCGCGGCCGCCGCGGTGCCGACGCTGGCGATGAAGAACATCACGTCCCACACCGGCAGGGAGGACGACAGGCGGACGGTGGCCATGACGAACGCGGCGAGCAGGCCCGGCACGGCCCAGAGCATGCGGTTCAGCCTGCCGTGCAACACGACGTTGTAGACCGCGACCAGCAGGGCGACGTCGGCGCGCAGCAGGATCCCGGCGGCCCACTGGGCCAGGAAGACGGCCGCGACGGCGTAGAAGGCGAGCAGCGGGGCCCGGCGCCGCCACCACAGCGGGATCAGCAGCCCGGCCTGCCAGAGCAGCATCTGCCACACCGGCAGTTCGGTGAGCGTGATGGGACCGTCCGGCTGATGCCGGCCGCCGGCCAGATCGTGCGCGCAGAACATCAGGAAGATCACCAGGACGACGGTCCCGTTCAGCCCCCAGGGATGTGCCTCGTCCCACTGCCGCGCTCGCTGGGCCAGGCCGAACAGCCGGGCGGCGGCCGGGTGCCCGACCAGGGCGCCCGCGGCGTTGTCGCGGCTGCTCACCCGCCCATCCTCCGCCATGCCGGCGGCGCGCTGCCGCATCCGGCCGAAGGAAAGCCGCAGGCGGCGCCCGGCCAGGCCGGGCGCCGCGCGGATCGAGCCGGAATCAGGCATCCGAGCGCATCAACCGGTACGCTGCGCCGCCGAGCGCCAGCGCCGTCCAGCCGAGCAGGACCAGCAGCCCCGCCCCGGCCGTCAGGGTCCCCGCCTGGTGCTGCAGCGCGAAGATCGACTCGCCGGCGTTGCTGGGCAGGTACGGCGTGAGGTCGGCCCGCCACGACGTCGGCAGCAGCGACATCAGGCCAGGCACCAGCAGGAACGCGCCGACCAGCGTCGAGATGCCGCCGGCGGTGGAGCGCAGCACGGCGCCGAGCGCGACCCCGAGGACCCCGACCAGGCCGAGGTAGACGCCCACCCCGAGCAGGCTGCGCAGCACGCCACTGTCGGAGAAGGTCATCGCCTTGCTGGTGCCGGAGAGCACCCCGCTGCTGATCGCGAAGGCGGCCACGGCGCCGATCGTGCCGACGACGAAGGCAATCACGCCGTAGACCGCGGCCTTGGACCAGAGCACCGGCAGGCGCTTCGGCACGGCGGCCAGGGTGGAGCGGATCATGCCGGTGGAGTAT
>Ga0307508_10002888_pt1 | contig 17764 bp, 19 predicted proteins | sample 9_EM_MG_FD_203089 | JGI IMG/M metagenome (GOLD analysis project Ga0307508, IMG submission 203089) | Populus trichocarpa ectomycorrhiza microbial communities from riparian zone in the Pacific Northwest, United States - 9_EM | ecosystem: Host-associated > Plants > Roots > Unclassified | place... | reverse complement strand
CCTCCTTCAATCACCACATATCAATATATTGATTCTCCGGTCCCTAAACACTTTCTGATGCTCCATTTGTTTTGGTTCTTTTTGGTTGCAATCAACCACAGAATTCCTCCAAACGGCGAAGAAGCCAGAAATCAGTCAGCCTTTCGATCCCGTCCACCTTACTCATGTCGGTTTCAACTCTTCCACTGGGGAGTTCACTGGCTTGCCGAAAGAATGGCAACAGCTATTGCAAGAATCAGGAATCTCACGGCAAGAACAAGAACGCAACCCGCAGGCTGTCATGGAGATCGTCAAGTTTTACCAAGAAGGCCGAGGTGAATGGGACAAGATGGGCAATATGAACAATTTCAACACAAGTAATCCTTCTTACGAACCTGTGGCCAGTCCGCTTGCTGAGGATTCCAACAACTTAAGGGGCTTCAACAATCCAGTACGTTTTCTATCTCATATTCATTTATGCGAACCTCGGCGCTCATTAACTCGATGGCTTAATCTCTCTCTACCTTTCAGCGAGCTCCACCGCCACCACCATCAAATAAGAAAACCTCAACTGGGCCAGGCCAACACCCTCGCCAACCCCCCCAGTCCGCGCAACCTTTCAGCTCCCGCTTCCCACCATCCACCACTCCCGCACCTCCATCCCTTGACCGTTCCACATCGACCCGCACACCCTCTGGTGTACCTCATGCTCCCACAAAGCAACGTTCCATGGAGAATCTCGGCGGCGGGACTTCCACACCGACGCGATCGATCTCGCAACGGGAGCCGCCGCGTGCCAGTCCGTCGACGAAGAAGAAACCAACGATCGGCGATGGCGCAGCGGCGGGAGGTACCGCTGCGCCTCCGTCGGTCAATACAAATCCATATGGATCATTTGCGCCTGCGCCACCCCCTGGTGCCGCTGGGCAACAATCTCCTCTTACACGTGAACGTGCTGAGCGACCAGCCCCGCCACCTCCTGGTACTGCCGCGCAGAGTCTGCAGAAAGCAGCCGCAGCCGCCAGTCAAGGCGTGGCGACCCCAAGGCGGAGAGAAAAGAAGGACAAAGTCAACGAAGTGGATATCGTCAAACGTTTGCGGGAAATTTGTACGGATGCCGACCCAACGCGATTATACCGTAATTTGGTCAAGATTGGGCAGGGGTACACACCTCCGAATTATCGTGCTTGATGCCGCACTATCTAACTAGATTCATTTATAGAGCATCTGGTGGCGTGTATACTGCTTACCAAGTGGGTACAAATCTGGCCGTAGCCATCAAGCAGATGGACCTCGACAAGCAGCCGAAGAAAGATCTCATTATCAACGAGATTCTCGTCATGCGTTCAAGTCGACATCCCAACATTGTCAACTACATCGACTCCTTCCTGTACAAGAACGACTTGTGGGTTGTCATGGAGTACATGGAAGGCGGCTCTCTCACCGATGTTGTCACCGCCAACTTGATGAGCGAGGGCCAGATTGCTGCCGTCTCTCGGGAAACGGCCCAAGGACTCGAGCACTTGCATCGACACGGAGTCATTCACCGTGACATCAAGAGCGACAATGTTCTCCTAAGCATGCAAGGGGACATCAAGCTCAGTAAGTATTGGTTTGAGCAATGGGAGAAGTTTCGACACTCAATCAATCTCCCAGCCGACTTTGGGTTCTGTGCGCAGATCTCGGACCCAAACCACGCTAAACGAACCACTATGGTTGGTACACCGTACTGGATGGCCCCTGAGGTCGTGACGCGGAAAGAATATGGTGCCAAGGTGGACATATGGAGTTTGGGTATCATGGCTATAGGTCCGAACAGATTGTTTTGGTTTGTTAGCCGAGGCTGACAATACGACACTCAGAAATGGTCGAAGGCGAACCGCCTTATCTCAACCAAAATCCATTGAAGGCCCTTTACCTCATTGCCACTACCGGCACGCCGAAGATCAATAACGCGGAGTCTCTATCAGCGATTTTCAAGGATTATTTGGCGAAGTGCCTCGAGGTTGATGTTGAAAAGCGACCCGACGCGGCGCAGCTTCTTCAGGTGAATTTCATCTTTCTGGCCAATTATTGTTCGGGAGACTAAATGCATGGTCGCACCTAAGCATCCTTTCTTCACGAAAGCGGAGCCGCTCAAATCACTGACGCCGCTCATCAAAGCGGCGCGAGAGGCAGCTGCTCAGAACAAGAAGTAGTCGCGTCCGTTCCGCCCGTCTTCGCCTCTTTGTCTGGATTGTTGTCATCTATCGCTCCCGCGATATTCCTAAGTATCGGTCACTTACCTTACGCAAACAAAATCACCCCCTAGTTTCAAGGGCCTTCCATCGATATCCGTCCAATCTTTCTTGGTCCGCCCCTCATTCCAACTTGCCATCCCGATATTCGTAGTTTTAGACACGATGGAACGTCTAAACCTTCCGCTCGAATGGCCAAATGTGTCATTTCATCACCGTTGCTCTGCGCCACTCCGTGTTCTGTTTCGTCCTAACCTGCGTATACCGCTGCTGACCTTATGAATACTTCGGACGCTGTGAACGATGGATGTGATTGATTGGTGTTGTGGGCCCTTATCTCCTTGCTTCTCCCAGTGCCTGCCTCACGTATTTTCTTGTGTGTCCACGTCTGACTGACCATAACACAGGCTCTTTCTTTTCCATTCCTATACCGTTTCATGTCCAGTTCTTTTACATCATTCCAACCCTGCACTATGCACTGTACATGATCCGAAAATTGTCAATGCACATCTTTAGAAGCCCTTTAATCCGGTCGATGGTGGCTACTAGTACATGTGTATTTGCAGCAGTCTTTGCATGCAAGCTAAGTATCCCCGACAATATAAATCTTGGAGACTGATTGTAGGATCGACGTTATCCCCAGGCTCGGAATGTTTTGGTACCGAGCAGCTCATTCCGATTAATTGGGGCTGCCGGCTACGACAATAACCGGACAAGGCTATATAGCCGAATCCATCCCGGAAGTCGTCGATTTTAACTCAACCTTGCGGCTGTGACAGCACCTACTTCTCCATCAATACAATACAAGATGAGTGATTTGCAACTGGGATCCAGAAAGTTAACTTGACAAGGAACGACATCAAGAGCAAACACGGCTGAACTATCCCGCCCCTGGCGAGGGATGCAGAATCCAAGAATACCGAAGGAAAAATAGAAATTTAAATATTCCAGCACACCAATTAGAAATCGTAAACCGAACTAGGGTATAACGGTGAGAGACACTTCGAGAGAACTCAGTGAGACGATGGATGCGCGGACAAATCTGTCAGTTATCAGTTTCTGCCTAGTCATCCTCGTCCTCGTCGTAGTCGCGGTCTTCAATGGTGTCAATCGGACGTCCTGCGTCCGAAGAGATGCGCGCGGCGATGTCACGATGGCGAGAATGACGCCGGGAGTGGGGCTTGTAAAACCCGCCTGAGGTATCGCTGTTTGCGAAGATTTTGTTTTGTGCACCCTGCGTGAAGTGATAAAGGTCGGTGTATTGTGGGGGTGAGTAGTCGCCTTCGAACATCTACAGGAATGGATGATGTTCATGATTTGAGATCAATTCGGGTGAGAACAACAAACTTACGTTGTTACGTTCTTTCTGGTACCAGTAAAATGGCTGTTTCGCCCCGACCGTGCAGTTCCACGGCGCAGCTTTCTTGCCAATCTTGGGCTCAGCTCCACAACGGCGGGCGGGACGACCCTTGGCGACAGCATGCTTAGAGGTGGCACCAGGGAAGTTGCACTGGAACCCTGTCATGTAGTCTGACGCAATGAACCAAGCGTCGGATCCCCAGCACTCAAGGATTGCAAATCGAGAGGACTCACTTTGTTCGGATCCAGAATCGGGCGTATGAATCTATGTGACAAAATAAAACGCTTCAGTGGTCGCCACATCGAACCTCTTCCTTGTGAAACGCACCCAGAACCTGAAAAGATATAAGGCACCGATATCAGCAGCAGAACTGCGAAATGCAGAGGCCCATTTACTCACCAGGCACAGATGCATTTTCCATCAGGGCATGGGGGCATAGCCTGGGGAACATCGAACGAGGTCCAGCGCGTCCAAACACACTTATGCTGGACGGAAAAGACGACAAAATCCTCCGGCTTAACGTCACGGAAGTCGGACTTGTACGCCACGGCAAGGGCGCAGCCACCAAGATCATTGATTCCAGTGGTGTCTTGGACACGGAAAATCAGTCGGCAAACCAGAATTGACTATGCAAGATATCAAGGCAACGCACGATACTGTGACATTGGATAGCCAGGGCACGGATCATTCTCGCCACTGCCCTTCTTTTGGGTGTACGTTGAGCCAGCGCTGGTGCGCCAATAGGACGTGCCGCCCTTGTCACAGTTGATCTCTACCCACTTCGTCTTTCCAACGGGAAGCTGCATTACGTCGTGCTTGTGCGGCGGGAAGTCTGCAAAACAATCGCGGGACCATGAACCCACGGTGCCACGAGTACAGTCAAGCGATTCGACGGCAAAGACGCACCGAGGAGACCATGAAACCACCACTCTTTGAACGTGCGGTGCATGAGAGGGATAACAGGTCTATTATCCCCTGGAACGGGGGTCAGGGTGGATGCGGTGACCTACAGCACCCACATATTTGAATAAGCTAGCGAAGTAGCGAGGTGCCCAAGTCGAAATAGGGACTCACATTAAAGCCCAGCATGGCGGGAGTGAATCTCAACATAGAAAATTGTCAGGTAAAATTCTATCAAACCGCCTAGTGAGCGGACTCACAACTACGAGATATCAAAAGTGGGTCAAGTAGTGTTTTAGAGTCATCATTAAACTTAACTTACACTCTGGTGGGCCGAAGCCACTGCTGAAACTCCAAGGAGGACAATAATCCTTGTCGGGTCCGTCAACATCATTCTCTTCGATTGGCGGTCGGTTACTTAAAGAGAGGCAGATACGCTAACGAGTGTGGGCAGAAAAAGAGGGGAATGATTCGATGCACAGAGGTACAACAGGAGGTTGGGGGTGGGGGGTGGGGGTCGAAGATAAAAGGATGACATTTGGAATTGGAACGCTTGTTGGCTTGACACTAAACGGCATCAATGAGGAAAAATGCACAGCCTTGAGGCACACCGCCGCTGTTGATATAATCATTGATATCACCCAGGGGCCCAGTTGAATTTGCCAAGAGAACGAGCACTTTCAAGTTCCTGTTTTGGAAGTGATGAAAGGCGTCCCTTAGCAACGTCACAAATCACCAGAGTCACGTCACGTCAATGCTCCGATGGCTCGCACGTCTGTATAACCGCCAGCCCATTGTTTTTGTCATCTCACAGCCAAAAGAGCAAGCCTCTGGGTCTCCTCGGGTAGTAATCAAAAATCGCGGGAAAAAACTAAATGCGCTCGCCAAAAGCGGGGGTCGTGTTTACACAAACAACATTAAACACTACGCGCAATCCCCATCATGGCACGAGCCTCCACATTCTCCGCTCTTTTCATACTTCTCGGCTTATCTTACGCGCTTTGGGGCGCGTTTGGCGCTCATATTGGAGCACAGCCGCCGCCCACCTCAAACCCAGCCACTGTTTCGCTGCCGAGCGTGATCCTTCCTGCATCCTGTCCTGCAGGCCACTACGAGTGCCCCAAAGACTCTCAAAACGCCAGGATTCTCATTGATTGCTCTGTAAGCGAGCAAGGCAAACTCCAGTGCGTCTACGGGGACAGCACGTCTAGCGCGATGGACGGATCGCTGGGGAATATCGTGACGGAAAACGGCGTGAATGCAGTACCCACAATCGACGTGTGCTCTTACGATTTTGTAAGCCGAATTGATTACGTTTTCCGGGCCCACAACATTCTGATGCGTAGACTTTCGTCTTTTAGCTTTCGGGTAAGCTGCAGTTCGCGACTTCCACTGCATGTCGCCCGAGCGCCGTTGTTCGTACTGTGTATTCGGCCCCGGGAAACGCCCTAGGGGTAGTTAATCAACGCGAACACATCCCTAAACACCCAATCCCCAACCCACACCAACCGAAGACAAGGCGCATCGTTGCATCTCTCGCAGACGTGCTCCCGAACTTGAAGGCTCGTCTTGTTGACGCTATTACTGGACTCAAGAAGAGGGATGGAGGAGTGAATACAACTATAAGTGGCCCGCCCAATAATGCAACAGGTCCAGATACATCCACCAATGCCACAAGTGTGTATCCTTGTTATCCCTTTCTCACTGAACCAGCACAAGCGATGAATCTAACAGTCATATTCTTAGCCTTCGGCAACCATGATTACTGATTCGAATCGGGACGCATTCGAGTTTTATCCGACATACATGCCATACCCAACATCCCCACGGCGGTTCAGCTCCCTCCCAGACACATCCTTATTGTCTCTTTATTCTTGATCATTTCCACTGCACAGAACGCGCTATACTCTAGTCCATTCGCTCAGTTCTCGACCATCACCCATTCAAATCATATACGACACCTAGATTCGTCAACTCGTCTATCACGCTTCATGGACTCAATCAGTACCTCACGTTTCACCATTTGTACACAGCAACTTGTCTTCCCCCTCCCTTTGTATAGCCATATACATTTTTCTGCCTTCCATTGCCTGCGTTGTGCACGATATGTGCCAGACTATCGTACTTGTGAGGCTATGGATTTTGAATGGTTAAGCTGCTGAATCCACTTCACTCTTAACGTTCTCGATACCCCCGGAATAATACCATGACAGTTGACCAGGCTTCTTAATTAGCACACCAACGAGGTAACACTGAAACTACCATACGAAAGGGATACAGGTCGGCGTCGGGGAAAATCACGAGACGCACACTAGTTACGTCAGATGAAACGAGTCAAATATCGCACGAAGAACCGGGGTATGCCACCAAGCCTCTCAGCGCATGGTTCGGGGGCGTACCGACTACCCTGTATTTCTGAACCCGCTCACAAAGACATCACGGTCAACTCGTCTTGCTCAAAATGCAAGATTTCAACTTGACAGGATTTTCTAAAACACAGGAATAAATCAGCTGCGATGTTTTATGTGCTCAGTTGAACATCGATACCCACATCTCACTGACAATTGTGTGTCCTGGGCCTTGCCATGTTTCAATCGCGCCCACGTCCCCCAGACGGACAGGTTCTTCTGGTGCAGAGGCACTGATTGTCCAATGAGGCATGCAGGTGGCATCGCGCGATATGTATAGATGTAGATCGTGGAGTGGTTGCTCCGCGTTGCATCCTATGGAGATACCAATGTGGCTTGTCACTTTTGACACTACGTAAAGAATACGCCGTGAACGAGGGTAATGTGACTCCGAGCATAGTACCTACCCAGCACCAGCTGGTCCTCGTTAAGTTTGAACTCATGGGCGAGTTGAGGCAGTATATTTCGATATTCAGAATATAGCTTCGGGTCGTTGTGCAACATGGATTGCTGGTATTTTATACCGTATTCTCCTGACTTCACACCACGGACCAAATACCCGATAAACGACCCGGTGTCAGGTGTAGGTCCCCCATTGTTTATATTTTTGTCAAACAGGGCCTTCCAAAAGATTTGGGCAGGATCTCGTGGCTCGGGAGCGACATGTCCGGGGGCTCCCAAAGGAAACTGGACTGGCTCCGTTGGCTCCGTGACGAAGTTGGATTGGATAGACCAAACCTCGTCGCCCGTTTCTAACCGTTCTAGTTCTGGAGTCATGTCCAACGGTATAGGCCACGGCGAAGGGTCTCGTTCCAGGATCTGGGCAGTATCTGAGAACTCGGGAGCTACGGGTGCCGGTATTTCCAACGAAAATCGAACTGGCTCCATTGGGCCTATAGGCAAGTCGGATCGGATGCTCGAAAAGTTGCGGTCTGGTTCTAACAGTTCTGCAGTCATGTCCAACGGGATTTGCCAAGACGACGGGTCTGGTTCCAATATCTCTGGGCTCCACTTGCCCGTGAAAGAATGCTTAGTGCTGTATGGTGTGTCGTAGTTCCAACCAAATCTGGCAGCGACGTTGCATAACTTGTGTGGTGCTCCGGCGCGGAGATGGCGATCTGGAACGTATAAGACGTCGCCAGGGAGGTATTTTGATGACATTTCCGTCCTTGAGAAGTTGTCCGTGAAAAACGAGAGCCTCCCGTCGTTACAAAGGGCGAACGTTGGGTCCTCCATTATCTGGCTTAAATCGGTAGGCAAAGATCGGAAAGCATCTCTAGACCGACCCTCAAGTCTGCAAAGAATCATCTCGAGCTTCTGCATGAATAGGTCTGCGCGTGAAGTCAGTAAAACATATTATTTAGGCAAAGACATCTACAAACCTTCTGGGTTCATTACGGAACCGAACAGCTGCAGTAATGAAGCGGTCGTGGTTAAACATGATCATAAGGTTAGAACGTAGAAAGCGCACATCAACCACAAGGTTACGAGGTCTCGACTCAGGTTGAGGTGCCCCTTCTGCTGTAGCTGATATCTGCAGGTCTCCGTCGGTAAAAATGAAGCGACCATTTTCGCTTATAGATAGTTGTGACTAAGGGGACAAACCGAACTTCAACCCTAGGTTGACGGGCATAAACGAATGGACATACAAAGCTGAACCCGTTCACCGTGCGAACACCTCGATCACGCAGATGATCCAGAGTATCCTGAAATACATTCGCGTTGAATTTAACGACCCACCCGAAGTAGATATCTCACGCACTATTACATCGTAATACTCCACCCGATTGACACTCAATCAGGCTCTTGGGTGGCTCGTAGTGATCTGAACGTACCAGGCGAGTTGCTACAGTGCGTAGTCGCCAGAAATCCTTTCCGTCCACTAGGGTATCTATTAGTCCTTGGGGTGATAATTGGGAACCGCCCGGTTTTACAAATACTTCCGCTGAGAAATATTTTTCAGGGCAGTGGTGATTCTAGTGAGGCAGTGATCACTAACGATACTGAAAGAAGAGCATGGAATCTTCCGAAGGTTCCTCAAAAACTCCCGAAATCTGAGGAAGACCGAAGTAACTAGTAAAATGTAAGATAACCCCATGAGAATTATGCTTTCAAAATGGTCAAAATGGTCGCACCCTAATCTAGTGTAGACAGCGACGTCACTTTCAAATTTCTGGGATGTGTCATTGAAGGTTCAGAATAATTCGTCAAGTGAGATGTGGTGTCGCTTACAGCGTGATTGACAGGGCTGTACCGTTTGGCGAGGTATTTGACTCCAGCCACTCGAACAAGCTCCCAGCGAGTGTCCTTGTATCCTCCAAGCAGATGCCTCTCATGTGGGCGGACACGTCGAAGCTTCGTAATTGAGATCAACCACAAACACCGCGGACAGGAGATTGAAACGACGCACTTTATCTTTGCGCACCACTCCAACAACCGATGACTTGAGCTCTGTGACGGCCACTTTTAATTGCTCAACCCGTTGTGTCTACAGGCATGGTCGTAGATCCATGAGACTGGTGTGTTTAAGGTCCGCAAACAGAAAGGACTTTACGTTAAACAAATTCAATGCCTGTTCTAAGCGGTGAGAATGTTCATCAAGGGTATTGTGGACGCTGCTGTATTGCAGACATTGCGAGATACAGCTCATTCTCGATATGTCAGCAATCGTATGGGCAGTTGCTTCCAGTGCCCTATAACAGGTTGTGGTTTGCGGAACAGCGAGAACGACGTGAGAATCTGCATAGTACCATTTCACAAGAGAATTGTACCTTCTTAATTGATCCAAGGAGTCCAACAAAGGATAAGAGGAGGTTTCTGTGCCGGTAGGCTCTTCGGCGTCTTTCAAAACACGTATTATTTGCGAAACCCGCACAGCAAGTCGGTCGCGCGACTTCTTGTTGGAACGCACTGTCTGAATGTTTTGAAACGCAGTGAATGGGCTTCCATCATCTCTGCAATTGTCAAAACCCACTCTTAAAACATGAAATGTCTCGCTCGCGAGGTCTGCAACTCCTGGGAAGCCGGTGCGTTCGACACCCTCACAGAGTTTTTGAGCACTGCTCCAGAAAACCTTACGCACCGGGCGCTGAGGCTGAATATCCATGTGGAGATGCGAAAGCTGGAGGCGCACTTATACCATACTCTGATGTAAGGCATGGCAGCTCAGATGGGCGAATCGCGTAGTTAGGGCGCCGAACAACCGATTCTTAGAGTGGAAAATCACCAAGCAAGACCATGGGACGGCAGGTGAATCACAGGCGGAAAGATATATGAGCGAAGGAGATTATCGCGGAGGACGAAGAGCGGTAAGGTAAACCTCGGGGACTCCCAGTAACAAAAGTTAGCACCAAAAGTTGCGCCGCGTTTGCTCGCGGCGACCCACGTGGACAAAATAGCGTCCGATTACTAGAGAAATACCCAATCACTCGTGGTTCTCGTGGTGGACAGGCGCAGGCGGATCGCGAGCTGCATTGATATTTGCAATAATTGCTGTATTTTTTGAAGCAGGAATGTCCACATGTGACAGCAGAACCAAATATCAGCAAACTCACGCATGTCTCCGGAGTCACCATGCCAGTGGGAAAGTTGCTATTGTCGGCGCAAATGCGCTTGTTGAGCTGAAGGCTGTTGACTAGCACTCGAATGTCACTCTAAGTGCTGATGCCCCAGTGTGGGCGCGATCCGTCCCGTTTGTAACAAGCGAAATATCTTTATCATGCAAATAGCTGGATTGCCCGCATGGGTTCGAATGTGACTACTATCTTAGCCGTCCATTGTTCCCAACCCAGCACAATTACACTCTTCCATACTGCCCTATTCATATGCTTACCTATCACTACACAACACCTGCAATTTAACATACAATTCATGCTGTTTGAACGAACTTGGTGGTGAAGCTTGATGGGTAAACTTGTTAATTGCAATCGTTGAGAGCCGGGTGTTGTCCCAATTTGTGCATTGCATAAGGACGCCGTACTACGACATCCACCCGCAAGTCATAACTCATCGCTTTGGTAAATTTCACCCCGACTCGCACAATGGATCATGGCGAACACAACACTTTGAGGGCTGACTTAATATTTCAGGGATTGGGGAGGAGTTCTGCATATATTGAGCAAGCAAGTGGCGCATAGGATCGCTGACGTAAGAGATTCCGCCTTTCGTCATCCGAACTGTAGGATGAGTGTCGACCTCCTTATCTCGTACCGCTCAGCGGCTTCTAAAGACAACGTCAAGGTAATCTTGTCGTTCCTTGGATTTTGAAGAGCTTGACATAATCGCTGAATACAGCAAGTTGGCGATGAATACACCCACCTCGTGCAGAAGTTGCAAAACGGTGGCTTGCGGGCGACAGGGAAAAAAGGGGAAAAACAAGGGAAACTCCTTATATTCGTACACTGCCCAGAGCGAAAACTTGTCGATTTGGAGCGAACCGATGCGTAAGTCCATCGTGTTGCGTCGGAGTTACCTCACATGTTGACCGCCCTCGTCGTAGTGCGCGGGCATTTGTACATGGACTCACTTCATCGCACGACGGGGTTAAAGATAAAATCAACCTTTCTCCTGCTGAGCGAAGCCGCCTCATTCATCACTATGTATGTTCCTCCAGAGACGATGGGGGCCTAGGTGTGACGCCAGGTGCGGCCGAATGGTCTCGCGTCGAATCTATCATCGTTATGCACGACCAGCACTGGAATGATAAATGGATTAAAACGTGGTCAACCTCCCTCGACGTCGACACGTCGCTCGATCAAGTACGAGCTCAGGTGCATACATCATTACAATTTGCCTTATTCCCCAGACCGCTCATCATGTTCCTCATATAGGTACGATTCATTACTCCTCAATGATGTCATTCTAATGAGTCCTCCAGTTTGGAGAATCTCTGGCGATGTATTTCGCCTTTCTGTCGTTCTACATGCGTTCCCTCGTCGCGCCTTCGCTTCTTGGCGTTTTTGCCTTTCTTTACCTCGGCACCTTCTCGCATCTATATTCCGCCGCCCTCCTTGTCTGGTCTGTTGTCTTTATCGAGTGGTGGAGAATAAAGGAACGTAAATTATGTGTGAAGTGGGGGGTTAAAGGTGCAGCAAATGTCGAGATGCTTCGAGCAGAATACCTGCCCGAAGGAGACGCGTGGTGGAAGCGAGAGCTCAAGGTGGTTGCTAGCGTGCCAGTGATCACCGCCTATGCCATCTTGCTCATTGCGCTGATGACTTCGATATTCGCGTTCGAGGCGTTCATCACGCAGTTGTACAATGGACCTGGTCACCAATACATAGTAAGCTCGCAATCAAATTCTACGCTGCAGTATTCAATTACTTCTCTCCGTCTAGGGTTTTGCTCCAACCGTCCTGTTCGTCGTCCTTGTTCCCCGCCTGCTTGCCTTCTATCATGTGCACGCAGTCAAGCTCACTGAATGGGAGAACCACCGGCGTCAATCATCCTACGACCGCTCACTCACCCTCAAGTCCTTTGCACTCTCCGCGATCGTGGCGTATGGTGGTCTTGCGCTTTCCGCATTTGTATATGTGCCGTTCGGCAGTCAAATCATGCGCGCGGTGCAGTCATATTTATCTAGCCCAATTTCGGAGTCCGCATCGGATGGTCAAGTGGTTGTGGGGTTCTTCAAGTCCGACAGAAGCGGCGCACAAGGAAGAGCGCTCGTCCAATCTCTCAAAGGCGTGCGGCTCCGCAACCAGGTGTTTGCGTACACGGTAACAAATCAAGTGATTAACTTTGTGCAAGAGGTCATTATCCCGTGGGTTCTGGAGAGTGTCGAAAGCGCCAAGGCACGAGGCAAGCTGAGCCGGAAGAAGCGCGTCGAATGGGAGGACGAACCTAGCGCTACAAATATGAGCAAAGAGGACCGTGAGTTGTTGGACACTGCGAGGGCGGAGGCGGCGCTGCCCGATTATCATATTTTCGGTACGCACAGTGAAGATACTGTGTCGCTCAGAGGGGACTGATTCAGAGAAAAATCGACGCAGATGATTACTCAGAGATGGTCACGCAATTTGGATACGTGGTTATTTGGAGCACCTGCTGGCCCCTGGCTCCTGGTAATTCGATGTCCTAGTAAACCTCTGTTCACCCCAACATTTCCTCATTGCTACTTTTAGTGATGGCCCTCGTCAATAACTGGTTTGAATTGCGGTCTGACGCGTTCAAGATTGCCAAGCTCGGACGCCGACCACTGCCTTCCCGCGCGGATTCTATAGGAGCATGGCTCCAGGCTCTTGTGAGCTCATTTCCCCTTCCATTGGAGCCGAAATGAACATTACCGCCCTTTCCCAGAGCTTTCTTGCATGGCTCGGAGTGCTCGTCAATGCGGCCCTTGTCTCCCTATTCAACCCATCCACTGGGACACTAGCGTTCGCCCACTTTAATGCCACATTCACTGAGGCTGTCACTGACTTTCACGAGGATCCTGGCGCCAAGACAATGTTTGCCGCCGACAAGCAAAGCACCTTCGGAGCGTCACGCGGAAAAGGCGACATCATGATTCCTGCTATTGTCATTGCACTTTTGGCGTCACATGGGCACCTTGTTCTCTGTTCCGTCGTGAGGCATATTCTTGAACGTGCCCTATGGCGAGGCAGCGCTGAGGAGACAGTCCTGGAAGAGCGAGAAGTGGAAACGCGTGAGGCGAGAGTGCACGCTGCCTCTCTCTCGGCTGGAGACACGCTCGTACCCGTGGGCGGGGCTGCAGCTCTTGCAAGGAGTGGCACCGTCGCAAGCGATGGATTCTGGGTAGACCGGGGCTTGGAGGAAATAAATAGCGCTTCCAAATTGGAATGAGCTGGAACAGCATGCTGTTTATAACTAAGACGGCCTTGGCGTTCTCTCTTATTCATGGTCATGGTAACGGACTGTGTTGGTGTCATTCATGTAACCAGTATTGTACCATAAACAAGTTCGTTCAATTTGCTCGTGTAGTGTTCTTGCGGTGTTTGGCGCATATCAGAGGCACGAGTGTTGATTGAAAACTTCCAAAGATTGTAGCTAGCTTGTCAGGGAGGGGCTCATCGATTTATTGCATGCGCAAAGAGAGGTATACTTGGTAATTGGTCTATTTCATGGATGACAGGAATCGGCTAGATACATGAGTTGATGAGGGATGTCCAACGTGGAGTAGCATGTTGATGAAGGTACGACATAAAACCAGACCGTGATGTCGCTGCACAATTACGACAAATGGAAACTGCCTCCACCTTCCCTCATGGCAGTCAGAAGCTTGTCAGCAAGAACTTCCTTCGAACTGTATGCTGGTAATTTGAGGTAGTTAACGCAAGTCATCACGCTAGGAAGATAGTCGTCCGGTGAAAGAGGAGCCTCGTGTGGCTTGCGCACGACGGTAAGCGGGGGACTCAGTCCCCGGAAGCCTAATAGGCAGACGCAGATCATGTTAACACCGCCAGCGCATGAACTCAGATGTAAACCCACCTCCGATCGGCAACTTAGGACTCCCCGTGATGAATTGCAGGAAATCTCGTCGAGTCGATTGATCATAGGACGTCAAGACAGAGACCAAGTCACGGAACGAGCGACTGTCGGTGTTGAATCCATGGTCGGCTTTCACGGCATCCGAGAGGGCTTGCATATTGTCGTTAAAGAAACATAGTGGCAAAGCGAGATGCAACGGGACTCACTTTCAAAGCTCCAGTCTTCATCGGGGTTGCCGAAGATAGTGAACATTTCGTCGGTAGAGAACGTTTGTAAGTCCCAGATGGGAAACACGCGAGAAAAACCTTCTCGGAAAGCAGTGACGGGGATGCGGACGCCCTCCGCAAGCATAACGTCAAGCACGCGGTCAATGTATCGATGAACATTTCGATGATCGACGGGAATATCGGCACCACTAGGCTGATTCGCAAAGTCAATGTCGGGGGCGATTCGCAATTTGCAATCGAAGGCTTACCACCAGCTCGATGTCGTATCCTGGTAATGTGAAGTCCAGAGATAAATCCTGCAACGTAGCATCGTTGATCATGATCGACTCCAAGGCGCTCTCCCTGGCTTTGGCCGTCTGAAAGGCTAGTCAAGTGGCATACGAGTTGATCATAACGCCAAACAACGTACCAAGGTAAGGTCTGCCTTTATTTCTGCTTGAGCATTTGCATATTGCTGAACGCGGCGCAGCGAAGAGGCGAGGGCAGGGTCCACATCCTGAAATTCGAAGACATCAACTGGGTACGATGTGGCTTTCAATTCTTGACGACGCACCATCAGAGTATCAACAGATCTTGTAACCTCTTCGCCCATGATAAGCTTCAGGAATGTTCGATTGAATGATACATCGATGATACGGGAATCGAGCAATGCTTTTGCTACAAACTGCCCAAGAACCCGGAAAAGATCACTGCGCTTCCTGAAGCGCACATGAGCACTCCAGAATTTGTCACGGATGCAACATATACTCACTTCCCAGATGCTTCCTTCTCCTTTGATATGTCGGCTGCACTAAAGGGCGCAGGGTATAAACCTGTTGGGTGGTGGACGTACAGTCCAGGCATCGTGGCATCCGTATCGTGCCATATTTTGATGTCACGACGAGCAAACTCTTTTGAGACTAGAGAGTAGAATTCCAGGGTTGGCCCAAGCCCAGTGCCAACTTCCTCAAAATACTCAACCTCCAGGACGGAGGACGAAGACCCGTAGAGTTCGAGCACCTTGATGGCGGATTCAAGGAGATGTTTCCGGGATATCCGAACCTTCTGACGCTGCAGTCGGCCTAAATAACCAAACGTATCATCACGACGCGAGCTACCATTGTCGTTTGACCGATTCTGTTGATTCTGCCACTTGAGGATAAGACGAGCATATCCAAATGACGTCGATTGAAGGAAAGAAAAACGAGTGGTGAAGGGAAACAGGAATGGATAGTGTTGCGGTAAGTCGACGGCCCAATCGGGTAAGCATGCACTATAAAAAGATGTTAGAACAGCCAAGACGCTACCGAGGAGGCTATACCTCGCGACAATCATCGGTTCTTCAAGCTGGCGCGTTAGCTTGGCGGTGAGTTTATTGTTAATAAAGGCGGATTCAGGTAATGCAGCCAAACGCTCTCGTACGGAAGTCCTCTCGAGGCCTTCTGCATTTATTTTATGAAAAACACGGAGGAGTCGAAGGATTTGCGCGTGAGGGGAGTCATCAGGCACTGCAGGAGCCGCTGATACCGTCGCATCAACTGGACCTGTAACGTGGTGTCAGAATGAACCTCGGACCGCTACTTGGTTCCTGCGGTTAGGTGCTCACTTTCAGGCAGAGGGGCTGGCCCTGAGGCCTTCTTGAACGTGATAGTGTATACAGATGACCAGATCTGGCTCAGATAGAGCGACGGCTTATTTAATTTTCGTGCCTCATGCTGATGAATAGCGCCGTATATCGTTGTCTCAAGAGAGATTGGATGCCCTTCAATTGAGAACTCCAAGTGCCAATCCGTCGGCTTAGCCTTCAATGCACTAGCATAGGATGACTTTGCAGGTGCTACGGAGTCAGAGGCGGAATTATCCCTCAGGGGAGTTGGCGTTGCCACACGGGTCCCTTCTGGAGTTCGGGCGACCACTTTATCTGCAGAAGGCAAAGGCGTTACTCGAAAACATAACTCCACCGCTACAATCATGGGCATACCATCGGCGACAGAAAGATTGACAGTCTTCTCGTCCCTAGGGGATTCTTCATGGTTATCTTCCAAAACCTATGCGCTTCACGTCAGGGAACATCAATGTGGACCGTGAGAGAAAGTTACCCCAGGATCAACGTCAGCATCCATGTACGAGTCGTCCAGATCCATCGTTTCCATCGCCTCCACCTTGGGCTGAGCTTGAGAACCGGAAGTCGAAGGTGTTTTTGTCTCTGGCACGCTTGGCTGTGGTGGCGATGGTGTGCTCCCACCGCCAGACCTCGCGCTGAGGCGGCGGGACCTGCGAGGCCCTTTGTCGGACTCCGACGTGGAAGGCTCGTCGTTTGTCTGTGTAGCCTCTCCGGACGAGCCCACGTCAGTCGTCCCAGGGACTTTGTCAGAGGAAGAATCTTTGGCAGAACTCCCCCCCGTTGACTGATCAGTGATCGGATTTGAAGGGCGTTGCAGGACACCAGGAGGCAACCCCACTGCCGCGGCGAAGGCAGCTAGCTTGCCAGCTATGCGGGAATTCGGAGGAAGACCTTGACTGGACACTCGCGGGCGCAGGTAATCGTGCAGAGCTTGGAACGTTGCAATGGCGTGGATGGAAACAGTTATGTTAGTGCAGCTTCGGGGAATATCATTCCCCTCCCCGACTAGCCTCAAACGCAATTGCCGCGCGAGTAAGGATGCAGAATTTCTCCGCGAATCTGTCGTATGGGTGTTTGTCAATGGAAAGCACAGATTTGGCGACTACAAAACACACCATCCCCGCTTGGAGAGACCGTAACTACTTCAAAAGTTTCCATTCGCGTCAAACTTTCTTGAAGACGCTTCACGACGACAGCAAATGGAGAATGGTATGGTAGTGGCGTATTCGTAGATGGAGGCCGGGACGTTAGTGCCTCAAAGATGAGGCGCTGCCTAACTTTCAAAGGAACTACAGAGGGACGTCTAGCGTATGAAAACCATGATGGAACTGTGCACTCACTGTACCGTGTTTCGTCCGACGCAAAGGCCAGAAGCTCTTGAACGAGGCCACTCTTCAGCATCTCGAAACTTGACATGGACGAGGTTTGGCGTCCGAATAGGTCAGCTATAGTGCGCAACGCATCTTTCGCAGACTTGAGGTCTATCTCTGGGGTCGCTAGCCGTTTGGCCGCGGTCTTCAGAGCATCAAGCTCGTCATTGTCGGTTTCAGCGCCATCGTCGCCACCGCCTGATAAGTGTTTGAATCGTATCACACGTGCCCGGA
>Ga0307508_10002887_pt1 | contig 17771 bp, 23 predicted proteins | sample 9_EM_MG_FD_203089 | JGI IMG/M metagenome (GOLD analysis project Ga0307508, IMG submission 203089) | Populus trichocarpa ectomycorrhiza microbial communities from riparian zone in the Pacific Northwest, United States - 9_EM | ecosystem: Host-associated > Plants > Roots > Unclassified | place... | reverse complement strand
CATAACCTGTTGAAAGTGATGAACGTGTGTATTGTCTAAGTAAGGCTGAAGCCTCGAGAGAAAGGAGAATATAGGGGCAGGTCCATGCCTGCCGCCATGACTAAGCAACGAGTGAGATATTACAACAGATATGTATGACGAGTGGCGGCGGGCACGCACTCTTCGCCACCGGACAGTGCTGGAGACTCGATCGCTCCCCGCGACGAACAAAAAGTACTAGTACATGTCAATCGACGGACAGTTTCAGCTGCGCGTGTTCCGAGTATCGCCTTGTGTGCGCTACGTGGGCAGCGCGAGTGGGGTCGGTGTGCGGGCCCGGCTGTATCCCGAACCCGACTGCGAAACCGGGCCAATTGCAGGGCTCCATCTGGGCGCTACAGCACCGATTGGGCCGTCGACGCGGGGGGTAGATGGGCTCCTGCACACCCACCCACGGGCTGAGGCCGTCGTCTCGTGTGCTTGAATCGCCTGAAAAACGATCCGTGCCAGCCCCTCACCCGACTCGACAATTTCATCGCTTTCCCCTCGACCCTCTCGCTCGGACTCTTCCCCGCGACGTTGGAAGGACGAATAGATAGTGGGCGAAAAATATACACCGATAATTATTCAGCCATCCGCAGCTATCCATCGAATGACGAGTTTCTGGACGTTGGTCGGCGTTGCGGCTTCCGTAGCGATTGCCCTGCCGTGGGACGGCGCCAGCCCGACCGACCCGGTGGAGGCCGTCGTGAGCTTGGGTTGGACGCCGATTCCCACCCAACCGCCGCTCTCGCCATACGGCGGCGAGATGGTAAAGATGCCCGGAAAGCATATCTTCGCCAGAGCGACAGACCAATTCTGCGGGTACGTCATGGACGATCCGGGTGAGTTCAAGCATCGCCGTGCGTTGGTTGGCTGTGTGTGCTGACGGCGATGGCTCCGCAGTGTGGGCGTTGAGCTGCGAATTCTCCGCCGCCACTTGCACCGCCAGCAGCGGTTGGTTCGGCTGCTGCAATCCCAGACCTTCTGGGACCAGCTGCGGCATCGACACGACGTGCATCGTGAGTTCATCGATGCGATCCAGCCATCCTAGGAGGTGTGTCGGCTAACGGAAGGCGGTTGTAGGGCGCGGTTTCGCGATCGTCTTGCAGCATCTCGTGTTTGGCAGATACACGCGTTCTCAAGTGGTAAGTTCGGTTCCATCCCTGGTCGTGGTGGGGGCCGTGGTGGTGATGGTGGTGGTGCTGACAACTCTTTGTCAGCACCGACTTAGACGCACCGTTCTGCATTATGTACGTTGACACCACAGCCGGCCTAAGCGGGTGGGGCTGCGCGAGGAACGCGGGCTTGACCGACATCATCTCTATCAACCTGGCGATCACGATGGCGAAGGAACCGTCTGTCACGTCGAGCGTGTCGTCCACCCCGTCCGACAGCGGTTTGTCGCAGCCAACGGTGACCAGCGTCAAGTCAAACGTCGGTGCCATCGCCGGCGGCGCTGTCGGTGGCCTTGCCGTAGTCGTGCTCGGCTGCGCCGGCCTGTTCGTGGGCCTGTCGCTCCGCAGGAGGAAAACCGCCGCCGCTACCGCGCCGGGCCTGACCGTGTGTCAGCATGACGCGTCTCCCGCGCAGCCCATGTTCCAGCAGCTCCCGATGCAGCCGATGTACCCCGGCAGCTATCCCGACCAGAATTGGAACAACCAGGTCTACGCGCCCGCCGCCCAGCCCCAGGTGATACCACAGCAGCAGAGCCACCAGGCCAAGTTCGCCGACTCCGAGGTCACCGCGCCTGCAAGTGGCACGCTGCAGTACGGTACTCAGCCGCCGCAGCAGCAGGGCTACTACTCCCAGCAGCCACAGCAGCCGCAGCAGTTGGCGGCCCCGCCGCGGGCCGAGCTGTCAGACAGACAATGAGATAGGACTCGCGGATTTCTTTTTTTCGTTGTGCCCCTCATCGTTTCACGTGAGGCGAGATGTGGATGGATGGCCGGATGGATGGCGTTATGGCCTGGGGGGTAGGCAAGCGACATTCATGCTTCCTTCCTCTTTCCTTTGTTATTTCTTATGTCCTCCAAATTCGGGTAGGCCAGGCGGGGGAGAGGAGTTCCCCCGTACCACCTGAGGACTGTACATATTACAGCCATATTCCGCATGCCATCAATGATTCATCTTACAAATGCCCCCATTGATGACCCGACAAGCGGAGCTGATTATGGGCTGTAATCTAACGTTGGCGAACGGCATAAAAAGGCCTTCTTACGTTTCAAACTTTTAGACTTGGTAATTAGTAATTAGTAATTCGATATTCAAAATCCACGCCGTAAATCATCCTTGCATCGTTATGACGTCACCCTTCGTCATGCTGCAGGCCGCCGTACCTCCGCTCCTCTTCATTTTCCCTCCGACCCTGGAGTTCCCATTCCTCGGCCGGTGGCAGGGCCTGTCTCCCCGTATTTGTGGTGGAGAGGAAGCCGGCCATCCGTTGTTGAAAGTTTTAACTTTTCATACTAGCTGCCTGCACCCTATCGGCAAGGAGATCCCAGATCGGGAACCGGCACCTCCACCTCCCAGTCTCCTTGCACACTTCCGCCCATGTTGGAAAACCTTCTCGCTGCTATGATCAAGGGTTGACTATGTTACCTCGGTACCATTAGGTCTCGGTGAAATCATAGTTGATGGCGCAGTCGCGATGTCATAGATGACGAAGTCTAGTCATCATAGGTGATGTCGACATCGCCGGCTAGGGGAGGTGGCCGTTCTATGTCTCTATTCTCCTTCTCTTGCATTCTCTCTAATAATTCGAACAACTCTTAATATACTCGTATATATTATCACGAACCTCTCCTCTTCTTGCCCGCCGCCGCTCATCCACTCTTCTCCAGACAGGATACTCTCACTGTCATCGCGACCAACCAATCTTAGCCTGAGAATAATCCCGCTTTCCCTCCGATTTGCGGTTCTCTTCCTTCAAGGAACCTGATAATAATCTGGTAAATTTAACAGCCCATCGTATCTTTTGCTGAGCCTTCCAGTGCGGGCAGTTGGTGCAAACGCGCTCCCGGGTAGGACACGTAGGAGCCGAGTCTATCTTACGCTCCAGGAGGCGCCGCGAACAAGCTTGTTGTGATTGTTGGTTGAGCGATGGGAGAGTGATCGGGATCTGGCGGTGGTGCTGTTTTTCGTGCTGTGGCTGGATTCGCTGGCCCGCGGCAGTCTATTCGCAGGCCTGGCATCGACGGTCGGCGGACGATGCACGTTGGAGGGGCAGTCTGCGGTAGCTGGGCACCACCGAGCGGATATGGCGAGTGGTGGCAGGCGCGCACGCGTCGCCGCCGGACAGTGCTGCAGACTCGATCGTGCGCCCGGTTGCGCGTCGTCTCTCCCTGCAACGAACTAAAAGTACTAACTGCATATGTAGCATGTCAATTGACGGACAGCTGCAGCTGCACGTTTTCCGAGCATCGTCTTGTGCGCGGAACGTGGGCAGCGCGAGTGGGGTCGGCGTGCTAACCAGGCATAGCCCGACTGCGAAACCGGGCCAATCGCAGGGCTCCAATTAGACACAACCGCGCGGATTGGGCCGCCGATGCGGGGGCCTGCTGGCTTCCTGCACACCGTCCTCTCGAGTGCTCGTTCGTCGCCTGAAGTACTAGGTATCCGAACCAACCCCACCCCCGACTCGGCGGTTTCATCGCTTTTCCCTCGACCCGCTCGCTCGAAATCTTTATGTAGGAAGAACGAATAAATAGCGGGCGAAAAATATATACCGATAATCATCCAGCCATCCGAGGCGATCCATCGAATGACGAGTTTCTGGAGGCCCGTCGGCGTCGCGGCCTCCGTAGCGACTGCCCTGCGGTGGGACGGCGCCAGCCCGACCGACCCGGTGGAGGCCGTCAAGAGCTGGGGTTGGACGCCAATTCCCACCCAGCCGCCTCGCTCGCCGTACGGCGGCGAGATGGCGCCGATGCCGGGAAAGCACATCTTCGCCAGAGCCTTCAAAGACCAATTGTGCGGGTATGTCATTGACGATCCGGGTGAGTTCGAGCATTGCCGTGCGCTGGTTGGCTGTGTGTGCTGACGGCAATGGCTCCGCAGTATGGGCGTTGACCTGCATATCCCCCGACGCCACTTGCACCACCAGCGGCGTCTAGTTCGGCTGCTGCTATCCCAGACCTTCTGGGACCAGCTGCGACATCAACATGGCGTGCATCGAGTTTGTCGATGCGGTCCGGCCATCCTGCGGGGTGTGTCGGCTAACGGAAGGCGGCTGTAGGGCGCGGTTGCGCAATCGTCTTGCGGCGCCTCGTGTTTGTCAGACACACTCGTTCTCAAGTAGTAAGTTCGGTTCCATCCCTGGTCGTGGTGGGGGCCGTGGCGGTGCGAAGCGAGAGCTGTTAGCACCGACTAGGACGCACCGTTCTGCGCCAAGTACTTCGACACCGCAGCCAGCCTGAACGGGTGAGGCTGCGCGAGGTACGCGGACATGACCAACCCCATCTCTGTCAACCCGGCGATCACAATGGCGAAGGAACCGTCGGTCACGCCGAGCGTGTCGTCCACCGTGCCGCTGCCGACCCCCAACACGGGCCCGTCGGCGCCATCCGACAGCGGGTTGTCGCAGCCAACGGAGACCAGCGTCAAGTCGAACGCCGGTGCCATCGCTGGCGGCGTTGTCGGCGGCGTTGTCGTAGTCGTGCTCGGCGGCGTCGGCCTGTTCCTGGGCCTGTCGCTCGGCAAGAGGAAAGCCGCCGCCACTGCCGCGCAGGGCCAGACCACGTACCAGCCACAGACCGCGTACCAACCCCAGACCGCGTGCCAGCCCCAGACCGCGTACCAGCCCGGTGCGCCCTCTGTACAGCCCCTGATCCAGCAGCCCCCGATGCAGCCGATGCACCCCGGCGGCTATCCCGACCGGAATTGGAACGACCAGGTCTACGCGTCCGCCACCCACCCCCAGGTGATGCCACAGCAGCAGAGGCACCAGGCCAGGTACGCGGACTCCGAGGTCGCAGAGGCCGCCAATGGCACGCTGCAGTACGGTGCTCAGCCGCCGCAGCAGCAGGGCTACTACGCCCGGCAGCCACAGCAGCCACGGCAGTTGGCGGCCCCGCCGCCGGCCGAGCTGTCGGACGGACAGTGAGCTGGGACTCTCATTTTTTCTTTTCTTCATTTTTCCTCTTTTCCCCCCATCCTTTTACATGCGGGGAGCAACGGATGTATAAATTTATGGCCCCGCGGCGATATGAGCCCCATTTTTTTCCCCATTTAACCTCCTGTTTCTCCTCTCTTGGTTTCTTCCGGGTTTGCTTCCGGCAGGTGGCTCCGTCCAGGGTATTGCTAAATACTTACTCTGTAGAAGAGAAAAACGTTGTAACCTAATCCGTTACTGGTGCGGGGGTGATAGTGTCGAGCGCAGTGAAGTACAATGGCGGTATTACCCATCCGTGGCGAGTAGGTACAAACTTTGTTGGGACCGTGTAATTCAAAGCGGGACAAAAATGCGTTGTTTTGCATTAGATGGAAGCGAAAGGGTATTTGCAGTTATATAGATATAGGCATATGCATTCTGCAAATCCGGCAGCTGCTTCGCGACCCTGTTTTCCGTGAGTCTGTTATAACTACATCATCGCATCTTCACAATGGTATTCTACACGCCGCCGCCCGTTCTTGTCGGCGCTCTACTACAAAGCACCCTGCCTTCAAACCGATTGCTGATGTGTTGTGTGGCAGACCAACGGAAACTTAACGGAAATTATATAGCTACCCCGCACAACCAATTAATATTACACTATTGGTGGATGTGATGTGGTAAGAGGATATTTTTGGAGATTAGCACGGGCTAACCAAGCGGCCGTGCGGGTAATCACTGGAGAAGCGCACATACAGAAGCCTACTGGTGATGACAAGTCCCAAACACGCAGGGGAGAAATAGGAGAACTAAGAAAGTGGTGCGGACAAGAAATCGTATATCTACTACAGGGCCCTATCATGTGTCCTGTTCCGCCACTCCCAGCCCTAGTCGTTATCGTCCTATTCCCCGGGATTTTATCATTTAATAAGTCTCAGCCCTTACCTCGGACTGGACTGGACGGATTATTGGGAGCCTTGAGATTCCTCTTGAGACTAACCTCTGCGTCCGCGAAAATCCTGATCATTTCCGGCGTCTCTCTTCTCGTAGTGGTTTCCAATGCACCAGCGAGGGTGCACTCGGCATCGTAGGCCTCTTGGTTGCCTCTCATGGCCTGTTCTTCCAAACCACTGAGCATCCGGCGGCCCCGGTGTCAAGGCGGAACGCGTCCGTAACCATCATCAGTCCGCGCGGGCCTCTCCACCATACCTTGGGTTCTACCTCCTCTTCCTGCAATAGTTCCGCGCCGGGTGTCTCCGGCGCTTCTAGCAGTACTGTGCTTTCCACCCTCCCGAGCATCTGTGGGCTTTCGTGAGCCATATCCCGATGGCTGTTTGGAGGCAAGTCACCCAAGTCCCCGTTTCTGTGCCCCGGCTATACGAGTCCTCAAGTTTATCGATTGCGGCCCGCAGCACGGCTGCCGCAATACGCAGAGAATAGTGAGGAACGGCACAGAGTGTACCCCGAACAAGTATAGAGGGGAATAGAGGCTGGAAATTGCTGGTCCTCCAGTATATATCCTCCCCTCTGCATACTGAAAGGAAAGCGATTCGAAATGCGAGCGAAACCCACTTCTCCGTTCTTCACCTCCCCGCGTGCCGTCGATCTCTCCCGGCCCCTTACCACAAACCTTCGACACATCGAACGGGCACTTGATAGACAACGGCGACTTTAGCACACGAGATAACCTTTGCAAGAGTGACAAGTCGAAACGAAGAACACATACTATTCCCTGGAGGCTACGCTATCAACACAAAATCGGCAGCAGGGCTCCATATCGGGAAAACTCCGCACTCGGAATATAACTCTCAGCCAATTCGGTCCGTTACTGATGTTGCGCTCTTCGCTGTAGTCCAAGGCTTCCTCACCCCCCTTCTCGACGCGTGCGTGCCGACTCCACCCATTTGTGACGGCAGGTCTGCGACCCACGGAGTGCGGTCGCTTGGGCGGTTGTTCCCCGAGTGATGCCACATCCGTCGTTATGCACCCGTCGCTTCTACCCCTAACCGATGTTAGCCCACCGCGCAGCTCTCCCTTACTCGCTCTTGAAGAGCTTCTGCGCAAACACACCCACAGGTGCCGGTTTCCGTTCCAGCCAGCTCCGTATCGCCCAAACTGGCACGTGATCGCAACAGCGCACTGCCACCGTGCCTCGTTGGAATAAGACAAGTATTGTGGCGAAGGATCTCGGAATTTGTCTCCGCCCGCCAAACTCTCCCACCACGCCCTACGCATTTCGGCGCTGGCCATCCATCGCAGCAACGTGCGTCTTGAAATTGCTGGCGGGGACAGCGGACTTACACTGATGTAGCCGCCGAAGCGCCCCAGCGGTAGTGCGAATACTGCGAGGCCCGAGGCCTGGCCGAATGCGGCGCCGTCGTTGCCCAGTAGGGTATGTTGCTAGCCACAACAACTAGCGCTCCAGGCATGTTGGGAGCCACAAGTTCGCGGCGAGTTCGCCGTGCAGATGGTTCGTCAGCGCGGTTGGCGATTTCAGTTCCTATTGTCTCCTTATCCATGCTTTGGGTCAGAGTTGCATACTCTTATTTATGCTTCGGTGCGGGGAGGAGCGTAGGGCTGGCATGGGGAACACCGCGACCGAGCCAGCACGCGTTTATTGACTTACGAGACTGCTATTTGGCGTCTTCTCTCGCGTTGTTCGGGGCCGGCAGCAGGCAGTGATGGGGGTGGTGGAAGCTGTTGGATGTTGTTGTGGGGGTGGGGTCGGTCGCTGCCGCTCAGCCAGGGTTCGATAACGAACAGCGTGCGCCGTGCAGCCACACTGCCGACCCCCGGGGCTCGGACGACGTTCGCGCCTCCGGTCTCGCCCACCCACTTGCGGGCTGCTGCTCGCCTCCGTCCTCGCCATACCCGGCTGTTGCCGGGAGGGTCGAGGGATGGGAGGCGCAAGGACCGGCGAGGATTTTGGAAGGGAGTTGTGCTGGACGTCGACTGTGGCATCCTCGCCCGGTTCGCGGCCCTAAGGAGAGCGGTTCCAACGGTCGTCTCTCACCGCGGAGCCGCTTCATCATCACGTCAGCACACAGCGGTGTTGCAGCGCGCGGGGTAGAGGGAGGCACGAACCGTCCTCTCCAGAGTCGTTCACGCAGGCTGCGGAGCCGCCGGCTGTTGTGCGGTGCCAACTGTCAGATGGAGATGGTGGCGTTGTGTGGAGTGTGTCCTCCGCTGTTCCAGGATAGTGGGGTTGTGGATAGACTGCGGTCGTTCGACGTGGCAGCTGTCGAAGAAAGGCAACTGGTGAAGGAGCAGAAAGGAGGGGTGGGGTCTTATTTATATACTGCCCGCCGCGGAACAAGTTTTCTCGTGGTGGCCCATAGGGCAGCGCCCTGCGCATCTGGACCAGACGGAAAGAGGTGTTCCGTAACGTTCCGCCAGACGTTGAGAAGGCCGCCGGGCGTGTAGATAGTCTCTCCCCAGCAGCAGGTGTTACGTAAGCGGTGCACTGAGCTGGCTGGGAGTGCACTGCTTCAGTGCGGACTGGAGTCGGGTGTGTCGGGGCGCGGTTGCCAGCGAGACAATGCTTGCGATTGCTGCATTCCAAACGCCGACCAAAACAGCCTCTCGTATCCACACCAGCGCCTTCCACCAGGCTCCCCACGTCTCGACCCGGCTCGTTCCCTTTGCCGTGTGCAAGCAATCATCCGAGGCAGGTTGGGTTCGGTACACGTGATCGCAGCGAACGACGAGCAGAAAGCATGCTTAGCATTTAAATTTTTTCTTGCACGCACACTCCCAACCTAATCCCACTGGTCAGCACACACCTTTGCACACATCTTCAGCGGTGCTGCCACTGCCGCTGTAGCGAGATTTTGCTCGCTGACCCTCCCAGATGCAGCGTCCGCGATGACTTGCATCCGCGCGTGTAACGGCACGCCGCCGCCGTCACCACCTATCCCGAACGACTAGAGTCTGGAACGTTCTGGGTTGCGCGGCGCGGAAAGGTTCTGGTTGCGCGGCGAGGAAAGGTTCTGGTTGCGCGGCGAGGAAAGGTTCTAGGTGCGCGGCGAGGAAAGGTTCTGCTGGTTCTGGTTGCGCGGCGTGAAGAAGGATCTGGATGTGGAGGATCGCGCTCATTGTATATAAGAGTGCGCTGTTGCCTGTCTTGCATGTTTCTTCTTCACGCAACAACTTGTTATCGTCAGCCATAGTCGGCCTTGACTACTAGCAATTGTTCCGCCTCAACGCCACGTCCCTGCCTTGCCCATTCCACGTCCTTGCCTTGCCCGTTTCCCCACGTCTTGTCCTTATCTGTCCACGCCCCCACGCCCTCGTCCATAAGTCCCGGTTCGCTACCTGGAGTCAGAGAGCCACGCCCGTTACAGCGCGACCCCGCCTAGACGCCCGGCCGCGTTCCACAGCAGGCTGCTGCAATACGTGAATGGTGGTGGGAAACAGCAAAGATTGTGTTCCGAACAATTATACGGGCGGGGGAGATTGCTGATGCTCTCACTCGCAGTACGGGCGCACATCCAATAGATCCTGGCCTCCGCACCCAACCCAAATAGTGACGGCAAGGAAACGACTCTCCAAGTACGAACTGCCCCACACCTCCACTTCCGCTCTGCCCCGCCCACCGACGTTCTCTCCCGACGCCTTGCCGTGTATCTTCAACATCGCGAATAGATAGGCACTGCGGCACTGGATGGGACGCCGACGATGGCACGCCGGATGCATGCAGTTGCCGCCTCCGACAGATCCCTATTGCCTTCGGTATGTGTAACCGTAACAACCGGAGCAAATCCAACGCGTACTTCCCATGTGGACGAGAACTGGACTCTGTGTGAATCGCGATGATCTAGAAATGCCGTATACGATTAATGATATAGAGAAAAAAAAATGTCCGTCCGCCACCATGCCCCGTACACGTACGACTGGATCCGGGATTGAAAACATACTCGACGCTCTAGCCGCGTCCACAGTGTGGACGGAGCGCGGCCCCCAGCCGTATCTAGAAGCCCCGACGGCTGCGTCGTCGCTGGAGGGATACGAGGCTGAACGGGTAGCGAGTAGTTCGCCAACCACAATGGATGCGGCCCTCCATACTCTGCGGCAAATCGAGCAAAAATGAACAACGGATATTACTCTCAGCGGCGATTCACAACTGACGACGGTCCGCCCACCAAAGCACCCAAATAAGCAGCAGTCACGGATCTGGCACTCTTGTACCTCGTCTTCCGCACCTTCCTCCGCTGTGGACACTACCCACCTCTCAGGTTCCTTCGTCTCAGCTATTGCCTTATCGACTTTCGCCTTCTTCTCTACTGTTACTGTCTCGTCGCCCCGCTTCGACCGGCCCCCGCCGCCCGACTTTCTTCCGCCTTTATTTCTGACCGCACGGGACCCAAGAGTGGGTAGGTACATACTACTGTCATCTAGGGAGAAGTAAGCGTCCCCTTGCTATCACTGCCCGTTCCGTTCCCCGTTACATTCGTGCTCTCCAAGCCCCAATTCTAACGTCCGACGGCCCCCACCCGCTATCCGCTGAAGCCTACTCATCATGCTCCTCCCTCGAAAATCAAAGACTCCCTCGCGCACTTCTGCGGTGGCTGGTGGCCCCTGCTCCGGACACTACACACTGCATCTTTGGCTGACCCGGAGTGCTGAGGCCCGAACCGGCAAGACATTGGATCCACCAGAATCGACGGGTCCTCCCTCCAACTAGTGAGAAGAGACAAAGATCTGGAAAAGGAGGCGGGAATGGCCAGCGTGCCCTCGCTGGCCTGGCCATCCTCTGCAGATTTGTGCGGAGTTTGGGGATGTATTACTCGCTGATCAATTGACGAGAAGCACTATCACTACTATGGTTCGGGTGTGGTGATTCAGAATGAAGTACAGTGGTCCCCGGAGGGGGGAACATCTCCGGCCCGATCGGTATGGCGACCAGCCTGGGCTAGGAGGCAAACCCCATGGATCGCTGGCACATTTAAACCGCGCGATGACAGGGGTGAAGTGGCAGGAAGCAACGGGAAAGAGTCCAACGGCTAGGGGGAAGAAATACCAATTATCAATGCAGCCGACTCAGGAAACCTCGCCAGAAGCGAGGCTTGCGCCCAACAAATGCGAACAAGCGGCTTTGTGCAAGGTTCTACCAGTTGAAGACAGGCGTCTGCCCCACTGGCCAATATCTTGCCTGGACGAGTGGTAGCCCACCGCATAGTGCTAGTGATGACCTTACATGACCCAAATGCGAGAGCGCCTCTTCAAGTACTGCCTGCTCTAGAAATGCCCAGAGAAAAATACTGTGGGCAGAGCGAAGAGAATTAGCGAGAGGCAAAGACCGGTTCAAGATCAAGGACCTCTTCACCAAAGAGCGCTGCACGCAGCCAACATTGGTATTCCTCTTTAGCACGTACCTGGGGAGGCTGGCCCCAGCCGTGGCTGAGGAAGACGCGCAGAGCGAACTTTGGGAGCAGAGGAAACGGGATGAGAGGTGGCAAGAGACTGAGGAGCTGGATTCCGGCGGCGAGCAGCAACCACTATTCCTTCCCACATCCTCCTCCATGACCTTTGAAGAAGAGGAGTAGGACACGAGGGCAGCTCTCCTTTGCTTATTCTTTGGTCTCTTCTCAGTGATCTCCTTGGCGTGCCTAACATCTCCTTGGAACAGGCCATGGCGGAGAGCGAAGGAGAGCTTGCAACGTGCCGCCACCGTGCGGACAGTGGGGACTGGTCAAAATTTACGCTGGAACAGCGTACATAGGCTGCATACGTGTATGATTAATCAGGTCCGGTCGAAGCGGGGCAAAGGAGACAGCAACAGAAGTGGAAGCGTTACTTTTTCTTATGTTACACAAGGATAGGCTGTGGACTGACCGAGGTCTGGGCGGACGGTGGTCGTGAGTACGCAATCTGCCATGAGCAGATGAAATGGCATGCGAGTAATGGAGCGTCAGCAGCGAGCTACGAGACTTCAGGCGGCCGATAGAGCGTCGTAGCCGACGACAATCATACTATATGTGGGGAAGACTACCCGATCACTTGAAATGGAGAGTTCTCACCAGAGTGAGAGTGGGTATGGTAACAAGACGACCAGAGATGGTGATGTAGCGAGATGGATCAGTAAGAGAAGAGCGACGCTCGTATTCAGTCTTAATGTCTTGGGGCCTGTTCAGTTGCCAGCTGCATTTTGAACAAAATGTAGATGCAGTTGAAACCTTGGGTTTCTAGGCGGTGGGTGAGCGTTCGGCAAACCACCTCGAGTTAACGATTTGAGAAACTGCATATTGTCGACTGAGATACAATAGATACATATAAACTCCACTAACAACCGCCAGTACCAGCGTGGCCTCCCTAGTCAACTAACCATCACGCCTCTATACGATGTCCAACTCCCACCCTCCACAGTTCCTTAGCCCAGAAAGGCACCTCGCCGTTGATAACCGCCCAATACATACCAGAGCACGCTGCATAACAAAACATCTACCACACATCGGGGATGACTGGAAAAAATTGCTGAACAGCGGGCGCACTGTTGGTATCCTCCGCATACCACGCGATTTTTTTGTTGGCGCTGCGCGATGGGTGCCCGTGGATAGGAGGAGGAGTCCGCTGAGTCTCTGGATAAGCAGGAAGGGTCATGTCACCGCTGTAAAAAGCCATTTCGGGGTTCTGGAAAGTCTCAGAAACTAGCAAACCTTCATGATATAAAAGTTTTTTTTTTTTGTTTATTCACTACTCGTGTGCGACCTAGGTAGATCATGACGAGGGATATGTACAGTCCGGGTCCCCGCTGCAGTCCGCGTGTAGCGGCACGGTGCAAGCTCGCTTTTGCCCTCCGCCCAGGCCTATCCCGCAAATTACATAGGAAATGACAAAGAAAAGCAAGTGGCACCCCCCCCAATTCCTTTTCTGCCGATGCCATGAACAACGGGGTGGGCAAGAACAGCCAGTGTTCCCCCCCAGCCCCTGCGTCCTCAGCACCAAGCTCCTCCACCCACTTCTCCTCCTCCCGCTCCGCTCTTTCCCGAAGCTCCCACTCCGACGCCTCACTCTCCACATCCTCTTCCCTCTCCTCAGCCGGCACTGTTTTCCCTACCTCCGTCACAGAAAGGAAATCTAGTACCGCCTGGCTGCAACTCTGCTCAGCAAACAGCTTGTGAGCTTTCCACCGCCACCTCCCTCTCCCTGCCTCCTTCCATACCTCCTCCCACAGGGTCTTCTACTCACTCTTCCATCGTGGGCACCTTTTCAAAAGGTGATCCCTCGACTGCTGGGGGCACTTGCACCACCAGCACTGGGCTGTCGAACGGGATTTCGTCCAGTGCAGGTATTGTCCTGTACGGCAGTGCCCTGTCTTCAGCTGGTAGAACCTTGAGGCAAGCCTCTTGGTGCTCCCAGCAACTGTACCGTCTGGCCTCTGGCTTTTTGGCATTTTGTATTTCTTTGTAGAGGTCCGGCCCCCAGCCCACTCTCGTGCCTCCGCTCATTTCTTTTCCAAGATCTCCCACGCGATGTTGGCGAGGGATCTGGGGAGCGGCAGCGAGCGCGCCCCCTCCAGCCATTCCACCCCTGGGGTGTCTGGTTCATCCGCCGCGAGCGTGGCCCATTGTCAAGATCCTGTCTCACTAGTCCGTGCTGCACGACAGGCGACGTAGGCTGTTACGGGATTCGGCTTCGCTGTTACGGGATTCGGCTTCGCTGTTGCGGTATTCGGCTTCGCTGTGGCGGTATTCGGCTTCGCCCTAATCGCTTCACGCCCGGTGTGGTATCGTTGCGGTATTCAGCTTCACCCTAATCGTTGTGGTATTCGGTTTCGCTGTGGCGGTATTCAGCTTCGCCCTAATCGTTGTGGTATTCGGCTTCGCTGTGGCGGTATTCAGCTTCGCCCTAATCGTTGTGGTATTCGGTTTCGCTGTGGCGGTATTCGGCTTCGCCCTTATCGTTACGGTATTCGGCTTCGCTGTGGCGGTATTCGGCTTCGCCTATTCTTCTAAGGGTCTCTTACGGGTAGTGGTCGCAGCGCCGGGTCACGGAGGTAGAGAGATAGGTCTGTGGAGAGAGATAATATGCAACTTCAATCTATTGCGTTCAGCACTACAGGCTATGCACGCTCCTCCTCGCCATACCGCCCCCATGGGGTTCCCATCTTTCCAAAGCCGCCCAAAATCACAAAACAAAACAAAACAAACACGTGGAGAAGAATCTCCGGACTAGCTACCACGCCCTTCCTTTATACCTTTTCCTCCACTGTGGATATCACAGTCTCGCCCGTAAGACCGACACAGAGTTTTTCCCTTCATGACTCAATCCGCGCGCCCAAGGAAACACACGATCGTACTCGACTCTCCCCCTTCGCCCCGAAACAGAATAACGCAAGGCAGACATGCAAGTAGAATGGAAGCGACAAGGAAAGCAGACTACCGGAAACATGGCAAGGGCAAGGAGAGACGCAAGTAATAAACATAACGGAAGTACGCAAGGCAGACACCTACACAAAGGAAACGGATCCTGGGCGGCCGGTGACCAGGTCAGGGATCTGTGGGACCGCGCTGCCGGAGCGCTGTCGAGTCGACCGGGATGGTGCGCCTAGGCGCGGAGGACAAGGATGGCGGCGGCGGAGACGAGGAACAGCCGCAGGGTGACAAGCGTGATGGCGGCGCCCGTGGCGACGCCGAGCCTGTTGCGCCAGATTCGTGACAGGATTCAAGAGCACGCTAAAAAGTTTCATTACCACGTGCTGGCATGTTATGATAGAGCAATAAGAACTAACGTAGAACACCGGGTAACCGGCCATGATATAGAACCCTGACAGCATCGATTGCCGCGCCCGCGACTGGAAATTCCACGGATCTCAACAACCATAGGCAGCTAAGAGCCTAAAGTTCGTATAGCCACCGAGAAATTACGGAAGAACTTGCTGTGAGGGTGGTAGTAAAAAAAAATTGCTCGTAAGACCTCTAATAGCTAACCTAATAACCGATACCCATCCACCACACCCCTACCCTCCCCTTGGTCGTCGGCTGCGCAGACTCATCTCCACAGGCCGATCGGGTAGGCGAGGATTAGGCATTGTCTGTGTACTTCGCCTAGGGACTAACACTGGAATTTCTCCCTGAGTACTGACTAAAAGGTCTACCCATTCTTCAGTGTCACTAACGGTCCATGGGGTGGGGAGGGATCTGGGCTCGCTGGGGCCACAATTCGCTGTTGAAAATTCAGAGAGATCAATAAATAATTGAGAGGGGCTTGACTTACTACCCCAGGGCGCACTGCCAGACTGGTGGAGCGCTGTGAGGTGATGGGAGCTTGGTGGGATGGGCCGGGTGGAGGTCCATCCCCTGTCAGGGCTGGCTCCTGGAAGCTCACAGATTTCTATGATAAGAGTTAGTAAAATGTCAAAGATATTCGAGTGATAGAGTGTGTAGGAATTCCGTTGCTTGATCTATTCACCATAGCGAGAGGACCACTCTCTATATATACATGCACTGAGAAGGGGGGATGACGACGCCAGCGTTCTCCGCCTCGATTTCCTCCCGTAATACGGCTAGCCCATTCACCTCCTGGTAGCGCTCGTACGAAACCAAGATTTTGAGCTCTGCCCAATTTTCGTTGGCGATCACGTTGACTATCGCGTTGTTGGCCCTCCTCGCTGCTTCGATTAGCTCCTTCTTGAAGTGCAGGAACATTACTGCCGATGCACCAGTGCGTGCCACTGTGGAGAGACCGCCCCGGCTCGAAATCTTGAAGGCCTCGGTGCGGACATGGCCTGGGGCCACCTTGCTGAGGGCAATGTTGACGAAAGCTGCCGCACTTGTCGCCACTGCCGGGTTTATCTGCGGCAACCCTGCTGCGCGATCGAAAAGGATCGCCCGCTGATCCCATGGGATAGCCTTCTTGCTGGGTTCCAGCCCTGTGGGTTCCCGCACTGCTTTGACATTGCGGCTGACGCGCTTGTAGTCTGACTGGGGGAGGGCTGCAGCCACAGCGGCCCGCTGGGCCCAGTTCACTTGCTGCTCTTACTGTTGCATCCGCTGCCCCTGGTCTGGTGCCCGTGGCGGGGCTTGCTGTCTCTGACGCTGCTTCTGGCGGTGCTGCGGCGCTGGTCACTGTGCATCATCCGCTGAGGTCTTATCTTCCCACCACTCTTCCAGCGCGCGCATTCCCACCATGTGTGCTAGCCTCTGTACTGCGGCATACTCCTCAAGTCCGGCCTCACCATCTTCCGGGTTTGCCGTTGTCGAGTTCCTCACCGGCCTCGCTGCACTGTTGTAGATCTCGTCTTCGTCCTCGTTTAATCTCACCATCTCCCACCTCTTGCTGGCCGCTACCATCTCCTTCTCCTTCTTCCTCTCCTCTTCCTTCTCTGTCTCCACCGTCTCTGGCCACTTCAGAATCGTCCTGGCCGGAGGCGTCCTCGCTTCCTCCGCCCTGGCAGCGTCGAGCGCTGCCTGCCGCCTCTCCTGCTTTATGGAGCGCCTAGGTACCGCAACCCGCGCCTCCTTCCCCTTGCCCTTCTCCTCCAGCTTCGGCGGAAGCAGAGATGACCACGACACTGCGGCTTCCGCACCCTGTTCTGGTGTGTGTCACGACCCATAGAGGCCCTCCCGCTCTACGCCCTCCATGTTGCTCCAGTCCTCAACTGGGTCGTCCTGCGTCATGGCCAGCGTTTCCGCTACCACTCCCTCCATGGCCTCCGGCTCCGGGTTGGCGACGGGAGCTGCTGCGATCCTGGCGAGGGGCGCTTGAGATATTGCCCTCAGTGTGGTGGGGAATGCAGCCGGACGGAAGGACGCTGGACGCGCCGCTTGGCCCAGAGCCGGGATTGGCACCGGTTGCGCTCCGCGCTGTTCTGCGATACTCTCGGCGATCTTGTCCACAGTCCGCTTGACCTCACCAATGTCCTTTCTCCTGGCATCCAGCAGCCTTGCCATGTCCTCCCACTGCTTAATTTCCCATCGTGCCTTCTGCACCAGCTCCGACTGGATACCTTCCATGGTGAGCATCTTCACTGCCAGCCTCTTCTCCCTTACTTCCGCATCCGCCAGCAGCCTCGCTACGGTCCTTGCCTCCCTCTCGTTCTCGTCCGCTGCCAGAACCCCCATACCTTCCATCATCCTGCCTTTCAGCACTGCAACCTTTTCCTCCATCTTCTGCTCCACCCCCGCAATCGCTGCCAGGGTCTGCTCCAGTGCCGAGGCCGCCGCAAATCCGATTGGCATTGGTCGCAGATTCGCAGGCCGGTAGTGCCTGGTGGGCCTCGGCCTCGGGGTGCCCATCGCCATCCTCTTGCTGCCCTTGGTCGGCGTGACCGGTACTGGCCTCCGTGCGGTGCTACCCCACCTAGCTGGGGTGGGGTTCGGAGTTGTCTTTCTCTCCTGGCCCGCCACACCCCCCATCTCCACCTCATTGGCCGACTCCTCCGCCCAAACATCCGTCCAAACATCCGCCCACACGTCCAATCTCCCACCCCCCCCCCTCAAAACTCTTGGCAGAATTTAGGGTCTCCGCCGTTCCCACCTGCTGTGGGTTTGTGGCCACCGCCGAGAGGGAGTGCGCGAGCGCTCCCCTCATGGGCGTCTTTCCGGGCGTGTCGAAGATGTTGAGTTCGCCCATGCTGAGCTGGGCTCCATGCCGAAAGAAGTCCTGGATGCTCTGTTGTTGCCCAGCGCCGGGAGCAGCGCGTCTGAAGTTCGGCCTCCCG
>Ga0307508_10002886_pt1 | contig 17772 bp, 20 predicted proteins | sample 9_EM_MG_FD_203089 | JGI IMG/M metagenome (GOLD analysis project Ga0307508, IMG submission 203089) | Populus trichocarpa ectomycorrhiza microbial communities from riparian zone in the Pacific Northwest, United States - 9_EM | ecosystem: Host-associated > Plants > Roots > Unclassified | place... | reverse complement strand
GTACAAGAAGAACAGCAGATATCCCTTCTTACTTCCCCGCTCTTGCGTAAACGTGTCCTCAACAAAACTGTAAAGCAGAAGCGCCAAACCTAAAGACCGTCTCGGCGCGAGAAGCATTTCCAACAGAATACATGGAAGCTGGTGAGTGGGTCTTGCATACCCCGCCGGATTAGGGAATTTCACCCTAGTCCGGGGTTTTAGCACTAGTGGGTGTCAGGTCGGGCCCGCCGGGGCCCGGGAGTCTTCGGCAGTCCGTCAGCATCCTGTACCGGGACGAACTGGGGCGGTGGAGGCCCTGCCCGGGACGGGAACGTCCTAAAAGACTGCCGGGCCCGACCGGACAGGACGAGCTACTGCAAGGCCTGTCGCCCCCAAGCCGAGATTCCTTGAACGGTCAGTACTAGGCCGAGGATCGAGACCCCACAACTTGCAGACTTTACTGAGGACCTAGGCGTGATGCGCATGCGTGGATGAAGGACACTGAACGACAGGATTTGAGCGCAAATCGTATATGCTGAGTGATGACGATGCGGATGATCGTTTTGTATTTTTACCAAACCAAAAATGTCAGACTAGCGGCGTGACCACCGTGCAGTCGGTCGTGGAGTTGTGTAGGTTGCCGGGCTGAACCCCGCAAAAGACGTGGGAAATGATGGCGCGCCGCATACCCGCATACTATGGTCGCCAACCAGTGGAGTCGGTGCACGATGGTGCACGGCCGTCGCAAAACATAGCTCGACGCCGAAAAGAGGCGAGTTCCTGGGAGTACTCCTCGAGGAGATGGGTCTCGACGGTGACCAAGCCCAGTGAGGATTTCTCCACATTAACGCCGAAGATGACGCACTAAATTATCAGATCTGTCTCCAGCGTCACCTGATTTTCGGCTGCCGCCAGTACCAATGGACAGGCTAGAACCCGTCCGAACCGCGTGCGGTCTCCTCGACAGAGGTCGTTCATACACAAATTGAATTAAATGAATACTTCAGTAATATTAGCTTGGTAATCACACCTGGAAGGGGAGAAATCGTACCTACTATTTTGCAGCCGTCGTACACGTCGGCCAGGTATTCCGCCCTCTCTCTCCGCTCACCGATTCCACGACCGCATACGTTGTAGCCTGCAGAGTTGTGAGCTTTTAAATGCTCCTAGGCATCCTTATCGGCATCTGTCTTTCGCGTCTTATTAGTATTTTGGGGTGCTGTTTGCTCAGATTAGGGACAGGCTCTTGGGTGAACAAACTTACGGTATAGCTCCCAGTGCTCTTCTGCGCCATAATAGTGGTCGCCGCCTCCTTCACGGTGGCTGCACTCCTCTGGCAGGCGGTTGGGCTGTGACCCGTGTACCAATATATTCACATTCTGCGAACCCGCGTTCCTGACACCAGCGACCTTGTCGTGGGCTCTCGTAGAGCCTTTGTTCCTCACTCCCAGGTCACCTCGCCGGGGACACACACCGTCCTTTCCTGTCAAGGTTGCGGATACCATATTTAAATCCAGTGGTGTTTGCTGCAACACCGCGGTAGCAGACAGGTTCTTATGTCGCTGACAGGAAAGCTTTTCAAGGGTCAGCTGCAGAGAGAGGCGCGACAGGTTATGGATATACATACAGTCGAGAGGAGGGAATAAAATCATTAAGTGATTCAGATGAAATGTTCCTAAGTAGCAATGGGCGGAAGGTAGTAATATCTCTCGCTTAGAGATGATGAATGCTGTGTAGGAAGATGAGGAGGGTTCGACCACACAGTTATCGTTTTGTGCTGTGTGGTAGGTTTCAGCATCCAGCTATAGTATCTAGCACATGCGAACGGCTGCATAGATACATTAATAGCTATTCATATCTATTAGTTAGGTGATTGCTACAGAGCCGCATCCCCACGTGCGTACATGCTAACAATCCCACTACCCCCACTCCTGCCCACAACGTTCGATTGTGCTGCTAATAACAAAACACCTGACCCCTCCTCGCACCAATTGTTTGGTTGATCACCTTACGCAATCACTTCCCCGCCGTGCCCACGCTCAACAAATAGGTATCTTCCTTACCCTTCATTTTCGCTCTACCACCTCCGACTCCGGTTCTTGCATGTACGCGACGACGTTTGAAATAACAACGCCCGTGAAGGAACCACATACCCGTAAACACCCTTAGTTTCCCACAGGAGATCATGCCAGAAACCTACACCTGCAATGTAGCGTGCTCGCAGTGAGGCCATCGCGTGGCTTGTACGACTTTACTAGCTGAGGATAACGGTGGATAAAAAGGTAAGTACCTGGGGTTACCGAAGACAGAGTGGGTGAGGAGGCGATGGAGTGGTGTAGGGAGAGTGAGAGACGACCATCGACGTCGCGAGGAAGGAAGAAGTCCGTTGATCGCGTTGACATCCCTCAATCGGAAACCTCTGGAGACGAAATTCAACTCTTTCCTCCCGGGTCGGTCCTATGACATCGATCCGCCGATTCGCAGCGAGTGCTCGTTTTCTCAGCATGTTAGCATTTGTACTTCCACTGGACTTTTGTGACAGTATGCGCGTCCTGTGCTTCAGCCGGAAGCTGTCCGAAACCGGTGAAAACCAGGGCGTTGCTGACGATCTTGCAAAAGTACCACATGAACACTAGGTGCTTCAGTATATTCCTTCTTGGTCGCAAGGATATGTCACATCCGAAGGATAACCAAGAATTTGATCCCGTTTTCGGTGGGTCCCACGTCGAAACCCGCCAATGACGGGTTCATCGAACTCGGGGGCAACGCCAACATCGGGCCGTCGGTTTCGATTGGATCAGGGGGATGGTAAGGCTGTTGCTCTGTTTTTCGTATCGAACTCACCGATCGGTTCAACGCTAGAGTGGCGTTGCGTGAAAGCTGTAACGGAGATATAGTTTATTGACACGATCGCGACCACGACCGCCACCGCTGCCTTTCTACCACCGACTCCGTCACGACTACACAGACGCCGAAGGGGAGAGAAGTTATTCATGTCCGACGTGACAAAACGCGCAGGACACACTGGCTGACGGAAGAAGAGGTCACCATCGATAGTTGTGGAGTGAGACGAATACTCTCCCAGCCTGCATACGGATCAAAAGATGTGTATAGGATGCCAGCAAAGCGGGCTCATGATGCAATTGGGTGACGACAGAGATTCTTGTCACCACATACGGACCACGAACACTAGACTTTTTTACTTCTACGGATGTGGGAAGGAGAGTACCGACCGAGGAGACGACACAGTGAGCGAGGTGTCTGAGGTGGAGGTGCGGGAGTGGGGGGAGGAGCAGGGAGCGGGGGCCGAGAAGCAGGGCGCCGGGGGAATTACCATTATTCCTGCACACGCCTGCCTTCATGGCGTCTGCAGAAGAGGAGAAGAGGGGGCGGTCACGATTTCCTTTGTTCTCCCTTCTTTTGTCCTTTTTTTTGTGATATTCGTGGTGCGCTTCTACTTTTTTGGAACAGACCGGGTGGAGGGCAAAGGGGAGCTTGCAATGTGCCGCCACCGCGCCGACATCGGACAGGAAACGGATTGTACATAATCCCGCCATGATCTAGATAGGTCGAATACGAGAGATGATTAAACCAAAAAATACGAACCACGAGCGCGACAGGCCAGGGCAGAGGGCAATGGGGAGCTTGCAAAGTGCCACCATCGCGCGGACAGCGGACGGGAAAACGGGACAAAAAGTGCGCCGCAATAGTCTAGTAAGGCTGTATGCGAGTGTGAATAAACCAGGAAAAAAAATACAGACCACGTGCTGCGTACGAGGCGCGAGAGGAATCGGATGAAGGGGACTGTGGGGGCCGGCGTCCAGAAGGGCTTCGACCGTGGGAGGGCTCTCTGACGTGTAGGTGATTGTGCAACTGAGTACATAAGAGAAGCGGAGTATATACAGGTCTCTTCTGCTTGAAAAGACGCATTATCAAATTTACCATCTTCGTCTATTCTGTCACTTGAAAAGGCGTTCCCGGGATTGTTCGCAGTGACAGGAGCTCCACCAGCATGGCATCCCAACCTAGGTTTGTTTCTTAACCATAGCTTTCGACCGATATTTATTGTGTTGCAAATCTTTGGCCACTTTCCCGCTCCTAGCGGTCATTTGAGAGGTACTACCGCCATGTTTGTGCCGTCATTTCCGTACGCCCAACATTTTGACGCCTCCTTGTACGGCAGACTCCAATGGGAAAAGGAGAAGGAAACAGCAAGTCAACAACAAGTACAAAGAAGAACCGGAATCGCAACAATGAGCACCAAAGAAAGAAACAGATCTACACAGTATTTTTTGATGCCTCTGGTCACCGTGTGGAGAATCTCATTGGGATAAACCATGGATACAGGAGAACGTGCGTCTTCCAAAGATAAAGAGAAGATAGGAAAAGCAAACAACCATATTTCAACAGCAGAGAATGCGTTTTACCATGAACTTCCCCCGAATCCCAGCGCGTAAGGTCTAGCCTGTGAACATGATTCCAGTGCGCGTCCCGAAGGAAGTTCTTCGTCAGGATGTCGGTGTGCATATCAGACGTCGGCGGGTAGGCAGTCTGATGGCGTTTCTCACGCAGGCGTCGAAACAAAGTGAAGGCAAACCCTCATATGTGGTGGGCTCACGTAGCTATGGGTACTCAGAGAGTTGTATTGCGCCGCAACTATCGCCGAAGATCAGGGGTATTATCCTATCGGACCCCGGTCGGGTTTAATCGAGAAATAGACATCGGGAGCGTTCTCGTGTGGACATAGGTCAAGAGATCTGAGGAAAACGTCAATATTTTTTATATTATGGACGTGGCGGCTGTTTTGGTGACCTAATTGTAGAGCGAATTCCTCGGTTTGAAAACTCAGGTCCATCAGAAAACACGATGCCTTGCGGCGGAGCCATGTGGGTGTCACTGTCTACCAAGTAGTCCTGAATCGGCCCCTCGGCCAGGGACTGGAGTTCCACGCCAATTGCATCAGACCACCACGGGCCAAACCTCGGGTGCGAGGTATCCTCCCGATTGTACACCATATCCGCAGAATTGACTAGCGGTTCATATATTCTGCCGCTGAGTAGGGGTACAGAGGCGTGCTTGCAGGTACGGTTGGTCAACCTTGCGGAGGAAAATAACTCTCGTGCTGCACAGCCGTTCAACTCCAAGTCCGGTTCGTTTCTGCTGTTTTGCGGTTGCACCCCCAGCGAAGCCTCAGCAGCTGGCCCGGCTTGTTCCAAGAATAGCCAGTTCTGGGCGCAGTCATTCCTACATATGTCGATAAAAGAAACTGCCCGTTAGCCCTCTTCTGCTAAAGCAGGGAACGACGTGGTGGAGACTTGTAATTGTGCCCAGCCCCGCCTAATTTTGCCCCACGGCGCAGGTCGCGGGGATGTCTGGCATCACCCTGTTGCAACACTCGTTCAGTGAGGAGGCGGTCTTTGCCTCCCCGTCTCTCCCGCACCTTGCCGATAGGTTTCACCTCCAGTGGCGAGGTGTTGCGGACTGAACTGGGTATAGACGGCCCGGCCGGGGGCGATAGGAGGGCATCTGTGACAGGTAGGCGGGATTGAACGAGACGCTGTCAGCTATCGAGGCTTCGTGCTGTTAATGCCGAAGAGGTGATTAGAAGCTGCAGTGGTGAGTGTATAGCCAATGTAAGGAAAGCTATGTAAAGCTGGGGTGTAAATCTTGGCTATCATACCACGCCACTTAACGTTGTCCCCATGCTAAGTTCAGATACATGCAGGGCATCCCCTTGCCGTCGACCGGACGAAGTTCTGTTCGGGCAACCTGGTGCCGGGCTGTAGGCTTCTTTTGGCCTGGCGTCCGGGCGGACAGAAACCCCCCCAGGAATGTGCAGGGACAAGGGGCCCGGCATACAGTACCGTACGGGTTACCCGGCTACTACCCCTTAGTCGGACACTTCCAGAAATAAGAAAAAAGTCAAGAGACATACACATCATCACAGAAACCCTAAAGGAGCCTCCCCTAGCTCCAAACATGCGGGCGGCAAATTTTTGTCTCTCTCCGATCTATGGTTGTTGAGTATCGTTGTTTTTTCTTATTTCTGGAAGTGTCCGACTAAGGGTTAGTAGCCGGGTAACCCGTACGGTACAGTATTTCGGTTGGTGAAATTGATCCAAGAACATGCCGCAGCGTCGGAAGCCGTGCTGAGCTGCCGAAGGACGAAGCTGGCAGTCAGTCACGATGTCAGCGGCCACACTCGGGGTGCAACTGGTGCCGGTGGAAGGATAAAGGAGACCGCAAGCCGGTCTGCAAGCTCAAGTCTTCGGACGACAGCGAGTGCGGTGATGAGGAGGGAGCGTCCAAAGGACCCAAGTCTATCCTTTTAATCCTCCCCCGTGTGCCTTTTCGCCGCTGGCTGTCACCTACTCGCGTCCCCGATTTTGTACATAATTTCGCCATGATCTAGGTAGGTCTCACGTAAGTAATGGTGAAACGAAAAAAAAAACTCACGCCCCCGGACCCTCGGGTGTCCTTCGCTAGCCCCGTAAAACGGAACATCATGTGCATTCGCCTCGGTGGCGTGGAGTGATGCGTGACTGCCGCCACTGTTGATTCCCGGCGGCCGTTCCGATCCATCACGGTTGTCGCGAGCTTGTTTTTCCTAGGGAGCCAGGGATCTTCTATACGCAACAGCGCTGCACGCACAGCCGCTTTTGCGTGCTCACCGTTCGCGGCTTGCAGAGGACTCCATATGGACACCTTGAGTTTGGTAACAACGTGCAGACATACAGAGGGCACACACGTAAACTCCGAAAACTGGCTAGCGCGGAGAAGGATTCCACCCATCGCGTTGGAGAAGCATGGAGTATATGTATCCGACATGCGGCTTTCGAAGTGCTCTTCTCATGGCCCATGTCACTGGCACAGCACCCTGGCCATGGGTGTTGGAAATGCTTCTCGCGCGTTGTTTAGATTTGGCACTTGAGCCTTAGAGTTTGTTGAGGGCGCGATTGCGTAAGGCGCAAGCGGGGAAGTGTATTTGTTCTGCGGGTTCTTTCTCTTCTCCTTCTACTCAATACTTATCGAATACTACAACGAAATTGTGAACCACTCGAACTACAAGAATCGATACGCCTTGTGTTTCCTCATCTCATACAGCATTAAGACTGATCGAACTCCTATCATTCATTTCTATCCTCATCGCTAATCGGTATTCTTTCAACAATGGGTTGCCCGATGGCACGGTCGCTGGGAGCACCAACGGGCTTGCCTCGCGACTCTACCAGCCGAAGGCGGGGCACTGCCGTACCGGACAATAGCTGCACTGGGCCAAAAACCGCCCCCACCCCCAGTGCTGGTGGAGTCAGTGCCCAACACAGACGACAGACCACCTCCTCAAGGTGTGTCCGAAGTGGGAGAGGGAGCATAAGATCCTCTGGGCGGAAGTGAGGAAGGAGACAGGGCGGTGGAAGAGCCGGTGGAGGATCCGGGAGCTCTTTGCCGACAGGAGGTGTAGCCAGGCGGTTCTCGATTTCCTCGCGTCGACCGACGTTGGGAAGATAGTGCCGGCCGCGGAAGAGAAAGCCGACGGGGGGAGTGAGGGTCGGAATGGGAGCTCTGGAGACGCCAGGAGCGGGAAGATGGGTGGAGGAGGGATGCGGAGGAGCTGGGTGCTGGGGAAGAACTACCACTGCTCATGCCCACCCCACCCTTCATGGCATCGGCAGGGGAAGAGTAGGGGGAGGTCGGGCTTTCATTTGTCATTTCCTTTGTTACTTTCCTTGGTGCGCATTCTGTCAGAATAAGGGGCGTCCGGAGATGACGGACCGGAGACGGCGTCCGGAGATGACGGACCAGAGGCAACATGTCCGGAGATGACAGCAGCCTTAGTCTCCGAGCACCGGCTCGGGAGACAGTCTTCCGTCCTTTCCCCTTGGCGAGTCCCTCAGGCGCGTTGTATATAGAGAGAACGTTTTCCTTCGACCTTGTATCAATCAATCAGTTCACTATCTTCGTCTCTATCGATCCCTATATTCCAACACATTCTGTTTTTTCAGGGACAGGCCTGGGCGGAGGGCGCTAGGGGAGCTGGAAACAAGCCGCCTCGTGCGGACTGCGAGCAGGAAAACCGGGTAAATGTGTGCCGCCATGATCTATATAGATCTATGAATAAACAAAAGAAAAACCGGCGTTGGGCCTAGGAGAGTTTAGGGTCAGTGACTTGTATGCATGTACGGTGTGCGGCAAAAGGCTTACAACATTGCAAATATCAACACTCTGAATGAGTGGTCACAAAAGAACCCAATCCTCGTTGGCTGATTTCTCCTGCCACAAGGCGGGCCTACCTCATTTCTCGTTTTCTTGTGGTCGTCGAGCTTTCCCATGAAATAAAAATGTAGACCTGAGACCGTCGCGAGGATCATGTCAACCTTACGTTAATCTAGCCAGCAGTGGTGGATGGTTTGGGTGAATGCACTGCGGAAGTAAAGCGCATCTCTGGTACGTAGCCTACAACATGTCAGTGGCAGTGAATAAGGAGCGTTAGGTGATGAAAGGGTTACCGCCTTTCGGATATTAACGGGCGGAGTGAGCGTGGACAATAGAACGCAGTTGTTGTTGGCCGCCTTCTCCTCCCACTCTGTGATTCCAACTTGCTTCTCGTACTTCTTTTTGGGGTTGTTGAGCTTTCCCATGAAATCGAAATGCAGACCCAATTCCGTCGCATGAGGATCATGTATGGTCATCTCACGTTGGTCGGGACAGCAGCGATGGACGGTTCGGGTCGGTGGAGTAACAAGAGAAATCGGACGCTCGCTATCTGCTATTTCGTTTATTGAGTCATCGCCCCGCCTCGACACTCCCCACCACGCCCTGCTAATGGATATTGCAAGGAGTTCTCCATGAGAAGTTGAATCTTGGGGACGAATGACGACACCATTGAGTCTTTCGTTTTAGCTCATGTTCCCACATCCGTCTCTCCGTCGTGTTAGCCCTCTGGTTTCCCCTTATCTCCTAGTCAGAGATACACTCGAAGAATAGACCTTCCTTCCTTCCTTCTTTTCCTTGTGTTTGGTCAGTGCTTTTACCTCGACCTGCTCAGATGCGTGCCGGAGAGGAGATCGGTCAGGGCCCTTCTCCTTTCTCTCTCCCGTCTCCTTTGGTTTAGTTGGGCGGTGCAAGGAAGGGTTCACGCTAATCCGGCGCTTGGCAGCTGTCGGCATCATTTGCTGTCTTCAAATTTCCCATGCAACGCGCTCCTTAGATAATACAGTATGATTGTATTCCAGTACAGGACACGCAAAGAATTCCCAATGTAATACATAGTTTTAAACCTCCGCCAACCCCCGTAGATAACAGGCCGTGTCCTACCGCAAGCCCCAACCCTGCCACCCCGCCATATTCCGCCTGCAGCCCACTCCCTCCAACAAAATTCGAATAGAAGGTTGCAGTGCAAAACAAAAAGACAATCGCATTGAAAGCAGGTAAGGGCAATGCAAACAAAAACAAGAACAACAAGGAAATAATAGGACCTACCCCTATAATGCTCCACTTGATCTCGTGCACTCGCTCCGCCAGACAGCTAAAACCTTCCGTACCCATCTGCCGTATCGGCACTCCTTCGCTCGGGGATGGGTTGGGCTTCTCGTCGTACTAAACGAGTGCATGCGCGCGTCAGTAATGCAATCCAAGTCTGATGAAGAGTCAACGTACCGTCGGTAGCAGAAAGACGCCGAACATCTCCTCGTGGTAAAATCTTCGTTGTGAAATAAAAAACTTTAATCGCCGGCTGATCGTGATGGTTTTATCGGCTTGCTGGACTCTTCGGCCGCAACGCCGGTCGCTGGCATAATCCAAACGCCGCTTCTCTGACGGAACCTTTGCCTCCATGGTAGTGTGTGAAGGGTTTTGCAGTGTCCCTAGGTCACCGGCATCTCTTTTCTTCCTCCCGGAATTTTTTTTTCAAAGCTCTATAGGCCGAGCTGGCTTCTCCCCACGAATGCCAAAGCCACCCCTTTGCACACTCGTTAATCAACGCATTGCCTACTTCTCAGGCATTAGCATGGCGTTCGCCCCCGCCACGCACTACCGAGGTCACATGCACATAATAAAAAAAATTAAAAAAAAAACTGGCGTTCATCACTTTCAAGGACCAGAGTCCCCTAAGTGGTGATAGCCTTCAATATAAATGAAATGGATTCGATTTCGCTCCGAGATATGATTTTTTTTCCGAAGGCTGCTGACTGATTGCCTCTTCGAGAGAACAGGTCGGGGTAACGGGTCTTCGTACGGTCGCAAGGAGGTCGTCCATCGGAGAAAATATCTCCCACGTCCCTTGTCGGTGGGTTAGCATTGAGTTTTGTTTAAACCGAATTCAACACAATGAACAAACATGCGCAAGGGATTGTGCGATAATGGGTATATTAGCAGCCGCATGCAGAAGGTGCGAAGCGAACCACAAATCGTATTGGGTATATTGTGGGCTACAGGAAGCCGAAGGTGGGAACGGACGGTAGGAAATGAAATGAAGGAGATGAGAGAGGGAAATGATTTGAAGGAGGAGAAAGAGGGACACGGTATGAAGGAGGAGAAGGACGGAAGAGGCGTGAAGGATGAGAAGGAGGGAAGTGGTGTGGAGGAGGAGGGAAACGATGAGAAGGATGAAAAAGAGGGTGGTGGTGTGGATAAGGAGGAGGAGGGAAATGGTGTGAAGGAGGAGGGGAGTGAAACGGTGTGAAGGAGGAGAAGGATAGAAGTGGTGTGGTGGAGGAGGGAAACGGTGCGAAGGAGGGAGGAGAAGGGAAACAGTGTGAAGCAGGAGAAGGAGGGAAGCGGTGTGAAAGAGGAGGAGAAGGAGTGAAGCGGTGTGGAGGAGGAGGAGGAGGGAAGCGGTGTGAAGGAGGAGGAGGGAAATGATGTGAAGGAAGAGAAGGAGTGAATCGGAGTGGAGGAGGAGGAGGAGGAGGAGGGAGTGATGTGAAGGAAGAGAAGGAAAGGAAGGGAGAGAAGGAAGAAGAGGATGGATAAGCAAGAAAGCGGAGCTGAGGCTTGGCAAGCTTCGCTAGCGCGAAAGAGGGAGTCCTCAATGTAGGTGGGACCCCAATAGGTATTAGACGCATACAGGCTGGTCCGGGCGGAGGAACACGTGACGAGCGTGCTGTCAGAATGGGAGCGAACAGATTGGAAGAGAAGAAGCGGGCAGAGGCGAAGGAATTGGGAGTCTGGAGGAACTACCGCTGTTCCTGACCAAACCTTCTTTCACGGCATCCGCGGAAGAGGTGTCGGGGCGGATAAACTTTGCTTTTGTTCCTTTCGTTTCGGTCTCGATCTCCTTCGTTCTTTCCTTTCTTCCTTTCTTTAGGGCCTGTTCGGTTGCCCACCTGCATTTTGAATCTACCACACAAAATTGAAATGCAGCTTGAAACCTTCAGTTTCTCGGCGAGGGGTCACCGTTCGGCAAACCTCCTGGAGTTAGCGATTTGAGAAACTGCATATTTCCACTGAGCCACAGTATACAAATAAACTCTACTAACAACCACCAGTACATACCAGCGTGGCCCCCCAGTCAACCCCACCATCACGCCTACGATGTCCAACTCCCACCCTCCGCCGTTCCTTAGCCCAGCAAGGCTGCTTGCCGTTGGTGCTCTAGTCGCCCAATACCAGAGCACCCTGCACGACAAAACACCCTACCACATATCGGAGATGAGTGGGGAAAAATATGTCGAGCATCTTTTGGAGAGCACGAATAGCCGGCACAGTATCGATGTCCTACGTATGCCACGGGAAACATTTTTGGTGCTGTGCGATTGGTGTACCGAAAACGATCATCTTCAGTCTACCCGAAATATGAGCGTGGAAGAACAACTTGCAATATTTCTGAAGATTGTCGGTGAAAACGCATCGAACCGTATGGTGCAAGATCGGTTCCAACACAGCGGCGACACCATCAGTCGTGTATTCAATCGTGTTCTCAATGCAATCGTCCAGCTCTATCGCTGTGTAGCCAGCCGAGTTTGTGGATAGAGAAAGAGTCGTCTGCTGAGTGAGTGGATCTGTGGATCCACGGGACGGGCCACATCGTGGCTGAAAAAAGCCAGTTATGGTTTTCCGGAAAGTCTCTCAGGCACTAGCAAACCTTGATGATACATAAGTGTGGCGTACTGTTGAATATCTGGGTTGCCGAACGGGTGGTCACGGAAGATGAAAGTTTGCACCTGCAACCGTCAACTCGCAGAAACCGAAGGTTTGAAAATGCAGGTGGGCAACCGAACAGGCCCTTAGTGTCCATCTTACTTTCTCGGGATAGGCCTGGGTTGAGGGCAAAGGGGCTTGCAAAGACCGCGAGGGCATCGGACGGGAACAGGACAAAATGTACGCCTCCATTGCCTAGATGACTGAATGTGTGTTATATATCTGTCTTCCTTTCCTGGTCTCCTGCAAAAGTGCTTTCGTTCGTCGCTTTCCCACTGCATCACGTTCCAGAAATCCCCAAGCTATCTAAAGAACGAGAGGCTCTGTCCCGCAGCGCAGCAGCCCTCACCAGCGGCAGGTAACGGCACCCGGACAAATGCCAGACGAGGACTTGATTGCCAGGAAGATAGATTACAGTGAGTCTCTTTGCCTGACACTTGCTTGTTTCTCATTTAGAGGAGGAAATAGAGTTTTTTGCCTCATACAAAGGCTTCTCTTTGGCCTTCTTTCCCCCTTCTTTGTTATTGTTTTACCGAAAACCGCCCGCGATCTACTAACTAGATCATAGATTTCTCTTTTCCACTTTCTGTCCACCATACTATCTGCTCGTTAAGGCGCGCCGCCCTGTTCTGGTCAGACATTTCTTTCTGTTTAACCATTACTCGCACGCGACCTATCTAGACCACATCGAAGTTATGTACAGTCCGACACCTGTCCGATGTCCGCACGGTGGCGGCACGTTGCAAGCTTCCCTTTGCCCCCAGCCCAGGCCTGTCCCAAGAAGTTGTGAAACGCACCAGGGAAATCGTTGAATTATGAAGGAAAAGAAGCCGAACGAGCGCGGTAAACAAAAGAAAGAAAACGAAAGACAGCGCAGCTCGCCCCCTACTCCTCTCCTGTGGGCGCCATGAAAATTCAGTCATTCCACCCCGTGGTTGTCTGGCTCCTCCGCCGCAATCTTCACCCACTCATCGGTCTTCTCGTTGTCGGTGATTCCCTCGTTGGCCAGGCACCACCGGATCTCGATGGTGATGCCTGGCCAGGCCCTCCGCAGCATGGCGATGTGCTTCCTCGCCTGGAACGCGTACTGCCGGCCTGAACCGGGCTCCTCTGAAGCCATCCGTCTGATGGCGGCTTGGGGTCTGGCCCGATATGAGCCCCTTTAATTTCGGCAATTTACTCCCGTACTACCCGATTTTGTGTTATTGACTCCTATGCCACCCAAAATTCAGACGATCTCTAGTACCACCCTCTGTTTGCGAGCGATAGAAATTGTAATCGTAACGGCATCCTCCACTCGACACCATGGTAACTATGACCGAAATAGCAGATGTGTCCAAGGCCCCGGTGCAAGAGTCGGAAGTACACCCGCCGCCAACCGGGGTTCATGGCCAGACGAGGTGTTTTACGAAGGACTACAGCAAGCAATATATTACTCGTGTGAAGGAGATCCGGATGCTATCTCATGGAAATGTAGTGAAGGAGAAGGAGATTTGTACATTCGCTTCCCGGCTCGAGGCAGTGAACCAACGCCTCAGGACGCTATCAACCAAAAATGCCCTGGAACTGGGAGCTGAAGCAAACAATCTGGATGAAACTGCTCTGGATGTTGTTGGGACAGAAGATGTGGATCTGGACTCTACGGTGTCAGAAGAATCCCTTCCTGCCAGGCGAGACCCGTGGCCAGGCTATAATAAGCGTGCCAAAGAACTGCGGGGCAACAGGAGCGCGGCGCTGTTGGCCCGTCTGGACTGCATTCACGCCACACTACAGAGTACCGAACGGGAAGCGGCGGAGGAAGTGTTGTGCGCGAAAGTGTAGATAGAAGAGGTCCGGGAAGAGGCCCAGCAACGTCAGCAAGTGTACGCTGAGGGGATCGTGGCACAGACATCTGGGATGTTGGTCAAACCCGGTCCGATATGGCCAGGGGATCTGGTAATGCTCCGGGACAGACACTGCTGTCGCGAACGGAAAAGGCCTTAAGTTCTACTATTAGTGGACTGGACCGTATCTCGTCTGGTCAGTCACTCGGGGAAATTCTTTCGTCTTGCAGCACCCACACAAGGACAACGCATTGTACGGGACTCACAACCACGACGATATCCGTCTTTGGGCAGTGCTCCTAGAACACTTGCGATATCCTTCCGCTGCCCCCTCACAGCCCGAGTTCCCGACAAAACTATGCCAGTATCGAAAAGAATTGCTTCCGCACCTGACCGGGAAGTTCTACGGAGCGGAACATAGAGCGCGAAGAGATGGTAGTCAGGGCGAGAGGAAGACAAGGAAGCGGAGGCGTGTTAGAGTAGGTGTCAAGTGGAGGTGGTTTGTCTGGTGTGTTTATGACAAGGACGGAGGTGTAATGGCAGTGGAGGAAAGTGAGAGAATTGTTGGAAATGCTTCTCGCGCGTTGTTTAGATTTGGCACTTGTGCCTTAGAGTTTGTTGAAGTAATGATTACGAAGGGCGCAAGCGGGGAAGTGCGAGCGGAGGATCTGTTGAAAGAATACCGATTAGCGATGAGGATAGAAATGAATGATAGGAGTTCGATTAGTCTTAATGCTGCATGAGATTAGGAAACACAAGGCGTATCGATTCTTGTAGTTCGAGTGGTTCCCAACTTCGTTGTAGTATTCGATAAGTATTGAGTAGAAGGAGGAGAGAAAGAACCCGCAGAACAAATATCCTCCGCTGACACTTCCCCGCTTGCGCCTTACGCAATCGTGTCCTCAACAAGTCTAAGGCTCAAGTGCCAAATCTAAACAGGGCGCGAGAAGCATTTCCAACACACCCCCTCTTCTCGTGCTCCGTATATTGACCAAATGCAAATAATCCCATTAAACCTCGTCAACCTCATAAAACCACTGCCGTGAAAACCCTGTGGGAAAAACACTTGCTAGTAGGAAAAAGAGTGCCGACTCACACTTGCCGACATGATGCAAGAACTTCAACGTTCAAAATCCAAATACCACAAAACAGAACACCTATCTTTCGGATCTCTTTCTATCTCAAGCACCCCCTTTTTCCACGCCGATTGACACCCCCTCTTTCCCACCAGAGTCATGTCCGGTCTTCCTTGTAGTGTCGAGTCCGGAGTCCGGTGTCCGGTCGGATATGGAAATTGGAGTCCAGCGTTTGGTCGGACGTGTTTCGTAATCTTTGTGTACTGATCGATCCGAACGAATCCTGTAAGTTGTAGTAGCAGAAGAACCCCTGGTTGAAGGTATAGGTTGCGATCCTCGGACGGTTGTCTGAATTCTATGAACTGTAGGTATCCATCGATGTCCTCGTACCGTACCCATGGTGCCTGTCCTAATCCATAGAGGGCCTTCCGAAGGAAAAGCATACTACTCCCAGTCGATTCACTTCTGGTCGATGTGACGCTTACGGTCGACGTAGCGCTTCTGGTCGATGTGGCCTCCAGTCGCTACCGTCGATGTGGCGCTTCCAGTCGATGCGATCCAGTCGATTCCAAGTGGCTTTGCAAGTTGCCATCATGGATACCGGCGCATAGGTCTCGTCATAGCTGATACCTTCCTTCGGCTCATTGCCCTTGACGACTAGCCGTGCCTTGTAACAAACAGATCCGTCTGGGTTGGCCTATCTCTTGTAGAGCCAATTGCGTCCAATTGGTTGTTCTATGTCAGTCACTCGCTTATGAACGGCATTACCTTTCGTTCCATCCACAATGTCAAACGTTTGGTTCCCAACCAGCGCATGCCGCTCCTGGCACATAGCTTTCTTCCATCCTCTTGCTTGTGGACTTCGTAGTGCGGCCTTGTATGTGAGAGGTTCACTCTCGCTATTTGGCTGTGATCCGTCGATCGGTTCGGTTTCGGCTTCGTCTTCAGATGTCGCAACAATTCCATGCAGATGCAAGGCGTTCCGAAGACGTCAAATCACTCCCTTCTTCGTGAGCCTTGCTCATAATTGCCTTGTTGGTTCCAAGGCGTGCCTTTGTCGGAATAATGGGCGTCCGGAGATGACGGACTAGAGGTAATATGTCCGGAGATGACAGCAGCCTTAGTCTCCGAGCACCGGCTCGGGAGACAGTCTTCCGTCCTTTCCCCTTGGCGAGTCCCTCGGGCGCGTTGTATATAGAGAGAATGTTTATCCTTCGACGTTGTATCTATCAATCAATTCGCTATCTTCATCTCTACCGAACCCTTTATTCCAACAGCCTTGCTGCGGGTTCGAATAGAAACGTAGTCATGACCATCTGCCAGATAATGAAGTCAGTATTGCAGTTTTGCAGACACATTGACTTCCGCCGAGCAGCTCATAGAGCCAATTCGCTGTATGACGACGGAGAGATATAGCCGGCTACAAGCCGTAGTCTCTGTGGACATTGCATTCTCGCGAAGTAACCTCAGCTGTTCCGCCCAGCAGCTCATTGAGCCAATTCGCTGGTGACAACGGAAAGGGATATGGAGTCTTTTGACTTACTGTTCTCATGACTCGGTGAGTTATTTATCCCTCTGTTTTCTGTCTTTTCATCCAGTTCGTAGATTTCGTCATGCAGTTCGTCTGCATAGTCTGGAAACTCAACGACTTTGGTTCGTTCTTCAGTGTGTGCATTCTCTTCTTCCTGAAACACCACACTTCAGCATTCCACTACCCGTCCGGTTTTTCCCGAGTTGAAGTCCCATATTCTCCAGATCTTCGTAGTGTTGTGCACGTATCCAAGCATCATACAGACACTTGAACGATTTCCGAATTTCTTCTCGGTTCTTTGAGCGGGTGGGATATGCTTGTATACCCGACAGCCAAATCGTCTCAGATGTCTAATCTTCGGAATGGTCCCATACAGGGCTTCGTAGGGTGAGCGGTTGACTGAAAGACTCGAGGTCGAAGACCTTTGATGCAGATAGCATGCTGTCCTTATAGCCTCTGGCCAGAACTTTATCGGCACGTTGGCATCCCAGTTCATTCTTCGCGCCTTTGTATTCAGGGTTCGGATCATTCGTTCAGCCGTTGCGTGTCGCCATTTGCCTTTTACCGTACTTGTGCCTCAAAGTGGAGCGGTAGCTGATCGGTGAGAGGTTCGTTGAAGTATCTGGAGCGGTTACGGCTCCGGGCTCATAACCTGTTGAAAGAATACCGATTAGCGATGAGGATAGAAATCAATGATAGGAGTTCGATCAGTCTTAATGCTGTATGAGATAAGGAACCACAAGATGTATCGATTCTTGTAGTTCGAGTGGTTCCCAACTTCGTTGTAGTATTCGATAAGTATTGAGTAGAAGGAGAAGAGAAAGAACCCGCAGAACAAATATCCTCCGCTGACACTTCCCCGCTCGCGCCTTACGCAATCGTGTCCTCAACAAACTCTAAGGCTCAAGTGCCAAACCTAAACAGGGCGCGAGAAGCATTTCCAACAGGATCTTTGTTCTTTCTCTTCTCCTGTTCTATACTTATTGAATACAACGACGAAGTTGTGAGCCATTCGAACGACCAGTATCCATCCCCCTTGTGTATCCTCATCTTATACAACATTCAGACCGACCTAGCTCCTATTGTTCATTTCCATATTGTCAGAATAATGGGCGTCCGGAGATGACGGACCGGAGACGGCGTCCGGAGATGACGGACCAGAGGCAACATGTCCGGAGATGACAGCAGCCTTAGTCTCCGAGCACCGGTTCGGGAGACAGTCTTC
>Ga0307508_10002885_pt1 | contig 17775 bp, 22 predicted proteins | sample 9_EM_MG_FD_203089 | JGI IMG/M metagenome (GOLD analysis project Ga0307508, IMG submission 203089) | Populus trichocarpa ectomycorrhiza microbial communities from riparian zone in the Pacific Northwest, United States - 9_EM | ecosystem: Host-associated > Plants > Roots > Unclassified | place... | reverse complement strand
GTCCCCAGAAGCCCAACTCCCAAAGTTAGTAGCTTTTACGCCGTGGCCCGTGGATCATGTGAGCACGGTTGTCCGGCTTTCCATATGGGAGAGGACCTGACCTTGTCAAGCAAGGTAACGAGGGTGTGCACTGATCTGTACCAACGTAGAAGCAGGCAATCTTCACAGCTTGGTCATTGACCTTCAGCATTGCTCTGCCATGACCACGTCGTCGACACCGACAGGTGAGTACTGGTGAGACGAAGCTGCGTTGATGCTGACCGTTGAACAAGAGCGATCCCTGCCCGTCGAACTCGATGTCGATCGTCCGATACATGTGGGGACCTTCTCAGCCAATGGCGAGTACCTCGCGGGCTGGGACTGGCGCAGTGTTGGAGTGTGGCGAGTGGAAGGTGGCAAACAAATGGCAACGATGGAAGCATTCCAAGTGCAGTGTCTCGCTGTCTCGAACGATGGGAGATGGATCGCTGCGGGGACATCCCTGGGCGACACGCTTGTGTGGGATGCGAACACATACGAACAAGTCTTTGCGCACAGGGAGGCTTTCCAGCACATCCGCCGCTTCCGGGGAGTCCATTTCTCGCCCGACTCGACTCGACTCATCTCTGCATCAGATAGCAGGACGGCCATCGTTTGGGACATTGCAACGCACAGAAAAGTGCAAACACTCCACCACGACGAGGTGGCAGCAGCCAATTACTCACCGCAGGGCGATCGGATCGCGACAGCCAGTGGCCATGTCGTTCGAGTCTGGGACAGCAACGATGGTCACTTGCTCGTAGAGATTCGAGTCAAAATGTCCCCGTGGTACAACACCGGCCTGCTCTGGTTCCACAACCACCTCTTCGTCCTATCCAAGGGTGAGATCAAAGAATTTGACGCATCCACCGGATCAGCACTTTCGGAATGGTCGGTCCCCGGTGCCGATTTCCGTTCGTGCATTGCCCTACCGAAGCATGGGGAATTCGTCGCATGCTCTACTGAAAGTAGTATCACGTTTTGGGACACGTCGACACACAGGGAGCTCGGTGTCATCCAAACCACTGAAAACCCTTCAATCGCATTCTCTCCAGACAGCCAGTTTCTCGTGATTGGTGGAGAGGGAAGGAAAATTACTGTTCAGAGTCTATCACACATCTATGTGAGTATCGTGTCCCTTTGGAATATGACGTATGTAAACATGTTTCTTGCTCCGCTCGCCATTCCAAATAGGATTCAATCCCATCCTCTCGTCTACAACACACTTTCCAGAAATCTGACCTTCAGATCGACGACGCTGCGCTGGATCCATGGAAACACGATCAGCTCGCAAACGCGGAGGCGCTATTAACAGCAGTGATTGACGATTCTCAGAATCCAAGTCATCATGCGCTCGCTAGTCGAGCACTCGTGCGCGCTCGTTTGCGTCAGTGGGATACAGCACTCACCGATGCCGAAATGGTATGTATTGCCCTGCTCTCACATGCATTGATCCTGATATCAATTTACTCCAAGGCCATTAAAATCCAGTCATCCGTAGTTGGCTACGTTGCAAAGAGTATGGCGCTTGTCGGGAACGGGGAAAGTCACGAGGCATATCGGACCTGCGACATCGCATTCGAGCGCTTCCATTCATCTCATTCTACTTTTCTCCTTCTGATCAAGGTCTGTATTTCTCGAACCTCATTTCCCCTCAACCGCTTACCTCCCTTAGGCTATCGTCGTGTTTATGGCTGGAGAGCACCGCGAGGCGATATCACAAGTAGACCGGCTGATTGCTAAGATACCCTTGAACCCAGTATGCGACGTAGTTCAGGCATGTGCACAACGTGCCACCACGCCGTGAACATCTCTACTAACACTTTTACAAGGCTTATATGTGTCTTCTCTTTGGAAATTCTCAGCTGGAGAGCGACGACTCCGAGGGTGCAATACAATCGTTCGAGCGTGCTCGAGTTGACATGCGATACGGCTCGAGTTGGCCTTTCTTGATGGTGTCATTGGTAAGCTTCTTCTCGGATATATTGCAGCGTACCGAGATCGCTCCTATATATGACAGATATCCGGATGGAAATTTGATAATCTCGACATCACAATTCGACAGCGTCTGTGTGAGGCCATGCTTAGAGCGGGCCGCACCAAGGATGCGGCCGGGTGTTTCCACCAAATTACAGGTGAATTAGGAGGGGAGGCAAACCCGCATAGTGAACATCGGGATTGGGCTCTGGGTGAGTGATCGTGGATCTCATGATGTCGTCGCCTATGTAACAATCCCTGTCAGACTTCCGTCAGCGTCTCTTACAAAAATCGGAGTCTCTCGGAGATACAGCAGTGGATGCCCAGCGACATGACGAGGCCATCTCCCACTATACGTCCGTTTTGTTGCTCAATCACCCCTCCCCACAAGAGGTTCTCATCAAGCGAGGCAAGGCATTTGTGGCATGTGGATCGTGGAAACAGGCTGTGGACGATGCAAACCAAGTACATCATTTTTCTCCCACGGAGGTCAATCTTGTTGATCCATCATCATCAGGTGATCGCGCTCGATCCGACGTCACCGCGGGGCTACGAGATCAAGCGTACAATTTTACAGAACGCAGGAGAGTACGACAGTGCGGTTGACGCGCTTGAGGAGATGCTCTCGAAGATAGTGCAGTCACCTGATCCCGACGTTCAAGGTGAGTTGTATCCTCATTGCCATGATAAAGTTGTCAACATTACTTTACAGAGCTCGCCGACCGGTACATCAACCCATCGAGTATACGAGCAACAATCCGCAAAATTGTTCAACGGACGATACGTCATTTACCACATGTGGTCATCAACACCACCACCGGCCGCCTCCACAGTAGGGCTGAGCAGGCATCTGTATTCGAATCCCTGCCAATCTTCAAAGAACTTGTATCATCAATGGTAACACGCATCGACTACGTCCGCATCAAACGTGAAGTGCGGCAGTACTTCCGATACGTGATGCTATCGCACAGGTGGGAAGATAATGAACCACTGTTCCACCAGGTCATACACGTAGCGGTGTATGACCTAGATAAATCTCCGACTCATGACAAGCTGCAAACATTCTGCAAGATTGTTCGGGATGCCGGATTCAATTGGGCATGGAGCGATACGTGTTGTATCGACAAGTCAAATCCCTTTGTGCTCCAAGAAGCCCTTGTTGCGATGTTCAAGTGGTACCAGGGTTCTGCCATGATGATTGTTTTCCTCCGAGGTGTTCGTTCATCATCGCAGCGCGGCGCTCTCGGGAGGAGCACTTGGAACACCCGTGCATGGACACTTCAGGAGTACATTGCCTCTAAGATCATCCACTTTTATACAGAAGATTGGGCTCTTTATCTCGATCTGGAATTGCTGAACCATAAAGAGTCACCGGAAGTGATCTCAGAGATGGAGGATGCCACTGGGGTGTCTGCACAGCAATTGATGGCACTCCGTCCAGGCTTGAGCAGCATTCGGGAGAAATTATGTCTCGCTTCGACCCGGCAGACGACGCTGGTGGAGGACGCTGCATACTCATTGCTCGGCATTTTCTCGGTCGCCGGTATACCCGCAATATATGGTGAAGGGGATGGTTCACTAGGACGTCTATTGGCGCATGTTCTCACGGCATCTGGAGATGTGAGCATCCTCGCATGGACTGGAGAGTCTGGCAGCTTTAACAGTTGCCTTCCTGCCTATATCACTGTATTCAACGGACCGGCGACGTCACATCTACCGCCACCCATTGAGGACTCCAAGATGGAAAATATCATCGCTAGGTTCCATACTTCATTCGACATCGATGGAGCCCTGAGGTTATACGACCGTCTTAACAAGCTTCCCTCACCCGGGTTCGCAGCGAGTCGGATGACACTTCCATGCATTGCCTTCCAACTTCCGCCCTTTTCGTCCTATCGAACACGTTCAGGTCGTGTTTTTCGCGCGGACACTCTCGCCTTCGGAACGATAGAGGTGCAAACGAAACAAGACCTCTCTCGGATGAATTCGCTGTATCTCATTCACCCCTGGTTGGACACTCTCCTGGACTGCGAAGATATGCAAGGTGGCACCCATGTGGAAGATGACGTTGCGCCACCGCCTTCACCGACCATGGACGATGAAGAGATCTCTGACGAGGAAATCGACGACGATTCGTCGCCACCTCCTGAACCCGAGTCGCTGTCACACCGTACTCGTGCGCGTATGGTTCCGGTGGACAGGGAAACGCGGGCACGACGGCTCGTTGCGCGTCTTAGAGAGCCATTTGGTGCACTTTTGGTCAGGTTGGCATCAAGGGGTCGACGTGTGGAGGACTACAAGCGCGTCGCGGCGGATAGCTTGATCACTGTGCAAATGCGGGAGAATTTCTCACTGGTTGATATTCTGGACAACGTACGCACGCTCGACGTGTTGTAACTTGTGTAGCACCGCGAACGACAATCAATACTATGTACGACGAAGGCTCGCAGTCAGTAACCCTCTGAATCTTTTCTTCTCGACGTTCGCTGGCAGGCTTGCAACGCTTCATCTGCTCGGACCTGGCCTGCCAATGTCTTGTCACGCGGTTCGAGGTTCTTCGAGAACTCGAGCAAGACAATCCTATTCATGGGCTTTCTCCGCGCCGCGGCACCCGGGCACAGAGTCAACAAAGAATACTTGAGGTGGACGTGATGGCGTGGTGGGGCGGCCAGGAAACTGACGAGACCAGTAACACCGGTCGACCGTCTACTATGAGCCTAAGCCGGCAGCAGCCAGTGTATTCCATCCATCGATCCGCGCCGTGGGTGTGTGGTGTGGCTGCTCCGGCTGTTTGGAATGAATGCGTGTCGATGCAGCAAAGGATGTGAAGTTGGTAAGTACTGTTGCCTCGGAGCGAGCCAAGGCAGTGAAACTGAAGCTGAAAATCTCACAAGTTCGTGCGGTGTTGTCATCGAAGTGAAATGGCCTCGATTCAGATACGGTTCGAAGTGACTACGAGTGACACTTCGTTGCCGAGTAAGTACCAACGAGTCCATAGCAAACAGTAAAGAGGGCACGAACCAACCCGAACATATGACCAAGACAAGATGAAAGAGATCTCTTCGTGGCTCATTCGACCCAACATTCCTCCCAACTACTACCATGCGCCATCTCGCTCAGATCAAATTCCACGCCCCGAGGTATCGTCATGACGTTCGCCGGCGGATAATGCCACAGCGTGTTCCGCCAGTGAACAGGAACCCAGAAGAGAAGGTACCGACGTGCGCCAACGACCTCAACCCAACCCTCCTCTCCTACTCGAATGGGATCTGCCCTGTCTATCATGCTATCCACACTAGGGGGGTCGTGCAATGCGTGATGGGTGGATGGGGAGAATCGAACATGGTGTAGTTGGTGGGTGCCTCCACCTGTGAACGATGCGGAGTTGTTTTGTCGATCGTCCCCGCGTAAGATCAACTGAAAGTCCCACACACGGACGGTACCATCGTCCGAGCCTGAAACTATCCGCTCGGCGTCAAGCGTAACAGACCGGACCCGGGAGGAGTGCCCGAGGAGAAGATTCCCGAGTTGAGACCCTGTCTTGACATCCCACACTCGAACAGTGCTATCGTCCGAGCCCGACACAATGTGCCTCCCATCAGGCGAAAACGCAACCGACCTGACTGTGTTGGTATGCCCTTCGAATGTGCGGACCAGTGAACCCGTTTGCACATCCCACAATCTGATGGTGTTATCTGACGAACCAGACGCGATCTGTGCGCCATCTTGGGAGAGTGCGACTGAGCGGATTGGCTGAGTGTGACCTGTGAACGGATTGCCAGTGACCGACCACATCGCAGCGTCCCACACCCTGATTGTTTTGTCGGCTGAACCTGAGACAAAGCGCTTGCCGTCCGCGGAGAATACGACAGAGTTGACAGCGTCCTTGTGTCCTTCGAGAATAGCGTTGGTCTGCGAGGTGACCATGTCCCACACGCGGATGGTGCTATCATCTGAACCTGACACGACCCATTTCCCATCCGGAGAAAAAGCAACTGAATTGACCCTACTGGTGTGCCCTTTGAAGGGACTACCAACCTCCACCTTTGATTCCATGTCCCAAATTCGAACTGTCTTGTCCGATGAGCCCGAAGCGACTCTCGTCCAGTCCGACGAAAAAGCAACTGAGACAACTGCGGAGGTGTGCCCGTTAAACGGCTTGCTGAAAACCTGCGTGCCTGTCACCGCATCGTACACCTTGAGTGTTCCGTCAAATGAGCCCGAAACGATTTGCTTCGTGGTTGGCGAAAACGCGACCGAAAAAACTGAGCTGGTCTGCCTGCCAAGCTTTGGGCCCAACTTGGTATCCCACGTTCGGATTGTACCATCCCAGGAACCCGACACGATGGTCCTCCCATCGTGCGAGACGGCTACCGAGCTGACTCTGCCAGTGTGGTTTGTGAGGGGAGTTCCAACCAGTGAGTGTGTCGCAGCATCCCACACCCGGATGGTGCGATCAGTCGACCCCGATACGATGAACTTGGAATCTACTGAAAACGCGACAGAGGTGACATGGTCAATGTGCCCTTCGAGAGTGCCGACTTGCGAGCCTGCTCTAAAGTTCCATAATCGAATGATGGAATCATCTGAACCTGACGCAACGAGCTTGCCGTCAGGAGAGAAAACGACTGAGTTGACTGGACTTGGGGGGCCATTGAGTGGGCCGCCAACTTGTGACCACGTCAGAGTGCTCCATACACGGATAGTACCATCGGATGAACCCGAGACGATGCGCTCGCCGTTAAGCGAGGCCGCAATCGAGTTGATCGGATTGGTGTGTCCCTTCAGTATAGCAACTTGTATATGGGCTCTGATGTTCCAGATTCGAATGGTGTTATCCGACGATCCAGAGGCGAACCAGATCCCATGCGGGGAAAACGCAATCGAGTTTACCGAACCGGTGTGCCCACGGAAAGCACTGCCAACCTGCAACCTAGTTTGGGTGTCCCAGGCTCGAATTGTCATGTCTGATGAACCAGACACGATGACCTTGCCATCCGGCGAGAAAGCGACGGACACAACAAACCCACTATGTTCGAGAGGATCGCTGACTTCTAGCCCCGTTTCGGCATCCCAGATTCGAATCGTTGAATCATCTGAGCCCGACACAATCCATCTTCCGTCTGTCGAGACGGCAACAGAACGAACCCAGTCGGCGTGTCCTCTGAATGAAAGCTGAGCGGAGGGCCATTCCGCGTCGCGTCCCGAAACAATACGAGGAGCCCTAGAAATCTTTGATGCAAATAGCTCGGCCAAGATAGACAGCTCAGGTGCGAAGGGCAGCGCGGAGAGGTAAAGGTGTGGGGTGCTCTGTGTGATGACACTACCAAACTTTTCGACGAATTTCTGCGCATCACGTATCATGGACAATATGTCTGTATACTCGTCACGACCCTGGTTTTGGTATGACTCGATAAGATGGCTGACACAGAAACAAGACCATTCGCTAACCTCGATCAAATTTCTTGCAGTAGCCAGCGTTGCACGAACTTCGTCAATGCAACCCAGAAGACCGAGTGCTTCAAACCAGAAGAGTAAGCGCTGATCTTTGAAGAAGGAACGCAGTTCGTTCGCTAGGTGTGCGTCGAATGTTGAACCATGAACATGGGCAGTCCAGAACCGACAAGAATAGGATAGATGGGGGGAGATATGTTCTCTAACGCGCTGGGCCAGATCGGGGACATCGGAATTGCGTAGGTACGAGCTTTCTAAACCACATATGTTGAACTGTAACCCTTTCTTCATGCCAGCTAGCGTGGAAATTGCAAGGTCCTGGTGTACGCCATTCAGCTCGACAAAGAACTCCCCACTTCGCGCACGATCTGTGAGGAAGTCGCGGAAGGAAGCGTGGAAAAGTCGGACAGGAGTAGTCGGATCAGTAATACCAGCGACAAGGGGGGATATGGATTTCAGGATGGACTCCACATTAAAAAGGTCCTGTGGTGCGGAAAAGAAAGATCGCATCTCTTTGAGAGAAGCCATCGGGAGCGGTTCGAGCGTCCCAAGTACTTGCCGCATTACCGAGCTAAACGCAAGGTGTGGATCATGTACAGCCCGTTTCAAGATAATGGTATACAGCTGGTCCAACGGCGACCGAGGTCCTCCATCGGCTAGAGAGCGAATGCGCTCAAAGAGATCATCCGGAGATGGTCCTCCTTGGTCTGGAGACGAGATGAAATCGCATGCGATACGCGCCCATTCGAATAACCCATCAGCCTTTGTGGTAAGTAATCCATATTGTTCGTCGCGCAAGGCGTGCACGCGATGGGAAATATAGAGACGTATGTCTCGTTCGGCGCTTTCGTGAGGCATGTGATCAAGGGACATCGCGCGGACATGAGGTCTGCCCTCCAGCGCCGTGTCGATGTCACCTGTGGGGCGGGAAGTGACAAGAACACGGACATTAGGAGGCAGTTGGCTCAACTCGTCCGCAAGGACGTGAAGGATAGGTTCCCGAGAGGCAGATAGACCACACTCGTCCAAGGCGTCGATAACAAGGACCACAGGGCCAAGATGGGGACTTGACTTCCTTAGAGGTTCAAGGACTAGCCTCTGCCACTGCGACAAGATGTCCGCCGTGGTCAGCAGCGCAGAGTCCGTGGACACAGCATCTGCCACAGCTTGCCTGAGTTCCAGGTCGAAGTTGGCAAAATCGCGAGCGATCGTCGTGAACAATCTTTCAGGGCGGGGGTCACCCTGCCGGGTGACGTCGAAACAGAAGAAGGACCCGAGCCTACCAGCTTCCTTGAGCCAGCGTGCTACCGTATGAACAATCGCTGATTTGCCAGTACCCTCGGCTCCAGAGAGCCAAAAGATACGTTGAGGGTCATCCCCACTACAGACCCAGTCAATTATTTCTGCAAGGACCTCCGTTCGCGTTCCTTCTAGACAGGTCTTCGTGGGATCTAACCCAGCCCCAGCCGTGCGTGTAATAGCGTCGAAATGCAAGTCTTGTCCTAGAGTGACGGGAAGGCGTGTTGGTTATCATTTACGATATTCTTTACATGTACTCACCGGGTCCGTGGAGATCCCCTAGGACATGGTAAACGTCGGTCAGCGCGCCCGAAGCAGCGTGACCCCTGAACAACGCCACCAGCGAGTCTAGCGAATCAGTGTACCTCTTGGTGATTGCGTCGGTTTCCAAAAGAACGTCCTTATCGAGTCGGTTCCCTATCAAACAAGTTCAGACGAGTAACAAGGTTGAAGGATGATCGCCCTACAGAGACGCGCAAGATAAGAATACTTTTTCAGGAATTTTGTGCACTCGACAACCTGTTCTGACAGGGAAGCGAGGACATCCGGCATGAGCCGTATCTTGTCGAGCTCTCCCTCTGCGATCATGAATTCGTAGATTTCCCTGATTTTCCACAACAACTTGTAGACAGATCTGTCGCGACTTTCCTGATTGATGATTGTCTGTATGTAGAATGAGAACTTAAGAACATGCTCTAAAAGGTCAAGCATACTTGAGATGCCCACGATAAGCCGCTAAACGCGACTTTGACACGTGGGTGAAACTATCGATGCCAGTCAGAACAGTCTTCAATGGTCGGGAAGGGACCCACATGTTTAAGTTCCCCGACGACTTTGTCGTTGAAGGTTGCGAACGGCCGAAGATCCGTGGCATCGAAGTAGTCTATCGATTGCAGAGAGGAATCCGTGTGGCCCCCTGTGTCTGCCACAGCTTTCGCGTTGTTTGGTATCGTTCTACTGCTCGACTCACCCCGTTCTGTTGGAGGGGTGACTTGTACCACGGTGTCGTGCTCGCCATGTTTGGAAGTGCTTCCCGAACGTTCCTGGAATAGGGTGCAACAGTAAAGGACATGATATTATAGGAAGTGACCTTCAGCGCACCTGATTATTTACAACAACGAATGACCGGCTCGAACCCACAGTCTCCATTTTCGAGGGATCAGGAACAGTCAGAGACGTTAAGTTCTAGAAGGGAGCCAGATTGGTCATCCACCACCAGCGAAAAGTCTGATGTACTTTGGTGCTGCTCGTCGTATCATCCTTGGGTCCACGCGATTGCTGCGCTCGACGGATCGGAGAAAGGCCACCAATGAACTAGTCAAGAAAGCGCACGTCAGAACGACGGCAAATGCACGGATTTGGTTTCTGGCACCTGTCGTCCTCGCGCAACGAGGTTCTTGAGTGGGTTATGGTGGTGTGGATTCGCTTCTGGCGCTGACGCTTGCTGCGGTTGTTCAAGAGTCAGTATGAATCTGAAGCTGAGGGTGAGAGACACGTGCTGCGCTTGGGCCAGGTGGCGGTTGGCCGCCACCCGAACGGTTGGACTTGCCCTTGATAATCCTCATTCGGCGCTCAAGGAGTAGATGGGGGGGAGGAAAGGAAACACAGTGGTTGGCGGTAGAAGCAAGGCATCAAGTATATATATGCGTTGACGACACGTGCTCAAACGGCGGCTCGATGCAAGTCTAGAGCAACAGTCGGAAATGGCCGTGAAGATGGGTAACATTGCGCCCCAGAACCTCCCAACTTACGACTATCTCCGGGAATGGTGAAAAGGTTCTGGGCATCAAGTTTACATTCGCAATATCTGCAGGACCTGGACACAGATGAGTGAGCATGAGCTCCTCTGGACTTTGTTTCACTTGTAAAACGTCTCACAAAATTGAATCATAGTTGTTGAAGTGCTGAGAGTGGTAACCTAGTGGGTAGTCCTTCAAGAAGTACGCGTCAGTTGCCATATTTCGTTCCCCGCCATGCTCCCGCGCTCTATCCGAGACGAAGTTGGTGACCAAATTGAGATCAAGTGCCCAGCCCAGCATAAATCTGACAGGAGGATCACTCCCATTGCGGCCACCACGAACCTTGGGTGAACCGTTTCTATGCCAGCGAGTCCATTCTTTCCACCAGAAATTATAAACAGTGATGTAGTATTCAGAGTCACCGCACCCAGTGCGTGGTAACTAAAAATGAGTCGCTCCTAGGTTCGTGAAATCACAGCACTGTTTCGATGACAACGTTGACAGCCTGGGGCGCCGATCTCCTATCAAGTTTTGGTAGGCATATGACATCTTCCAGGATTGGAAACCGATTAGACTAACATCAGTTATCTGCATTCCAGTCACGGCCGTGCGGCTTGAAGTGGTCTCCCACTGGCCAGTGAACTCTGCCCCCCATGGTTTGTTTAAGCCCCGAGTCCCGCACACCGAAGCGCGGTTATTCGCGGGGTAGGAGTTAAAAACTGTAGGCGCATGCATATCATGCCACTGGCACACTCGGGTCAGATCCTCGAATACCGTGATCATGGTGCCCGATGCCGTTCACCCTTGACGCTGAGACAGTGAGTCCTTTGCAATTCTACCAGGTCAACTTTGGTTCGCATCCCGTTCTCAAAAATCATAAAACCACCTTTCTACGTCCAAGGATACATCCAAGTCCAACCCCCACAAATGCACGTTTGAAGCCTCATCGGCGTCTCGCCCCGGGTAGACTATCAGTCACGCGGGTCTTTGTACTCACCCAATGTTCAAGCTTTGCACCGAAAGAAAAGAAAAAGGTGGGTATGCTTAAAAGCAGACCCTGTTTTCTGCCGCCTGGCCCTTGCATATGACGCACGCGAGGATACAGAATTTCTTTTTTTTTCAACGTGGTTGCAAATGATGTTGGGTGCTTTTGGGTCTGGGGCTCCACTTCTCGTCACATTAATCACTTTGCGCAACTAACATTATTCCAGGTCATAATGGTTAACAGATCCGATTGCCTTTTGTGCTCTTGGGTATGACATGTCAAGGTGGGCCCTGCACTGTTAGCGTGGAGGATCCAAGGGCCGCAATTATGCGTGTCAACGAAACGGCGGAATATTATTAATGACGGTCAGGGAAGTAGGAGATCCATCTGTCAAGTGGCAAGAACACGACTCATCGTGAGAGCCGTACTGACAAAATGTAGGTGATCGAGCCACTGATTGATCCCTGAAGTCGATCGCAGAGGGGTGGGTACCTTGTTCCATCATTGATCGTGTGGCTGAACCGATGCAAGATGCATGTGATGGAGGGCCCGTATATGTGTTTTTTCGGGCCCCTCGAAGGAATGGAAGAGATGCTTCAGGGGCTTCGAAGCGAGGGTGTGTGGCACAGGGAACCCGATGGTGTGATTGGCAACACGATGCGCACGTGTCAGAAGCTGATGAACATTGCGTGCCATGCCACGAAGGCGCGTCTGACCTGATTGCAATGTAGACGACTTACAGACTTGAATCCATCAGCACAGAATCCTGTAAACGACCGGTCCCACACGAGTTCGCCTTTCCGCAAGGTAAACTCGTGGCCACATTTGGATAGCATTGGAGGCGGTCAGGGGTGGTCCTCGGTCGTTGCGGACTGGCTACGACTAGTCTTCGGCTACTGATCCGAATACGCGCTAACGCGCTATCGATCAATGATATCCGGATTGCTTGCAGATGGTCTGGTGCTCTGGACATAATCAAGAAAGATCACGCACTGATTATGCCTGTTAGTCGCGCCACTTTGAAAACAGGTGGAAGCGCACAGCGCGACTCACCAACATGCGTTGATCCACAGGCATCAAACTCGACATGAACAAGAAATATTACTCACTGATTATGCCTGTTAGTTTGTTGCACCTCTTTGAAAACAGGTGAAATGTACAACGCGAGTCACTAATATACGCCGACCCACAGGTATCCGGTAGTCCTAACGGGGAGTCGGACAAGTTCGAACGGTATGTCTCCAGTAACGCCCTGGTATGCAAACATTAATCTTCTAGACTCAGGAACCTTGGGACCCCGTTTTCGTCCGCGTAACCCCTGAAGAGAACAAAAAAAGTACAACAGCTTCTCTTCTGGGTCGCCCTCCGTAATTCCTTTGCCGACGGTCAAAAATCAGGATCGTCATGGAAACGCCCGACTTGAAAGTACCCCGGGCAGGCCTGTCAAGTTCCTTCAGTGCATGCGTTTATGCGAGTAATAAGTTCCCTGTTCGTAAGTGAGCGCAAAGTATTTTTTTTTCGATCGTTGATCAGCGTGACAACGGAAGCGATGATCGGGAGAGACTGAGCTACAGAATTGCGGCCAACGGCTGGTCGGTAAGAGGCATGGATGAGGTTTACCAGGCGTTCGCTGATACGGGACTTATCCAAGCGCAATGGAGTAGCAGCCACGAGGTCTTGCGACGCCAAACAGGTTAGCTTGCCTTTCCAACCCAAAAAAGAAGGCGAGTCTAGGGTCGACTGCATAATGTTAAAGTGGCACAGCCCAATGGGCACCATTTTCTCACTCTCCTCTCAACTCGCATTTCCGTGTCGAACTGTAGGAATGACGGATTCTCTTGGATGTGATGATGAGATACCATATGACCCGGAGGGTACTGTGTACCCACAATTTCAAGTGAGTTGTACATGTCGTGAGGTGGACCACTGTCTTCGAGTCGGGGTGAGTGAAAAAAGAAAAAGAAAAAAAGACGTTGACACCAGGGGTTTACCTAACCAAGGAAGACCTCCATCGTACGACGCCCGCCTTCCTGTACAACTAGCGCTTACGCCCGCCACAGCAAATTCGTTCATCAAACCCGTACGCGAGCGCGTGTTTTTGGTCTCAGCATCCACCACGCTCAGGCTCGAGTCACTCGAATCCTCCATTCCCATGCACACAGCCACTGCCCCTGTATCCACCTTTCAATCAGAGGACCCGCCGCATGTATCGATGATCATGGCCCTGACGCGACCCGCAAAACACCTTGTCGGCGCGCCTTCACAACGAGGAAACGGCGGGGCCCGCCAACGTACGCGCGTTTCGACGCACACCTCTTTTTTTTTTTTAACTGCCTGTTTCATTGGCACTCAATGTGGGTCGTGCACGTCACTTTGCACGCGCTTGACGATCATCCTAGTATGTATCGATCATATATCACACTCACCGGCATCCCTGAGTGGACGATTCCGCCATCACCCTAGGTCCCCGGTTCGACCCGACCACGTGTCCAGTGTCAGCGCGCACAAAGGAAAGAACGGACGACGATGGGGACGGAGGATGCCAAGTGCCAAGGCGCCACGCCTCTCCGCACTGGACCCACTCGACGCCCGCAGTCCAACGCATGATCCGCAACTTGGCACTGGCACCACGTTCCTCATCCTCCGAGCCGACCGTCGCTCCCCGGGGGACCTTGCTTAGAGCCCACTTTGCGTCCGAACGCCGCGATCGTGCGTCATGGATTGGATCGATCCTTTGATGTATGTACCGCGCTGTGCGGTGGGTACTATACAGATGCGATGCATACTTTGATGATGAACGGGTGATGAAATGGCTCGTGCACACTGTCTTGGCTCAGCGCTGGGCATCCGCGCACGTCGTACGTACGACGGAGTACAACTGATGAACTAACTATCCACCCCCTCGGAGTTGTTTTCATTCTGCGCACTCGCACTCGAGGGGGGCCTGGGCAGGGCTGACGGACCGGGACGCCCAGCGTTCGAGCCCAAGTTCGGGTACTGCATCATGATTCATGAGGTACCCACCCACCGCCGCATCATTGACGGGCGTTGGCATGTTCAGATTGCCGAGCAGCGTTCACGAACGATGTACTCCGTCATGCGCACCCCCGTCTTCACCTCACCACGTGAACTGACATGGACTCGATACGCGTTCACCCACCCAACCGTCACGTCTAGAGTCCCACACGCGCCCCGTTCCGTTGGGCGTTCCATCCACCCCGAGCGACGAGCGGTTCAAAGTCGACAACGTACCCAAACGACGCACCCCCGCAGTGCCGGCATCGCACAAGCACAAGCCATCAACTGTCGGGGCTTTTCTTTTCCCCGCGGTTCCAACCTGGGCTCGGCCAAACTTGGGTCCATAGCAACGGCGGGACGGACCCCGCGTTAGGCCGACCCAATTATAATCATGACGAAGCGTCGACAACGCTTTTGTTTAGTACTTACTAACAAGTAAAACTCCGTCACTGGAAAGAGTATGGATTGCATCATTCTCTCAAGCCTCGGGTTTCGCGGTCTTGTCCTTTTTTGAAGTTGTCCACCGGGCCGTCGCGCGATAGGATGATGACGTACAGATAAGCACTGTACTACGCCACGCTTGTAATGACCTACATTTATCGAGCACGCGTCGGGCGCCGCGTGGGTTTGGCCACGTTGAGGGTGCGACACACAGGACCGCCGCCGTTGATCAAGCGTTGCATTCCGAGCTATCACCTCGGTCCTCGAGCCTCGGGCCTCGCGACGACGACGTGTCTGCACCCGATAACACCTGGTGCCGGTACGCCTGACGCCAAGCCGCCCCATTTCAGCTTTCCACACACACGCACGCAACACTCGCGACATCGAAACGACGCACGTGTACCCGCTTCCGTCGGCGCACCGAATCGCGCATGTCCGCCGTCACCACGACGCATGATCAAAATGGATCAGCCGCACTGATCCCACCATGCTCCATATGGACGTCACCCACATCACATATGGGGGGAAGCCCACCACGCCGTCATCAAGGCGTGAAACCGAAACGCCAATAGCGCGCGTGTACCTGAGGCTGACGGACGGACAAGGAAAATGGGGTATATAGTACACATTACGTCTTTTGTCGTGATCTGCTCGTAAGGGTGTCTGCTTTGTAATGGCAAGAGAACGCGATGGGCGTTCGTGGAAGTGCTCCGTGCCCTCGTCCAAGAATGTGGACGTCTGCAAGTAATGGGGCGTCGTGGTAGGTAGTGGTGAGCTTGCGACGGGGGTGAGCGCGTATAGCATCAGTGCACGGAAAGGGGGCGGGATGAACCGTGGGTGTGGTACAATCGAATGAAAGGAAGAAAGAAAAAAAGAGAGAGAGCGTAGTAACACAGGGAGCCAAATCCCAACATAGCTATTCGAAATCGTGAGCGGCGTCGCATAACGAGAGACATCTAGAATGAGTCCATTTTTTGTTTTCCGGACAGCGGAGAGGCGCCAGAGGATGCTAACCAAAGGTGGTTCCGAGGCAAATGATGTGATACACAATGCGGGGTTGGATGCGTATATGCGAATGCGAGTTGTATTTGATGTGACGTGGAGGTGTGTTTTGGTGGATGCTTGAAACCGTTTTTTTTCGTGATCTCTGCTGGAACCTCTCCCTTCCCAAAACCCAAAACCAAGAATCTGAAGCTACGGACAAAATGTGGGTCCGAAGCACGATGGATCAATCGTCGTTCTCTGCGTCCTCTGCTTTCATACTCGTACTTCGGTTTTCTGCCGCGTGGACGGCCTCAAGGAGGTCCGCGTCTGCATCTGCATCTGCATCACCATCCGCATCTGGATCGCCCTCGGCGTCCGCTGAGGACTCGTCTGACCCACGGCGGGAATTTGAATGGGATTGTGAGTGGCTGGGCGATGGAAGGTGTTTTATGAGCGGCGGAGCGGCTAGAAATGGAGCGAGATCAATGCGATCGAACAAAAGAACGATATTGACGAGGCAATAGCGGGATCAATAAATCTTACCGGAACTCATCGGCCTTCGTCCCTTGTCTGCGCTTCCGCGTCGATGGGGCTCGTCGTCATCAGTTTGCAGCGTGGCGATGGCGGGCGGGGAAGGTGGCTCGCGTTGCGAATCGCCTGAACGGGAGGGGTGCGAGGGGGGATGTGCGAGCGATGACGTTGGCATCCGTTCTCGATCGCGTCTGTCCTTGGAAATGAACGACGACATCTGCGCCGCATGTCCGATGCTGAGCTGCGATCCCCCCGATCCAATCCCTACGGTGACGGGTATCGTATCGGCGCGCGTAACTCGATTGCCATGTGTGGGCATCGAGTGGGCGTGTGCCAGGCTGGGTGCCGTACCGTGGCTGGGTTGGTGGCCAATGTGGGACTGGGATTGGTTCTGGGATTCTACCGTGCCTCGTCGTTCGACCCGTTTCATCTTCTTTCGACAGCGGTCACATACAGTGCCGGGACCTTCGGGTCCGGGTCCCCATTTCTCGACGCATTTCCCATCCTTGTAACGGCCGGCCAACCCACATTGCCGGCAGATCCGCTGACCCTGGGCATTTTGGGGTGGATATGGAGGGTGAGGGTGGGGAACGGGGGCGGGCGGGGCAGGTGCGGTCGCGGACTGGGGGACTGCGGTTGTCGGTGTAGGTGGAGGCGGCGCAGTAGTCGTTGTGATGGGTGGTGGAGCAGGGAGAGCGGCTGATCCGTTGACTGAAACGACGTCAGCACCACGCGGCGGCGTCACAGCAAAGTACGTACTGATAGCCGGGGTCGAGCCGGGTTTCCCCTTCTTCGTCGGGGCGCCGGTGACGGGGGGCGCAAAGATGTGCGTTTGGTACATGCGTTGTTCGCCAGGCTGGTCGAGAGGGCCTGGCGTGGAGTGACCCACGATCGAGCGCTGGCTGTTTGGGGTTGGAGCGTGATTCGGGTGTTGGTGGTGTGCGAGGACAGCCCGTGGAGACTGGGGTTCGCCGCGGGGGCGGGGGTCGTCGGTGGATGCTTCGAGGAGCATCTCATCGATGGAAAGGGAGCGCTGGGACGAGCGGGAGGACGATCGCTCCTGGGCGTGGGCAGTCGAGCGACGTGGCGCGGCGAGAGTGGTCTGGTGCGCGGGATGCGGGGACGGGAGATGGGAGCGATGGTGGACATCGACATCGAGGGGTCGGACACGGGGATGGGACTGAAAGTGATGTCAGGTCGGGTGCAAGCGTGGGTAGATCACGTACCCTGTCATAGTCGCGTTCGTTACGGGGGCGCTTTGCAGGGGGCTGGCCGGGTGCGAGCTGATAGGAGGACTCGTCAAAGCTGCCCGAGCGGGGCCTGACGCGG
>Ga0307508_10002884_pt1 | contig 17777 bp, 8 predicted proteins | sample 9_EM_MG_FD_203089 | JGI IMG/M metagenome (GOLD analysis project Ga0307508, IMG submission 203089) | Populus trichocarpa ectomycorrhiza microbial communities from riparian zone in the Pacific Northwest, United States - 9_EM | ecosystem: Host-associated > Plants > Roots > Unclassified | place... | reverse complement strand
TTTTGATGGTATTGTTTTTGAATTATTAACTTTAGTGATTTTCACAAATTTAACTTCCCTCATGTTGTGGAATTTATACTTTACAGCCTCATGCAACCATTCCTGATTAAATTATCACAAATCACTAGACATTCATTCAATTATTAGCCTCTAATAATAATTAAAATAATTACAAATAAAAAATTACCCAAGAATGGAAAAATATTAAATGTTCAATTACCATAAGTTTCACAGCCATGCCTAAATAACAATGAAAAAAAAACTATTAATGAATATAAATGTCTAGTTAAATTAAAAAAAATATTAATGAATATTGATGTCTAAAAATAAAGAAACAATATTGAGCCCGGGACAGAGAGAAGTATGGTGTGAAACTAGTTATTTGAGAATAGATAAAAGTTGTTTTTAAATTGGTTGTTATTTATAATTATTTAAAATAAAAATAATGTGAAAATATAAAAAACTATTATATTAAAAAATTTTAATTTTAAAATTTTTTTTTAACAATTAATTTAAAGTGTATTTCTTTTAGAAGTTGTGATTAAGGTTGAGGTTAGGTAGAATTTAATTATAGACAAAACTTAAATGTAAAAATTAATTTTTTTTAATAAATTTCATACACAAAACTAACATCTAAAACCAACAATCACACTCTAGAATATGAAGTAGATGTTTGTGATTGTATTTGGAAATTTTTTTAAAAATAATTAAATTTTTTTATTTTAAATTAATATATTTTTAATATTTTTAAAGTATTAATATTAAAAATAATTTTTAAAAATAAAAAATATTTTAAAATAAAAAACATTTTTTAAAAAAACAATTAACACATTTTCAAACATCGAAATAAAGTGTGTTTTTTTTTTTATAATCCGGGGTATCCAAACTAGCTTACGCTGTATCATAACTAATCCTCGGATCCACTTAATATCTTACAAATCCAATAAACAAATAAAATACCACAGGGTAACATTAAACCCAAATCTACTAAATATCTTATAAGCCCAGTAAACACAGATGTATAAGCTAAAGCTTAAACCCAAAGATATAGAAGCAACCACCGCTAGGCTACAAGAGCCTCAGTGTAAATAAAGTGTGTTTTGAAATGATGAGATGCGGTTTCGAATTCAAAACAGGGGGTCCCTCCCTCTTTGATTGATTGCAGCTGGCAACATCTTTCACGAACCAAGGCAAAGAAAATGACCCTTCGTTCTTATCTTGCGTGTCCAAATTCATCTAAGCATGTTGACAACTTTAAAGCAGAGGATCCCTCCCTCTCCCTATATCCTCTTGACACGTGTAATGAATCCAAGAAAGTAGTGTTAGTACTTATTAACCATTACACCCTCAATTATTAACCATATTACTAGATAAATGGCCCGCTACGGGTCGATTTTTTCTGTCCCAGAGCACTACTATTGGTTTGAAAAGTTCGCTTCTTCCATTGCACACAGGATTACATTTGGCTTGCAACAGCTTTTTATTTAGCTCCTTGTAATCAAAATTACCAAGTTATTTCTTTGTTATTTGTCTTTCTTTTCGGCTCTTTTTTTTAATGCTATTTCTTTTTAATCTTCTTGTATTTATTATTATTATTATTATAGTAGTAAACTAGGTCAAGGACGATAACCATTTACAATTACCAACCACAGTGACCAATTTATTTTTATGTTTCAAAACGTTTTAAAAAAAAATTAAATTTTTTTTTATTTTTTTTTTCAAATTAATATTTTTTTTTTCAAATTATTTTGATATGCTGATGTAAAAAATAATTATTTAAAAATAAAAAAAATATTATTTTAATACATTTACATTTTGAAAAACATTTTGAAAAGCAACCGTATCCACATTTCTAAACAGGCTAGCCGCCTTTAAGTCTTGCCCAATAAAGCAACGACTCACATATAGGCATGCAAGGCCAAACCTAATTATGAACCTTTATTTTTAAAAAAAAAAATTCAATAGAGTGGGCGAACTTGTTATCTACCCCAAACATTTTAAAAAAAAATTTATACATCGCCTGTATTAATAGATAATGCATTGTTTGTACAACCCAGAATCTAGTTAATGTGACAGCTGGAAAATCAGGGCTCTTTATTATTTTTATAAAAAAACTGATTTTCAACTTATTTTTGACCAAAAACATCTAGGAAACACCTTATAGACCTTCTTGAACCAGTTCATGGCCACCAAAAAATTGCCAAAAACTCGAAATCCACTCAAAATAAAAATATTCTCGAGTTTAGATCTATTTTTATTGGTGTTTTTAAAGTAAACAAACACCTAATTATAACCCCTCTCATTAAATAGAATCTTTTGATGGTCGAAATTGTTTTGGTGACTAAAATCTTTCCCAACAACTACTTTTTCTCTCCGAGCTGAAATATGACAACTCCCTCTCTTTCCTCCCATCGAGAAAACTAAAATAATAAAAAAATAAAGTTAGGTACTAAAATGTATTCCTTTAAAATTTAAGGTACTGATCACCTAATATATATCTAACAAAAATAGGGAACTAAAATGATTTTTTTAACAAATTTTTCAAACAACCTCCTATGTTATTTAAGATTTTCACTTCAATTTCTTATCTTTCAATTCAACCATCGCTCCTAAAGCAATATATAATTAAGATCTGATTAGGGCTTAAAAGTGCAAGGCACGTAAAATAAAATTTCAAAAACCAGCGAAAATTATAAAAAAGAAATGCAGTGTTATATGAGAGAGTGCATGGTAAAAAAACAAAAAAAACTAATCTCTTTAGATGTACTGTATAATATATGCCACAAACCATCAAAAATAAAATAAAACACGCTTGGATCATTTCCAACAAAAAAAAACAACCTTAACTAGTTTTTTTTTTAATTTTAATTATATTTATAACAAAAATAATAATAAAACGATTGGTGAATCTACTGGGCATCAAGACACGTGTCTCTATTCTTTCATTGGAGCAGCAGTCCATTTTGCCTCACAGTCAACTTATCTTGCCTGGCTTTTTATCCATCTGTTTGGGTGATGTTGGTGGGCTTTGGGCTGGGAGCATGATTGTTTTTATTCTTGGGCCTGCTACCTATTGCGTTTGACTCATCAACTCATTTTGCATCTGCCTTTCACTCTGCCTCTCTTCGCCTGGTTTCCCGCCCTGCCCTTCCCTCTCAATTGAAGCCACCAATGCGAGTGCGTTTTGCATCAACTTTGATTGATGAGAGTTTAGGTATGAATTTTCAGCTTGATTTGAGTCGCTATGCTAATCTATCTCTTTTCTTTACATGGTTTTGCATTCCTGCTTTCTCTCTTCTGCACAGTGGTGTAGCTCTATTGGAATTCAATTTACCGTCATTGGTAAATACATTGAATTTCCGTAATTACTCTTTCTAGAAACAGAGAACTCACAAGAAAAATTACAAAATTACACTGTACCCACTCTCTGTCTAATGTTATTTAAAAAATAATAATTTATAAGTCTTCTTCCAAGTCTTTCTTAATTTCCTTTTGATGCAGCAAGTTGTTAAGGACATGATTTTTTTTAAAAAAACAAACATATTTAATTGCATTTCCTAATCTTACGTACAGTCTTCTGCAAAGTCTTTCTTTATATAAACATATATTTGAGTTAAAAAGTATTCTAATGGCCGGCCAGTTGCTTTCTAGGATTCGACTTTTTCAATCAATGCGATGAGATTTGTCATCTGATTTAGTTTTATTGCAGTATGAAGTCATGCGTTCACTACCTGTTCAGGGTCCTCAATTATATTTCTCAAATGCGACAAAAAAAATGGCAGACAAGAGAGCTGGCGACCCGCGCATCCGATGCCATCGGCACCCTAAACACTAATTGTCAATAATCGGATTAATTATTATTGATCCATGTTTATTTGAACTTATTTGATATCATATTTGTATTTTATTTCATCCCTTCAAAGAATATTTCAATTCTCGGAAATCACCAGGAATTGAGATCAACTCACGGCAGTTCAACCTTATATGCAATTCCACCAGTTCAATGGTGTAAAACAAGAAATGTACTCCACAGTAAGCAAAGAAATGAAAGTCACGTTCCATATAAATTCGCCCCACTGAAAGCCAGATTTAAAGGCAGATACATTCAAATTTCATATCTTTACAAGGGAAACAAGGCTTACCTCCCACTCTGAAGTTGCAAGAGGGATGGTTGGATCAACCATTGTATCTGGTGGTATTGTAGTAGTTTTATAGTTGTGATTTGAAAAAAATTGTTTTATAAAAAATATTTTTGGTTGAGGTTCATTTGGTATTTATATGTAGTTGGTTAAAACTGTGGTTTAAATTGAAATTGAATAAAAAATAGTTTAATATGTTTGGTTAAACATACTTTTCAAATTGAGGTTATAAAATTACTAAAAAGGATATATATTAATATTGATGGTTTTTAATTTAAATATTGTAGATTTAACTACCACTATTACATCATTAAATAAATAATATTTTATACCAAATATTTTTTATTGTTCCATTAACTTATCTACAATTTCATCACGTATGAAATTCATTCGATAAGGATTATAGTTTTCATGGTTTTTTGAGCGTGCAACAAAATCAGATAAAATATCATCAGAAACAAAATTGGAATTGCAATCAAATTATGCAAATACTACGTCATCATGCGATCTCCTTCCAATTTGTGTAGTGTTATTGAATAATATTAAATACTAGTTTTTGAGTAAAACACAATTAAAAATAAATAAATTTTTTTCGGGTCGGACGTGGTTCAATGAACTATGGAGTCACTGTTCATGTGAACAGTGACTTGTGAATTAATTCACCTGGAACTGTTCACGTGAACAATGCCGAGTGAATTAATCCACTTGGCAGTGTTCACTTCTTGAAGTGAACATTGTGGAGAGTGAATTAATTCACCCTGCACATATGGCAACAGGCAGGCAATGAAAAGTGAAAAGCAGTAATTTTTTGCTTCACCAAAACCAACGGTACAAACTCAATTTTTAGTGGGACTCATCTCCAAAATCTGTGTTCAAAATGTTTTCCAAACAGCTATAAATTATGGTTGGAACAAAACACGCTTCCAACCACAATACCAAACGGTTAAAGTCAAAGCATCTACAAAAGGTACTCTAGCAATTGAGATTTAATTTTGACTCAAAAGGGCCTAATCATACAATATAAAAGTTCAAAGATCAAAGTGAATTACAAAAAAAAAAAAATACTGTATTCCAATTCATAGTGTTATATGAGTGTGACATTTTGAAAATGAAAGAGAATAGGAAAAGGCAACAAAGCATTAAAGGCTAGAAGTGAGTATAAATGAATAAGGGGTATTTTGGTAATTAAATAAAAATGGTTAAGTATAAATAGAAAAAAGAAAGAGAGAGAGAACTAAAAATTTAGAGAGAGAGACAGTAGGAGAGAAAGAAAGGGAAAGAAAAAGAAGAAAAAATAAAGAAAGATAAAGGAAGGAGAATAGATTTAGAGAAAATGAGTTTAAAGGTAAGATTTAGGTTTTGATATATATAAATATGTTTTCTTTTAGTTTTAAATTTCTGTTTTGTTGAATATTAGGGTTTTGAAGATTTTATTTTGGGTTGATTGATGGGTTGATTTGAATGTTATGGATTGATTGTTATGGTTAATGAGTTATGTAGTTGATTTTGGAAGATTTTAGGTAAAGATGATGATTTTGAGTTATGATTTGTTTAAAGGATGATCTGGAGTTAGAAATCTTAATATATCAGTAGGTGATTTGTGGAAAATCTGGGTTTGAAGTTGAAGATGATGAAATTTTAGTTTGGTCCCTCAAATTATGAAGATTTCAATTTAGTCCCTGAATTTTAAAAAAATTACAGACTGGTCCCTGGAGCACAATTCGAGATTTTGGACAGAATTGATGAATTATGGATAAAATTCCAGTATAGTTATGAAATTATGATATTTTCAGTTTGGTCTTCTAATTTGGCAAAATTACAATTTGACCCTTAAAAATCTGCTAAAATTTCATATTAGTCCTTGGAACATAATTTGTGATTCTGTACAGAACTGAGGATGGATTATGAGAAATTCCACTATAGTTATGAATTTATGACATTTATTTTGGTTCTCCAATTTGGCAAAATTGCAATTTGACCTTTAAAATTTTGCCAAAATTCTAGATTGGTCCCTAACTATAATTTTAGCCTTTTCAAACTATTTTGATGAATAATTAAGGTTTATTTTGTGAATTATTATCAATTTTTATTATTTGTTTTCTTATTAATTAGATTTCAGAAAAATCATTTAATTTTCGGGTTTTTGAAAAAAATTACTAGTTTAGTTCAAAAACATATAGGGCTAAGAAATAGACCCTTAGTTAAGTGAATTAAATAGGTTGTACGTTCTTTTCGAGTTGTTTTTTAATATCTCTCATTTGTATTCAGATAATCTTGATATTCTGCATGTGGGACATCAGTAGAATTTCTTCCGGTATCTGCTTTTGATTTCTATTCACTTCTGAGTCAGGTGAGTGGATAATTTTCTGTATGCATGAGAAATATTATAAATATTTGAGTTGTTAATATGAATTGGATCATGCTTCTTGATAATATATATTTTGATTATTATCCATGTTACGATAAAGCATGATCAATTGTTGATTCTTAATTCTTGATATGAACTAATATATATTTTGAATTGATTTCTGAATTGATAGCTCCTCATTTGGTTTAATGTCATGAGTTGAGCATTGAAATATAAATATATCTGTGTTGATTATGATTATGATTATGAACCTATGTATGTTAGTCATAATACCTATACTAACATGGTAGTGTTTGTCTTTGTGTACATCGTATCTGAACCCTAGTTAGTCGGGAGAGTCACCAACCTGTGTGGATTGATCATCCCACAGTACGAAGCCTCATGCTCATTATATTTTAATTTTTTGACGAGTTTTACTATATGATATTCTTGTTATAACCTATTTAAAAACCTTCCTATAAGAACCTAAAGTTATAATTGTATATATATTCCTCATTGTTATATTACCTCATGTATGTATATTGAACGTTATCTACTAATTGAGTTATTGAACTCACCCTCTTATTATTTATTTTTTCAGGCTTATAGCTTGTTAGCAAGTCACTTTTGTTGGACCTTCATAACTTGCATTTTTGGTTGAAATCTGTACTTTTTCATTACGTTTAGTTAATGCTCAACAACTATAAATTTATATTAACTTTGTATTAAGATAATTAAATTACATTATGAAATTAGTTTTGTTATTACTGTTGCGTTGAACTCTAAATGAGTTATTTAAAGGTTAAGTTTGTATGTGAGTTTGTGTTCGTATAAGTATGAAACCCTAGAAGGAGACCTTGTCTATGTGCCGATTATGGATATGAAATCGGGTTATGACAATGAAATAGTACATAATAAACAAAAAAGAACTGATCTCTTTTTTGTATATTGTATAATATATGCTACGAACTATAAAAATAAAATAAAACATGTTTGGATCATTCAAAACATAATATCTAAAAAGATAGGGGGGCTAACATGAATGTTTTAACAAGATTTTCAATTTGCCTCCTATATTATCCAAGATTTTTACTTCAGTCCCTTATTTTTCAATTTAATCATTTCTTGTAAAAAAATGCAATCGAGGTCTAATTTGAGCTCAAAAGATCAAATCACGCAAAATAAAAGTTTGAAAATTAAAATGAAAACTTTTAAAAAATACAATTCTTCAATCTATAATGTTACATGAAAGAGTGCATAATAAACAAAAAAATAATAATTGTTTTTAGTATATTGTATAATATATATTACAAACTATCAAAAATAAAATAAAACAGCTTGGATCATTCAAAACATAAATGCATTATCTATATACGTCCTATCCAACAAAAAACAACCTTAACTAGTTTCTTAATTTTAATTATAATTATAAAAAAAATAAAATAAAAGGATTGATGAATTCACTGTGCATCAAGACACGTCTCTATTCATTCATTGGAGCAGTATTACATCTACATTTTGCCTCACGGTCAAGTTATCTTGCCTGGCTTTTGTCCCATCTGTTTGGGTGATGTTGGTGGGCCTTGGGCTGGGAGCATGATTGTTTTTATTCTTGGGCTATTTGTTTCTTTTGCTTGGGCCTGCGTCCTATTGCGTTTGACTCATCAACTCGTTTTGCATCAGCCTTTCACTCTGCCTCTCTTCGCCTGGTTTCCCGCCCTGCCCTTCCCTCTCAATTGAAGCCACCAATGGGAGTACGTTTTGCATCAACTTTGATTGGGAAACCTATGAATTTTCCAATGGTATGAATTTTCAGCTTGATTTGAGTCTGATTGGGAAACCTATGAAGGAGTCGCTATGATAATCTATCTCTTTTCTTTACATGGTTTTGCATTCCTGCTCTCTCTTCTGCACAGTGGTGTAGCTCTATTGGAATTCAATTTACCGTCATTGGTTTTTATCATCTTCCAGGTTTCCATTGTTTTTTCTCACCCATTGTCATTTGACAGTTGTTTTCCCATGTATTGTCCCGAATTTATTCATTTATTTAGAGTTGAATTTAGCTCTGTGGTGTTATTTTCTGCTTTCTTTCTCAGGATTTCGGCTCTTTTGACGACCTTTGCTGGCGCAACCACCTGATGTTCCATGGCTTAGGTTGCGTGATGCTGCTCCGGTTCGTGATTTGCGATTTTTCTCTATGATTCGTAGTTTTGTTTCTTTTCAGAGATCCTGCTGGTTTTTTTTTGTTTTTTTTTTTTGGAAGCACTTTTTGATTAGGTTTAAGAGCATGTCTGAGCTTCCTCCTATTTTTGATTAGTGGTTTTATGATGTCATGTCGAGGAATGTTGTGTGTGTCACCAGACTCTGGCCCCAGCACCAAGTACAAACGTTGAACATCATCAGGGGTATGAGCTTCTTCTTTCTCGACTTTCGGCCTATAGAAGAAGAATATAACTTTTCAGTTTTTCCATAAATAAAACCACTCGTGAGTGCGTAATTACATAATTTTTCCTACACGCGTAACAATAAGTTCCATAAATAATAAAAGAGAAAGAGAGACAAACCTGAATCTCAACCTGGGTCTCACTTTTAGACTTGACTTCTTCACCTTGACCCTTTATTTTATCCGTTTCCTTTTCTTGATTTCAAGTATCAGAAGAAGCTGATGAGTGCAAGACTGAGAAGTACTGGTGTTGTTTCTTGCTCTTTTCTTGCTCACTCTCTCTTTTCTTGGCCAGTTTGGTTAAGAACAAACGAGGGAAAAGAAAAATGGGGTTTTCTTGCTCTTTTCTAGTTACTGACGGAGAATTGAAAGGGAAAAAATAAGATCAAGTTCATTAAAATGTATGGATTGGTATGGTTTAGGACTTCTGGTACTATGGTAAATGTGTGTAAGTGAGAATTTTGATTTTTCCCATTGTTTGCCAGATTTTCAGAGTAGAGTAAAATTACAGCATTTGAGTTATGCGAGGTATATATATGGTTTGAAACCTTTTGCTGATAGCAGAAAAGGTACCTGTCTGAAAAAGTTGTAAAATAACAGCATTTGAGTTATGTGCATGATATATATATACATTGAAAACCCAAAGCAACACAAAATTCCCAACTTCATGTTTCTGCTGTCAGGGGCTAAAATTGCTTATTGGATGGATTCTCTGTAAAAATGTGGCTGCAAGAAAACTACCATTGGCCTTCTTTTAGCTTTCTTGTGTTGGCTCTGAGAGTAAGATTTTTTGAACAAGTTAATAATAATTAAGGTGACCTTTAATTTCCATGTAATAACATAATCGTTTTCAGTACCTGCTTCTGCTTTTGTTTGCCATTAACTGCTTGATTGGCTCTTCGGGCTTCCTAGATTTCCAACTACAGTATTGCTCATCGCTTCCTGCAGAATGTTTATCAACAATATTTAGAATAAAATCTAATATCCCCAGTTTAGTTGGGAAAATGGAGAATTTATATGCTTGCTACTACAAAACAATGATCATGTCAAATCTTGTGATGGCATTTGTTTAATACTTCTTTCTTGGAATTTCATGTAACAGTCCCTTTTCTTCCTCATTCTTTAATATTGTTGCCCGAGTTTAACTTTCAGTGGGTTCATAAGCAAAGGAATTGTGTCAGTACTAACCTGAGTTATTGAAACTTGACTGAGGTTGGTGGGAGTTGCAGAAGTTTGGCTAAGGTTGGTGGGAGTTATTGAGATTTGGCTGATGGGAGGAGTTATTGAAGCTAGGCTGTGGTTGGGAGAGGGGCCGAAAGCTTTAGCTAAAAAAAGGTAGTTCATCTTTTCTTCAGCATAATCTCTCAGTCTGTTGAGCTCTGGCAAGACTTCTGTGCCAAGATCTGGCCTGTCTTTCCGTCTCAGTTCTGCACATTGGAGTGCAAGCTTTGCAAAACATAAAGTCTCTTCAATTGGCCAATCAGGCACATCTGAGTCTAGAACTTCTTTGAGCGTCTCATTTTCAATTGCTTGTTCAACAATGTGAGTCAAGCCCATTGGTGGCTTGGCTGTTATGACTTGCAGAAGCAAGATCCCTAAGGAATATACATCAGATTTCACACCAAGCATTCCAGTTTGTTGATACTCTGGATCAATATAGCAGAAAGTTCCAGCAGCTGATGTCATGTGGTATTGTGTTACATTCTCAGAAGTAGTGGGAACAAGCCTGGCCAATCCAACATCACTAATCTTACTGGTGTAATTGTTGTCTAGCAAAATGTTTCCTGGCTTGAGGTCACGGTGAACCAGTGGCTCTGGCTTGGTCTGATGGACAAAGAGCAGACCTGTGGCTATCTCAGCTGCAATTCGGAACCTGATTTGCCAAGAAAGAGATGGTGTATTCCCTCTCTTGAAGAGACAGTCTTCTAAGCTTCCTTTTGCCATGTATTCATAGACTAGAATACCATACTCTGGGCAGGCTCCTAGAAGCAGTACCATGTTTGGATGCCGTATTAAGCTAAGCACTTCAACCTGCAAGGTACAGACTAGATTTTCAATTCCATAATGCTCATTTTCTTCTCTTAAAAAACTGTCTACATAACTTCGATTCATATGCTTTGAAAATGTTATGCTCATTGTTGTTTTTCTCTTTCAATTTAGAACACTCAAGGCACTGCAGGTCAGGTGATTTTCAATAAGGTTTTGGTTGAGAAAACATCCATTTGATGCATTTACTGGTGTTTTTTTAATGGTTTTGATATGTCAAAGTCAAAATCATTCAAAAGCACCTAAAAATCATCAATCTGGTACCTTTTAGACAAAAAGCACTTTGGAAAAGCATTTTCAATCGCATTATTAATCATTTTTCTTTGTTTCTCACCTCTCTTTGAAATTGAGACCTTCCTTGGGCTGCATCAGGACGTAAAACCTTGACTGCAACTGGTGTATGATCAAGATAACAGTTGTAAACTGGGCCATAACCTCCTTCCCCAATCTTCTTTGATTCCAAAAAGTATTGTGTTGCTACTTCAATCTCCTCAATACTGTATCTCCTGTATCTGATACCATGATAAGATAGATTATCCTTTGCTCGTTTCGTTTTTGCAGCTTCTTTGAGGGTTTTCTCTATGTTGAGTCTCCTTTGCGCTTCTATTGCAGCTCTCTTCTCAGCTTCTTCAGCAGCGTCTATGGCTTCTCTGCACCTGGCTTTCTCTTGCTCTATAATCGACAGTGCAGCTTCTTCGGAAAACCTAGACTCTTCCAATCTTCGTTCTTCTTCTATTCTCCAGCGATTCAGCTCTGTTGCCTATGTACATACCATTTTAGAACCTACTGGGAATCTTACTAGTGCACGTAGAAAACATGAATTCTCTGTACCTTCCGTTTTGCTGTAAGTGCTTCTCTACATGCTGCGTTGTACAAGTCCATTGTTTGCTTCAACTCTAGTTTTAGCCTCCTCATCTCAGACTCCATGTCATCCTATATGTTTCAATTACAGATTAGGAGAAAGCATTTAGATCATGCATCTGTGCTTTATTATCACACTTTGCGCAGTCTTATTGACTTTAAAGTTAAAACAACAAATGAAAGGCCAAAGAAATCAAAATATAAAATTGCCTTTTCCAATCATGGAAAGATCGATGTAAGATTATGCTACAAGCCATCATATATAAGATGTTACTCTATCTAAATTGACCGAATAATCTTAGCTATTTTGCAGAATTCAGTGTATAACCCAAGAAGAAAAACTTAAATTGCATGTTCTTGACAATATTCACAGTGTAGCCTGAATCAAACAACTTGAGGATATGATCTAACTAGATTAATTTTCCTGTTAATAGGAAAAAAATGGTTAAAATAATAACTCTATTATTAAACACTCTTTATTTCCTTAAGTGTTTACAGTGTTTGATGGTTAGTTGAGCTTATTTACCTAATCATGCTATTGTCAAAACGGTTAATTGCTTACCAGGCTGTGTGTTGAACCAGTAAAAGATGTTCTGCCGCTATCTTGTGAAATTGATGAAAATCCCTGATGGTAATTGGGGCTAAAGAACTTTGGTCCTGATTGTATAGATGCAAAGCTAGTGTCTGAGCTAGTTGAAAACCGAGGGGTTGCTCCAGAATCCATGAAATCATAGGTTACAGAAGACATGCGGTCAGTGCTTGGCCTGCTGGAGCTGACAAATGATATGTCAGTTTCTGACATGAGATCTGCAAATGATTTTACACTATGACCCTGTCCTCCTCTTCCAAATGGTGACCTGTTGTTACCAACAATTGTATTATGTTCAGCCTTTGAACAAATTAAATCATAGCCAAGCTTTAGCAATAAAAAAAAAATAATATATTACAAAGACATCCCAGACTATCACTCCATAAATATTTACTGATTATATATGCACGTTATATTATATCATGTTCACTGCCATCCCCTCTCATCTTCTAAAATGATTTGATGCATTCCTTACTTACCTGAAGGTTTCACCAACTGAGATACGAGGCTTGACTGGCATCGTTCTCTCTGTCAGCAGAAGACCATAAATTGGATTTTGGATTAGGATTAAGACAAAATAAAATGGAAAAAGGACCATATGATTGGGAGAATAAACCTTTTATGCTCCAAACATGTTTGTATAGTGCTTCAGAAGAATCTACCCTTGGACTATTTTGGTTCTGTTGGTTTTGTATTTGATCTAGAAGTGGGGAGGCGAATGGGGCAGGACGAGAAGCATTTCTCATTGTAGAGACCTTTCCTTTTGATACAACATACACAGTACAGAAATCAGGTGCCCCTCTTGACACAGTGCTTGGTACATCTGCCTTGAATTTTCTGTATAACAAAACCACTGGAGTTAAATGAGTCTGGTCGCTCAATGCACAAATACATCAGCAAAAAATGGAATTGAATTCTCAATTTTCATCTCTCGTGATTGTTATTGTTGATTATCTTTCCATCTGTATGTGATTTATCCTGACTGTTCAATGATTTGCTTATCAGATATTGCCAATCAAAGTTCAGAGTTGAGGAGAATATATAAAATTCTGCTAGTATTCTGAAAGTTGACCTATGTGAAAACAAAGTGCTTTTCATCTGAAATAGCACCAAAACTGATGCTGTTTTGAATGCTTTTCAAAGTTTTTGATGTGAGGGTCTCGAAACCATAAAAGAGGACCTAAAACAGCATCAATCCAAATGCATTTTGGAACACACCCGAACCACAATACCAAAAGGTGTACTCTTCAAGTAAAACTGAGTTCCTTCTGTTGGAAATAGTCTGTTCTTCCTGTTTGTACACAGATTGAAGGTAACCTGAATTTAAATTCTGGTGGGGTGTGTGCAGGTAGAGTTGCCAGGTCAGGAGGGGGCTAGGGACTGCAAAAATACCTCATAAATCCACTCCGTGATGGGGTTCCGAGAACCACAGTCTCGATTGCTGCATGGGAAACATATTCTGTTATTGCTTTTGCTATATCTGTGCTTTCAAGTGCAACATCAAGGCAATGTACCTGATACAAAAAAATAATAAAATCTGTATGTTGAAATTGAAAGGAGAAAACAAGGTACATGTGCACATCTATCTGCATAAAGGCATGAGACATTGAAAAATGATGGTTTTCTTCCATTATTTTGGATGCTTGTGTTTATAAGAGAGATTCCTATAGATTTTAACTTCTTTTATTCTTCTCATGTTCTAGACATTTTCCATGCCTAAAGGTGCATATTTATATCGTGGAAAGGAGGAATAACAATGACAGGCTCAGAAACGTACATCTTTGCGAGTACAATAGCATCGAAATGTAAGGAAGAGATCCTTTGCCATCTTCTCAAGCTGCTGCTTCCCTGGTGAAGAATAATCACCAGGCGATCCATGGCCTGGTCGTGAAACAATGCAAACATGTGGAAGAGAAAGAAGATTAGAACATGAAACCTAGAACTTGAAAAACCACTTGAGAGATCAAAGGAGCTGTAAGGCATTGAATGTAAGCTGAGCAACCCCCTTTCAACATCATAATCTGTCATTATTCTAAATAACGAATCAGATAGAGAATTATAAATTACTTGTAACAAATGATGATGATGATTTATAAAAAACATGGATTAGAATAAGATTTTGGCCCTTGGAGAGAAGATTTTCCACAGTCCATTTCAATGCGTTTTGGCTCCCCTTGTCTTTATCTACAGCAACTGCCACCAGCCCATTTCCTTCTCCTCCCTTCTTGGTACCGTGTCCCTTCGAGAGCCACATTTGCTGTCTTGTATCTTCTCAACACAGAAAAGAATTCAAAGGACGGGAATCCGCAAAAGTGGTCAAGAATTCAAAGGCCTGTAATTGTCATCAAGAGAAGACCGCCTAAGAGGCCTTGAAACCTCTCTTCTATCACCACCCTGGATGTGCTCTGATGCTTTCTGGTCAAAGAGGAGTTTTAAGTGCTTTCTGAAGGGAAATGCCAATTGGATGCAAGCCTCAGTGTGTTTCCAGCAGAAATGACACCCCTCATATTCTCAGTCCCTGTTTAGAAGCTTGCCTATATTTAGTGATCGAGGGCCATTGATGAAGCTGTGCCGTTTCAATGGACACACGATGTTACTAAATAAAGGATGATCTTCGGTATACTTTTTTGTGTCCCAGCATAGCTGCATTGTATGACAACATATACATCGGGATTTTTTTGTGTCCCTGCAACAAAAAAAAATAAAACTTAGCCCTCAATATCTATTGAAAAACTAATAAAAAACAAGAAGAAGGCATGAACTCGGGTTTTTTTTTAGAGGAAATGGTGTGTTTTTATTCTCTCTCTGTCGCCATCCTTTTTCTTTTTCTCTTTTTTTTTTTATTTGATTGGAAATCCTAATCTCCTTTTCCATAACAATCTGGCATAACAATTGATGGAAAAAAATTCTTATAATAAAAGAACTTGAAACAATACCAATAAAAACTAAACTGTAATTTTTAAATCTAATAACATAAAGGAAAAATGAATGAAGGACCATTGAATTGCACAATTACAATCCAGAATGAGTCACGGGCAACAATTCCATAAACAATATTTCAGCCACATATTCTAGGTAGTGTTTGATATCAAGATAACAATTTATTTTCAAAATGTTTTTTACTTAAAAACATATTAAAATAATATTTATTTTTATTTTTTAAAATTTATTTTTTATATTAGCACATCAAAATATCAAATAATACCATAAAAGGTATTTTAGCCACATGTTTTAGAGTTTTACTAAATCATTGACCCATGCTACATTACGGGCTAAGTCAAATCTTTCTTTAACTTAAAAAAAGGTTGAGATGTTACGAGTGTTTTTTTTTTCTAGTGGAAAAAAATTAAAATTATGTTAGGGTTGACTCGGTTAACTTTACAGATCCAAAAGCAATCCAGATGACTTGTAAAAACGTAGTTTGACTTAAGAAATTCCAAGGTGATATCTTTCTTTAATATTAAAATAACAACATATTGAATTGATTTGTGTCAACTAGAGTTAACATTTCAAACTTGCAAACCAAGTTATCAGACTATGATAATCTTATAGAAAACAAATAAAAATAAATTATAAAACCTAATCCCTAATCAACCCAATATTAAAGGATAACATTGAAACAACAAATCAATTAAGGAAAGGACCTGAAAAGGCGACCTTAACTAACATGTAAAATCCGTGACTCAGGTCATAGGATCAAAATAACTATATAAAAAGCAAATCGGAATAAATTATAAAGTTTGATTCTTAATCAGCCCAATATTGAAGGATGACATTGAGATTAAAAAAAGAGAGAAAGAAATCAAATAAAAACAATAAAAAAACAACCAAGGTGAACTTATCATATCCGTGTATTTAATCATAAGACTAAGATAACCTCATATAAAGAAAATCAAAACAAATTATGAACTATAGAATTTGTAAAAAATCTAATTAAAAAATAACACAAAAACTGAGTCAAGTCAAATTTGATTAACCCGTTAAACATTATTCTCAAATCATGAGACCAAGATAATCTAATAAAAAAACAAACCATAAAACTTAATTCTCAATCAAACATAATATTAAATGATGGAATTGATAAAAAAAAATCAATTAAAAAAAACTGAGTTAACTAGATTAATCTGCATAGCCTATGACCCTGATAATGAGACGGAGACAATCCAATAAAAAAACAAATTCAATGTTTAATGATTTAATCGTGTTTAAAATGCCAAAACCTCAAACCTGATTGTCATAAGTCAATTTTAGCTTCCCAATTTTATATATATTTTGAAAAATGAAAACAAATTAAAGTATTTGTATTTTTAGTTATTTTAGTTAATTTTAATCATTTCCTTATTTTCTTTCTATTTTTTTTAATTTTTGTGTGTTAAAAACAATCTTGAATATCATGAAAAACACAAAAATACAAAAAATACAAAAAAAAAAAACATAAAAATACAGAAAATATAGTTGGGATTGAAATTAAACCTACAGTTAAGCATGAAGAGCAAGCAAAATTGAAGTTTCCTCCCAATTCCATCTTGGAAAATCAAATTAGGAGTTGGATTGATTAAAATTATATAATTCTAGAAATCAAGGATGAATTTGCAACAAATAATTAAATCTGGAAAAATAAATTGATTCAATTAGGAACACAATAAAAAAAAAAATATGATAGCATGTTTGAGAGTACGGTTGCAGTTGCTTTTCAAAATGTTTTTCACTCGGAAATATATTAAAATAATATATTTTTTATTTTTTAAAAATTATTTTTGACATTAGCATATCAAAATAATCTAAATATACTAAAAAAATATTAATTTAAAATAAATAAAAAGATAAAAAAATTTCAATTTTTTTTAAAAATACGTTTAAAAAACAAAGGTAATTAAGATTAATTGAAATTGAAATTGGAAAAATAAATTGATACATATAAATAAAAAGAAATTATAAGATTAAATATTTTAATTGAATGGAATTAAAAAACTCAAAATCTATGACCTGTAATTAAGAGTAGGAAACATTCCGAAGATCAATTATCTTAGTTATAATTTCATTTCAGTCCCATTTGTTTCACTCCAATCAATTCAGTCCAATTAAATTGAACTAATTCAATTCAACCCATTCAGAGCATATTTTCGGTCTGATTTTGTCCAATTGATTTAATCTAGTCGAGTATCCAAATTAAACCCCAAATACCAGCAAAATAAACCCAGATTCTAATCTCCCAATTCCATCTTTAGGAATCAAGTCCCATGAATCATTCAATACTGCATTAATTCCAGATTTTCTCTCCTACAAAGAAAGGGTGGACACTGGGGAATTCAAAAGGGGAAACCAGGGAAAAAAACCAAGAAACAACAACAG
>Ga0307508_10002883_pt1 | contig 17777 bp, 10 predicted proteins | sample 9_EM_MG_FD_203089 | JGI IMG/M metagenome (GOLD analysis project Ga0307508, IMG submission 203089) | Populus trichocarpa ectomycorrhiza microbial communities from riparian zone in the Pacific Northwest, United States - 9_EM | ecosystem: Host-associated > Plants > Roots > Unclassified | place... | reverse complement strand
CTTACAGGAGTATGACCAGTCTTACCGGAGCTTGGGAAGCTTACCAGAGCTAGGAAAGCTACCGGAGCATCGGACGCTGGCAGGGGTTACCGACGTGCTCGCTTAAATTTTCACTTTTTTCCTGATGCTTGCCGCCAGCACCCTCATTGACATCGTACTCATCACGTTGTATTGTACAACTTCCCACTGTCTGTCACTCTGAGAGCTGCGCTAACCATGTCACAAAGCGCGCAATCATACTCGCCGCGTCCTACTTGCTATCGTCCTCGCCGCCAGCGGCGTGCTCATCGCCATCCTCCTCATAGTTGTCATGCTCATCGCATTGTGCTCATCGCGTCGCGCTCATCGCGTCGTGCTCATCGCGTCGTGCTCATTGTGTCTTGTTCATCACGTCGTGTTCATCTCGTCGTTTTCATCGCGTCATACTCAACGCGTCGTGTCGTATTTGCCAACTTTCCTTTGTTTCCGCGCGAAGTGTGGTAGTAGCATATATAGATGTACATTAGATATAATGAATAGAACTGGACTGAGTCACTATGTCTGGAACCCGCTACGTGTTTGCGAATGCGACAAGAGTATTTGCTGCGATGTTCTGTGCCTTGACAGCCAGCGTGACCGCGGTGCCATGACACGTGTCATCCAGATGCTATCTGCTCTGACACGGCTGCGTCCAGAAGGAAAATGCCCTGACACGGCTGTGTCCAGAAGGAAAATGCCCTGACACAGCTGCATCCAGAAGGAAAATGCCCTGACACGGCTGCGTCCAGAAGGAAAATGCCCTGACACAGCTGCGTCCAGAAGGAAAATACCCTGACACAGCTGCGTCCAGAAGGAAAATACCCTGACATGCTCCGTCCGGTAAGCAGATGCCATGGCGAGCTGCGTCCGGACGCACGGTGCCATGGCGAGCTGCATCCGGATGCACGGTGCCATGGCGAACTGTGTCCGAGTTAAGCAGGTTGCGTTCCAAGCGTCCAGAGTGTCTAGTGTGTCCGGACGCTCAGGACGTAATTTTTTTTTTTCCTGATGTTGGTTTTTTTGTGAGATTTTTGTCAGATGTGTGGACACAGTTTGCTGGTTTCAATGCTGCATGGTTGGAGAAAGGATGTTAGTTGGTCAGAATGCTGCTGGTTGTTTGGTGGTGTTGCTGGGGCTGTGACCAATTGCGTCTGGGGTGACTATTATACATGGAAGCGGAGGCCCCATCAGGACGGCTGACTAAGGTCACGGGGCACGCTAGTGAGAACTTAGTAGATCCCGTTCGGGAGAGCGGGATGAAAGAATAGACATCATCATCTTCCCCCCAAGGACTGACGTTTGGGCGTGACCCGCCTAACAGCTACTGGCCTGGGGAGTGCCGGAAGGTGTGTCTGTTGCAGTGAGCCCACTAGCCATCGGGGTTCTTGGTTGTTGGGAAGCTAGTATGGTGGTTTCTCGTTCTGTTTTGTTTTCTCTCTCGCTTTTTCTTTTCTAGCTCTGGTTTCTGTAGCTGAACACTATCAACCATCTTCATCGCCTCCCTCTTTGTCGCTCCTGTGATCTTTTCCGCCCACACCCATCTACATCTGGTAGGCACTAGAAACTGACGAATCCTGTGAGTTGTAAGAAAATCCAGAACCACTCACTTCAACGGAGTATGAGGTAATGTCGGCATACAACTAGGTGGTCCGACTGCCACAAGGCTAGAGACGATCGAACCATTTATCGCTGGAATGGCTTGAGCCCATACATATCTGGTGAAGTAGTCCATTACAATCAAGGATATGACGTTGGTGATATTGTTCCGAGGCCATCAACACCAATCATGTCCCATCAGTTGCAGCTGTACTACCAGTCGAGGTATCTGCGATGGCTGCTCCGGTCCGGTAAACTGACATCTCTGAGAGCTTCGTCGGAAGGCGCACTGGTATCCTTTGTGCCGGACGCCCAGTAGTAGTCACATCAGGCGCTAGAGACGTTGGACCTTGCTTCCTGGGACGACAATACAGAAGCAGTGAGACGGCGCAACTGGATCGTTCAGCAGCTGGGATCCGACGAGGAAGGTTTCCACCAAGAAAAACCCAGAAAAGTGCGATATTTGTATAGCCCCGAACCGGGTCGTTCGCCACCGCCACACCCAGCGATCACGCAGCCGACCTCGTGCTGGGCGGTACGTGCCGTCGCAGTACCGGCGAGCCCCTCAGCAGCCCCGCCTCCTTGTGTGCTAGGGTTGGGGTGGAGATGTGAGGCTGAAACGCGCAGAAGGGTGTAAGGGCAGATGCGTCTCCCCCTGCATCCCGCACGCAGATCCGCGACGTCCCACACGGCCACATGGCTGGATATCTAGATATCTACTCTATGTGCAGCGCCGTGGCCATCCAGCTATCCTCACGGCATCCACCTCTCGTCGATCTCATCTCCGCGTCCCCTTGCACGGGAGGAGCCGCACACACCCCCCGTCTCCCACCCTTCTTCTCTCATAGTTCACCTCGCTTCTCCTTCCCAGCCAGCCGTCGAGCGCCAGCACGTGTGCGAACGGCGCCGCCCACCATGCGTGGTCCCTTCGTCTGCGGAGCTGAGGTGGGGTGGCGGGAATCCAATACCAACGCTCACTCCCGCGCCCAGTCTCGCTGTCTCGGTGCTACATACGACACGGCGTCCTCCCCCCAACCTTGGTTGTTCGCTCCGCCACTTCCCACCCGTTGCTTTGGAGAGACCTGGGCGATAATGGTATATATTATTCCCGAAGCCTCCGTTGCACCCATCATCATTACCGTCACACATCGTCCTCAGACCGCCACCAACAACTATGATACCAAATTACCTCGGACAAGCAATTAACCACCAAACAACCACATCAGTCATTACATATTACCTAAGAACGAACCCGTGCGGAAATATCCAATAAAGAAGGAAAAGAAAAGAAAAAATAACTCCATGATCCATGATACATAAACGACCGTGTTGCATGCAAAATCCCTTCGTTGAAATGAGCGTAATATAAAAAAAAAATCATTAATTCTCTCTAAATTGTTTGTTCTCTCACACGAGGAAAGCGACCATGGCGATGGCGCCGGCGAGGAGTGCGGCCTGGGCGCGGATGGTGCTGGCACCGCCGCTGACGGGGAAGGACTCGACGGGCTGCGAGGCGTAGGTGGGCGTGGTCGCATTAGCACTGTAGGTGGACGAACCCTGCGAGGTGTTAGTGGGTGCCTGCTGGGAAGAATGGGTTGCTGGGGGACGACTTACGGTACTGCTAGGTGTGTAGACAGAGGACTTGAGTGTGGTCGTGTCGTACGCGGGAGTCTCGTAGGCAGTGGTGGGCTTGTAGTCGGGAGTCTCGTAGGCAGTGGTGGGCTTGTAGTCGGGAGTCTCGTAGGCGGGCGTAGTGGGCTTGTAGTCGGGAGTCTCGTAGGCGGGCGTAGTGGGCTTGTAGTCGGGAGTCTCGTAGGCAGGCGTAGTGGGCTTGTAATCGGGAGTCTCGTAGGCAGTGGTGGGCTTGTAGTCGGGAGTCTCGTAGGCGGGAGTGGTGGGCTTGTAGTCGGAAGTGGTGGGCTTGTAGTCGGGGGTAGTCTCGTAAACAGGCGTGGTCTCGTACTCGGAAGTCGTCGAGTGGTCGTCGCGCTTGATCTTGTAGTCGCTCTTGTAGCCCTCGTAGCCCTTGTGGGACTTCTGCGGATAGGATCAGTTACGGGCTCCACGCATTCGCGAGCAGGGGCACTCACGATCTCGAAGGTGTGCATGACACCGTTCGTGACGATGGCGTCCTCCTGGACGAGCTTGCCGCCGTTGACTAGGAAGCTGCCATCCTTGTCCTTCGTGATCACGATCTTGGCCCCCGAGATGGCCGTGTAGGTGCGCTCCGCGAGGTACGGAGAGTAGTCGACGGTGTCGGCGACGACGTAGTCGAGGACTTTAAGACCCTTGTGGACCTTGAGGGGCGCGAAGATGGTGAGGGACGTGGTGTTGTCGAGCTTTTCGACGACGCCCTGCTCCTTCGCAGCGGCCAGGAACTCCTCGACGCCCACCGTACAGGCGGTCTCCGAGAAGGTTACTGGGAGGGTGAACCAGCTGCGGCGGACGTCAGTATACACCGCGGCAATCGTGTGGGCGGCGGGGGGACAGAAACACACCTCGCGACTTCGTAGATGATGCCGAACTTGAACTTGACGGTCTTTCCGGTGGCCTTGACGGACTTTCCGAGACCGACGGCGACCTCGACATCCTTGCCGGAACCCTTGTTGACGGTGGCCTGGCCGGTATCGCAGCCGAGGTTGACCACCTTCGGATCCTCCAGCCACGACTCCCTGGCGCCAATAGGGATGTCCGGCTGCTTCTCGTAGCCGCGCTTCTTGGGCAGCCTTGCAGGATTGCTCACGTGGTAGCTCCCGCTGAGCACGGTCGAGGCCTGGCGACGCCGGCCGCTCGAGTCGGGCGGCGGTGGCTGGTTGCCCTCGGGGATGGCAACGGCGAGGCCGGTGAGGTCGTGGGAATCAGCGTCGGTGATCCGCTGCTGGATCTGCTCGTTGTTGACCACCATGTCGGCGAAGTTGGTGTAGCCCAACTGACGGATGGAGGCAGCGAATTCTTCGATGGTGAGCTGCTGTGCTAGCGAGGGAACGGCGCCGAGCAGGACGAGCAGAGCCTGGGCGGCGAAGAGCGAATGTTGCAGCTTCATCGTGCGCGACGGGGGGAGAGGGGAGGGAGTTGGACGGGGGGGATCAATGGGGGATGGGGGATGGAGAGGGGTTGCGATGGAAGCCACTGCGGCGGGAAAACCGTGCGGGGAGGGGCATAGATATAGCAGGCGATCCGTACGACGGCGCCGGAAGGACGACACATACACGCCCCGACGATCAAGTGCTGGCACCGGCAACGTCCGCTGGGCTGAGAAGGCACGATGCCATTCCCGGAGGGAGGACGAGGCGCTGTCGGGCGGGGGGGCCGAGGCAGTGAGAGACAGCGCCGGTGTGCGTGGGACGCGATATTCCGGTTACTGCGCAGCGGGGCATTGAGCAAGCAGTGCAGCCACGCGGGGGACAGTTGGAGTTCGTCACGGATCCAGCAGCCACGGCGCTGCTCTGTAGTGCGCATCTGCGGGCTCGAACGTCAGCCGTGGACGCTTGCTTTTTCCGCCATGTTTTCTTCTTCTGCTCCTGCTTCGTCTTCCTCTCTTCTGCCGCCATGCGATTCTCTCCACGTCGATGGCCCAGCCAGGCCGATACGTACATAGCTGACTGGCCTGACCAGGTCGACAGTCGATACATGGTTCAGCGACCGGCGAGCACGGAGTTGAGCGAGGATAGATATGTAGAGCAAGTCACTGCATCCAACTAGGTATCCACGCAAGGCGAGACACCGCAGCAGGCACTATGTATGTAGCTAACTTGCAGCCGTGCAGAAACCGCGTCGAATCGGACAATCACGGCCAGACAGTCCGCAGGGAACTGCACCCACCGGGCAGGGGTGCATAGATCGAGCAGTTGGGTTCCGTCGGTGGAATGGGGCAGGTATCATGTATCGCGCAAGTCTTCTAGAGCCGGTGCGTGATATGGGCAGCAACAGCCGCAGCGTAATTCCGCACCCTGTCGACGACGGCTGGATGGCGCAGGCGGACGGACAGTCAGACCGACCGAGCATCGAGATAGCAAGCACAGCTTTTGGAAGGCGGGGGAACGGCGAGAGGGCCACGAGTCCCCGGAAGCGGCTGGAAACCAACAGCCCGCACCACCAAACAATCAGAGGAGGCTGATTCTCGAAATAGCATCCCCCAGCGCTGCCTGGCTGAATCCCGCTCTCGGTGGGGGGGCAGGCGGACCGCATCGATTGGTCGCGCTGGCGAATCCCACTCACGCCGCGGTTTTTCCACTCTGCCCGGTCGGTCAGTCATCACCCTGCTATTCTCGGACGCCAGCCACCCCGCATCGCAGCGCGGGGACCAACAGCGGACAGGGGAGGCACGGCCTAGTCTGCGTTCGGCAGGCGGTACGTACTGTACTCTCGATAGAGTACATACTCTACTGGATTCTGCATCGCCATTGACTCGGCTCTAACTGAGACGGGCAGACCGAGACAGAACGCGAGAGAAAGCGGGCCAGGAAATCGTGATTGGCAGCCAGGACCTGTCGTCGCGGGCATGGCAAAGTGGAGAAAAACGGCATACGGACAAAGGTGCTGAATTGCTGAACGTCAGTGGCAACGGTGGAATGCGGCTCGATCGACGACTGGAGGTGGTGGTGGTGGTGGTGGTGGTGGTGGTGGTGCATTCCCGCAAAGTGCACTGCGGAGGTGCTGTTTCGTTTCCTTTGTCCGCACACGCCATGGAGCGCCCGTGTCTTTGTCCGAACCACATTCGCAGTCAGAAGACGCCGTCGGCAACTCGGCTATCGCAAAGGAAGATGCCGCCGCGTTGTCGTGTGGTCAGCCTCTCCCTCGCACCGCACCAACCGCAGCAGCTGCAGCGAACTATACATAGCGGTATTATCATATCAAATCCGACAGCGCGGTATTATTATATCAAATCCGCAGTCGAATACATAGTCAGTAACCATATGATATATGCGTGCAGGAATAGAAATGGGCGCCCGCCGCGACGCCTGCGTGTTTGCGCGCCCGTTTGCTTCGGTCCGCGCAGTTGCGGCTGCGGATGGGGTGACGATGCCCGCAGCGGAGTCGACAGAGCTGAGTTGAGTCCTCCGCACCGGCTGGCGAGAGTTGAAGTCTGCGGCCTGCATCCCCCGACGCCGGAATAGCACCCCATCTGCGCCTGCGTCCTATGTACGTATCGTCTTATGTGTGGATCATATGCAGTCGCTGCGGATGTGCCATGCTCCGCAATAATGGCGGAGCACGACAGCTTTCGACAGCCGTCATGCCATGTGTCTGTCTGGCCCCATGCGCTGCCGCACGGTGCAGGACGTGGATCGACCGTGCTGAACCGATTACGGATATAGGTATGTAACTACTCTCCCTATGTCGCTTTCCGCGCTGGCGAACACCAAGCATACTGCGACGGAAGGTACTGTCGGTACTGCCGTTCGCTGCACCACACATACCGGTTCGCATCCGTCGCGCGAGCAGCGTAGATAGCATACCATCCCCTGTCGACCTGGTGTTGCGCTGACCTAAGCCGCGCAATTCCGAACACGCTCTGCACTGCTCGACGTGGCTATGTATCAGCCTCAAGATGTCGCGGGAAGTCGCCCTCAGGTCACTCCTCCCTCCCTCCATCCATCCGCCCCTCCCTCCGAAACGCATCAACTGCGAGGAAGGCAAAGAAGCTCAGCCCCGCACTTTGGGCGATTTCTTTTTGTTTATTCATACTCGCATACAGCATAACCAGACCGGTGGTTCACCTTTCATCCATTGAATATCTACACGAAAAGACAAATAAGATCGTGACCAAAAGGAGAGAACCAAAGAAACGCGCTCCGGTCCCCTACTCCTCCTCGTCAGCGGATGCCATGGAAAGAGGGCGTGGGAGAGAGAGAACAACGGTGGTTTCTCCCCGGCCCCCAATTCCCCCGCAGCACCCCAGCTCCTCCGCCCTCCGCTCAACGCACCTGGGGCACGATTGGAGGAGATACATACAACACATCATCACGCCTCACTTCCCTCTCCCCTCTCGCTCCGGTGTTCTTACACACCGACCAGTGACGGACGGGTATTCAGAAGCACTGTTTGCTGTGGAGGCCTCCTCCGCGCACATCACTCTGGGCGAGTAATACTCTGGCCTGGACAGTCGCACGGTCGCGCGGGATCCAGTCCTCTCGCCCGTGACGGCCGGTCGAAAAATAAACGCTGCAAGCCCGCGCGCGTATGCAGCGGCTAGGTGCGCAGACGTTGCTGCGCCGCCTTCCGCACCAGCTCACAGCACCCGACCGACCTGTAGCAGGACGCCGGACATCGCCGTTCTCGACGGTTGTTTCGAGGGGCACAGCACGATCTAGCGATGCCCACCCATGACACGCAAGCCCGAGTGCAGCCATCTTCGTGCCTCCTTTCTTTTTTGCGTTTCCTCCCCGCTCATCCAATAACATCTAGATATCTACCCATCCCGCCAGCAACCAGCAGGCAAAGGATTTGAGACATCTCCGACATGTCAGCTTCCCCTCCCCGCAGCGCGATCCTCATAGGTGGGAGTGCATACATATACTCAACGAGAATATCTATGGAGAGGCTTACATACATACATCTCTGCAGGGCCAAGGATTCGAAATGCTGGACAGACGTGTGCGAGCCGCAATATCTCATCTTGTGCCGCTGAGGCGCGGGGGGGGGGCTGTGTTAGAGATGTAGTGATGTGCGTCGCGCGATAACGATGCCTCTCCCTCTCCGACATCTGCCGCTCGAGGGCGAATGGCAAGAGCGAAGGACGGCGGCGGGGGTGGAATGCATATATTCGCGCCGAACCGCACCGTCGCGATGCCCACCGTCGCCACCGGAGCTACATAGTTACCACTCACTAACGAAGGAAGAACAAGAAGAAGACCGCCCCCATCGACCTGATGGTAGTTATTCCTCCCTCGACCGAATAAAAAAAAGGCTCCTGCCCGAACCCGGACACGTGGACACAGGCAGCTACCCGTCTCGGACACCGCCACCGACAGCCGCCATGTCTTCCACCGCCACCGGAGCCGGCACGGCGGTCGATACGAAATACATCCTCGGCGCCCTCAGATGGTTCTACATGCCAATGCCGGACGGCCGGCTCGTCCGTGCCGTCGCCGTCAGATCCTCCGAGGCGAGCATGTGGATCGCCGCGTACACTCTGCTGCTGATCCTGATCTTCGTCGGCGTCGCCCGTCTGGTCAAAGACGTCGTGTGAGTCCTCCCTTGTCCCCCGCTTCCCGACCGGCTGGCCAGGGTTGGCTGACCGCGGATACAGCGTCACGTTCTTCCCCCTCCGTGGCAACGGCAACCGGTACGCGATGCTGGTTGGGTACTACAACACGAACGACCCGGTCACGATCATCCTTCTCGCGGTGGCGTACTGCTGGAAGACGTGCGTCTTGGTCGTCGGCGGCGGCCGTGGCCGTGGCCGCGGCCGCATGGACTGGAGCACCTTTGGGCTAGGCTGCGGGCTCATCGTCCTCTCGGTGTGTCTACTACTCGCCAATGCCGTGGGCGGTGTCCTCGTCCCCGGCAACCTGCGGCTTGGCCACGTCGCCAGGGTGAATCCCGACGCGATCTTCCTGCCGCTCACCGACCCGCAGATGTTGCTGGTGCCGCAATTCTGGCAGCGTTTCCAGAGCCCGACCGCGTTCCGCGCCATGTCCGACCTGGTCCAGATGAAGGACGCGCTGAAGGACAAGTACAACATGTCGTCGACCCCCACCGGCACCGATCCGCGGCAGCCCGGGCTCAACTTCACCTACCGCTACGTCGTCACCGGCCTCGACTTTGGCTTCCAGAGGGCCCCAGAGCTGACGTACACGGCCTCCGGCTCCTGCGTTACCCGGTACGACTGGTTCAACGCGACTTCGTCGGACGATACACAGGAGACGTACACCATCACCGACTGGCCTGAGCTGGGTCCGCAGGATTTCTCCGTGGCGAACCGGACCAGCGTCCCGACCGCGATCTACTACCTGGTCCCGACGGAGGCGGACGAGCGCTCGTTCCTGATGATCCCGCAGACCGCGAACCGCGAGAGCCCCAATGAAAACCTCGCCGACCCGTGGTACATGACAGGGGAGACGATACCAAACCGAGTGCGGCTCAAGTACAGGGTTGCGGGCGCCAGACCCGTGGTCCACTGCAAGCAGATCGACACCTACGAGTTTCGCGGCAAGTCAGTGTCCAACGTGATGCATCTGTCACAGCTCTTCGGCGGCGCAAACTCGAAGCTGTCACAGTTCTGGTGGGACACGGTGATCCCGCACGAATTGGGCCCGGGAGTGATGGGGAGGATCGGCAACGTGCTGGGTGCGAACAGCCTCGCGTCGTCGCTCCAGTACGTCGACTACGACGCATCGATTGACCTCGCGGAGGCCAGCCTCACAAAAGACCTCGAGCGGCTCGTCCTAGGCTCGCTGGTGTACACGCGCGAGATCGTGCGCTCGACGACGATGACGACGGCGGAGCAGCGCGGCAACTACACGAACCGCGCGGCGCTCAACAGCACCAACGGCAAGGTGCTGGACGAGTTCGCTGACTTTGTGATCTCGAGCCCGGAGGTGACGACGATGTCGGTGTGGGTGCTGATCGTGACGCCGTCCGTCTGCCTGTTCATCTGGGCGTTCATTGCAATCAAGTCAACCTTCCTCTTCACCGAGCACTGGGGCAACATCTGCAACGACAGCTGGCGCGCCCGCTACGTCCAGCGCACGGTGCTGTTCTCGGCCATCCAGCTGTACCGGCTGCTGGACGAGGAGGTCTCGGGCGAGCGCCGCTGGAAGGGGCGGCTGTCATTCTACCCGTACGTGTCGGACGTGTCGCGGAAGTACGTGCGCCGCTTCTCGGAGTTCGAGGTGGTGCCGACGTCGGCGCGCAAGTCGGACGCGCCGCCGGCGCCGTACTCGCCCTCGCCCTCGCCGCCGCCGCCCAAGACCGGCAGGCGCGCGGATACCATGCCCTCATACGACCCCTCGCCCGGCGCCGAGGACATTAGCGGCGGCGGAACAGACTCGTCGCGGCCGCTGGTCACGCCGTTCGTGCGCCCCGCATTCGTGCCGCTGCATGAGCGCCGCAGCAGCGACACGACGCCCAGCTACACGGGCCGCAATGGCGACGGCTCCAGGTCGTCGTTCTCGGCGGACCGGCGCCGGCCGACATCCGAGTACGCGCCGTCGACGGACAAGTACGAGCTTGTGATGACGCGGCACTGGCGGCCCAACCTCAACGAGGGCGAGATGATCCACTGGAGACAGGTGCAGGACGAGTAGTCCGCGATCCTTTCATTTCTTTTTCCTTTTTCTGTTGTTTTGCCCTTTCCTTTGATTTACTTTTTTTCTTTTTCGTTGGCTGGAGTTTTGGCACGGCGTTTTTCACTCGGATGTATGTATGTGCGGGTGGGTCTGATCCCCAAGCGGGGAGTGGGAGTGGGGGGGGGGAGTTCGGATTCTTTTTCTTTTCTTTGGAAAATACATCTCGACCGCAAGCAGCAGGAGAGGAATCGAGTAGATACTCGTTGCACACCGACGCTTGGCGATGGCCATGTCCGCGATTGAAGAAACCCGCAGACACCGCAGATATCTACATACGATCATGATACGTACGTAAGTGACCAGCCGGATGTGCCGGGAGAGCGGGGTGGGAGGCCTTGCAGAAGGAAAGAAGAAGGCGAGTTATCTACGTATCGTACGTCAGCCAGCCCAGCTACATACACCCCGCAGCTCGCATCCGTATTGTCGAGATACTTCCATCTACAAGCGAGGTACATACGTACTCGCCTGCAACTGTTGGGGGCTGGCACCAGCCAAGATGGCGATAGCCCCCGCTTCTTCTTTCTTTTTCCGGCTTCTGTGCTTTTTTTTTTCTTCTTTTTTTTGGTACGCTTCGCCGCAGCAGCCACAAGAAAAAAAAAAAGAAAAGAAAAAAAAAGCAAGCACGAAAACGCAATTGCTCAGGAAGCCCGGCGAGATTATCATGCACGTAAAGTATGTATATAGATACGTAGCTCTGGGCGAGGACGAGTTGCCTGGATTGTAGATATGCATGCAGAAGGAGCCGACCATGCACTGCACACACGTGTTCTGCCACCAGTCACGCTCGGAATCCGGGCCGATGCGCAGTGGATACGAGTGACGGTGCGTGACTGCGGCTGGGGAGAGCATGGGGGGGATGGCGATCGGTGCACGTCGGAGGGAGCGAGACGGACAGCCGCCGGTCCTCTGCGGGCTGTGGGGCGGCGGGGAGAGTCCAGAATATGCCCGACCAGCTGCACAGTTACGTACGCAGCCCGACCTGGGCGTCACCAGACTGGCTTGGCCAGGCCCCGGAGTCGAAGCTACGGACGGAGATGCGCGAGCGATCGACCGCGCGGCACCGCGGCAGAGCCCGTGCCTGAATGCTCGCCTGCAACGCTTTGCTGGCGGATACGGTGATCTAGCTAGGCATGGCACGCGGGTGCGGCAAGGTGTATTGTGCATGTGGTGAGTAGGCAACCCGCCAGTTTGTAGGGGAAATAGCGCTACCGCTTTCGCCGGATGCAATCGGGTGATACCCCATGATCCAACCCATCGACAAACCGGCCCCCCCATTCAAAGCCCAAAAGCGAAAGCCGCAATATTCTACTCGACAACAGAGAGCACTACAGTAGGTCCGTAAGCCACATCCTCCAACCCCTTCTATGTGTGTATGTACGGTGCCGTCTCCACCTCCACGGCACGGAACGAGGCAAGTGAGTCAGGGCCTCAGCTGCGCCCCTTCGGCGGCGCGCGCCAGGCGTCGTTGCGCTCAACCACGCCGGCACGCGTGTAGTCCATGGTGCCACCGCCTCTGGTGAGCCACGCCATCCGGACGTAGCTTCTCTCGTCCGGGCGTCGCCGATACGTCCACTCGGCGGCGGTCCTCCCGCCCTCGACGTCGCCGGCGTCGTCCAGCCGCCACTGGTAGCGCTCGACGTCGTTGACGAGAACGCTAACGCCCGTGACGCCATACGCGCTGCCGTCCGTGAGCTTGTCCGGCGGCACGGGCAGCGTGAACGTGATGTTCTGTGCGGTCACGACGGGCGCGCCGATGGTCGGGATCGACGAGTAGTACAGCCCGTCGCCGACGAGGCTCTCGGGCGTCTCGATGACACTGGCGAAGCCCCAGCGCGCTACGCCGTTGATGAACAGGCCGACGAGCAGGCCCTGGTAGAGGATGCTGGCGCGCGTGGGCAGGCTGCAGCCCGGCAGCAGGAGCAGCGCGAGGATGTAGTGGTGGATGCGGAGGCTTGTTCCCGGGATGGCGGCGAGCAGGCCGAGGGATGTTCCCAGCGTGGCGTACAGCCCCACCATTTTCGGCAGGCGCCCGCAGAGGCGTAGGTAGTAGATCTGTCCGGCGACGATCAGGATCAGGGTCGTGACGATGACGGCGAGCGCGGCTTTGGCGCCGGGCTGCTGGCCCAGGTCCCGCGCGGTGAGGCGCGATATCGGGATGATCTTGTCGAAGGTTATGTTCGTCAGCGCGCCGACCCAGAGGCCGGCGAGGTAGAGGACCGTGCGCTCGATCGGGGGGGTCTTCTTATGCGACCGCCTGAGGACGTACACCCACAGGAAGTGCGCGACGAAGGCGGCGGGGAGGAAGCGGGAGAGTGCGCGGCTGACAAGCGCGTACGGGTTGCTGAGATACGGCGGGTCGCTGGCGAGCGCCACGTGGAAGAAGACGCCGACGAAGGTGGCGAAGAACGGGATTGCAGGCGTCGGCGAGACCACGGATATCGCCGTGGTGAAGGGGACCGACACCCCGAAGAGGTGCCAGCGGAGGTCCTTGCACGCCGTCGATCTGACCCCGGAGGCGAACGTGTACGAGCTCGGGAACGTCGCGTCGAAGCCGATGCTCTCTATTCCGTGCCGCCTGGTCGCCGGGAATCCGGACGCCTCCCCCGTCCGCACCAGCACTCCGCAGCCGCCGAAGCGCGCTGCGAACACTCCCGCGTGCACGGCCGAAGGGCAGATGAAGCTGTCTGCACGGTAAGTTCCGTATATGCCGCCGTCCTCCGCGCGGCCGCCGCCAACCACGAACGTACGGTACGCCACCACCTGGTCACCGACTGCGCGCGGATTCAGCACCCGCCCGCCGACGACGCAGTCCGACGGACAGCGGAAGGCGAAGGAGCTGTTGGCGAACGGAAGACAGCCCTCGCCATCGAGACCGCACAAATTATTCTTAGCCCTGGTTGTGTGCACACGTCAACCTCCCGCGCTCACCCATCACCGGGCACGGAACATACCACAACGAAGCGCCGCAGCCAAGATGCATGGGCACGACTCCCTCGACCAGATCGGCGAACCTCGAGTAGTGCACAACGACGATGAACAGCACCAACCACAGCAGGAGGAACGCCACTAGCGCGGCGAGCTGAGCTCTCCTACGCTTCAAGTGGCACTGGAAAGCCCTCGTCGGCCACGTCTGTATCCGCGGGAACAGCGGGCGAAACGCGACGTCGACCGGTGGGTCCGGTCCACGGAACCACGAGACAACCGCATCGGCATAGCGTCTCAGGTGGGGGACGGGGGTCGCGGACGGGATTTGCGCGAGCGGCAGCGTCGACGAGGCGATAGAGACGGGGTCACCGGGCTCGGAAGCTGCCGGCGTCGAGGCCCCAGGGGAGTGCGGCATCGGGAACGGCGTGCGCGGAGTCTCAGGACGTGCTGGGACGTGGTGTTCGTTATCCGGTGATGCCCGCCAAAGTGCGGTGATGGTCGTCAAAGTGCAGTGATGGAGACAAGGTGCGGGGGGCGGGAGAGCTCCCTGGAGAGAGGAAGTGGTCTTTCCTGTGCCCTGCAGTGTGCTGCCAGCATCGATTGTAAGCGCCCGGCCATGCCACGCCATGTCTTTGCCCGCAGCTGCTGCGGCTAATCCGGAAGCCAAGGAGGATACCGAAGCCCTGAGCCGAGAAGAACACAGCCCATTGGATCCGTGCTCCCGTTTGCAGACGCAGAATGACGACCTCGCACGCCCACAGTCCAGTGGATTGGATACGTTCGGGCGGTAGACTGCGGAGAACACCGAACGGCAGTGTATGGACCTATGGACTGTTTACGTGTGTGTGGTGATCGCGTGCCGTGTGAGTGGTAGTGCTGGGTGGTGGTGGTGGTGAGAAGTGTAGATTGCCGATCTCAATCGCGGAACTGTAGTGCACTGTACGCAGGGGGTGGGTATATACGAGCGTCGTTGGGCTACCCTACGTACATAGCCAGCAGCGCCGAGTGGCGCGCGGATCACCCGTATATAAGTCTTGAATCTTCGGGTCACCCCATGGGGTCGTGAGTCGAGCGACACGACCGCCGATGCCGAACCCTCACTCGGCGATTCTATATGTAAGCAGTATGCCAACTTGCCTACCGGATCAGAGACGCCAGCCGACTGTTGGCTGTCGAGTGCGCACAAGTGATATCTCTAGCTGCCACATGGCCTCATTTCCTCCAGGACGTCCATTTGCACCATTGAGTGTTGTGCAGCCCGATTCGATCCATCTGGGCGGCACGGAGCGCCGACGTGCCACATCATACGGTATCACCATGACGATCACACCCCACCAATCACGAATCACAATCCCCGAGCTAGCAAATCAGAAGAGAAAAATGCATTCTCCTCAAAGATTGAAAAAAAAAAAGATTATATATGTACAAGTCATCTATTTACTCCCCACTCCCGCCTCCTGTTTCTCCTTTTTACTTCCCCGATTACCCTCTGCTCCACTTTGCCGAAGAAAGATCTATATCAATTCGAGAGACGGAGAAAACAAGGTGAAGAAAAGAGAGAAATGAAACCGAAATTGAAACCTCTACGCGTAATCATAAAACGTCACACCCACGGGTCGCACATCTAAAGTCCCGCATCCTCCTTCGAGATAGCACCCACGTCGACCATGTTCTGGATCTCGGCGGGTCTCGGCTTGAGCTTGTCCTTGGAGAGTGGCTTGACACCGAGGCCGTTGCGGTTGCGGAAGAAGACAACATCCGAGGCCTCGCCGACGGTTCCCTCGCTCTCCTCGACCCATTGGCACCAGCGGGCGGAACTCCAGAGGGCCTTGATGAAGCCGATGGGCCCGCCCTTCGTGTCGGAGCGGTAGTGCTGGCCCATCACAGGCTTAATGGCCTCCGAGGCCTCGTCGGCGTGGTAGAAGGGGATCAGCGGGATGAAGTGGTGGAGGACGTGGGTCTCGACGATGCCGTGCATCAGGTGGCGACCGATGAAGCCGAATTCGCGGTCGATGGTGGCGGCGGCTCCGCGGCAGTAGTTCCAAGCTTCGGGGTAGTAGTGGGGCAGGGACGGATCGGTGTGTTGCAGGAACGTGATGGCAACCAGCCAGTGGTTGACCCAGAGGTAGGGCATTCCGTACCAGATGGCGATGTTGCCGGCCCCCCACTTCTGGCAGGCCATGTAGAGGACGTAGCTCATGATGGTGATACCGACATCCGAGAGGACGACCAACTTGCCGTCCTTGGCCTCGTACAGGGGCGAACGAGGGTCAAAGTGGCTGACGCCTCCGAAGAAGCCGTTGCGCTTGGCGACTCCACGGCCCTCCTTCTGGCGCTGGTGGTAGTTGTGGCCGGTGACATTGGTGAAGAGGTACATCAACCAGCCGAGCAGCTGCTGGGCGATAGTGTGGAGGAGGGTGGCGATCGGGGTCTCCTCCGTCAGCTCGGCGAGGTCGTGGGCAATGCCGCCAGCGTACCGGCGAGCGTACTCGAGACGGGACTTGGGCACGAAGACCATGTCCTTCTCAAGGTTACCCGTAGCCTTGTGGTGCTTTCCGTGCGAGATCTTCCAGGAGAAGTAGGGCACGAGCAACGACGAGTGGAGGATCCAGCCGACGGTGTCGTTGACGATCTTGGACTCCGAGAAGGCCTGGTGACCGCACTCGTGGGCCAGCACCCATACCCCGGTCCCGAACAGACCCTGCACGAAGCCGTAGACACCCCAGGCGGCAGCACGGGCGAGCATCGGGGCACCTTCGAGCGCAGGCATGATGTGCCAGTTGAAGGCATAGAAGTTTGCGGACAGGTACGCGAAGTCACGGGCGACGTAGGCCAGTCCCTTCAACGCCGATCTCTGGAAGCAATGCTTCGGGATCGCGTCGCGGATCTGCTTGATTGTGAAGTCGGGCATCTCGAACTTGTTGCCGTAGGTGTCGATCATGGGCTTGCCGACCACCTCATCCGCGGCCATCGACGAGAGCGAAGTCGACGAGGACGACACCGAGGGTGAGGCGGATGCCGGTGTGGATGCTGAGATGGGAGTGGGAGTAACCGATACGGAGCCGCTGCGACGAGCACGAGACCGGGGCAAAGGGGCGTCCATTGTGGCGGAGACTGGCGATAGTCTGGCGATGGACGGGTCAGCCTATGGGGTCCGCGTTCGCAGATGGGGGGGCTCGGATGAGAACAAACCCAACGGCGCCAGCAGTTAGAAAGGAGAGTCAACTAAATGGTTCCGATCCAAACGAGAGGTTTCGAAGCTGGAGCAGCGTCGTCAAGGGTTCTGGCTAAGAGAGTGAGGTTGAGGTGAGGTAGTGAGTGGGTGGGGGTAGAGGGAGAAGGATTGTAAGTTTAGGGGGAATTGAGGAGAGAGCGGGAGTTTTGAACAGGACAGATTCCTCTGGAAAAAAAAAAGGGACACCCGCAGGGGGGGGGGGCACGCTAATTGGATTTTGCGGGTAGTCTACGGTAGCAGTTACCCAGGGGACGAATTGCAGGGACGAATTGCAAGTCCGAAATCAACAGGAGTGGTCAGACCGAGACCAGCGCCGCAAGAGAAAGAAAGAGGCGACAAAGACGAAGTTCGACCCGATAGCACGCATGCGTGTGGGAAGAGTCTTTTCCATTAACTTTCATTATTATTTTCATTATTTCTTTTGCCAGCAAACTCTTCGATTATCGCATACGGCGGGACTACATACTTATCCTCCCCTTGCCCGCTCGCCCGTCCATCCATCCAACCGTCGTCCCGTCCGACGTCCACTATCCCCCCCCCGGCTTCTTATCGTGCCGTCCGTCTCCGGGATCGATTCATGCGGTGGGCACGCTAGTACACACTAGCTCTTTTGGGAGCCCGCCGCACAGCCACACTATTTTCCAAATTATAATGACTAATAAGAGTACTCTGTTCAGCCAAACATCCTTGATGCGACGGCGGAATCTGCG